>Ga0070737_10000028_pt1 | contig 363607 bp, 303 predicted proteins | sample Coa_R1_10_FD_66438 | JGI IMG/M metagenome (GOLD analysis project Ga0070737, IMG submission 66438) | Surface soil microbial communities from Centralia Pennsylvania, which are recovering from an underground coalmine fire - Coalmine... | ecosystem: Environmental > Terrestrial > Soil >...
GTCAGCCGCTCAGTTTACGAATGGACCCAACACGTCCCGATGGCCAAACATGTCGGCGTCACCGACGCGCAGATTGCCGCGATGGACAACTGGCAGGGGGCATCCTGCTTCAACGAACTGGAGCGGACGGTGCTGCGCTTTACCGATGAAGTCGCGGTCAATGTCAAGGGCTCGCGCCAGGCTTTGGAAGCGCTCAGGAAGGATCTGGGGCCCGCCGAGATCGTGGAGCTCATCCTGAGCATCGGGTTCTGGGGATGGTCGCGCGGCTGCTGGAAACGACCGAAGTCGATCTTGAAGATTTCGCGGGCAAGGTCGATCTGCTCGAAGCCAACGGCACCAGTGAGAAGAGGAGATAAACGATGGCTTTGCTGCCGTATGGAAGCGAGGAATCGGTTCGCAACGCACCGGTCAAACTGAACGTGGGCCGCATGATCGGCAGCTCCGAAGCTGCCGCCAAACCATTCGCGCGCATGGCGAACGCGTTGGTAATGAAGACCAGGCTTGATCCCAGGCTGCGCGAAATCGCGATCCTGCGCACCGCGAAAGTCAGCCGCTCAGTTTACGAATGGACCCAACACGTCCCGATGGCCAAACATGTCGGCGTCACCGACGCACAGATTGCCGCGATGGACAACTGGCAGGAGGCATCCTGCTTCAACGATCTGGAGCGGACCGTGCTGCGCTTTACCGATGAAGTCGCGGTCGATGTCAAGGGCTCGCGCGAGACCCTGGAAGCATTGAAAAAGCATCTGGACGCGACCGAAATCGTCGAGCTGATTCTGGCGATCGGCTTTTGGGGAATGGTAGCCCGCGTTCTTGAAACGACGGAAGTCGATCTCGAGGAATTCGCCGGCCGGATAAATCTGCTGGACCCGGTGAAATCCGGGCAGCCTTGAGGCGTGCAGTGCGCGCATAGAAGCGCTGAAAAAGTCAACGAACCTCGCCTGCCGCTTCGTCCCCCAAGCCGAAGTCCTGAGGAAAATACTTCAGCGCGCTGAGCACCGGCAGCGGGGTCAAGCCGCCCAACGCGCACAGCGATGCGTTGGTCATCGTGTCGCATAATTCCCGCAGCAGAAGCAAATTGGCGGCTTGATTCTGGCCGCCCACGATCCGGTCGATAACCTCGACGCCGCGGGTTGAACCGATTCGGCAGGGCGTGCACTTGCCGCACGATTCAAGCGCGCAGAACTCCATCGCATAACGCGCCATCTCGGCCATGTTGACGGTATCGTCGAAGACCACGATTCCGCCATGGCCCAGCAAGCCGTCGCGCGCCGCCAACTCCTCGTAGTCCAACGCGACGTCAAGCATCGATTGGGGGAAGTAAGCGCCCAGGGGACCGCCGACCTGCACGGCGCGCACGGGGCGTCCGCTCGCGGTGCCGCCGCCGTATTCGTAAACCATCTCGCGCAGGGTAACGCCGAAGGCTTTCTCGAACAAGCCCGGACGTTTCACATTGCCGGCCAGTTGAATCGGCTGCGTGCCGCGTGAGCGTCCGACGCCGTAGTTTTTGTAAAAGGCACCGCCGCGAGCCAGGATGATTGGCAGCGTCGCCAGCGTCAGCACATTGTTGATCACGGTAGGCTTGCCGAACAGCCCGCAGACCGCGGGGACCGGCGGCTTGTAGCGAACCATCCCGCGCCTGCCCTCCAGGCTTTCCAGCATCGCGGTCTCCTCGCCGCAGATATAAGAACCGGCGCCGACGCGCACTTCGAGGTCGAACTGCCGGCCGGTGTCGAGGACGTTTTTGCCCAGGTATCCGCGCGCGCGGGCGGCCGCGATCGCCGCCTTAAGCGTGCGCGCGCAATGCGGGTACTCGGAACGCAAATAGATGTACCCGCGCGTGGCGCCCGCGCACAGCGCCGCGATCGTCATCCCTTCGATCAGCACGAAAGGATCGCCCTCCATGATCATGCGATCGGCAAAGGTGCCCGAATCGCCTTCATCCGCGTTGCACACGACGTATTTCTGATCCGCGGCGGTCTGCATCACGGTGCGCAGCTTGATTGCACACGGAAAGCCGGCCCCGCCGCGTCCGCGCAGCCCGGAATCCATTACTTCAGTCACGACCTGTTCGGCGCCCAACCGAGCCGCACGGGCAAGGCCTTCATAACCGCCATGCGCGAGGTAATCGTCCAGCGAGACCGGATCGATTACACCGACGCGCGCGAAGGTGAGCCGTTCCTGTTTTTTGAGCAGTGCGATTTCGTCGGTGGGTCCGAGGCAGAGGTCATGCGGGCGGCCGTCCAGAAAGCCGGCCTCAAACAGTCCTGGCACCGATTCGGCGTCGACGGGGCCATAGGCAATCCGACGGCCATCGGCGACGACCTCGACCATCGGTTCCAGCCAGTACAGTCCGCGCGAACCGTTGCGCACCAGGGTCAAATCAACTCCGCGCCCCGCCCCTTCGCCGGCGATAGCGCGGGCGACATCCTCTGCGCCCAGAGAAAGCGCGCCGCTGTCGCGAGGAACGAAAACGACCGGTTTCATCGATGTCTTCATTCCAGCGACTCCAGCAGCTTGTCGATTTTGGCGGGGCTTACGCGGCCGTAAATGTCGTCGTCCATCGTAATTGCGGGGGAGCAGGCGCAATTGCCCAGACAGTACACGGCGTCCAGCGTGATGCGCCCGTCGGCGGTGGTCTGACCGAAGTCGATTCCCAGCCGATCCTTGACGTGGCGCGCCAGCGCGACGGCGCCCATCGCCTGGCACGATTCCGCACGGCACAGGCGCAAAACATGGCGGCCGGGCGGATGATCGCGAAAATCATGATAGAAGCTGATTACGCCATGGACCTCGGCGCGCGAAAGGTTGAGCGCGTCGGCAATCAACGGCACGCTTGGTTGGGGAATCCAGCCCAATTCATCCTGAATTCGGCGCAGGATCACCATCAGCGCTCCAGGCTGATCTTTCAGCTCCTGCGCGATAGCTGAGATCGAGGCCTTGTCCCAACCGTTGGTGTTCATCGCAAACCTCATCAAGCCTGGCGGAATTGCTTTTCGAGTGTCCTTATGGACGCGCAAAGGCGTCCGCTTCAGGAGCGAACCCCCCGCTCGCTGCCTTCCTGATGGTGTTATACTATCGTGACGGGGTAATCCCAATACTCAACCTGACCGGCTACAACGCCGCAGCGGCAGGAGGAAGGCCCGATGTTTCGCCGCTTTCATTTTGAAGATGATATCTACTGCACGCTGGAATGCGTGCCGATGACGGTGCGGCGCAAACTCGACCGCATCGGACTCAAAGTGCATCTGGCGCAATGGCAGGCGCTCAGCCAGGGCGAGCGGCTGGCAATCTGCCATCTGCCGGCGGGCGAGGCCGAGGAATGCGACGCGCTGCGAACCTTTATCGTCGAGGCGGTGCAGCGTACCAGCGGCGTGCAGCCCCAGGATTTGACCCCCGAGCAGCGGCGTGCCTCGGAGCCGCCTGAACAGGTGCCGCCGTCGCTGGTATCCGAGGCCGCGTCCGCCGGTGCAGTCCTGACACAATCAATGTGGGAGCGGCTGGACGCCGACGAGCGCTACATGCTGACCAAACTGGAAAAACGCGGCGCCAAACTCGCCATAGCCCTGCGCGAGCTGTTCGCCCAACCGCCGCAGGCATCTGCTGGAAGACAGTGAATAATAGTTTAATCAAGCACCGATTTGATCAATCGAGATGCAGGTTAAGCTGATGTGGCAATGATGTGGATAAGTCTGTGGATTGCTGTGGATAACCTTGTGGAGCCGGCCGATAACGCGCTAGGATGTAGCAGAATCCAACCGATGGTTAAAATGCATGCTACAGCGTAAACGGGCCGAGGAACGCATCCAGCGCGAACGCGTTCTCTTCGAGCGCCATCTTGGGGGGGACGTTTCCGCTTGCGTCATCTATCCCAACACTTATCCGCTGGCGATGGCCAACCTGGGTTTTCAGGCCGTCTTTCGCATCTTCGACGGCGAACCCGGCATCGCGGCCGACCGCGCATTTTTGCCGGACCCCGATGAACGCCAGGCGATGGAGGCGCGGGGCGAGAAGCTGCTTTCATTCGAGCAGGGCCGCCCACTGGGCGACTTTGATATCCTCGCCTTCTCGATCTCGTTCGAAACCGACTATCTCAACGTGCTCGCAATCCTGGATCTGGCGGGAATTCCTTTTTCCAGCAGGGAGCGCCGCGACCGCAACTATCCTCTGATCATCGCCGGCGGATCGGCGATCTTTCTCAACCCCGAACCGATCGCCGATTTTATTGACGTGTTCCTGATCGGCGAAGGCGAAGAGATGGTTGCGGAGTTCATCGCGTCCTGGCGTACGGCGCGTAACTCGGGACTGCCGCGCGATCGGAGGCTGAAGGCGCTGGGCCGGGTGGAAGGCGTATACATCCCGGAACATTACGAGCCCAGGTATGATGTCACCGGCTGCCTGAGCGACGTGAAATACCATGGTCGGGGCGGGGGCAAGGTAAAACGCCGCCTGATCAAAGACCTCAACCGTTTCCAGACCAACTCGCTGATCCTGACGCAGGAGTCAGTGTTCGGCGACATGTACCTGGTCGAGGCCAGCCGCGGATGCCAATGGGGATGCCGGTTCTGCGCCGCCGGCTTCATGTACCGGCCGATTCGCTATCGAAGTCCTGAGGAAATCACTTCCCAGGCGCTGGCCGGACTCGAACAGCGAAAAGTTATCGGTCTGGTCGGCGCGGAGATGGCCAGTGTACCCGGGGTGGCCGGCATCGCTGCGGCGGTCGCCGACGCCGGCGGGCGCCTGTCGCCGTCCTCGCTGAAGGCTGATTGCATCTCGCCAGAGCTGGCTTCCGCGCTGGCGCGCGCCGGCAATCGCAGCGTCACGATCGCGCCCGAAGCGGGCAGCGAGCGGATGCGCAAGGTCATCAACAAGAACCTCACCGAAGCCGAGATTCTGCGCGCCGCTCTCATGATGGTCGGGGAAGGCGTCGATAACCTGAAGCTTTATTTCATGGTCGGCTTGCCTGAGGAGACCGACGCCGACGTCGAAGCGATCGCGCTGCTGACCGCCCGGATCCTCGATCGAGCGCGGGCCGCCAAAAGCCGGATCGGACACATCACGGTCTCGCTTAATCCCTTTGTCCCCAAGCCCTGGACGCCATTTCAGTGGGACCCGATGGAAGAGGCGAAGTCGATCAAGCGCAAAATCGCGCTGCTGCGTTCGTTGCTGATGCGCCTGGGCAATGTCGAATTGGACGCCGAATCGCCCCGCGAGGCGTACTTCCAGACCCTCGTTTCCCGCGGCGATCGCCGTGTGGGGGGAATCCTGGAGCGGCTCCATCGCGAGCGGCGGCGTGAGCCGGGTGAGATCTGGCAGGCATTGCGGGAAATTCAGCGCGAAGCGTACCGCGCCAGGCCGGGCCCGTTACCCAATCCCGACAACTACGTATATCGCCGCTATAATCAATATGAAATTCTACCGTGGGATTTCATCGATCATAGCGTGGAAAAATGGTTCCTTATGTCGGAACGCAAAAAAGCCCATTTCGAGCATCAAACCCGGCCCTGCGACGTAACTCGCTGCAAAGTCTGCGGCGCCTGCTGAGCGCCTCGGTGGGCCGGGCCGGAGATCGGCTCACCGATCACGAGCTCAGTCCAATACCGTAGAGCCGGGCGGCGTTGCCATATACGATTTTTTCCTTTACCTCGGCGGGAACTCCGGCAAAATCGCGCTCGACCACTTCGCGCGAATGCGGCCAGGTGCAGTCGCTGTGCGGAAAATCGGAGGCCCACATATAGTTATCTTCGCCAAAAAATTGGTACGTAGTTGGTCCAACCGGATCGTCCTGGAAAGTCGCCCACAACTGCCGCCGAACATATTCGCTGGGTTTGAGCGAGAGCGGCGAGCCGTCGGACATGGGACCGAACTTTTCGAATGCATGATCCAGCCGATAGAGGAAATGCGGCCACCATCCCGTGTCGTTTTCAGCCGATACGATCTTCAGCGTCGGGAAGCGTTCCAGCACGCCGCCCAGAATAATATCGATGAACGTACACTGAATTTCATGCAGCGCGGTCATGTACGAGCGCGAGAAATTTTTGCTCAGCACCTTCGGCGCGGCGTCCTGAGCCGGCATTTCCCCCGCCGCAGCACTATCGCGCTGTTTGGGGACCTTGCGGCCCGTTACCAGGTGCAGCGAGATGGGCATGGAGAGTTCCTGCGCAGCGGCCCAAAACGGATCGTAAATCCGGCTGTGGTACGGTTTGTCGGCGGTCGGCGCGCCGCAAATCATCGCGGATTTGAGCCCCAGCTTCGCGCATCGGCGCAGTTCTCGCACCCCTTCCTCGATGTCCTCCAGCGCGATGAGCGCGACCGCAGTCAGCCGTTTGGGATTGTATGAACAGAACTCTGCCGCCCAGTCGTTGTAGGTCTTGAAGCAGGCCTGGAGCAGCTCCACGTCGGGCAGGCTAAACAGGGTCATCCCCAGCGTGGTGTACAGGACCTCTGCTTCGACCCCATCAACGTCCTGGTCCTTGATGCGCTCGACCGGATCCCATCCGCTGGGCCGGGCGTCGGCGTAGGTTTTGGTTGCGAACTCCTTGAGCACCTCGCCGCTGGCGCCGTGGCTGAATGCGCCGCCGACCGCAAAGGGACGCAGGCCGGGAGCAAGCAAAATGGCGCCTCTGTGGTCATTGACGACGCGCGGCGCGCGATCGGCGAACTTGCGGTCGATGCGCACGGTCCACAAATCAGGCGGTTCGGTGAAATGCGAATCGGCGGAAATCATTCGTGCAGTCATCGCGGTTCTCTCCTCAGGCAGGTGGCGCTAAAGCCGCCCTATGACGCTCATTCATAATTGCGCCCGCAAACTGCCGCAAGGGAAACCGATCAGAGCTCAGACTCCCCCCTTTTCAATGGTCAAGCGCCTTTTCGCGCGAAGCATGGTTCGCCGTCGAGCAGGGCCTGCGGACCATAGTTTTATTTTCGCTTGCTGTGCGATACACCAGATGGAGTTTGGACGCCGTTGCCATTTGCACGGACATGGGAGAACAGCCGAATGAAGCTTGGACTATTCCTGATGCCCAGCCATCCGCCGGAACGCGCTTTGCGGGCCGGTCACGAATGGGACCTCGAAGTGCTGAGGACCGCCGATCGCCTCGGCTATGAAGAAGCGTGGATCGGCGAGCATTTCACCTCGCCCTGGGAACCCAATCCCGCACCCGACCTGCTGATCGCGCAAGCCTTGACCCAGACCAGCCGAATCAAGCTCGCCCCCGGCGCTCATCTGCTGCCGTACCATCAGCCGGCCGAATTAGCGGTACGCGTCGCCTACATGGACCATCTCGCGAACGGCCGTTATATGCTGGGGATCGGCTCGGGCGGCCTGCCCAGCGACTTTCTCCTGTTCAATATCGACGCGGCGTCAGGGCAGCAGCGCGAAATGGTCCGCGAAGCCATCGACATTATGCTGAAGGTCTGGAACGGCGAGGGCGAGACGGAGTTCAAGAGCAAATACTGGAAGGGGAAAATCTCGTCTCCGATGTACGGCGGACTGCTGCGCCATCATATAAAGCCGCTGCAAAAGCCCTATCCGCCCATCGGAATCGCCGGCATCAGCTATAAATCAGACACCCTGAAACTGGCCGGCGAGTATGGCTTTCTGCCGCTCAGCCTGGACATGGACGCCGCCGTGCTCACGACTCATTGGGAGGCCGTCGAGGAAGGTGCCGCACGCACCCGGCGTCTGCCCAGGCGCTCGGATTGGCGAATCGTACGCGACATTTTCGTCGGCGATACCGACACCCAGGCGCGCGTGGATTGCCTGGAGGGTGGGATGGGGCGGAACTGGCGCGAATACCTGTTGCCGCTTTACCAGGAGCTGAAGTTCGTCAGCTTCTTCAAGCGCGACAAGGAGCTGCCCGACGAGCAGGTCACGATTGACTATTTACTGGAAAACAACTGGATCGTCGGTTCGCCGCAAACGGTGGCCGGGAAGCTGGCGGCGCTGTATCGCGAGGTGGGCGGCTTCGGCTACGTTTTGATGATGGGCGCGGACTGCGCCGATAATCCGCAGCCGTGGCTGAAGTCGATGCGGCTGATGGCCGAGGAGGTGATGCCGCGGGTAGCACGGTTGATTGGGCATCAACCGGGCGTTCAGGCCCAAGCGTCCAAATAGGAGCGAGGCCCGTTTTGGCAGAGCATACCAACCAGGTGGCAATAGATCCGGCGGAGATTTGGCGGACGCTGCGGCAGTTTGACGCGTTCAGCACGTTCACCGATCAGCAACGGGAATCGCTTGAACATGCTATCGCGCATGAATTCGGGATGACCGTGCGCCGTTACGCGCAGGGCGATTATATCTGCCATAAGGGCGAGTTCGAACTTGATTTGTGCATCGTGCTTTCCGGGCGCGCCGAAGTGCATGATCGAGACGACCGCGGCGTCGAAGTGCACACGGTTTACGAAGCAGGCAGCATTTTCGGCGAGTTGGGCGCGATGGGCGGACGGCCGCGATCCTTCGACGTCATCGCAGCGCAGCAGACGCTGGTGTTCCACATCCCGCGGCATGCGCTCAAGCATCTGGAAATCAACGAAAAACTCCGCGGGATTCTGGCTGAGCGCTACCGCGAGCGCGCCGTTCGCGCAATGAGCGCCAGGGTCGAGTTGTTCGCCCCTGTCCCCGAATCATTCATCGACGAACTGATCCCCCATTGCCAGATCGCGCGCTATGACCTGCGCGGCGTGCCGATCCTGGAGCAAGGTCAGGCGGTCGACGGCTTTTACATCATCCTTGACGGATTCGTCCAAATCGTGCGCCATCGCGCGGACGGCCAGCGGCGCGTGCTCGCCTACCTGCGCGAGGGCGAGTACTTCGGCGAGATGGCGCTGCTGGGGACGGGGAACGCGTGGGCCAGCGTGTTTACCGCGGGCAAATGCGAGCTGATCAAAATCGACGCCGGGGAATTCGCCGAATTATGCCGACGCTATCCCGCCGTCGAGCGCGCGATGCGCGAGGCCATCGTGCAGCGCCAGCACCAGGAAGACACCATCACGGATGAACTTTCCGACCTGCTGGAGAAAAGCGGCCAGTTGGGCGTAATCCAGTCCGACGCGCTGCTCGTGATGGATCTCGATCGATGCATCAAGTGCGACAACTGCGTGCGCGCCTGCGAATCGCTGCACGGCCGCAGCCGGCTGATTCGCAACGGCGTGCAGATCGGCAAATATCTCGTGCCCAGCGCCTGCCGCCATTGCGACGATCCCAAGTGCATGAGCGCGTGTCCCACCGGCGCGGTGGCGCGGCGGCCTGAAGGAGAAATCTACTTCAAGTACGACGTGTGCATCGGATGCGGCAACTGCGCGATCGCGTGTCCGTTCGACAACATCACGATGATCGACACGCCGTCATTCGATCTGGCGCAGGCGCGCAAGGCCGAAATCGTGGGCGGACGCGATTTCTTTCGCCCCTATCCGCAAACCCATCATGACGCCGGCGCCGGTTTGTTGGCGCGGCTGTTCGGATGGCATCAGGAGGCGCACGCGACGCCGCAGACTCATGAGCACGTCGCGCCCAGCTATCCAATCAAGTGCGACCTTTGCGACGGGCTGCCGTTCATGGGATGCGTGCATAGCTGCCCCACCGGCGCCGCGATCAGGATCGAAGCCGCCGAACTGTTCGAGGAGATTGGCGCGGTCAGCGCCCGGTCGCATATCCGCAAGGCCAATGAGGGAAAATAACGGCGCGACAAGCTCGCGCGCATTGAGAGGGATTTTGCGATGCGGTGTGACGGCGTAGTCAGCATCCGGGTGCCCGCTTCGCACCAGGCACGGCATTTCGGGCGCCTGACGTTTTGGGCGCTGGGCGCCACGCTGGCGGCCGCCGTCGTCCATGCGGCGATGCCCGGGCTCGGCGCCCGCCTTGGCTCCTACCGCAGCGGGATTGTGACCGCGGCCCTGTTCGCGCTCGCGTCCATCTACACGATCCGCAAGCGCTGGATGTGGCTGACGGTGCGCGTTATGCGTATCGCCGCACGGATGCCGCATACGATTGCGCATCGGATGCTTATAGCCGACCGGCTGGAGTCCTGGCGCCTGTATCACGTGATCATCGGCGCTGCGGTACTGGCACCATTTTGGTGGCATCTGGATCAGGGCGCCGGCGCCAGCCGTCTGGAGGCGGCGCTGGCGGCGGTTGCAATCCTGCTGATGCTGAGCGGATTGGCCGGCGCCATCATCCAGGATTTTTTGCCGCGCGCGATGAGGGTCCGCCCCGAGCAGGAGGTTCGCCCCGAAGATGTGGAAGCGGCTATCCACGACGTTTACGTGCAGGCTGAAGAGGCGATCCTCGGCCACTCTGAAGCTCTGGTCCATGCATACCTCAAACACGTCAGGCCGGTGATGCTCGGCGCCAGGCCGGCGCGCGCGATGCTTTTGGCCACCATCAGCGGCGCGGACCCGGCGGCGCCGGTCGTGGCGCGGTTGCGCGCGCACAAGGATGAAGCGCCGAATGAGGCGGAAACGTGGGAACGATTGGTGTTGCTGGCGCAACGCAAAGTGCGCCTCGACCATAACCGTTTCAATCTGGCGCTGGGCGCCGGCTGGATGCGACTGCACATTGCGCTGGCGATTGTGCTTGCGGTCCTGACCGCGTTTCATGTCGCCGGCGCGCTGTATTTTGCCGGGTTATGAGCGGACGCTGGCGTTGGCTTCTGGCAGGATGGGCCGGGCTTGCCGCACTGGCCTTCCTGGTGGTTCCGCGCGCCAGCTATCAGCCCGGCAAGCTGCTCGCCGCGCATTCTCATTTCGTTACGAAGTGCGCCGGATGCCATCGCCCGTGGCATCCGGTGGACAACGCGGCATGCATCACCTGCCACGGCGACTTTGGCGGCAATCCGCACGCCGGTTACGACGTCTTCGACGATAAAGAAGGCCTGATCGCGGGCCGGCACCTGGTCACGTTCAAGGATGATCTGAGCTGCCTCAGTTGCCACCGCGAACATCGGGGCCGCGACGCCGATCCCCGCGTGCAGGCGGCTTTTGCCTGCACCTGGTGCCATGAGCATCCCGCAATCCGCGCGGTCCAAAAACATCGCGGGGCCACGCTGGCGCGCCATGAAAGCGCCAATCAGATGTTCAAGCGGCCCTTCAACCACTATCAGCATCGGCTGCTGATCACGATGCAGTCGAGCAATTTTCCCACGGGCTTCGACTGCGTCACCTGCCATCAGGTGACGGCTGTCGCACCTGGCAAGCCCGACCGGATGACTATCGCGTGGCGTCCGTGCGCCCTCTGCCATGTCAGCCCGCAGGAGCCGGCGTTGGCGTTACCGGCGGCTTTGGGTAAATCGCCGGCCGCGCTGCCCTATTCGGCAGTGGTGCGCACGCTGCACATCAACGCTGTGTTCAACCATTCCGGCGACCATTTGCAAGCTCGGTGCACGCAATGCCACCTCAAAGTAGCGGACAGCTCCGCACCTGCGGACGCCAACTCGCTGCTGATAACGCAATGCTTCACCTGTCATGCCCATCAGCAGGCGCCGTCCGGCCCATTGCGGCGGGTGGATAGCCGCGGAGCCCACGGCAAAACCCTTGCCGGTCTGGCAGACGTTGCGTTTGCCGGCGAGGCTCAGGTGCGGGTGGTGGCTTGCGGGCAATGCCATCTGTTTCATTTCCACGGCGCACTGCCGATTGCGGACTTCAGCAAACCGGCGCTCAGGCAGCCGCCGGGCGCGGTGGGCGGTTTTCCCCCGTGGGGAATCGGCGCGATTGCGGCCGTGATGATCGGAATATGCGGCATTGCCTGGATCGTCTTTCTGCCCGCCGCGCCGGACCGTCATAGCGCCGTGATGGACACGGCGCCCCAGCGGATCATCGAGACGCCGGTGCTGGACGACATGTACCAGACCAGCATCAAGGGCTTGTACATCATCGGGGAATTGGGCGGAACGGCGTCGATCAATCTGGCGATGCGCTCCGGGCGCCAGGTAATCGAGGCGATCGCCGAAAACCTGCGGTATCGCCCGGCCGTTCAGCAGCCGGGGATCTATGATGTTGCGATCGTCGGATGTGGTCCGGCAGGGCTCGGCGCGACCGCCACCGCCAAGGCGCGCGGGCTCAATTACGTTACGCTGGAACGGATGACGCCGGCGAGCACGCTGCGCACCTATCCGCGCGCGAAATTCGTGCAGGCCACGCCGATCGATATTCTGGAATATGGTTCATTTTTTCTGGAGGGCGACACCTCGCGCGAGGACCTGATTCGCGAGTGGGAGAAAATCATTTCGCAGGCCCGCCTGGTGATCCAGGATCGCGAAGAAGTGGTCGCGATCGAGCCGCGCGACGGATACTTCAACGTCAGGACGCTGCGGGAGCACGTGTTCCAGGCGCGATGCGTGGTGCTGGCGATCGGGTTGCGGGGCCATCCGCGCCGCCTCAATGTTCCAGGCGAAGCGCCGGGACGCGTCCATTACCAGCTCATCGAACCCGACGACTTCCGCAACCAGCGTATCCTGGTGGTGGGCGGCGGCAATGCCGGCGCCGAAGTCACGCAGGCGCTGGCCGCCCCCCACTTGGGCAACAAAGTCGCCTACTCGATCCGCGACGCCGTGCTCACCAGGGTCACGCACGAGAACGGCGAAAAAATCATCGCGTTGCAGCGCTCCGGCGCGATCACCTTTTATCCGGCCACCGAAATCAAAGAACTTCGCGCTAAATCGGTGATCCTCAAGCCGGTCAAAGGACGGGCAGCGCCCAACGGACAAGCGGTCCGGGAAGTCGAATTGGACAACGACATCGTATTCGCGATGCTCGGCGCCGAACTGCCGACTCGATTTCTGGAATCGATCGGCATCCGGATGGAGGTCAAGCACCGCTGAGAGAAATCGTTGCCGGTTTGGGCTTGCAGCCAGGCAAGCCAGCGTCGTGCCTTCGAGCGCATCAGGCACCTTTACCTCGACCTCTTCGATAATGGGGAGGGCAAGGGTAAAGGCCTCGGGGTTGCGCTCGAATGCTCACCTGATGAGAGCTGTTTCTTCCTACAGCCTGACAAAGACCGACTTCATCTGCGTATACATCTCGATTGCGTGATTGCTGAACTCGCGGCCCTGTCCTGACTGCTTGTAGCCGCCAAACGGCATCGCGAAGTCCAGTACCATGTAACAGTTAATCCAGACCGTTCCCGCCTTGAGGCGGCGCGCTACCCTATGGGCGCGGCTGATATCGCGCGTCCAGATGCCGGCGGCCAGACCATAGGTAGTGTCGTTGCCCTGCAACACCGCGTCGTTTTCATCCTTGAAAGGGATTACCGCGGCGACCGGGCCGAAGATCTCCTCGCGCGCAATCTTCATGTCGTTGCGCACAGCGGTGAACACCGTGGGCTGAACGAAGTAACCTTTGGGCTGCGGGCCCGCAGCGCCGCCGGCGACCGCCTTGGCGCCCTCGCTTTTGCCCGCTTCGATGTAGCCAAGCACGCGCTCATGCTGCACTTTCGACACCACCGGTCCCATCGTAACGCCCGGCTCGAATTGGCTTCCCAGCTTGTGCGCTTTCGCCCGCTGCACCATCCCTTCGACGAACTTGTCGTGGATGCTTTCCTGCACAAAGATGCGCGAGCCCGCAATACACGCCTGACCGGTATTACCGAAGATTCCGATCGCTGCATAATTCAGCGCCGGTTCCAAATCGGCGTCGGCGAATATGACATGCGGAGATTTGCCACCCAGTTCCAGGGAAACGTGCTTGAGCGTCGCGACCGAAGCTTCGAGAATCTTTTTGCCGGTCGTGGTGGAACCAGTAAACGCGATCTTGTCCACGTCGGGATGATTGCTGAGCGCGGCGCCGGCCACCGGTCCGAATCCCGGCACGATGTTGACCACGCCTTCAGGAACACCGGCTTCCATCAGCAGCTCGCCCAGGCGCAGGACCACCAGGCAGGCCTGCTCGGCCGGTTTCAGCACCACGGTGTTGCCGGTCGAGAGCGCATGCGAAAGCTTGTTGGAGGCGGACATCAGCGGTCCGTTCCAGGGAATGATCTGGCCGCAAACGCCAATCGGCTCGCGCAGCGTGTAGTTGAACATGTCGGGGGCGGAGGGATTGGTCTCGCCGTAGATTTTGGTTGGCCATCCGGCAAAATACGTGAACAGCTCGCTGGCCGACGCTACCTGCGCCTGCGCGCCGATCAATGGAGCGCCATTGTCGAGCGCGGACAGTTCGGCGAGCTGTTCCCCGTTTTTTTCGATCAGTTCGGCGACCTTCAAAAGCAATTTGGTCCGCTGATGGGGCGCCATCCGGCTCCATGGACCTTCCTCGAAGGCCTTGCGCGCTGCCTTGACCGCTTCGTCGATATCTTCGGGACCGGCTAGCGCCACTTCGGCCAGCACCTCTTCGTTGGCGGGATTGAGGCTTTCGAAAGTCTTGCCTGATTTCGCCGCCACCCATTTGCCGTTGATCAGCAGCTTTTTCGGGCTGCCCCTGAGAAATTCCAGAGTGCCCGGGTTTTTCGCGCCCTTCGCTGCAACTTCCAATCGTGGTGCCGCTGCCATGATTTTTCTCCGATTTGCCTATTGACGTCTTCCTGCCAAAAAACGAGAGGAAGAAAAAAAGAGCGGGCCATCCAGTCTCTACTCTTTTTCAGTTCCCTCTCACTACTCAATCCTGTCCCCTAACTTCCATATCGTCTTGACCAACTGACTACTTCAAACCATAAAAGCGTTTGGCGCCGCCGGCCAGGATGTTTTTCAGTGTTTGCGTCGGCATTCCCATCGCCTTGATCATGCTGGGAGCGCCGGGGAATCCGTCCAGATGCGGATAGTCGGTAGCCCAGAGTATATTCGTGGATCCCAGGTAATCGGCCAGCAGCGGCAGAGTTTTTTCGACCGGTTCGAAGGAGATGAAGCATTGACGATGGAAAATTTCGCTGGGGCGCGTGGTCAGCCGTGTATCGTTCATACCGACGTCGTCGAAATGGCGGTCCATCCGATCCAGCCATCCCGCCATCCATCCGCCGCCCGATTCCAGAAACGCCACGCGCATCCTGGGAAAACGATCGCACACGCCGCACATGATCATGCTGGTCGCCGCCGCCATCATCTCGAAGGTATGTGAAACCGCATGGCGCACCGCGCCGCCGCGCCGCGCAAAACGATCGATTCCGATAGTCTCCTGGGTCGTTTCCGAACCGCCGTGGATGCCAATTGCGAAATCGAGTTCCTGCGCCTCTTCCCACAGCGGATAGTAGTCGGGGTCGTGCAGCGCGCGGCCGTTGTAAGGGTTGGGGCGGACGAAGCCGGTGCGGAAACCCAACTCCTTCGCCGCAAAACGCATCTCTTTGATGGCGCCCTCGATTGATTGCATCGGCAGCATCGCGGCGCCAAACAGCCGATCCTTATATGGAGCGCAGTAATCCGCCAGCCATCGATTGTAAGCGCGGCAGGTCGCCGCGGCATAATCGGGATCCTTGATCGCTCCCAGAAACAGCGCGAGGCTCGGATACAAAAAAGCCGCGTCGATCCCTTCCGCATCCATGTCCGGAATCCGTGCATGCGGGTCGAAGCCGCCCTTCTTGCCCTCAAGGTAAGGAATTTTCGGCGAGACCGTTCCCTCGCGCGCGCCGAAGGCGCCAACCACGCCGAAGGTAACAGGTTTCTTGCCCTTTCCAATATCGAGCCCCTGGTTGCCCTCGATTCGCATCATCTCGCCGCCATTTTCAAGCAGGAACAGCTTGGGACAGATGTCGCGGTATTTGGGTTCGATGTACTTCTCCCACAGGTCGGGAGGTTCAAGGACGTGGCCGTCAGCGTCGATAACGTTGTATTCCATCACGTTTACCCGATGCCGTGTTCAGATTATTCGTACGTCACCATCTCACCGAAAAGCAGTACCGACTTCTCCGGGTCCGGGGGCAACGCATTCCAGATATTGCGCGCCGCCGTATCGATATCAAATGCCTTGCCGGCTTCGAGCGCCTTCTTGACAAACGGCGCCAGCGGCCATTGGCCGGGGTCGATGTTAATCGACGCATGTACGGCAGGCGTGTCGACGAAGCCCGGTCTGATGGCCACGACCCAGGGACCCGTGCCGCGCCGCTTGCGCTCGCGCCGCACCACTCGGACCCAGTGTTCCGCGGCGGCTTTGGCCGCGCAATAGACCGCGTCGCCTTCCCAGGGGACGCGCGCCGCCGCCGACGTGATCATCACCAGACCCGATTCATAGCCGGGTCGGCAGGCGCGCACGAAAGCATCGCCAAGCACCAAAGGCGCCGCTGCATTCGCAATCACCGCCTTGCGGTAAATGTCCGGATCGCCCTCGCCAACATATCCCTGCGCCGCGGCCATGTAGGCGTTGTGGATGAAGATGGCGCGCGTACCTTTAAAGCCGCGCAGCTCGTTTTGGAAATGGTCGGCGACCGTCTGCCAGGTCGCGGGCTCAGCCAAATCAAAGCGCACGGTTTCGTACGCCGGATGCTGGCGGCGCGACAGATTGATGACTCTGGCGTTGGCATAGGGTACGTTGCGGGCAAGGCCCAATCCGAGGCCTTCAGTGGCGCCGCTGATCCATACGATGGTGTCTTGCACGGTATCTCCTCTCAAGGCTGATTATGCATGCGTTGAACGCAAATGCCACCAACGCGTATCCTGTGAAGGTCAACAAATCGGTGAGGATTACGTCAAACCCATGCGGACGCGGGAAAGGCCGATGGTTTCGTCCTTTCGATACCACGTCCCAATCTTAAAAAATTGCGTGGCCCGCGATGATTCAGCGATACGTTCAAGCTTCCGCCATTTTAGTGATTGCACTCATGCTCGGCTGCGCCGGCCGCCAGACGCAATCAAATTCAGAGCGCAGCGTTGGCCCGGCCCCCGCGCAGGCACGGCCGGCCAATCGCTTCATCTATGTGACCGACCAAAATCTACCCGACGAATGCTACACCAGCCTGGGACGGGTGACCTTCACCGAACCCTATGCCGACGCGCTCGTTGATACGGATCAATCAGAAGCGGCACAGCATTTACGGGCCGCCGCGCTCAAGGCCTATCCGCACGACGTCGATGCCATTATCAATTTCAAGTCCTCGCAAAACGACGTCGGTACGCTGGTCACAGTGTCAGGCGAAGCGGTCCGGATTGAAGATCGCCCGACGATGCATTGTGCGGTCCGCAATACCGAGGGAGTGATGAACACTGCGGCCGAACTCAGCGCCGGCGGTATCGTAGGCGCAACGGCGGGAGGACTGGTTGGGGGAGCGAGCCTGGCCACAACTGCGGCGCTGGTCGGCATCTCCGCGATGGGCGCAAAGAAGGTTCTGGCGCACGAAGGGCTTACCGAACAGGAACAGGAGGAATTCAGAGAAAAGCTCGGGGAGCAACGGCGGCAGATAACGCATCTGTTACGAGAACGCGCGCAGTTGCAAAAATGTCAGGAGCAGGAAATCAAGCTGAAAAACTGCCCGTTGTCCGATTCGCAACTCGCGCAATCGGCGGCAGACCAGTCCGCCAGCGACAGTTACGATCGCGATCTGACCGATGCGACGCCGTTTGAAATTGAAAAACATCTTCAGGAGCAGCACGAATACATCAATCGTCTCGAGCGGGAGATCGAGCAAATTAAGTGGAAAATGGGGGGATCCTGATTGGCGCACCAATAGCTCGCAGATGAAAAATCTGCATGCCCCTGTCAGCGGCGAGACAAAATTACATGGCGCGGGGCTGCTGATTGTTAGCCAATGCGCAAAAAATGTCGCCACTTATCGTCAAAAGATACATGGCATGTCGATTGCTGCAAGAGCCCGGGAAACAAAGCTGGAACACTTGCCGAAGATCGTGCGCCGTCACACACCAGCGGTCGCGTAGGTCAGGCGGCAGCGGGTGTTATGGCCGAGTGCAAGCGCATTTTAATCGCGGAAGACGATCCTTCGGTACGAGGACTGCTTCGAGAACTCCTCGTGCGCTGGAATTTCGAGGTGGCGGAAGCGGTGGACGGGCTGCAGGCCTGTAGTATGCTCGAAAGCTTCAGGCCCGACATCCTGTTGCTTGACATCAAAATGCCCAAGCTCGACGGGTTGGCGGTGCTGAGCGAAATGCGCTCGCGCCAACTGTCGATCCCGACTTTCATCATTTCGGGCGAAGGTGGAATCTCCGACGCGGTCCGGGCGGTCAAACTCGGCGCCGAAGAATACCTGGAGAAGCCCGTCGAGCCCAACCAGTTGCGTCTGCTGCTGCGCCGAACCCAGGAACGTCTGGCCAGGGTGTCTGCAAGCACACCATGGCAGAAACTGGGCGAAGGTCCAATCATCGGCCAGTCCGCCGCGATTCAGCAGGTGATGGAGATGATTGGGCAGGTTGCTCCCACCGAAGCGCCGGTGATCATCGTGGGCGAAAGCGGGACGGGCAAGGAATTGGTTGCACGCACGATCCATAGCCTGTCGCCGCGCGGCGATGGGCCGTACGTGGGGCTGAACTGCGCGGCGCTGCCTGCCAACCTCATCGAAAGCGAATTGTTCGGGCACGAGAAGGGTTCCTTTACCGGCGCCGAGGACGCCCGCAAGGGCTGTTTCGAGCAGGCTCAGGGCGGCTCGCTGCTTTTGGATGAATTTACCGAAATGCGTCCGGAATTGCAGGCCAAGCTGTTGCGTGTACTGGAAGATCGCAAACTGCGCCGGGTCGGCGGCAATCGCGAAATTCCGCTTGATGTTCGCACGATGGCGGCGAGCAACGGCGATCTGGGCCGGGCGATCGCGGAAGGCCGCCTGCGCCAGGACCTTTATTATCGCCTGAGCGTCTTCACCATCTCGGTGCCTCCCCTGCGCGAGCGGCCCGAGGACATCGTTCCGCTGACTCAGGCTTTTATTCAGCGATTCGCCGCTGAAAGCCATCGGGCCATTACCGGCGCTGACGAGGAATGCATGGTCGCCTTGCAGTCCTATAGCTGGCCCGGCAACGTGCGTCAGCTGCGCAACGTGATTCAGCGCGCCGTCGCCCTCAGTCCCGGGCCTTACTTGAGAAGAGCCGACCTTCCACCCGAATTTCAATCGCGCCCGCTGGCCGGCACTACCTTCCAGGTCCGCGTCGGAACCACCCTGGAGGAAGTCGAGCAGGATCTGATCAATCGCACCATTGCCGCCTTTCGGGGCAACAAGACAAGGGCCGCAAAAGCCCTGGGAATCAGCTTGCGGACGTTGTACAACCGCCTCTCACACCATCGCTCGGTCCGCGGTTCTGAAAAAGATCGGACTCGCTGAGACACGGAACAGAGGTAGATGGGCCTCCGAGCCAAGTTGGCGGTCGGGTTCATGGTGCCGCTCGCGGTAACCACCCTGGCGATCGGTCTGCTCGAAACCGGCCGCACCACCCAGTCCATGGTCGACCACCTGTCCTCGCTAGGCAATTTGCTGGTTCACCAGACCTTCGAGCAAATGCGCGCCAGCAGACCTTCCAACCTCCAGGATCTCCGCAACAATCGCGCTTTTCGCAGCTTCATCAATTCGGTGCTGGCCTTCGGCGACGCGGTGGTCTCGGTGCGCGTGGAGGACCCCAATGGCGTCACCGTGGTAGCGGCGCCCGAAGCCCTGGAGGGCCAGCGCGTCGCCGCGGAGCCTTCCATCGGTCAGCTCAAGGCCGAGGGCGGGTGGTGGGAAACACTCTCGATGTTTCTCAATCTGCAGCCGGCAACGATCTATAAAGCCACTGGAGCGGTGGAAATCAACGGCCAGTACGCGGGCACTATTCAGATTGAATTATCCACCGCGTTGATCGCGGCACGAGTCCGGCAATCTATTATTACCGGCCTCTATCTTATCGGTATCGCACTGGCGCTGGGCTCGATAGCGGGGACTTTGATGGTGGGCACGGTGCTGCGTTCGGTCACCGCTTTGAGCGCTGGCATCGAGCAGTTGGCGGCGGCGCAAACCAGCGGCGACGTGAAAATCCAATCCCGCGACGAATTGGGACAACTGGCGGACAAGTTCAATCTGCTGTCGCGCCGGATCATGGCCGACCGCCACCAATGGGAACAGGAACGCGACCGCCTGACCCTCGCCGTCCGCTCGATTAATGACGCGGTGCTGCTGATTAATTCCTCCGGCCGCGTGATCTTCGCCAATTCCGAAGCATTGGGGCGCCTGGGTCTGCCCGACGGCATAGCGCTGGGCAAGGACCTTGGCAGTCTGCTCGGCCGCGATCATCCGTTGGTGCGGCTGGCCGGCACGGCTTTGAAAGCCGGCGGCGATTTGCACAACGTACGTCTGGATCTCAATGGATCCGGCCCGCCGCGGTTTCTGGTCTCATTGCTGGCGATGGATTTCGGTCACGGCCAGCGGGGTTCGTTGCTGCTGCTGCGCGACATATCCGCGGTCGAAGAGCTGGAAGATACCCTTAACTTCTCCCGCGTAATGGCGCGGCAGGGCCGTTTGCTTTCCGGAATCGGCCACCAGTTGCGCAACCCCCTGCATGCCATCGGGATCCAGCTCGAGTTGCTGGCCGACGATGCGCGCAACGGCACTCCGCTGCAGGCCCGAATCGAGGGCATCCGCAGCGAACTCGGGCGCATGACGCGGACCATCAGCTCGCTGCTGCGTTTCATCCGCCTCGATCGCATCGAGCCCGTGCGTTTTTCAATCAACGACCTGGTCCGTGAAGCCGCCGTACGCCATGTCGCGGGTAAACATCAGGCCGAATATCAGCTCGACGAAAGCGCCCAGTATATAGAAGCGGACCGGGCGCTGATAGCTGAGGCCTTGAACAACATCGTGGCTAATGCGGTCGAGGCGATGCCCGAGGGTGGAACCGTGACGTTTGGCACTGAGCTGCTGGATCCGGATCACGTGCGGATCACGGTCGCCGATCAGGGGGGCGGCATCGACCCTGACCATCTAAGCAGCATTTTCGATTTTTGCTTCACCACCAAGGCGGGCGGCGCCGGCCTGGGCCTTTCGATGGCGCTGCGGATAATCGATCTGCATCGTGGCACTTTGCAGATCGCTTCGCACCCGGGCCGCGGCACTATCGTGCGTATTACACTGCCGGTTGAACAGGCCGGGTCTCAGACCGATTATTGCACCGGCCTGAAAATACAAGAAGCTCATGCATAAATCGTCGGTGCGGCTCGTCGCGCTGTTGATGGCGGGTGGTTTCTGCTCATGCGCTTATCCGGGTGGCTATCAGGCGCAGTGGCTTAATCAGTGGGCCGCGCCACGGCACAATTATTCCTCGTCTTTCAGGCACGGCCGCCGAAGTGAGCATACGCGCATCGCACATCTGCGTTCCCGTCGCGGCGAGCCCGATTACGCCGCAACCGTGAAGGCGACGGTGCCGTCCGAGGACAGTACCGTCAATCGCCTCATGCCGCCGGCCTTGGCTTCCAGACCGCACTCCACTGTGACCCTGGCCGGCGATAGCCGGGACCGTCAACGCGCACAGGCGCTGTTGCGCAAGACCGACGTCACGCTGCTCCAAGCCAGGCGCCACCCCTTGAACGGAGCCGAGAAGGAAAATTACGAGCGCGCCAGTCAACTGGCCGGCAGGGCGCGGCGGGCACTTGCCGCCGACGACTACACGGCAGCTTCGAGCCTGGCCATGAAGGCCTGGTCGCTGTCTGCCGGCATGAGCGGACAATAGTCAGGCCGTCACGGCAGCGTCGCCGGTTCGATCCCAGATTTGCTTAAGGCGCGCACCAATTGCGGTTGCGCCGAAACGCTCGGCGGCCGCTTGCGCGAGCTCCCGGCCGGCCTTTGCTCCGCTCCATCCGATAATAGCTTGCGCCAGACTCGCGGGCGATGTCTCGCACGCTATGCTTCCAAACCCGTCGCTCAACATCTCCGCAAACGGATAAACCGGATAAGCTATCACCGCAGTGCCGCAAAGCAGCGACTCGACCACGGCATAGCCCCATTCCTCAAACAGGCTCGAGGTTGCGAAGAGGTCGGCGCGCTTGACAATATCATGCACCTGGTCGCGGGGCAGGAGCCCGGTTACTTCGATCGTGGCATTGGCCGGGAGCATGGAAATCCGCTTGTCCAGTTTGCGCGAGCCCGCGCCGATCGCCGTTAACCTCACTTTCCTGCCCATTTGAGCTATGTGTCCGACCGCGTCTATGAGATCACCGATATTTTTGCGCGGGTTCCCAAGGTCGGCGGCGCAGGTAACCAGAGTCAATTCAGAATCCTTGCGCTGCCCCCCGCTCCACCGCGCCCCGAGGTCTCGACTATCCGAACCGGGCGGCGTGAGCCACACCGGCGGTGGACACGTCTCGCATGGTATGCCCTGGGCGCGCAGTTGAGCCGAAAGCATCTGCGTCGGTGCAACCACCAGGTCGCTGATACGAAAGGCCCGTTCATCCATCCGGTACAACGCGATTCCTTTGGCGGTTATGATGGAGCGTCGCAGATATCCTGAGCGGGGGTTGCCTCCCGTATGCCGCCATTGCGTAGAGATGCGCGCCTTCAGATCGTGCGGATAAAACCAGGCGGCCACCACCACCTTGTCGGCAAACGGCCTAATTGTCGCGGTCAACCCCATATTCAGGTGCGCGATCGCAAATCGCTTGCCCAGACCGCGCAGGCGCTGCGTACAATTAGGCCGCAACAACCGCTCCGCTGAACCCGGGACGATGCGACGGATAAGTTTAATCAACTCACCCGGCGGACGAAAACCCAAATCGACAATATGGATACCCAATCCACCCATTTGCCGCTCAAGCTTTTCGCTCATGGCGGTGTCAGTAGTAAGCAGGGTCACTTCGAAACCAGCCCTGGCCCCCGCCACGGCCACTCCTTCGGCATACTTGGAGATACCGCCCAGGTTGTCGTCGGCGATACCCACCAACAGTGATTTTTGATGAACCGGCATAGCGCAATTCACTTCAATCACGAACCGTAATAACGCCACCAATAACGGCGTCTGACGAACTGATGGTCACTCCGGCGGCTGAAAGCGCGGAAGCCCTTCCCGAAAAACCCCCCAGCTGCTGCTGATCGTTCAAAGCGCAGGGCCGCCGGCTTTTATTGCGCCAACGGGCTGCTCTCGGCAAAACGCAAGCCCGTAACCGAATCGATGATCCGGTTGAATTGTTCCTTTTCAGAGGTCCAGCTTAACCTTGCCGCCACCTCCGCCGCGCGCCGGGCCTGATCGGCTCGTCGTGCGGGGTCACGGTACAGCTCTTCGATAGCATTGCTCAGGTCCACCGGATCACCCGGCGTAAAGTAACGCACGGCATCATCGTCGAAGTAATATCGAATAGTGTTAAGCCGCGGCGCAACCACTGGAATTTCGGACATGGCATACTCAAGAAGTTTCACTGGAAGCATCAGTTGCGTAGCAACCGTTGCCCGATTGGGTACGATGCCAAGGTCTGCCTGTGCAAAAATCTCCGGCAGCTTTTCGACGGGAGCAGGATCTGGAAACGTGATCCGGTCGCCGAGATTGAGACTCGCCGCCAACCGCTTCACCAGGGGCAACTCATCGCCGGTCCCAAGTGCCATCATGCGCAGGCAAGGGATGCGATCGCGCAGCAGCGACACCGCACGGATCGCCACATCCAGGCCCAAACGGTGAGTAACCGTGCCGTGATATATCAGTGTAAAAGGCTCCGAACGACGGCTGGCGGTGGCCCGCCGTGAGCAGGCTCTGAAGATCCGCGGGTCGGGCGTATTCATTACTACGTCAAGTTTTTCCTTCGGGATTCCGGCCTGCTCCAGGCGCCGGCGATGCGGCTCGTGCACCGCTATCACTCGATCGGCCAGCCGCGCGCAAAAGCGCTCCTGGGCAAACACCATGCGTGTTCCCGGATCGGTCGGACCCTTGCCGAATTTCTCCTGGTACAGCTCAGGCATGGTGTCGCGCATGTCGAGGACAATCCTGCCCCCGAATAATCTTGCGGGCAGAGCGCAAAATACTATCGGGTCAGGCATGGTTGACGCCAGTATTACATCGTAAGGTTTGCCCGCGCTTCGACGCAAAGCTATCAAAGCGGCGGCGGAGAAAAACCGCGAGTAGGTTCTCAGATAATTGAAGCGCCGCGATCCCTGGTAGCGCCGCCAGTTGAGTTCGATCAGATTGACGCGCTCGTGTTTCTTCGCGACTGCCGGACTGGCCAGACAAATTACATCAGTGTCATAGCCTCTTTCCGCAAGAGCCTCAGCGTGACGCTGGCTGCGGGCGTCAAACGCATACCGATTGCAAAGTATAATCAAAGCCCGTGGCATGTACGTTCCTCAGGTAGTAGTTGACTCCGAACTCAGGGGTTTTAACTGTGAACTCGCAAAGTGTGTATCGAATTGACTTATCTTTCCCCCTGCAGACATTGCCCCAACGCCGTCGGTGAACACGGTGTTCAGACCGGCTCTAATCCGGCTCAGCGCCAGACTGTCTGCCTCATCAAAAGCCTGCGCATCTGCTGGCGGCGGGTGAAACTGACAACCTCAGGCGAGGCGGCGCGGGGCCAACGGCACAGATAGCCCCGAAAATAACCCGCGAGCATCAACGCACCGCCGATCAGGGGCGGCCAACTGAACGTGCGCCACCCCGCCCGCGCCAGCATCCAAAGCGGCGATGCGCCGGCATTATACGCCGCATATCCCTGTGATACGCGGTTGCGCCAGCTCCCGCTGCTGGCGCCCTGCGGCCGATGATGGAACGCCCGTATATGGGAAAACCGCGCCGTTCTAAAACCCAGCATCTGGGCCGACATGAGATCGATGGTATCCCAACCAAGACCAGGCTTAAGTCCGCCGATAGCCAGGAAACACGCTGTCGAGTACATCTTGAGCGGCCCTGGAGCATGGAACGAGGGTTCCTGCTGCGGATGCCAACCGGAGGGCGACGGCTCGAACAGGACCGGACCCGCTATTCCCAGCCTGGAATCGTTGTCGAATTCCTTCATCAGCAACTCGACCATGTCGGATTCAAAGCTGGTATCCGCGTCGGCCCGTAAGATGAACGGGTAGCCAGCGAGAACCCTGTCGGTCAGAAACTGCATTATGACCGACTCTCCGCCCGGCGACCGCTTGCGCCCGTGCCTGAGATGATGGGCCTGGATCCATGGGTAGGTTCGGGCCGCTTCCGCGATGATTTGCCCGGTGGAATCCGTGGATCCGTCGTCAATAATTATCCAGCACGAAGGATGGCAGGTCTGAGCAGCCATCGAACGGATGAGCTGTGGAATGTATTTCTCCTCATCGCGGGCCGGAGTTATTGCAACATATTGTCTCATTTCAGTCACCCTCACCCAGTCCGGCATCAATGGTTCAATATTAACTTGCACGCTGTGATTACGACTGAATAGTCAGCTAATCACCTGTTATTGGAATCTCGAAATCAAAAGCCGGGGCGGTCCCATTTTTTGTTTTTCAACGCCGCCCTGACGTCCGCGATGTAATGGATCGCGCCGGGGTCGTACCAGGCGCCGGTGTACCAATCGCCGATGCAGCCCCAGAGCATCTGCTGCGGACTGCCAAACGGATAGCGCGGGTAGTCTCCGGCTGGAGTCTGCTGCGACAGATAATGGATATCGCCATTCATGCAGGCGCGCTGATACGCCAGCCTGAAGTCCACATTAAAGGCGGTGCTGTTTTTGGTTAATGGCCAGCCGCCGAAACTGCTGTATTTGACCTGCATGATGCCGTAACTTTCCTGGCATTCGACCCCGTTCCAGGCGCCCTCGTAGCCGCTTCCCGGCGGGCATTGACTCCGGTCGAAGCTGCGATCGCTGGCGCGCTGCTGGTTCCAGTCGGATTCAACTATGGCCTGGGCACGAACCACATCCTCGTCGATGCCCCATTTGCAGGCCCCCCAGCGCAGGATCTGGTCGGTCGTGCCGGTGAAGTCGCCGTCGACCCGCAGGAAATCAGAAACCGGCGCGTAGGTTCCCTTGATGGGCGCGAGGTGAAATTCCATCAGTTGCATAAGGCTGGGAATGGTGTGATTGGCGGTGTAATTGGCGGGCCGCGGCTCCCATGACGTCCCTTTCCTTACGGCAATCGCGCACGCGGCGCCGCTGGGCAGGGCGGCATGCGGCGGCAAGGTCGAAAAGTGGCCGTCACTTTGGGCTCGCGCCGGCCTGGGAAGCATCACGAGCGCTAACAGCGCGAGCAGGTTTAATGCCGCCGCTGCCGCAGGCAGGGACGCATGTACCCTGCGAATCTCCGCCAGTTCGTCCTCGCGCCGCTGCAGCCGCGACCTCTCGCAGATCGCCCAGATCAGATAAAAACCCAACCCGATCAGGCCAAAACAGTCCGCGATCGACGCTTCCGCCACGTTATGTACAAGCATCGGGATGACCATCCAGAAAGCCAGCGGCTTGAGCCGCCAGGGATCGTCCGGCCGGCGAAACAGCGAATACCAGGGGCGCAGGATGATGAACAACCACAGGAACAAGGCGGGGATTCCCACGCAGACCGCGCGATCGATATAACCGTCGTGTAGTGAACTTTGCGGTCCCTCGTCCCATGGTCCCCACCAGATCGGGAAATAGCGGCTTTCCAGAATTGCTCCACCGACTTCATATCCGTATCCAAGCAGCGGCCGCTGTTCGATCTGGCTAATCGCGAATTTCCAGATGTTTGTCCGCCCGGTGAGCGTCTGCACGCTGCCGCGCGCCAGGTAACTGTCGGTTGACAGCTTCAATTTTGCTGCGCCCGCTGCCAACCCCAGCAGAAGCACGACGATGACGGCGCGTCCGCGATACCTCCACAGGAAATAGGAGGCGGCGCCCGCGGCCAGCGCGACGAAGGGAGTGCGGGAATCCGCCAGCGCCGCCGCGCCAATTGCCATCACCATCACCGCGGCCAGCAGCAGACGGCGTCGGCCCCTGGTGTCCGGCCAAAGCACCGCCGCACAGCCCACCGTCACCAGCATCAGAGCCCCTATTTCATTGGGGCCATTGAACAGGCTGCAAAACCTGACGACGCTGCCGGTGATTTCAGCATCCGCCGCGGTAGGAACCGCCCAGACAAAACTTTTGGGCAGGACAACGGCGGAAAGCGCCACCATCGCGACCACCACCGCGCATGCCCACATCATAGGGGCCAAGGTGCGGCGCACATCCTGCGGTCCTTTAACCTGGGAAGCGATCAGGGTCAGCGTCCCGAAGCCGAGCAGGGCTGTGAACATACGGGCGAGGGAGAAGGAGGGAGCGAGAGAATAGGAAATAGTCACCGCACACCAGGCAAAATACCAGGCGTAAAGTTTGAATCCGCCCTGCGCAAAGATACGGCGGCGGCGCCACACGGCCGGTAGCAGCGGCAGACAGAAAGCCGTTACAAGCCCGTAATGAAAGAGGGCCCGCGGGGTACCGGAAAGGAACCACGTCGCGTTAATCAATTCGATCAGAATCAAAACGCCCGGCAGCCAGATCGGATGGGCCGTCACATAGCGCACTGCCGCGAGCAACAGCGCCGCACCGACGATGGCGACAGGAATAGCGGCGATCTCGGGGCTGTAGCTCACCACCACCATGATGATCACCACACCGATCGCCATCCCGGCCGCCATCATCAGATGATGCGGTGATGGCGGCGCCAACGCTCTCAGCGATTCGTCAGACACGATCGACGCTCCACCCGCCGCAAAAGCGGCGGGCTTTTGGTTGCGGTTGAATTCTCCAGGTTCATGATTGCGACAGTTGCGGTGCGGTTGTTTTGTTCAGATCGATTGCGCCGGCCACCATCGAGATGATGGTTTTCCCCTCGATCCAGACGAAGATTGCTCCCGCCGGCAGCGCAACGAAAAGCAGGGCCCATACTCCGCCGGCGCCGCACGCCGTCGCTAATACCTTGCCCGCCGCGGCGGCAAACGCGCAGGCTACAGCCAGACGCAATCCGGGCATCGCGGCTTTGAGCAAATCCGCAGGCCTCAGCTTTACCAGGGAAATCGCGATCAGCAGGCCGGCGATGCTGATTAGAGCTTCAACCCCGCTCATGCCCGCGCTGATTCCCACCAGGCCCAGTCTGGACAGACTAAAAACCGCGGCAACGATCATGACCAGGCGCGCGCTGTGCAAGTAAATATCGATTACCGGATGGCCCTTGGCGAAATACACCGATCCGATTCCGGTCCTCAAGCCGAGCAACCCCAGACCAAGCGACAGCAGGCGCAGCGGTTGCGCGGCGGGTAGCCATTTGGGTCCGTACACCGTACCGATTAACTCCGGTGCCGCCACGGCCGCACAGGCAGCGACGGGCAGCACGAGCTTGCCGATATATTCAATGAAATTGCGATATCCGCGCCCGAGTTCGGCGTCATCGTCCTGGATTAGACAGAATGCGGGGAAAGCGACTCGGCCGGCGACTTTGTAAAGTCTGTCCGGCACGAAACGCAACAAGTCCCAGGCCAGCATGTAAAAGCCCAGCGCGGAGGCACCCAGCAGGCGGCCGACCAGCAGAAAGTCGGCGTTGGCCGATATGATACTGACGATGTTTCCGCCCCACACGCCGGCGGCAAATCTGCGCAGGTCCCGCAATGCGGCCATCGTTGGCCACGTCCGCGGCGGACGCGGCGCAGCGATCAACAAAAAGATCGCGCGGATTCCCAAACGCGCGGTCAAGCCGGCCATCAGGCTCCAGCGCGGACGCCCGACCCATAACAGGGCAAGCGCGGTGGCCAGAAACGCGAACTCGGCCGCGACCTCCGCCGCCGCTAAAGTCCCAAAGCGCAGTTCCCGCTGAAGGTGGGCGTTGGACGTCACCGCAAGGCAATCAAGAAATATAGCCGCGCAAATGAGGCGTATGCCGCTAGTCAGCCGCGGCATCAGCATCATTTCGGAAACGATCGAGGCGCTCGCGTAAATCAGGAGCGCGCCGGCCAGGCCGAGGACCGCGCTGACGAACCATGCAGTCGCCTCATGAACAGGATTGAGGTTTTTGCGCTGGACCAGTGCTTCGGTGAGTCCCGGCTGCAGAATCGTGGTGGCGAAGGCCGCCACCACCATCAGGACGCGCAGGATTCCGAACTCGGCAGCTCCCAACGCGCGCGCGAGCACGATCATCCCGGAAACGCGGACGGCCTGAATCAGGCATTCAGCCACGATGTTATCGCGAACGCTGCGGCTGAATTTGCGGCTCAGTGTCGCGCCGTCAATTCCAGCGGCGCTCCGCTTCAGCGTCACGCCCACCGCTTCCGTATCCGCCGACCACATTGGAAAGCTTCGACCTCGGTTTTCGCTTGCCCGCAGGATTTTTCAGATCTGTCCGTTTGGTTTCCTCTACGCCTATCCGCCTTGCCCGCCATGAATTTGAATTTGCGCGGACATCCCCGAGCCGCACCTTACGTCACAGATGACTATCGGACCTCGCCCTTATGCTCTGCATTCCCAGCGAGCAAGCGCCTCCTGACTCAGCAGGCGCGGGGTGACGCCGTCGTGATCGCTTCTGACCATCGGTTGACCGTCGATCACGTGGAGTTCAGCGCGGTTGCGCTCACGCCACCATTGCGCGACCTGCGAGGGAAGCGCGTGCCATGCGTTGTCGATCTGCGAGAGGTACTCAAGCAGCTTGCTGTAGGCTTCCAGATAGGCGCCTTTTCCGCAGTAATCGGGATGAACCAGGACCAGGATCATCCCGCCCCACGAGGCAATCCATCGCGCCTTGCGAATCCACATTGGCAGCGGATCGCGTCTGAGCAGGTGGATCATCGTATGGTCCTGGGGCAGCGTATAGGGCAGCTCCACCACCGTAGGATCGAGGAAAAAGGGGAAAATGCTGCAGGTGCCGCCGGGTTGAGGTTCGAAAATATCGGTATCGGCGAAACTGCCATCGAACTCGCATTCCAATTGCGCAATCCACTGCGCGCGGCGCAAGGTCGACGGCGCTCGGAAACCCTTGAGGCCGTGGTCGCGCGCGATGCGCCTGATGCGCGGCGCCAGCGTCTTGAAATCCTGCTCGCTGCGAAACAGGCGCCCGTCGTGGCGGAGGCCATGCGCGCCGAACTCAAAGCCGCGCGCGCGCAACTCGTCCACCCGCTTCCAGTCGATCGGATACTGCTCCAGCGGCAGATTCCAGGCCGACCGCATTCCGTAACGCTCCTCCAACTCCGCCATGCGTTCCATCGCGGCGAAGCCCTGCGGGCTTTCCACGTCATGGGTGAGCACCACCGCGCAGGATTTGCCATTGGGCCAGAAGCCGAGATGCCACATGTCCTGCGTTTCCAGCCGTTCCATGAAGGCCGCCAGCCCCAGACGCCATACGCGTAAAAGAGCGTCTTCACATGGCCAATCGGGGAAAGCCGGCCGGCGCCGATTCCTGATTGCGATTGAATTCAACCGGTGCCGCACGCCTTCAGGTATGAAGCGCTTGAATCTGTAATAATGATTAAGAATCGAGGACGGCTGGCGCTGCCGCTCCTCCAGATACTCCTCCAACAGATAATGTCGGGCGTTTCGTTCGGACTCCTCGATTAAAGCTTCCAGACCCGGCCGGCAGGTCTCGGGCAGCTTCCAGAACGAGAACGCATCGTTGCCCGAATTCGCGAGGGTCCGCTGTCGGCACACGGCGCCGGCCGCCACAGATACGGAGTTGTCCGTATTCAGTTCCATACTTCTCCTCAAAAACGGCCGCCTGACTTGCTGTCGGCGGACGAATCTGCCCACTTACGATGACCGTGAACGCGGCGTGCCTGTTCACAGACCTCCTCCACGCACAAGCTCCGGCATCGTCAGCGCCAGGATCTTGAGGTCATTGGCAAGCGACCAGTTCTCCAGGTACTGCACGTCGAGACGAACCATGTCCTCGAACGACAGGTGATTGCGGCCGCTGACCTGCCACAATCCGGTAACGCCGGGAAGCGCTTCCAGGCGCCGGTGATGGCGCGGCTCATAGTGTTCCACTTCGTAAGGCAGCGCCGGCCGCGGTCCGATCAGGCTCATCTCGCCCCGGATGACGTTGAGCAGCTGCGGCAACTCATCGATACTGAACCGGCGCAGCCATCGGCCAATGGGCGTGATGCGATCGTCGGCGGCCAGTTTGAACACCGGGGCGCCGTTGCCCTGGCGACGCGCCGCGTCCTGCCCCGAGACGATCCACTGGCGCACGAACTCGCGGTGAACGTCATCGGCCGCTGTGGGCTTCATAGTGCGGAATTTCAACATCTCGAAACGCCGTCCATGCAGCCCCACGCGGGTTTGGCGATAGAAGATGGGCAGCCCGCTGGTGATTGCAATCGCCGCGGCCGCCAGCGCCATCAAGGGCGACAACGCCACCAGCAAAGCGGTGGCGACCACCAGGTCGACTGCGCGTTTGAGCGCGTAGTTGAGACCCTCGATATTAGAGCCGCGCGGACCGACCAGCGGAATCGCGCCGATCATGTCCAGCCGCAACCCGGAGGCCATCGAACCAAACAGCCACGGCACGATACTCCAGCGAATCCTCAATTCCTCGCACAGCGCCACCAGCTCGGCCTGGGTGCTGGCGCCCGCTTCGGGCAGAGCGATGACAACCTCGAGCGAAGGATCTTCGCGCACCAGTTGACGCAAAGCGGAGGGCGGGCCGAGCATCGGCAGCCCGCGGTAGCTGGCGGCGTCGCAATTGTCGTCGAGGAACCCGAGCACCTCGTAATGGCTGATTTCGTCGAGCACCTGATCGCAAATGTAGCGGCCGACCCGATTGAGTCCGACAATCACCAAAGGCACGCAAACATCCCTGCTCGCGTACAGATGCCTGATCGACCAGCGCAGCGCAGCGCGGAAAACCAGCACCGAAACCACCGCCAGCGGGTAGACCAGCAGGGTGGTGATTCGGGACAGGTCCAGATGGAGCAGGAAGGCGACGGTTATCGCGAGCAATGTTCCAAACAGATTCGCGCGGCAGATGGCCAGCAGTTCGGCCATCCCGCCGCCGCGCATTCGATAGAGATCCAGCCAGCGAAAAATCAGAATGCAGCAGGCCAGCAGGGCGAGACTGACCAGGGTCAGCTCGGCGGCATTGGATTCCAGAGTGTTGCGCATCGCGTCGGAGGGGTCGTGAATGGCCAGCGCGCACCATGCGGCCAGAACCAACGCCGAGGCATCGGCGACGGCAAAGAGCACTTTTTGTTTATGCAACTCGTTGAGGAACATCGGTCATCAGTTCCCTTTTCATTGCGCATCGAGCGCACGCGTTACGGTCTGTGCCACGGTGGAGATTTCACGTTCAGTCAGATGGGGATGCATCGGCAACGACAGGACATTGGCGGCCAGCCGCTCGCTGTGCGGAAAAGCGCCCTCGCCGTAACCAAGCCCGGCGCATGCGGGCTGGAGATGGAGCGGAACCGGATAATGGACCCCGCAGCCAATTTCAGCCCGTATCAACGCTTCCTTAATCGCGTCTCTGTGGGGACTTCTGATTACGAAAAGATGGTAGCAGGATTCGGCTCCCTCGGGTTCCGTCGGGGTTTGAACGCCGCTGCCCGAGAGCAACTCACAGTAGCGGCGGGCGAGCGCGCGCCGGCGTAAATTCCACTCCTCCAGGCGCTCGAGTTTCGCCAGCAGCACCGCCGCCTGGAGCGTGTCCATACGCGCGTTGTATCCCGACTCGCTGTGCAGGTAGTGCGACTGGCGGCCATGATCGCGCAGGAGGCTTATGCGTTGCGCCAGTTCCGGATCGTCCGTGACGACCGCGCCGGCCTCGCCCCACGCGCCCAGATTTTTGCCGGGGTAAAAGCTGAAGCATCCCATACTGCCGAGCGCCCCGGCTCGCTTCCATTCACCGCCCATGTAAACGCGCGCGCCATGCGCCTGACAGGCATCTTCTATAACCGTGAGCCGGTAGCGCCGCGCGATTTCCAGCAGCGGTTGCATCGCAGCCGGCAGACCGTACAGATGTACCGGGATGATGGCACGCGGCCCATTGCGCGTTTTGAACTTACCCGCTTCAAGATAACGCCGGACCGCTTCAACATCGATGGTCGCGGTATCGGGATCGATATCGACGAACACGGGGGCGGCTCCGGTTTGGAAAATCGCCTCCACCGTCGCGATGAACGTCATCGGCGTGGTGATCACTTCATCGCCCGGCCCGATACCGGCCGCGAGCAGCGCCAGGCGCAGGGCGTCGGTGCCGCTGCCCACGCCGACAGCGCATTTAGCGCCCAGAAATTGGGCGAATGCGGCTTCAAACTCCGCCACCTGGGCGCCGCCGATATATGAAGTGGTGCGGTGGATCCGCTCATACTCCTGATCGACACGGGCGCGGATTTCGGCATTTTGCGCGGCGAGATCCAGGAACTTAATCGGCATTGATCCCGCCCTCCTGGCTTTTTGCGGCCTGCGCGCGTACGCGCGCCGGATTACCCACCACAACCGCGCCGGCGGGCACGTCACGGGTGACAACGGCGCCGGCGCCGATCAGCGCGTCTTCGCCGACCGTGATGCCGCACATGATGACCGCACCGCTCCCGATCGCGGCGCGCCGGCCAATCAGCGTTCGCTCCATCAGCCAATCCTCGCCGCCCTTGAGCGAACCGTCGCTGTTGGTTGCCCGCGGCATCCGATCATTGATGAAGACCACGCCATGCCCGACGAAAACTTCATCCTCGATCGTCACGCCGGAACAGATAAAGGTGTGCGATGAAATTTTGCAGCGCCGCCCGATTTTGGCATCGGCCTGTACTTCGACAAATGCGCCAATCCTGGTGTCGTCGCCGATTTCGCAGCCGTACAGATTGACAAAACTGCTCAGACGAACGTTGCTGCCCAGCCGAACATCGTCGGCCACGCATGTATAAGCCGCAGCTTGCGTCACCGTGTCACCTCACCTCAATTCGTTTGGCTCAGCGGTACCTTGATGCCGCCGTTGCGCAGCGACGTTTGCGCCGCCTCGAGCACCGCCACCACGCGCAAGCCGTTCAGTCCGTCGGTCGCCGGCGTGAGATTGTGGCGGATACAATCCACGAAATGCTCGCACTCACGCTTGATCGGCTCGACCTCCTCGATGCGGGGAATATGGATATCGCCGTAGCGGTAGGCGTACTGGAATTCGCCGTAGTTGTCGTAATAGGGCTGGACGGTGACCCCGCGGTCATAGATCCGGATCTTCTCCTGCAGCGCGGTGTCGTCGTACACCAGCATCCGCCGCGAGCCAACGATGGTCGTGCGGCGGATCTTGTTGGGATCAAGCCAGCTCACATGGATAAAGGCGATCACGTTATGCGGCAGATGCAGCGTGATCAGGGCCACGTCCTCGACCTCATGCCGGAAATGGCTCTGCCCCTGGCATGACACCGACTCCGGCATCTGTCCCAACAGCATCAGAATGATCGAAATGTCATGGGTGGCGAGATCCCAGGCCACGTTGACGTCCTGCTGAAACAGCCCGAGATTGGCCCGCACCGAGCTTATATACAGCACCTCGCCGATCTCGCCGCTGGCAATCAGCTCACGCAGCTTAAGAACCGGGGCGCTGTACTCGAAGGTGTGCCCCGCCATCAATACACGGTCGCGCAAACGGGCCAGCCGGACCAAATCCGCGGCTTCGGCGCGCGAAGTCGCCATCGGCTTTTCCACCACCACCGCCTTGTCGGCTTGCAGACACTGCTTGGCCAGACGGTAATGCGTGCTGACCGGGGTGGCGATCACGACGCCGTCGATATCGGGGTCCCTGAGGACTTCGTCAAAGTTCTGGCTGGTCTCGACGCTGGGATACAGACCTTTCACGTGGCTCAGGCGTTCGGCACTCAGATCGCACGCCACCAGCTTGTGCGCGCATTGCAATGAATAAAAGTTGCGGATCCAGTTGGGGCCCCAGTAACCCAGCCCCACCACGGCGATGCCGCGCAGCGGCCTGGGTGACGCGCTCGTACCATTTCTAACCGCGGGCACCGGGGTGGAAACCAAACCCCCGTTATGGTTGACGATTTCAAGCTTCATGATACCTCCTCAGAAAAGCCTTGCCCCATTTACGCAGCGGCGAGGGGAGCTCCGGCACACCGTTGAGGACCACTCCCGCAACCGTGCGCGAAGCCGCCTTAAGTGCCGCCACCGTGGTGGCCAGTTCCTCGCGCTCGGTGCAACCGTAACGCGTGACCACGATGATTGGGTCGGTGGGACGCGCCAGCGACAGCAACCGCCCGTCCAGGCGCACCACCCCCAGATCCACGACCGCCAGCAGGAAACCGTCGAGCAAACCCTCGTAACCCTGCGCATAGCCAGGTTTCAGTCCGTCCGCGGCGGTGGGCAGACAACTGGCCAGCTCCAGCCGCGGCATGGTCGAGGGCCGCAACACGAACTGATCGCCCAGCAGAAGCGGCGCATTGGACCCCAGCGCGGGCGGAAACATCTTGTGCAGTTCTGGCTTGCGCAGGTGGGCATCCACCAACAACGTGCGCAGTCCCAGCCGCTGGGTCAGGTCCAGCGCCAGACCGACGGCGACAGTCGAAGCGCCGTCACCGGGCCGGCATCCGGTCACCAGCAGGCGCACACTCTGACCGACTCCCGCCAGAGGAGCCACGCGTTCGTTCAAAACCTGCAGCGAGCGGTCGCGTGATGCTTCAAATGGGGCACGCGCCTGACGCAGTACCGGCACGCTGGTCAATGCGCGGGAAGAATCAGGAGCCGGCTCGATAATCGTTTCTTCTTCCGTGCCACCCGTCTCCCATAACGGTGTGGTGTGGCCGTTACGGCCACGACGCAGTATCTCGAAATAGTTCACCATGGCACCTATTCCACGTCAGTGTCGTTGGCGTTTTGCGAACCGACCGAGGAAGACGGCAAATAAACGATCTCGCCCGGATACACACGGGCGGGATTGGCAATGTGCGGGTTCAGCCGCATCAGGCTGCTGACGGCACCAAAGGAGCCCAGATGGCGGATAGCGATGCCGCCCAGAGTGTCGCCCGGAGCGACCACCACGAACGGACGCCTGACGGTTGGAGCCGTGGAGACCGAGGTCGCGCCGCCTTCTCTTAGAGTGGCGGCCACGAAGTCCGCCGAGGCGCCGGTATTGACGACACTGCTTCCACCCGGCTCGGTTCCCGCGGATGACGCGCCATCGTTGACCACCTCCCCATCGCCATCGGAAGATTTCGACTTCGCCCCGGCGGCCGTGGGTTGAAGGGCAGCGGGCAGTTTCGCATCAATTGCCGCCCGCGCAAACGGCCCAATCTCGGCTGTCGCGGACGATTTCAACGCTTGAAGATTACCCAGCGGATTCCGCTCCATCAGAAGCTGTCCGGTCATGAAGCCGGCGATTCCCAGGACCGTCAGGCCCAGCACCGGCCGCACCCAGCGTACGCTGTGCGCCAACCATTCCAGAACCCGGCTCTGGCGTTTGTTCTCCGTCACCGGCTGGAGCAAGGCCACATATTCGCCCGCAGTCTCACGGGCCATCGCGGCGGTCACGCGCCGGGAGCCGCGCGCGAAAGCCAACAGCAAGGCGTTGTGGCATAGGGCGTTGATGCGTCGCGGCACGCCTTCGCTGTTGCGCACGATGCATTGGACCGCGCCGCGGGCGAAGATGCGGTCGGTGGTGGAACCGCACAGGCGCAGGCGATGTTCGATATATTCGCGGCATTCCAGTGCCGACAGCGACAGCAGAACCGCGCGCGCGCCAATCCGGTCGGTCAACTGGCGCATCCGGGGCTCGTTGAGCCGGCGCGCCAGCTCATACTGTCCGGCCAGGATTATCTGCGCCGCCTTGCGACCATGGCGCTCCAGGTTGGACATCAGGCGCAACTCTTCGAGCGCGTCGTCGCTGAGGGCTTGCGCTTCATCAATCAAAATCGCGATGCGCTGGTTAAGCGGCAACTCCATCGCAAACGCGGTAAAGGCGTTGAGCATCGCCGACTTTCCGCCCCGTGCCCCGCGGATGCCGAGCTGGCTCAGGATGGCGCCGAGCAATTCGACGAAGCTGAGTTTGGGGTTGCCGATATAGGCGGCGTGCACATCGCGGTAATGGCGGGCCAGCAGCGCGCAAACCAGGGTGGTCTTGCCGGTTCCACTCTCGCCGATCAGCAGCGTCAGGCCGCTGGGCTCGTGCAGCAGACCCCATTCCAAGGCGGAGAGCGCCTCGCGATGAGTGCGGCTCATGAACAGCGCTATCGGCGATGCCGTGAACTGAAAGGGCGGCGCCTTAAGCCCGAAATGCTCGAGGTACATCGGTTATTCCTGGTTCAGTTCTCTCAACTGGGCGATGGTTTTCAGCCCGGTAACCGTGGCGATACCGGAGGCCGAATAGATGCGGGGGTCGAGCAATTCTTCGACGTAAGCGACGCCCAAAGCGCAGCCAATCGCCAGCAGAACCCCCAAGGCCAGGTTAAGCGGCACGATCGGATACGACGGTGAGACCGGCTGGCTGGGCGGCTCAGCGACACTGACGTTGAGAATTCGGCTGCGATTAAGCGCTCCCGCGGCGCGAGCTTCCTCTCCGCGCCGGAGATAGGACATGTAGGCCTGCTTCTCGGCATCAACCATCCGCTGCAAGCGCTCATCCTCGACGCTTGCGTCAAGCAAGACCTTTTCCTGCTGCTGCGCCTTGGCGATCTGCGCGTTGAGCGCGGCTTCGCTGGCCTCCAGGGCGGCGGCCTGCGCATTGGCCTGCTGCAAGTCAGTATCCAGTTTCTCCCAGATCGGATTTATGTCGGTGCTTTGCTCCTGGACCTCGGTATGGTTTTCGTGATTAAGAATTTTTTCGGCGGCGGCAATGCGCGCGTCGATCTCCTTCATCCGTTCGCTGTCGGGCTGATAGCGGGTGAGGAGTTCCGCGCGCTGCGCTTCCAGTTGCAGCACTTGAGGCTTGAGGGCCTGCAGCGCCATATTCTGCACCACCTTGACTTCCTTGCCCACGCGCATCGGCGTGGTCTTGAGTTCGGCCTGCACCACCGTGGCGCGTTCTTTTGCCGCAGCTAAATCAGCGGCGTTTTTGGCCAGTTCGTTTTCCAGCCCAGCGATACGTGTGATCAGCGCCTGCTTTTGGGCCTGCGGATTGGCGATACCGGTCTGCATCTGGTAGCCGCGCAACTGGTCCTCGGCCGCGCGCAGCCGGTTGCGCAGGATTTCAGCCTGGGCTTGGAAAAAACGCTCAGCCTGGGGGTCGTGCGAAATGTTGCTGTGGAATTCCTGGTACTTGTCGATCAGCCGCGACAGGAAGTCATGCGACCATTTGGGGTCGTGCGAGGTGTAGCTGATCTCGATCACATTGGAGCGCTTGATCACGTAGGAGGAGAAATGGCGCTCGATCCGATGCGCCCACACCGCCCGCGGGCTTTCGGGCGCGGCGCCGTGAATCAGGCCGTAAATGCGGCTGGGCAGATCCATTATCTGCTCCGCGACCGCGACCAGTTCCCCGCTGGCGCCGGGCTTGGGCGCGGGCAATCCTTCCAGCGCTTCCTGTACCAGGTAGTCGCTGGAAATCAGTTCGCGCTCGGAATTGAGGTCCTCTTCCGTAACCGCGTTGGTCACCACGGCCGGCTGGTTGGGCGTGTTGTTCTCCAGCGCAGGCGAGACCAGCAACTGAGCGCGGTTGTCCTGAATCAGAATATCGGCGGTCGATTTATAAGACGGTGGCCAGACGAAGGTTGCCACCGCCACCGCGGCGAGAATCGCCACCGCCACCTCGGCCATGATTACCCGCCGGCGCAGTGCAAACTGAATCCATTGCTCGAAGGAATATTCGTGCATCTCCAGGCCCTCGCTTAAATCGCCGGCAGCGGCAAAGTCATGTAAGGCGGGAACGGCAGCAGGTTCTGCACGTACTGCTTGACAAAAAGGTCCACATTGGCGATCGCGCTGCGCGGCACGACCACGATGTCCGAGGGCATCAGCGCTACATCTTCCATGTGTTTGCCGTTGTCCGCTCCGCGCAGATCGATCTTTTGCCCATGCGCGTTTCCGCAGGCGTCGCGCCGGATCAGCACCGCGTCACCAGCCCCTGCGTTCTCCGTGACCCCGCCGGCTTCGGCAATCGCCTGCATGGCGGTCTCGCCGGGCTCCAGCGGGAAGGAGCCGGCATGAGCCACCTGGCCCTGCACATAGACACGCCAGGTCGGACTTTTCACGATATGCACGACCGCGCCGGGGTTGCGCAGCTCTCGCAGGTAGGCGTGATTGAGCTTGTCGGCGAGCTGCTCGGGCGTCAGCCCGGCGGCGGGCATCGAACCTACCAGATCCAGACTGATATCGCCGTCAGGCCTTACCGTTACGGTGCGGTTGAATTCCGGGTTAAGGTAAAAATCAAGTTGCAACTCATCGCCCGGCCTGATGACGTAGATTCCTTTCTCGGCCTCCTGCGCGGCCAGCATCAGGGCGGGTGAACAGGTGTTCTTGCGGGTTGCGGCGGCAGAGAGCTGATCGCCGTTATCGGTGCTGCTCGCCGCTGCACAGCCCGACACCAAGGCTGCGGCGAGCACCAGGCCGAGAAATGGATTGAGCAGAGAAGCCGTACGGTAAACATACGACGCGCCCACAGTCATTCGCCCTCCCATGTTAAAGCCAGCTCTTGCTTTCCAAGACCACCGAAAGCTCGGATCTGAGAGCTGCGCCACAGCAAACCGCGCAGCCGCCCGGGACACTCCGCAAGACCGGTGCCAGCACGCTGCGCCAAGGAAAACTGGGCAATTTCCAAAGGCAGCGATGCAGAATCTGCACAGTTTGATGAAAATCATCTCTGTAGAAATTACTTCGGTTCACGCTCGGCCGTACCGGTAAAAATCCGGCTTACAGCAAACAACCGCAGGCAATCGCGATGATCGTGCCTCGCCCGCAGAACCCAACCGTGCCGCAGCCCGCCCTTTTGGCTGCTGGCACAAGGTCGCGCGAGCCGGGCAACTCGCCGGTTGCGATTGCCTTGCGCTTTACTTGCGCTGATTACAAATCGCTTTTCGATTACTACTCAGAACAGAGCATCGCTCATGAACTAGTGAGTATTTTGCTTCGGCGTGAAATGTTGCGTAGCCGGAAATAGCTTGGCTTTCGTTTCGCGGCGTCCTTTCACAGTCTGAGGTTTCACCGCGATCAGCGCAAATACCGAACGGGGCCAGGGAGAATAGCGATCGGGAAATTATTCAAAATGCCGATCGAACAAGCAGCGTGATGAAATTTACTATTGCGCTTCGATCGAGTGTGGAAGATTGCTTTATTTTGCCGAAAATGAAGCAGGCGGCGGAAATCCTGATCCACCGCCTGCTCTCGGGCTAACGCCGTCCTCCGGGCCAGGACGAGTTGTTTAGAATGTACAGGAACCCCCAACTGTTGCTGGTCAGGTAATTGACTGCCCCGCTGTCATACCATCGCCCGGAATAATGGGTTGCGATGCAGCCAAGGGCGAGATACTGAAGGTTGGTTTCATTGGTGAAGAGGTCGGTTGGTCCGGCCTGGCCCGAGGGCACCAGCCCGCCCGGATTGGACTCAGCCCTCGAGACCGCGTTGAGATAATCGGAGTTGTTGCCGAACCAGGTCGCATAGTCGCCATTGACGCAGGCGCGGTACTTGGCCCAGCGATAATCCTCACCCCATGCAGTGCTGAGCGCGATCATCGGCCAGGTGTACCATTCGTAGCTCTGAACCTTGCTCTGGATAATGCCCCAGGAGGCCCACTGGCCGCCGCAACCGCTGTCGCCATAGCCGTTGGTGCCAACAAAGGACGCGGAGCTGTTCGTCACCGGAAATCCCATGAAGCTGAGATTCGCGGTCTCGCCGCCGCTGTTGCTGTCGGGATTGTTGCAGTCGCCGCCGGCGTGGCAGGTCGTGCCGCCATGCAGTTGCGCGCAATCCTGAACCCACCCGTGTTCCTGGCTGCTTTCCGCATAGGCCCAGTCTTCGTCAACGCCCCACTTGCACGCCGCCCACCGTATGATGTCCTGCGTGCTGCCCGCATACTTGCCGTCGACCGCCGCAAAGTCGGCGTTGGGAGCAAGGCCGCGACCGGCATTGGCGTAGAAATAAGACGGTGTCGTCCAGACCTGGTTGTTGTAGTCCCATCCGGTGCCGTCATTCACGTTGGCCGGGTTGGTCTCCGGAAAATTCGACTGGTTGGCCAACGTCGCGCAGGTTGATTCCGAGGGCAGCAAGGCTTTCGGCCCCAGATTGCTCAGATGCGCAACCGGCGCCGGAGTTGCCGTCGGTTTCGGCGAGGAAGTGGGCTTCGGCGATGGTGTGGCGGTCGGTTTTGGCGTGGAAGTAGGCTTCGGCGATGGTGTCGGGGTAGGTTTTGGTGTGACCGTCGGCGTGGGCATGGGCGTGGACGCAGCCACGGTTCCATTTTGGATCTTCAGCAATTCGGAGGTGCTGCCCAGTACAAGACTGCCTGGATTTTCGCTCTGGCTGGTCACCTTAATGGTGTAGGTTGCGTTTGTGTAGGCCGTGCTTTGCAACACCACCTTGCCCGGTGGGAAATCCGCCACGTGGCTGCCATTTACAAAGAGACTTTCGAACCATAGACCGGGACAAGTGTCGTTGGTGGAAATGGCCACGCTCGATCCGCTCACCGTCGCGCCCGCTAAAGGACTCTTAATGCTGATGCAGGAGGGGTTCTGAATGTTTACGGTCTCCGATGCGCTGGCGAGCGTGACACTGCCCGGGTTCTCGCTCTGGCTGGTCACCTTGACGGTGTGACTGCCGTTGGAGAACTTCGTGGTGTTCAGGACCACCGTATCCGGAGGAAAGTCGCCGATATAGGTGTTGTCCACATACAGGCTTTCGAACCACATACCGGGGCAGGTGTCGCTGGTACGAACGGCGACGCTCGAACCGCTGACAGTGGCGCTCGCAGCCGGACTGATGATGCTGATGCAACCCGCAGCGGCATTGCTCGCGGCGAAGATGGCCGGTGCGAAAAACACCATGCACATCAGAACCGCGCCGCCACGGGTCAAAAACCCAGGGTTGGAGACCGCGGGGCAAGGCAGCTGCCCGCGTGAGGCGACGGCGTTATAATGATCCCACTTGCTGTGACCTGCGGTGAACCGCGTCCCCGCTCTCTCAGTCCAGGAGAATACAGAAAAATCGGCTCTCTTCATGCGCCCGTTCTCGCCGACTTGACGGGCCTTGAGCGCGAAGAGACAATTGAGTTCGCCAGCCTCGATTGTGTCCGCGATGCTCGGGCACGTCAGGTTAAGCCCGATGCGGCCGCGCCAACGGCCGCATCGGGGCATCCAAAACTATCTGGACCCTAGCTTTGAAGCGGGTGTAGCGGGCTGTCCCGCACCGGTACGACATAAGCGCGTTTGTTCATTTGAAATCCTTCCTCACCCGCGCCACCTCCTTGGGATTTTGCGCATGGCCGAGGTCTTTCGCTCCACCAAACCTGTTTTACCCCGAATTGCCGTTCATTGGGGTACACAAGCAAATCCAACGCCAATCCACGGGTTTCACCGGCCCGAAAACTGGAATAGCAAGCACCGGTTTGGCACTAGAAGGTCCCACAATGCATAAGGTTTCCCGCATTTACAATAAGGAAATATAAAGATCTATCCACAGCCAAATTTCGCCCTTGTAACGACAATAAACTATCCACGATGCAGAGTACACGGGGTAAGAGTCACGTTTCAAGTAGATTTTACTCAGGAGTGGCAATTTTTTGCGTGTTTTTTCCAGATTGATCGTGCATGAATTGCATGAACAATCCGTCTTCATTCGGAAACCAACCGGAAAAGTCACAATAATTGCAGCATTAGCCAGTTCGAAATAAGAATTGATTAGATTGAACGCATGTCTTTATAAAAGAAATTTAGAGATGATAAATAACTATTAAGACGTGGATTTGGATGAAAATACAATGAACTGTCCGCGGTCAAACCGGTAGAACTGCAGACAGCGAGCTCCTAACGCCGGATTCAGGACAGCTTGTTGAATTTTCTCGATTGAAGGGAATTCATCAACCTGGTGGCCGCCCGGCGGTCCGGCGTACACAACAGCCGCGCCGCCTCCCCGTTGTCTCCCACAAACCATGTGGGGCCGTCCTTTAAGTGAGCGAGGCCCCCCTGCGCGATCATTGCCGGATCGACCCCATGATTGCGGCCCCGAGCGGGAATGGCACCTGCGACGCAGCACAAAACATCCACGCCGTACGGCTTCAATTCGTGCCACAACCCTTCAGTGAAGATCTGCTCGAAGGCCATGGAGCCGGCATAAGCGGCCATCTCGGCGCCACCGGCGCATCCCTGGATCGAGCCGACAATGACAATGCCACCGCGCTGGCGACGGCACATCTCGGCGGCATAATGATGGCATAATGTCGTGGGTCCGATCACGTTGCGCCGGATGGTCTGGAGCACAGCCTCAAGCGGGCTTTGCACGAAGGGCGCACGCTCCTCGCCCCCGGCGCCGTCGAAGACGAACAGACCAACCTCGAGGCCGGCCGTCAGCATTTTGGCCTGCTCCAAATCGGCGTCAACCGTCAAATCGAGCGGCGCGGCCCGGACCTCGACCTGGTTGTGCGCGGTTATCGATCGCGAAAGCGCCACCAGCGGCTGCGGTTTTTTATCAAACAGGAAAATCCGGATTCGATGTGCCGCAATCGCGCGCGCGAAAGCGCCACCGACCCCTTCACAGCCGCCCGCGATTACGGCCCAGGGACCGTATTGCCTGGCGAACTCGTCCCGCGGATAAAGGTCAAAATCCATCAATCGCCATCGTGGACAACCGAACCATCCAGCACAACCGGATGGCGCGCACTCAGCCGGCGAACCGCGGCTCTGGTTTGCCTTTCACGCCGAGACCACGGATAACGTACAGTCCGCCGTCGGCCGCGTTGGGTTGAAGCACCCCGCCCAGCGAACTGCCGATCGAGGTTATATAAAGTTCATCGAGATTCTCGCCCCCGAACATGGTGCTCGAAACATGCCTGGGTGGAACCTCGATGACGCGTTCCAGCCTGCCGTCGGGCGTAAAGCAGGCAACCTGTCCCGACCTCACCAGCGCGGACCAGACCCGCCCTTCGCTGTCCACGGTGCAGCCATCGGGGCTGCCGTTGAGTTCGGTGGTTTTGGCGAACACGCGGGTGTTGGAGACGGTCCCCGTGTCCGGGTCGTAGGTGGAGGCGAAAATAGTGTCCGCGGTGGTATCCGAATAATAAAGGATGCGGCCGTCAGGACTGAAACAAGGACCGTTGAAACATCCCACCCCGTCGCCCAGTTTCGTGCAATGGGAATCCGGGTTGAGGCGGAAAAATCTGCCGACCTTTTCGCCCTTGAGGTTGATTTCGCCGACCACGAAGCGGCCGTGCGAATCGACTTTGCCGTCGTTGAAGCGGGTGTGGGGAAGCTTGCCTTCCGGATAGCCGATCAGCGTCAGTTGGCCGGTTCCGAAATCAAACCATTCCAAACCGTGATTGGTGGCCAGGACCGCGCCGCCCTCCTTGCGCAGGGCGAAAGATCCGATATGGCGGGGCGGATTGACCGTCCAGGAGCGAAGGTTGCCGGTGGCAGGATTGAGCCGGAAAATCTCGCCCTTTTCCGCGTCAATCCGGTAAAGGGCATTTTCGGCGCAATCCCACAGCGGCCCTTCCCCGATTTGATCATGCGTACTGCCAACACGTTGGATTGTGACGCTCATGATCGGACTCCGATTTACGAATGCTTCCAAGCAGCTGTAGCCTGCCGATGCAGTCCGCGTCAATTGAAAAGACGCCGCCGCCCGCTGTTTGACATGACCATGAACCTGCGCCACAAGGACTGACGGGCGCGTCCCTTCGCCTTCCAAGACCGGGAAAAACCGCGCCCCGCAACGAGCACGACAAGCAGGTGATTAGATGGATAGCGACAAGCTGCGTGAACTACAGGACCGCATCGAGATTACGGAGGTGGTTTACCGCTACGCCACGGGCGTTGACAGCAAGGATTGGACGCTGTTCGGGAGCTGCTTTACCGATCCGATGGAAGCCGATATGACCGCCACTCTGCTCGCCACACCCGCCCCACAGCAGTTCCCACTCGAGCGCTGGCGCCGGGTGACGGAGCGTACCCTAAGCCCATGGAATCGGACGCAACATTACATGTCCAACGTGACCATCAAATACCAGGGTGAGCGGGCTGAGTGCCAAGCTTACCTTTACGCCCGCCATTACCGTCCCGACGATCCCGAAGGCAAGGACCCCTACGTTATGGGCGGGTTTTATGTCTTCAAGTTCGTGCGCACGCCGCAGGGATGGAAGATTAACAGCTACAAACTCAATCCGTTATGGGACGAGGGAATTGCGCCGGCGCGCAGGCGCTGAACGCGACCGTAGGATTGCAACCTAGCGGAAGGCCACCAAGTTGACCTGCCGCTGCCGGTTCTGATCATCGCGCTCCTTGTCCGGTCCCGTGGCTTCGGGCCGCAACAGGCCATGCAGATAGAGCTTGTGCAGTTCCATGAAGGCCTGCGAAAGGCTGAGCCCGGTGCGGGCGAGGAAACTGGGTTGCACAATTCTGTCCGCCCCGCAGATCAACACTTCCGCCGTCAGGCGCGGATGGACGACCTGGAAGGAACCTTCTTCGGCGCCCGCCGAGATGATCTCTGCGATTATCGCCGCCATCCGGTCCTCATGCTCCCGGCGGCGGCGCTGGCCGCGCGGGAACTCGTTGAGGTCCTCGGCGAAGCGCACGCTGACCTTGCTTGCCGCGTGCTTGATCGCGTCGAGGCATCCGGTAAGCGCGGCAACGCGGTCCGGCGCCTGCGCAACGGCCTGCTGCGCCTGGTTGCGGATGCTGGACAAAAAGCGCTCCAGGATTACCTCGAACAGCTCGTCGCGGCTTTGCGCCAGCGTATAGAGTGTCTGCTTGGAGCAATGGAGGCGGTGGGCCAGTTCTTCGGTATGGATATGGAGGAAGCCCTCTTTGAAGAACAGCGTCTCCAGCTCCTCGACGATACGTTGAAGCCGCGGCGATTTCGCCAGCAGTTCCGCCCGATCCTTTCGACTCCGCCTGACGACAGCCCTCGTAGCCATAGAACCTCAACTTACTCCGAATTGACACATCCTTGAAAGCCGCACAAGCCAAAAAGGAGCGCGCCCCCCTCCTTCCAGCCCGCCCGTCGCAAAGCGAGCGCATCGAGAATGGCGAATTCCTGTTGCCGCAACCCAATCCGCCGAAGACCGGCGTTTGTTCACCTCGGCGCCGACAAAACAACGCCGGCCTCGTTATGTTGTCAGAGGGAGGCCAGGTAACAAGCCGCAGCAGGCGGCTGCGCGCGTCGGTGTTGGACCGGGCTAATCGCCGCGCAGCTCGCGCTCCAAGGCTCGGAGCCCCGCCGACCGGCCCGCCGCGATTACCAGGTCGCCAGCGTGCAGCTTTTCATCGGGGGCGAGCAATTCGAATCCGCCGCCTGGTTGCGCGCCCTTTTGCACTGCCAGGATGCTGACACCGAAACGCGCTCGCGTGTCCAGCTCGCGCAAGGTCTTGCCCTCGGCGCCGGCCGGCAGCCGAATCCGCGCGACCCGGTATCCGGTGGACCAGTAGATTTGCGTATCGTGCTGGCTGGGCAAGGTCACGGAACCGGTCGCGCGCGTCAGTGCCTGCGCGATGTCGCGGCGGCAGATCAGGCCCACATACCGGGCCGACTTGTCCGAACTGATTACCGGCAGCTCTTCGGTGAGTTCATCCTCCATTAGATGCAAAGCGTCTTCAAGCGAAGATTCGGGAGTAACTGTCGGAAAATCGGCGCGGCTGACGTCGGCGGCATTAACCAGCCCGTTAAGGTCGCTGACGTGCAGCAGCAACCCCACCAGGTTACGCGGTTCGATGACGCCAATCATACGGCGCTGGGGTCCGAGGACCGGGATGATATCCTGGGCGGAGCGATCCGCGACCCTGAAGATTTCCTCCAGGCGCGCGTCCGCATCCAGCGTGGTCGCGTCGGTCTTCATAACCTCGCGTACGCTCATGCGGGAAAGCGCCACCTTATCCTTATCTATTTCGAGATTGATGCCGCGGCGCGCCAGCAGATAAGTATCGATCGATTCGGGCTCGATGCTGCGGGCAACCACCAGTGCGACGATCGAACTGATCAGGGCCGCCAGGGTCGCGTCATAGCTGCCAGTCATCTCGGTCAGCAGAAAGATTGCGGTGAGCGGCGCATGAGTGGTGGCCGCCAGAAACGCGCCCAGACCCACCAATGAGTACGAGCCGCGGACCGCGACAATCCCCGGCATTACGTGCGCCAGGATTGGACGTATCGCGCCGCCGCCCATCGCGCCGATAAAAAAGATCGGTCCGAAGATTCCGCCCGGCATTCCGCAACCCAGCGAGATGCTCGAAGCGACGAATTTGGCCGCGAACAGCAGCCCCATTCTCAACCCAGAGAGATGGCCGTTGAGGGCCTGATCGATCACCGGATAACCGTCGGCCAGATTTCGCCGCAGCGGCACCGCAATCAGGCCAACCGCCACCATGCCGACCAGCACCCGCGCCCAGCGCGGTAACGCGAGTTCCTCGAAAAAGGCCGCCGTTGCATTGAAGAAGCGGATATAAAAGGCAGCGACGATGCCGAACAGCACGCCGGAGATCGTGTAGGTCAAAATCTCCCAGTAACTTCTTAGAACAAACGATTGCGCCGGCAAGACCGCAAGATTGCCCAACATCGCCCGCGACGTCACGACGCCCACCGAAGCGGAAATCACCAGCAGTGACAAATTGCCTAACTCGGTCTGGCCCAGCAGCACGATCTCCTGAGCAAACAGCAGACCGCCAAGCGGGGCGTTGAAGGTGGTAGCGATTCCGGCACCTGCGCCGCACGCGATCATCACCTTGGAGCGTTCGCTGGACAGATGCGTTAACTGCGACAAGGCCGAACCGATCGCGCCGCCGATTTGTGCGATGGGACCTTCGCGGCCGACCGAAGCGCCCGCGCCGAGCGACACCGCCGGCCCCACAGACTTGGTAAGGATCCACAAGGGCTTTATCCGGGCTTCGCCCAGATGGATCATTTCCAGGAACTTGGGAAAGCCATAACCGAGTATTTCACCTCTAAAGATGATATCCAGAACTATACCCAGCAGACCGCCGCTGACCAGGACCACCACAATCAGCATCGAGTACGGCATTCCGCGGGGGATACGCAGCGCGTTGCCTTCGAGCACCTGAAAGATGTAGGTGAAAAAGTGGATAAGTTCGCGCAACATCAGGTTCCCCAAGGCGGAGAGAAACCCGATCAGGCTCGCAATCAGGATCAACCAGAGGTACTCCGCCTGGCTGCGGCTCATCGAAACGGGCCGCCAGCGGATCAGCTCCTTCAGCATTCGTCAGTCACAGCTTTCATCTTATCCAAGGAAGCCGACCCCCGACCCGGCGCTACGCATGGTGTTGCAGATTTTGCCAGGTCGAGTCAAAAGCTCGGCGCAGCGTAGTGGCGATCAACTCCACTTCAGCATCGCTAATCACAAAGGGCGGTGCGATCATAATCGCGTCGCCGCCCCGCTCTCCGGCCATCCCGGAGGCCGGGTAAAGCACCACTCCCAGCTCCATCGCATGACGCAGTAGCGTGCGTGCGGCATGCAGGTTTGCGGGAAAGGGGGTGCGCCGGCCCCGGTCGGCGACCAGTTCGATTCCCCAAAACAGCCCCGCCCCACGGATCTCACCGGTCATCGGGTGTTGGCCAATTGCGTCTTCGAGGCAGGCCCCCAGACGCGCCCCGAGCTCCGCCGCGTGCTCCACCATTTTTTCACGCTCGATGATTTCCAGCACCCGATCGGCAATCGCGCAGGCCAGCGGATGGGCGCTGTAGGTGAAAAACATGAAATCAGCGCCGGCCTCTTCGCATTCCTGTACCATCCGATTGTTGACCGCAATCATTCCCATCGGCACGTATCCGCCGGTCAGCCCTTTGCCGCCAACCAAAATGTCCGGTGTAACTCCCCAATGTTCGACCGCGAACCGTTTACCCGTACGGCCAAACCCGGTCATCACTTCGTCGGCGATCAGGACGATATCGTGGCGGCGGCAGATTTTAGCGATTCGCGGCCAGTATTCCGAGACCGGAGCGATTACGCCGCCGCTGGCTCCAACCATCGGCTCGGCGATGAACGCCGCGATTCGATCGGCCCCGTGCTGCGCGATAGCTTCTTCAAGCGCCTGCGCGCATTCCAGATCGCATCCAGGGTAGCGGCGCGCCCACGGGCAGCGGTAACAATAGGATGGCGGTATTTTGGGCCAGTCGAACAGGACGTGCTCGAAATCGGCGCGCCGCGTGCGATTTCCACTGGCGGACAACGCTCCCAAGGTGTTGCCATGGTAGGAAAGTTCGCGCGAGATGACACGCGTCCTGGCTGCGCGGCCGCGCACTCGATGGTACAGAAGAGCAAATTTGATTGCGGATTCGACGGCTTCCGAACCGCCGCTGGTGAAAAAAAACCGGTCCAGGCCCGACGGCGTCCACTGCACCAGGCGCTGCACCAGGCGCTGGCGCGCGGGCGAGACCCATACCGGCAGCAGATAATCCAGCTCCATTATCTGGTCGCGCGCCAGATCGGCCAATTCCCTCCTTCCCTGGCCAACGTTGACCACGATTGCGCCGCTGCAGGCATCGAGCAGCTTGCGTCCCTCGCTGGTGTAAAGCCAGGCGCCTTCGGCCCGCGCCACCTGTAGGGGCTCGCCATACGGACCGCGAAGAAAAAGAGCTTTCCGGTGGTCCATGGCGGCTATGTTACTGGCGCACGGACGCCTTGGGAATTGAGCGCGCCATTTCCGTGGAGATAATGTGAATTGCTCCGAAAAAAAAATCGTGCCTTGCGCAAACCACTGTGTTAGCCTCTAATCGAGTGAAGGATACAGGTACGAATAAGTCACGGAAATATCGCCGCAACGGCAGCAATGAGATCCTGACCACCAGGATGGTTGCTGATTACCTCCACTGCCACTTGAGCACCGTCTACAGGCTTGTCAAGCAAGGCAAGATTCCGCACTTCAAGCTGGGTGGCGATTTGCGCTTCGAAAAGGCAGCCATTGACGAGTGGATTGAAAAGGGCGGCGGCGCGCAGGATTAGAGTCTTTTGCTAACCGCCCTCGATTTCGCTTGCTCGCCGGCGAAAGGGCATCGCGAACTGGCGCAACCGCTTGATTGCGCCAGAGGGAGATCTTCTGTCACCAGACTCTGGCCGGCATTCATCGTGCGATCGCGCCGGTTCTTCGCGTGAACCAAAGCCGTTTTTGCAAGACTTTTGAGCGCAGTCCCGGCCGCAATTGAGGCTTGTGCGCCATCAGATTTGCGCCAGGCTGCGCAATCAGCCACAGGAGCGTGACGCGAGGCCTCCTTACCGCAGGTCGAGACTAAATCAGAAATCAAGCGGAAGTTGCAGATACTGGCGGTAGATAAAATCCCGATGCTCCAGCAGCTCGGGTCTGACCGCCTCCACCACGCGCGGATCATTCGCCGTATAGGTAGTGCGCAGCCATCGCGGCATGTCGCAAAGCTCCGGTGGCAGCGGCTGGATCATCGCCGCGGAAGCCGCCCAGTAAATATCAAGCGCGGACAATTCGTTTCCGATCAGAAAGTGGCTGCCGTCCTGCCGCTGACGTTGCAGCCGCTCGCCAAACATCAGTATGATCCGCGAGGCGCGCAGCGAGGCGCGCTCCGCCTCGCCGGGCACGCCATGCTGATACTTGGCGGCCAGAAAATCGACCATCGCGCGCGCCTTTTCATTGAGCTTCAAATTGGTCTGTCCGCGACGGATCGCGAGCACGCGCAGGCTCCATACCAACCCTGTCTCGCCCATCAATTCGTTGGCCATCCCGAACATCAGCGCCCGCTCCTCGATATCAGGCGGAAGCAACTGCGGCAGCGGCGCGATACGCTCGGCGAGATAAAGCTGATCGTTCCATACCGTGCGCGGGCGCTCGTCGTTCCAGGCCATCACGGGTGACGAAGTCTGCGCGGTCCATTGCTGCAACTCCAGACTGGGCGTCCCCACTTCATGCAACGCGCGGACATAGGGAATCTTCTTAACGTGTAGGATACCCTTAAGCGATTCAGCCCAGGGACCGGGCGCAGGCGGCAACACCACGCGCAAACCGGACATCTCGCGCGCCTGCGCAATACTGACATATTCCGCCATCAGCAGGCCTCCCGACTTTTCGAGCATCGCACGGTGAGAACTGTCGCACCAGAGCGCAGTCTGGGCAAGGATCTTGCCACAAGGCTCCTCATGCAATAAAAATAAGGGTTCCCAACGCACAGCGCGCCCTTAGCTCAGCGGATTAGAGCATCAGACTACGGATCTGAGGGTCGGGGGTTCAAATCCCTCAGGGCGCGCCAATCACTTCGCGCTGGCAGCCGCGACCCCGTTTCGTTCAAACAGGTCAAATCGCCTTGTCAACAATCAAAGGTCGGCCGAAAATGCCGCGACGATGCAGCTATTGCCAAAGTCCTCCGCTTTCCCTTAAGGGCAGCCCTTGGTGTACAAGGCTGGCAGAGCCCGCAACAATCAGTGAGGTTTATCGGATGAAGATTGGATTGATTTCGATCGGGATTGGAGTCGGAACCACCGCCCAAGCAATTAAGACTGTCGCCGTCAACGCCGAGCGGCTGGGTTTTGCGACATTATGGGCCCCCGAGCATGTGGTTCTGATCGAGGGTTATAAATCACGCTATCCATACGCGGCCAGCGGTCAGGTCATGGGCCGGCTGGATTCGCCGCTGCTCGATCCATGGGTCGGGCTCGGCTATGCAGCGGCGTTCACGAAACAGGTTCGCCTGGCAACGGGCGTTTGCCTGGTGCCGGAGCACAATCCGTTGGCGCTGGCCAAGGCGATTGCGACGGTTGACCACTTGAGCGGCGGACGCGTCGCGGTAGGGATTGGGATCGGCTGGCTCGAGGAGGAATTTCGCGCGATGGGTATCGCGTGGGAACGGCGCGCCGAGCGCACACGGGATTATGTCGGCGCGATGCGCAGCTTGTGGGGCGAGGACGTGAGCGAATTCCGCAGCGAGTTCGTCAGCTTCAGCAATGTGCGCAGTTTTCCCAAGCCGGTTGCGCGCGGCAGGCTGCCAATCATAGTCGGCGGCAACACCATCCCGGCTCTAAGGCGTGTGGCTGAATATGGCGACGGCTGGTTCGGTCTCAACCTCAGCCCGGAACAGACTGCGGAGAAGCTGGGCAAACTGCGCGATTTACTCGCCGCCCGCAAGCGGCGGCTCGAAGATCTGGAAATCATTATCGGACCGTCCAGCCATCAGCCAACCGCCGATGACTTCCGCAAATTCCGCGACCTCGGCGTAAAAGAGCTGGTCCTGCCGCCCTTCGGCCCGCGCGCCGAGGCCGATATTATCAAGCGGCTGGAGGAAATCGCGCGCCGATGGGTCGAACCGGCAGCCGCAGCGGATTGAGCGTTTGCGTTGACATTTCGAGGGACTCGGATGATACAAAGATCCAGGGACGCAGTCGGAGGAAGTCATGGCACGCATATTCTTCAGGGACGCAAACCTGATTGACGGAATCAATCCGCCAAAGCCCGATAGCACCGTGGTAGTCGAAAACGAGCGGATCACCGCGGTCGGCGCGAATGCAAGCGCGCCGCAACCCGCCGCGCGCGACATTGTATTCGAACTCGGCGGCAGGAGCCTCATGCCGGGGATGAACCAGTGTCATTTCCATGCCGGCTACATCAACATCAACTCCCTGATGGATATCGAACTCAAGTTTCCGCCGACCTACCTGGCTTTGGCCGCGGCCAAGAATGCGGAATTGCTCTTGAGGTCGGGCTTCACGGGCGCGGTCGGCGCGGGCTCGCCCCACAACGTCGATGTCGCGCTGAAGGACGCAATCCGCGACGGCCTGATCCAGGGCCCGCGCCTGGTCGCCTGCGGACATGACATCGTCACGACCGGCGGCCCGATCGACGTCAATCCCGATTTCTGGAAACTCGGGGCCGAGGGGCTGTGCCATGTGTGTGACGGCCCTGACGAATTTCGCAAGGCGATCCGCCAGGAAATCAAGCAGGGCGCGGATATCATCAAACTGTACGTCACCGGCGGGCATGGTTTTGAGATGCGCGCCGACGAAGTACCGATGACGTTCGAGGAAATCCAGGCCGCGGCGCAGGCGGCCCACGAGCGCGGAAGGATGGTGCGCGGACACGTGGTCTCGAGGCCCGCTATCCTCGATTGCCTGCGGGCCAAAATGGACCTGCTCGATCATGCCGACGCGATGGACGATGAATGTATCGACTTGATGGTCAAGCAGGGAACCTGGGTCACGCCCAGCCTGTACTTCAGCTGGAAGACGCTGGAATTCATGCGCAAACGCATGTCGCCGCAGCGTATCGCGCAGGAAGAGCGCTGGCTCGAGCAGGGATATCGCGCGGTGGAAAAGGCCAACAAGGCGGGCGTGAAGCTGATTATCGGCGACGACTTCGGCACATCATGGATGCCGCACGGCGATTACGCCGACGAGTTGGAGTTTTACGTCAGATTCGCCGGCGCCTCGCCGCTCGACGTCATCCGCTGGGCCACATACAACGGTGCGGGCCTGTTCAATTTGCCGGATCGCACCTGCACGATCCAGGAAGGCAGGATCGCGGACCTGCTGGTGGTCAACGGCGATCCGAGCCGCGATATCGGGGTGCTTCGCGATCGCAGCAAACTCGACGCGATAATGAAAGGCGGCCAGTTTATCGAGTCGCACCTGACGCCCGTGACGGCATCGGTAAAGGCCGCGTAAAAACCGGCTCGGGCGGCTTCGCCGTACAATGGGACGCGCGGCCCCCGGCGCGTCGTATGACGGAAGACTTCGGTCTTCATGTCTCCATCAGCAAGTGGCATCCGCCGATCGCGCCCGCTTCCAGGTGCTATACTGATGCAGAGGTGAAGCTTTGGATAAGAGTCATGGCACCGGGCAAATCCATCGGCAGACCAAGGCATACCAGGACACACGCTTCCTCGAAAGCAGGGAGGCGCGCGCGTTGCGCATTCTCGCCGAGTACCTCGAACCCCTGTCGCGCTTCAAACGCCACGGCGTGCGCGACACCATAGTGTTCATGGGTTCAGCGCGTTTGTTGCCGCGCGACAAGGCCGAGCGGGCGCTTGAACAGGCGAAAGCGGCGGGAATTGGCGTGGAGTCAGCGGCCACCGCGCTCGAGCTTTCGGCCTACTACGAAGCTGCGCGCGAGCTCTCGTACAGACTGACGTTGTGGTCGAAAAAGCTTGACCATGGCGAGCGCCGCTTCGTGGTGTGCACGGGCGGCGGACCCGGCATCATGGAAGCCGCCAATCGCGGCGCGTCGGAAGCGAAAGGATTGAATATCGGACTGACTATTTCGATTCCCAACAATGAGTTCGACAATCCTTATGTCAGTCATGAGATGCGCTTTCATTTCCACTACTTCTTTATGCGCAAATTCTGGTTTGTCTACCTCGCCAAAGCGGTAGTGCTGTTTCCCGGCGGTTTCGGCACACTCGACGAGTTCTTCGAGATCCTCACTCTGGTGCAAACGCGAAAGATGAAAAAGCGCATGCCGATCGTGCTGTTCGGGGCAAAGTACTGGAACGAGGTATTGAACCTCGGCGCTTTAGTGAAATACGGCACCATCAGCTCCGGCGACGTCGAGCTGTTTCACCGCACTGACTCGGTCGATGAGGCCTACGATCTCATAACCCGCGGACTTATCGAGAACGCGCTTGGAAGCCCGGGCGCGGAGCTCTAACAGGGTGTGGAAAAAGTCGAGATGCACCTTTATTTATAGATGAGATGCTGCGAGCGCCCGGCCCAGTGTTTATATATAGGCGCCTAATTCCAAAACATGATGGCAATTTCTGCTTTTGGCTTTTTGTGCTAACTTGTGCCCATGTTCAGGAAGTGTATTCTCAACCGCGGCCCTCACTTCGCCAACGCGGCTTCGGGAATGGTCGTGCGAGGATTCGTGGTTGTCGTGCTTGTCCTTTGCCTCTGTGCAATCACCCGTGCCTCTGATTATGCAGCGGCGCCCTCGCAGTCGGCGCAGCGTCCGGTCTTCGTCGCGTGCGGTGAATATGCGCGCAAGGCGAGCGCTCACATGCGCGGGATTGTAAGCGCCGTCGATCAGGTCTGGGACGCTCACGTCAGGGTTTATGAGTCGGTAGCGGTCGAACCTCCGCACGCGCGGCCCGGTGGATGCATCATGTACAACACCGCTTATCTCAACATGCTGCTTCAGGATCTGTTGATCCGAGATCGGACGGTCGCGCAATCAATGCTGTACGCGATCATGGCTCATGAGGTCGGGCACGAGCTGCATCACGATTTCAGCCCTCAACGCGCAAGCGTGCCAACCGAGACCAAAGAACTGCAAGCGGACCGATTCGCCGGATATACAATGGAACGGCTCAATATAAACCTTGACAATATCGTGCCCTATTACAGCCTGGCGGGAGACGAATTCACCGGACAAGTCGGCCGTCCCGCCAGTCACGGCGAAAGCATGCAGCGCACCGACGCGCTCAAAAAGGGCTGGGACCAGGCGGAGTGGAACCAGCCCGAAGACTATCAGGGGCTGTCAGAAGACCAATAGAGGCAAAACACTCTCAGCGAGAGAACAAATTCGGGATATCAAGAAGCACCTGAGCCAAGGCGCTGTGCTTGCGATCTAGCGATGCGTTACGGCTCTAAAGCGAGCGCCGCAACCGCGACGGGCGACGTCGTCCCGTTGTCCGGGGGGAGCAGGAACCGCCGGCCGCCTCCGCCCGTCTGCCGGACAATGTCGCGGTTTGGGCCGCCGATCTTCGCGGCGTGGCGGAGAGGCCCAGCACTCCCAGCAGGCGGCCTTCGATGGACGCGAGTTGCTCGGATATCGAGGCCAGGCCAGCGGCTTCCGCCGATATCGCTTCCGTCAAATCGCCCATGGGCAGTCTGAACGCCCCGTCCTCAACCGCCTTGTGAAGATCCCGCGCGTATTCGGCAACCGCCGTCTGGAGATAATGGCACTGCCACCAGCGGGAGCGGGCCATGGCTTCTCCGATCGCGGCCCGATCGAGTACGGCGTCGTTTGCAGCCGCCCACCGGGCAACGCACTCGGCGATGGTGCGCACCGTGTCGCGGGGCAGCTTGGCCGCGATCAACGGATTGATCTCCCATCGGTCGGCGCGCCGGGCGAGCTCGACCCAATAGGTTTCCGCGCCGTTGCGCAGCGGACGCTCGCTGGCGCGCGCCACACGGACGCGGTCGCGCCCGAGCGGGTTGATGGTAAGGGTTCCGATCGGCGTCTTTACCTGCAACTCCGGGTACATTATTGTGGCACGCCAGCCTCCCTACTTTGTGTAATTAAAACTTACATGTATCAATAATCGGTCTATCCTGCAAGTTGTAGCTCCCGCTTAAAGCCACATGCTTGAGACTTTCAAACCGGATTTTCAAACCAGGTGGATAATTGGCCCGCGCGCCACTCAAAATCCGGACGGCTTGCGCCTGGCTGACCCGCAGGATTATTGAGCAGCCACGGATCGCTCTGTCGCTGGACATGCAATTCGTTTCCCTCTTCAGGCGCAAGTGACGCGAGCCCACTCGGGAAAGCCCCCGGGAGCGCCCCGCCTTTTCAACAAAAAGTAGGATGGTTTTACATTTTAGCTGACACAATTTAGATAATATTGATTAAGACATCATACATATGACATGATTTTCATATTTAATGCCTGTTAAGCCAGCGCTCATTCGCTTTTGAGATCTTGACGGTTTTTGGCTAAAATAATCGCGTTTATTGGCCTCTATGGGCAGGCAGTGTGACTGTGAAGACGATTGGAGACATGGGCGGGATTGTCGGCGTAAGCACATCCGTGGAGGTAGGTGACAGTTTGAATTCACCGGTCTGCGCATTCTTGCGTCGCACCGCTTCTTCCGGGGCGGGCAAACGGGGCCTGAGCGAAGGTGCCTGTACCAAGTCGGCACAGTTTCATCATCGGCCGGTCAGGACGGAGAGCAAATAAAAATGGTTGAGCGGATTGGAGCTATCACCGAAACCAAACGCTTCGAACAACTCGGTATCCTGGTGTTGGACGGATCTCCCTCGATGCAGGTTCCGGGTGAGACTGGTGTCCCCAAGACGGAAGAGGTCGCGTCCGCCGTCCGCGATCTGATTTTGAGAATGCGCAACTCGCGCCTCAGGTCCAATTTTTTTCTTTCTATCTTGAGCTACGATGAGAAAGTCAGAGGCCGACTCCCACCCACTCCGGTTTCGGAAATAGATGAAACCGCTGACTATAGTAATAATTTCGAGCACGGCAATGGCACCGCGATGGGTGACGCCTTGGAAGCCGCCGGCAAAGTTGCCGCGGAATTCCTGTCCAATCAGGGAGCAATTCCACGTTCGGCCGTTATTGTTTTAATGACCGACGGCCAGAATACCACCGGGAAAGATCCGGTCATGGTGGCCAACGCCATAAAAAACAGCGGACAGCGTATCTCGATCTGTGCGGCCGGATACGGCAAGGACATTGACGAGGCCGGCTTGAGGAAACTGGTCAGCACGGCCAACAGCTATAAGCATACATACAATATCGAGGAATTGCGGCAGTTTTTCGAGGCCAGTATCTCAGTGGTAAGTGGATAGGCTCTGAGGGCGCAATCAGTGCTGTCGAACCGAGCGGATCCGGTCGAGAGCGGACTTTAAGCGCGCAGCAGCGCCGTCCTTGAACGATTGGAATGAGCCAATCCTGTTGCGACTCGACTAAAAAGTCCTATGAATAAGGCCAATCCTTACCCCTATCTGCTCATCAACACTCCCAGAGAAGCTGCCCCCTACACGATGCCCGGTATAGCGGCTGCCGCGACGGTCACTTCGAAGGGAACCAACCAGGATTCCTGCCAGATACGGTGCGCGGACAACTTCTGCGCAATCGCGGTTGCCGACGGTCTGGGCACTTCGTTCGACGCCCACCTGGCCGCCTCGATAGTAACAACCGCTTTCGTGGAGGAATGCGGCGCCTTGGCCGCCCCAGGAGTCCTCCCTAGCACCGGTGCGGTGAACTTGGTATGGAAGAGGGTTGCCAAGCAACTGCATGATCACTATGTGCAGAGCCCCGACCGCTATTTCGAACAGTCGGCGCCGCTGCAAACGACCCTGCTAGCGCTGATCGATACCGGCGACACGTATCTGTTCACCTATCTCGGCAACGGCAGCCTGCTCTATCTTCGCGGTGATTTCTGGCGCTTCAAGGGCAGGGACTGGCCTTGGTGCAGCACCGATCTAATCGTCAGCCACTCGTTCTTGGACAATGCGGGCAGAAGCAGACTTTACGGGATCATAGGACCCAACGGCCTGACGGCGGAACCCAACATGGGGCTGCTATCGAAGGATCAACGCTACGGGGAGTTCCTGATTCTATGCACCGACGGAATAAGTTCGGCCGATAGTTTGAAAGTGGGACGGGATCCGCAGGAAAAGCTCTGGCTCGAAGCCAATAAAAACCTGGAAATCCTGATCAACCATGCGCTGCCCCGGTTTCTCGCTGAACTGGCAATGGATGCGCCCCCTGAACAGGCGCTGAGCGCGACCCTGAACACATATTTAGCCGGACAAAGTTTCGACGACGACGCGACCGTCGCGGTGCTGGTGTCGCGCCAGGCTATTGCTTATGCAAAGCAAAGATTTGGAAGATGAGCACCGCACTTTACATCAGCGGAGCCTGTGTCCGCTCGGGCCTTGGTCTGACTGCGGAGGAAGACAGCGCCCATGTCATAGAAATCGAAGACCGTCCGCTCGCGAAAGCAGGCGCGCATGGCAGTATCTTCCGCGCAATCAGCGTGGACGGCAGGCCCGTTTCCCGAAAACTGGTTAAGTGGCTGGCCGGCGGCTTTCCGCCCGACCTCGAGGAGATTCTCAACGCATTGCGCATCCACCTCGCGAGCTATCCGCCCGAGGAACGCGTCGCCCTGAGCGCCCTTCCACTATTCATGTTCGAGAGCAGCCGCGCGGGTAAGCCGTTTCACGGCTACCTGATGCGCGAGGTGGAAGGCATCAATTTTCTCGACATTCTGGTCCAGGACATCAATACATATATCAATCTGCCTTTGGAAACGAGACTGCGTCTGAGTCTTCAGTTTGTCGAAGGCATGAACGTCCTCTACGGATGCAACATCATTCATGCCGATCTTAACGGGCAGAACCTGATGGTGGATCTGGAGAACCAGAAACTCTCGATTATCGATATAGATGGCGCTGCGGTGGGCAGAGCCGATAATATACCTTTCGCTTTAAAATTCGAGCCCGGGTGGCTCGCGCCTGAAATCGATCGCCAACTCGTCGGCAGCACGCGCAAAGCTTCGGCGACGCTGGACACGCGGATCGACCTGTGGTCAATCGCGTGCGGGCTGCATTATCTGATTTTCGGACTTTCTCCCTTTTTCTTCGCCGCCAGCCAGACGGATGTCGAACGCTACCTGGAACGCTACAGCTGGCCCTCTCTGAAGGGGATTGAGGGAGTCGAACTTCAAAATCAGGATGCCTTCGACTATTTCGAACGAGCCTATCTCGAGGTTCCCGACCTGCATCCGCTCTTTCAGCAGTCGTTTCAGCCGGGATACCGTGATCCGTCGGCGAGAATCAATCCTTATCAATGGATGCGGGTTATACGGCGCTCTCTTCTAAAGATATCGTCGCCGCCAAAGAGAACCGAAGCCGCGGCACAGGTCCGCCGGTACGTCACCCTGGCCCTGGATGATGGAGCGCTGACCAAGAGCGAGGAAGCCTTCATTCTGGACCAGGCCGACCACCTCGGCATCCCAAGACTGGATCTGACCAGGCTGATCGAAGAGGAGTTCCGGAACTGGCGCAGCAGCATCGACGATGCCCTGGCGAAGAAGAAGGGACGCAAAACCGCGCAGCCGGAAACGATGGGCCGGCAAATAAAGCTCTTTCCCGTGTCCGGCGAGACGGCGGAGCATCACTTGCGAGCTCACACCGCTGTCTTCCTCGCCATACTGCTCGTATGCCTGATGGCTTCCCTGAGGTTCAGGAGCTCGCAGGACCTCGCCTCATTTCCACCGCCGCTCACGCCACGGTCGTCGGATGCGGAACCCACAGTCCCCGGCACTCCGGTTTCCCAGCCGCTCGCATCAGCCGTGCGCCGCTCTCAGGTCTCATCTCGACGTTTGTCATCTGAACGTTTGTCGTCCGAGGTCGAGCGCCTCCTCGCCGAGCAGGGATATTCCGGGATCAGGGCAAAGGTCAGGAAGTCCGGCAAAATCTATCTCTACGGAATCGCAAACAGCGCCCAGGAGCAGGAAGATATAATCTGGACGGTGCGTACGATCCGGCGCGTTCGAAAAGTCATATCCCACTTGCGATTGGCACCACAGAACGACAGCGAAGAGATCACCGCCCAACAAGATTCATCGGCCGGTTTTCAATCGCATTGACCAGGAGCAAAATCCCCCGGATTCATTATGCCGAAGCTGGTTTCCTGAAGCTTCAGCGTCCCGCCTGAATTCGCGTGGGGCGCGGCTCGCTGCCGACTCAGGGGAACCAGTACACCGCGCGGGCGCCGCCGGGCCGCGAGTCGATTTCGGGTGTGACGGCGGTTCCGGTCCTGGCAAACAAGACCGACACGGCATCACGGTAAATAATTTTCCAGCGCCGATCGCCGGCCATGATGCGATAGGCGCCACCTTGCGGATTTATAAGCACGAAGTCGTGCGGGTACCGATCGAGTAACCTGTTCCCGCCGGGCCATGCATACAGGAAAGCCATATATTCCTGCAGTACTGAGTCCGGATACACGACTTCGCACCGCCCATCGACAAAGATCCTGTCATCCGGACCGCCGTGCCAGATCAGGTAAGCGCCCCAGCTCAGTTTGTTCAGTATGTTCCCATGCAGACCGTGGTCGGTCATGTATTGCACGGCGCCCTTCGGAACCGGGTTCCACGTCCTCAGACGGGTGGAAAACTCGCCACCTAATATCAGCAGGATCAGCGCGGCTTCAAGTGGAAAAACTACGGTCAGCAGCCGTGAAGGAGCCGCTTTACTCCTCTCCTTCCCGGACTGTCGACGCTTTTCCATAATAAGACCGGCATGATGAGCCAAAGGAATGCTCAGGGCTATCATCGCCAGCGGCACATTGCGGGAACTGTATATTGCCGCCGCGATAAAGATTGCGGCGACAGCCGCAAGCGGGGCATCCTCACCATCCGGCACCGCGACAACCGCACCGAGGAAAGCGACGAACAGGACGAGCGGGATGACGAACTCCATTTCGTGCAACGGCGATTGATGCCATTCGTAGATCATTATGTCCGGCAGCGAGAGCCAATCCACAATGAATTTCCTTATAAACGGATGGGACACCGAGTGCAGCACCGTGTCCCAAAGGCCGAAACCGAAGGGATTGACCAGGGTCGCCATCGCACATGCAATTGTAACCGCACCGATCCTGCAGGCCCGGGAGATCCTCCGCCCCGTTCCCATCTCCCGCCAGCCCACAAACAGACTCGTAACTGATAAAGCTCCAAGACCGACGACGAAGCCACCATGCAGATTTGCCCAAAGGGCAAACAGCGGCACCAGCGGCCACATTCGTGCCCGACCCTGATAAACCTCGCCGGCGAGAATCGCCATCAGGACGCTCAGCATCGCGATCGTAAATAACTGAGGTCTGAATTGCGCGTAAGGAGCAATACTCGCCGCTGCCGCGAGCAGAACAATTCTCCGCATGCTGGGCGAAGCCTTGGTCCGGGACAGTCCCGCCGCGAGGCCGGCGACGGCCACGCCAACGCATAGCAGTTTGACAACCTTCAGCCCTATGATCCCCAGCGAGTCGTAAAAAAAAGCAAAAATAAGCTGCGCCAACCACACATGATTATGCCATGGTTGCACGGGACCCGAATACGAAAATGAATTACGCGGCGGTATGTAACCCCCGCTCAGCATTTCGCGCCCCAACAAAATATGCATCCAAAGATCGGGGTCGGCGAAATTTACACAGGCGGCAGCCGCAATTGCCAGTATCACGAATGCGGGAGAAGACTCCAGCAGCCCAGGTCCGGACTGAACCGGTGTCTGCGGAGCTGTAAGCTGCGGCGCTTCACAATTGGCTGCTTGCGGCGAGGCCGTCGCGCGGTTCATTTTCAAGACGTCGAGTGTGTTGGATTTCCGCTGCTGTCAGCTATGGAAAAAAAGTGGCCACGGGGGATTCATTTGAGATCTCGGGCGTAATTGCGGCGTTCGCGTCCGTGGCCTTGGCGTATAAAGAGGCAACCGGGTCGCGGTAGATCAGCTTCCAGCGTGAATCGGAGTTCACCAATTCAAAAGCGCCGGTACCTGGCTCAACCAGCACGAAATCGTGACGATAATCGTTAAGGACCTTGTTTCCAACTGGCCAGCCGTACAAAAAACTGAGATATTGCGACCGCAGTTTTTCTGAATACACGAGTTGATAGCGGCTGTCGATGAAGATTCTGCTTGCCGGCGCAAGGTGCCAAATCAGATAGCCGCCCCAGTCGTAATTATTCAAAATGTTGCCGTGAAGACCATGCGATTCCATGAATGCGACCGCACCTTCTGGTACCGGCTCCCAGGTTTTTAGACTGCCGGACAATTCACCTCCCACCATTCCGATTATGACCGCGGCGACGAGCGCAAGCGCCGCCCTGGGCTGCGCCGAAATTGTGTTGACAGCATCGGGCCCGCGATTTCGCGCGGCAATTCCAAGGTGGTGTGTCAGGGGAATGCTTACTGCAATAATCGCCAGCCCGACATTGCGATTGGAGTAAAAGGCTCCTGCAATAAAAACCAGCGCAATCGCCGTCAGCCCGGCGTCGTCGAATACCCGAGTCTCCACCAACACCGCAGGCAGACCCACGAACAGCAACAATGGCACGGCATAGGCGATGGGTTCGGAAATCGACTCCCGCGATGCGTGAAACAGAAAAATCGGGAGGGGCGCCCAATCCGATATTATCGGACGCATAAGCGGATCCGATGCGGATTTTAAAAAGGTTGTCCATAGACGGATGCCAAGAGGATTGACGAGCGTGGCCAAGGCGCATCCAAGAGTGACTGCAGCAACTACGGCGGTGCGCGCCAGCGTGCCTTTGATCAGATATTCGCGCAGTCCGCACGTCAGGACGAAAACGCCCAGCGCGCCGAGTCCCGCAAAACAGCCGGCGTGGAAATTGGCCCACAGTGCAAAGATCGGGATCAGCGTCCATAATCTTACCGGACCGCGGTATGTCTCTGCCGCCAATTTCGCGATCACTATACTCAACATCACCAAAGTGAAAAGAGTTGGACGAAACTGGATTTGCGAAATGAGCGCGGTGGCCACAACGAGCAACATCACTCGCTGCGTGCGCGCTGGCGCCCCCGTGCGGCCCAGCGCGACAGCCAGCGCAATCATCAGGATCGCCGAGCACAGCAGCTTTACCAGCTTGAGACCGAGGACGCCCAGCCATCGGTAAGAGGTCCCAAGCACCACTTCGGACAGCCATTCGTGATTGTCCCAAGGCAACCCCGACGCCGCATATGAGTACAGGTCGCGGGTCAGAATGTGACCTGTCGCGACCATCCGCTGTCCTGCCAGGACATGGACCCAGAGGTCCGGATCGGCATAATTGGACGCACAGGCAAACGCAACCGCCAAAACCACGAAGCCCGGCGCGGACCGCAGGACGCTATAGGCCGGGGCGACAGGCGTCCGCCCCGCGATTTCCCCTTGCGCCGGGTTGATGACTGATTCTGACGTCATCGCGCGGTGGTCAATGCCGCCTTGGTTGAATCGGCACCGCAATGGCGGAATGCCGCGGGGCGCAAATCCATGAGCATGAAACGCATAATATCGTCCGGCTCCACATGGTCATCGTATGGTGTCGGATATGGATACAGGATGCTGACGGCGTCCGATCCGTATTTCGCGGCGAGCGCCCGGGCGGCTATACCAGAGGCAGGCACACCGACGGCAATCGTGCCCGCGGGTCCAGGTCCGACCCACAAACCATTGTAGGCGTTGTGCGGCAGGCCCGCGACCAGAAAGTCCAGATCGTCGCTCCAACCCGAGTAATTCAGAAGACCAAGCTTGTAAGCCTTGCGTGGATCGAGTGTCGCCAAATCCCCGCCTTTGGCGATAAACCGTTGCCCCGCACACAGCATATACCTGAACCACGCATCAGCGGTGTCCAGCTGAAATCGTTCAAGATCCTGCGCAGACGATCGAGGTGAATAGTCCTGACCCAGGCGATAAAGCGAAACGCCACCCACCTTTATCGGCCTGATTCCAAGCGAGGCGGCGAGCTCGCGCGCGGATCCTTTCGCGTTGTCCACCACGATAATGTCGTCAATTCCGTAGGCCGAGTTGAATGCCCGAAGCTGCTTACCGGGGTCGGGCAATGGCAAAGAGTTCACCAGCGCATTCACGATAGGCCATCGGCGAAACTCGGCGGGCGTCGTGCTGAGATGGCCGCCGGGCATTCGAAAATACATCGAGGACTCAGCCTGCCATGCCATGCTCGGTCCGCGCCGGCCGAACGGTATAATCAGAACATTGTCATTGGGTCGGAGATAATTACGGTAAAGGCCGTCTTCAAAGAAGGCGGGCGTAGCGTAGGTCGATCTTGGTAAAAATATTGCCGGAACGGGCAAAAGCGCCACCATCGTTGCCCCAACAAAGACTTTTTTGAAGGGGAAGTTCGGTTCGGACAGCCAGCTGGCGAAGATAACCGCCAGAATCAAAAAATCATAATTAGCAAGCCTCACCGGAAGCGCATGACGAATCAAAGGTAGTCTTTCGACGAAAGCCCAGGGGAGCATAACAAGCGCACGCCGCTCGACCTGCAATACCGGGCCCAAAGCGGCCACACTAACGATGATCAGAAGAATACAAAGCATTCGCGCAGACGGGTCGTGACGGTGACTCCATAACCAGATCCCAGCCACCAGTACCAACGGTATACTCAGATAGGAACCGTTTTCCCAGATGTTCCCGGTAAATCGGGAGGCTATCGCAGTCGCAGTCAACGGCTGAACCAGCAAAAAATGACCCGGAATGACGAAGCTCAGCAGATCCGCGGAAAATAGTCTGGCAGGAAAAACCGGATCTTTCGGCGGCGAGCCTTTAACAAACGCGTAATACCAGAAAGGCGCCAGAAGCAGTCCCGCCAGTATATAAGCAAGCCCTGTCGCCCAGACAGCCCCAATCAGACGCGGCCTCGTCTCGCGAATCATGATTATACCCAGCACTAACGCCGCGGCACCGAACAAAGTCATCGTTGCGAATACTTCTGTGGAAATCAGGCATTGTAGCGTAAGCGCGGAAGCAAGACCAAGGGCAAACCTGCGCGGGGGCATCCTGTTTTCAACGAGTAATATCACCAGCAACACGCACAAAGGCGCAACGAAATTAAAGGTCAGAACCGGATGGCCGCCAATCACGTGAGCGACCTCATAAGGAGAAAAGCCGTAAATGAAGCCGCCCGCCAGCGCGCTGACGAAATTACGAATCATATGCCGGCAGAGCAGAAATGCGGTCCATGCGGATAATGCCGGCGCAATCAGGGAGGCGACATTGTAGGCGACAACCGGACCAAGTGCGCAAGTGATCGGCGCCATTGCGATTGCAACGGCAGGCATCGAAGTCGCCCATGTCAAGTTGTAGCCGGTCCGCGGCCAAACCGCATGCGTGATAAACGGATTCAGGTGATTGGCAATGGCATGGGGCCACCACTCCAAATACCACATCATCATCGCCGGGTCGCTGAAGTAGCCTATGTGCAAGCGGGCGGGATCGAAGATCACCGGAATCCCGAAAAAACAAATCGAAACGCAAATGTAGATTAGTAGAGCCGTCAATCCCCCTTTGTTTAAGCTCGTCGGCTTGAAATCTTTCGCGAAAAGCATTGAGATTATTATGGGAACGCAATTTCAACGCGAGCATCGGACGAGCATCGGCAAAAGACGACGCCTCGCCCTATTCGGATTTCAAGCCTTCGTGTGGTTGCGCAGATCATTTGAGTACCGCCCATGACGAGGTTGCGGAATCCAAATCGCAGCGCCGCAATGCCTCCGGGCGCAGGTTCATAAGCAGAAAATGGACGTTATCGTCGGGGGCCGCGGTATTCCTGTATTCCCGTGGATAGGGATACAAAACCCGGGTCGCATCATTTTTAAACTGCGCAGCGAGTACATGGGCGGCAAAACCTGACGCCGGAACGCCGACCGCCACGGTGCCGCCGGCGCCGGGCCCTATCCACAGACCGTTATCGCCCCATTGAAACAATCTGATAAGAGTCTCCAGATTATCATTCCACCAGGAATCCGGAAGCAGCCCCAGTTCGTGGGCTTTGACCGGGTCGAGTTCCGAGAGCGGGTTTCCCATGGCGAGGTAGCGTTGTGCGGCGCAGAGCATGTTCAGAAACCACGTCTGCGCCGCGCTTTGCTGAAGGCGTTCGATCGGCTGTACCCGCTCGCGGCCGCCGCCCGTCAGTGGATAGAGATACACACCACCAATGCGTTGCGCTTTTATCCCCAGCAAAGAGGGGAGTTCGGCGGCGTTGCCTTCGGCTTTTTGGGTTACGACGATGGCGCTCAGGTTTTGATCGGCCGCAAAAGCACGCAGTTGCCCGAGAGGATCGGATACTGGAATCGAGGTGAGCAATGTATTAACGACCGGCCAGCGGCGGTAATATTCCGGAATCGTCCCGAAGTATCCGCCGGGCATACGAAAGTACATCCATGATTGTGCCTGCCACGCCAGGCTTGGACCGTTGAACGCAAAAGGTATTACAAGAAGATTATCGTTGCGGTGAAAATATTTGCGGTAAAGCCCGTCAGCGAAGAATGAAGGCGGATCATAGAGGCATGGATGCAGGAAAAGCAACGGATTCGGAAGGAAGGCGAGGAGCGTCGCGCACACCATCACTTGCTTGTAGCGCCCGGGTTCCGACAACCACATGCTGAACACGATAGCCAAAACCAGGAATGCGTAGTTGGTAAAGCGGACCGGCAAAGCGTGTTCGATTAACGGGACTTTCTCCATAACGGCCCAGGGAAAGCGCAGAATCCAGCGCTCGCCAATATGCACCGCCGGACCCAGTGCGGCGATGAGCACCACAACCAGCAACGCACCGAGCAGCCGCGCTTGCGGCTCGCGCCGGTGACGCCAGAACCAGAAAATGGCAATCGCCAGGAGCGGAATACTTAAATATGAACCGGTTTCGGAAAGATTCCCCACGGAGCGCAACCGCACAGCGTCGGCGCCGAACCGGTTAAACAGCATCAATGGGGTGGGAGCGACGAAGCTCGTCAAATCGGCGGAAAATTGCCGTATTGCGAGGAGCGGTTCTTTGGGCGCCGATCCTTTGATAAAGACGTAGTACAGGAAAGGACTGAGGATGATTATCGCTGATACATAGGCTGTTGCCGCAAGCGGGACGGCGCGGGTGAGGCCGTCACGCCAGCGGCGCGCGATCAGCCATGCCAGTGCAAACGCCACCGCGCCGAACAGCGTCATGGTCGCGAGCACCTCGGTCGAAATCAATGTCTCGCACACCAGGGCAGCGCAAAACGCGAGGGTGAATTTTGCGGGACCGATACCACCCTGGAGCAGCAGGACCACCAGCAAGAGGCACAAAGGCGGGATGAAGTTGAATGTGAGATGGAGATGTCCGCCGAAAACCTCTCCGACCTCGTAGGGCGAAAAGCCATAGATGAGGCCTCCAGCGAACGAACTTGCGGCATTAGCGGTAAGCCGCCGGCACAAAAGAAAAGCGGCCCATGCGGACAAGGCCGGCGCGGTCAGCGATGCGGCATTGTAGGCGACGACCGGCCCGAAGATCGCTGTTATCGGAGCGAACGCGGCCGCCACCGCCGGAATCGATGTCGCCCAGGTCAGATTGTAGCCGGTCGAGGGCCAGACGGCGTAGGTAATGAACGGGTTTATCCGGTGCCACACGGCATACGGCCACCATACCAGGTACCACATCATCATGGAGGGGTCGCCAAAGTGTCCCCCAATGTAAAAGCGGCTCGGTCCGGCTCCAATCAGGTACGCCCCAAAGAGGAGGATCGAAATCAGAAGATAAAGCACGAACACCGACAGGGGCCGGATTCCTAGCATTTAGGGGTTCCGCTCAACCCGCGGTGGCGTGGCGAGAAGTCGGGATGCGAAATAATGGGATGTCTGTCCGCGAGGTCTTATCATCGATGTTCGTCGCATTGAGAGTAAACGACAAAGTAGCCATATATAAAACGATTGTCGCCACACCATACAACTCAAGGGCCATCTCGTAAAGCCGATAGGCTTGACGGTAACCGAGGTACGAGATGATCGCGTGGGGCGGCGGCATGAACATCAGGGTTACGACCGTCAGGGAATAACTCGCCAAGGCCAACCATTGTGCAGGGGAATCGATCCGGGAGCGGATGGAGGCGTAGATGATTTGTGAGAAGGGAATCAGGAAAAGCACCATGTAGTGAGGCCATGCTGTGGGTGAGAGCAACACGGACGCGACGATCCAAAGCGAAAATCCCCGCCAATCCGGGTCATCGCCTGGTTTCAGCTTGAAGGTTGCCCAGATTGTTATCCCTAGAAAGGCGGCATCCACGCCTGCGATGGTCAACCGCCGGATCAAATCGACGGTCGGCGTAAGTTGCTGCCCCATGGTGAACCAGAACACGCGGGATATAATCGCTTCAATGGCGATGTCTATGTGACGGGCCTGTGAAAGATGTCCGAAGGTAAGCGCAACGCCATCCGTGAAAGACAGAGAATTCCTAATTCCAAAGATAGCGAGCGTAACCAAGCCGCCCGATCCGAGTCCAACACAAGTCCAGGCGAGCACGCGCCACCGGCGCTGAAGCGCCAGGTAAACGATCAGGAGCAAGGGAAAAATTCTGAGCAGACCGGCTAAAGCGAGAAAAATACCGGCCGCTCGATTCCAGCCCCTCTCCATCGCGCGCATCATCAAGACTAACAGCATCAGAATCGGGATTTTGCTTTGCGCAAACAGGTAATGCCATCCCAACGGCGGATAGAGCACTACCAAAGCGGTTATGGCCAATCGGCCCCTCGTAGTCAGACCTGAGGACCCTCCAAGGAGCAGGATGAAGGCGGCGCCGAGAAGGAACGTGTTGAGGCCAAGCCAGACATCGTACGCGGCGCGCTCCGGGATTCGGGCTAGCGGCGAAATCAACAGCAGAAAAGTGGGAGGATCGGTCGCATGACCGATCGGGCCGGCGTCCAGGCCGAGCTGCCCCCCGAGAGCATTGAAATCCGCCGTGTATGGATTAAGTCCGTCCCGCAACGCGGTTGCGGACAGATAATATATACTGAAGTCCCAGCGTGTGACTCGCCCCGGCAGTTGGACAATGATGCTCAAACCCTGGAGGATCGCGGCCACCCAGATCAGAGTAAGGGCGGCGGGCCCTGTTGAAGCTTGTGCAATTCTGGCGGGCGTGATACTCAAGAGGCCGCTATTATAGCTCGTCAGACATATGCTTTCAGCCTGCCGTCGCTACTGAATCAACTGAATTGCGATAGCGCCGCATGGTGTGGTTCCGCTGGGACCGCCCTCGCAGCCCGCGGGAGCACTGCCGCTGATGCCACCACCGGGGACGTCATCCGCAACCCAGCACGCGCTGATATCCTGCGAAGATCCGGCTCCGGTAACGTTTTGAATTAGAATTTCCGCAAAACCAAGGACCGGAACACCGTTGGCCGGGCATCTGCCGGCGGGACAGAGGTTCCAATCGACCAAAGGAACGGTCACCACGCATGGGTTGGTGGTAGGCGAGTACTGGTAGGCGTCCGCGCAGCTTACCGCTGGACAGGTACGGTAATCGGAGACCGTCTTAAACGAGGAGGTTCCGGCACCCGGCTGAGGCAGAGTGCAATTCTGAGTATTGGTTCCGTTACAAACGGTTCCCGCTGGAACCTCTGTAACCGTTCCGGTGTATCCATACTGGATCTGAGTGTTGACCGCTTCATGGCCCGTGGCATCGAACGAGAGCCAGCCCCAGTTGCCGGCAACGCAGCCGCCTGTTGGACATCCACTGGTGCCAAGGGCAACCAGATTGGAAATTGAGTTATTGGCTGAGAATTCTGCAACGGTTTGGTACTGCAAGCCGATAGGCAGCAGACTGGAGGAACCCGTTATCGTGTTTATCGGGCCGCCGATGGCCGACGCTGTCACGTCGACGGTCCCACTGGATACGCCGACCAGGCGGGCGAAATGGTAGGGCACGCTCCTGGTTGCGGAAACAGTGATTTCACAATTGGTGGTTGGACAGTAGGTGGAATTTGTGGTCGGTGGCGCAGGTGGATAGGGGGTCAATTCGGTCGACGCAAGTCCGTTGTTGGTCGCGTAGTCGCCGGCTACGATGCTCGGCCCCGCGGTGCAGCTACTCGAGGTTGGGAACGCGATGCAGGTTGCGCCTGCGAGTGCGGAGGCGTCGACCGCGGTCTGTAACCGGTACTTGGTGAAATAAAGTGCGCCGACATCCATGGCAAGGCCCAACGCCCCGATGAAGGCGGGGAGCGCTACCGCCATCAAAGCCATCGACTGTCCCCGTTCGGAGGTCAATCTGGCACCGCGGAAATTTCTGCGCTTCATGGTTCGGCTCCTTGGGTTTGAAGTGTGACTGGCAGCCATTGCCCCAGACAGCAGGAATGGAGCTGTAGACTTCTCTCTGTATATAAAATCTCCGAAAAGAAGACAACGGTTACAAGTTTGGGTTGGCCGCTGGTCACGCCGCTACTCCGTCAGAGGGACTTCACATGTGAGCAAAAAACCGAAAAATGGTGAGCATGGCGGGGCCGACCAGCACCAGCAGCATCGCGGGCATCAGGAACAGGATCATCGGAATGATCATTTTGATCGGCAGCTTCTGAGCCATCTCCTCCGCCCGCAGGCTGCGCTTTGCACGCAACTGTTCGGCGGTGGCCCGCAGCGCCTCACTCATCTCGCTGCCCAGCTTTTCGCTTTGAATGAGGATGGCGGAAAGGGTACTGATGTCGTCCACGCCGGTCCGCTCCGCCATACCCCGCAATGCCTGTCCCAGAGTGGCCGCCGCGGTCATCTCGGCACAGAGCTGGAGCAGCAATTGACCCATAATACGCCGTTGGCGCTCCGATTCGCGGCCGACCACGCGGATTGCGGCCATCAGACCCAGGCCGCATTCGACGCATACCACGAGGAGGTCGATTACGTCGGGAATTTCGCGCCTGAGCGTAAGCTGGCGGTGTTTTGCCATTGACCGAACGTAGAAAATAGGTAGGGCATAGCCGGCCGCGCCGAACACCAGCGTATAGAAAATGATAGAGCCGCCGGTGGCAACGGCCGCCAGGTACGCCACCAGGATACACAACCCAGTCGTGGCCAGGCGGACGAATTGGAAAACTTTTGGAGCCGCGGGGCTATAGAAGCCGGCGTATTGCAGAGTTTGCACCAGCTTCTCAACCGACGGTTTCTCCAGGTCGGGTTCGGGCATACGCCGCTGGGCGAAATCCATCAGCGTGGCGGCAATTCCGTGGGAGATTGGCTCCTCTGCCGGGGCGGTATTATCGCCAATTCTGAATTTCACCGCGAGATCGTCCAGACGCCGTTGGAGCTGTCTCTGGCCCCTGTCGACCGCGAAGTACAAGGTGGCACATACCCCGAACGCGAGCAGGAAGAACATCAGCAATGGCAATGTTTCGGTGCCGGCATTCATTTTAGTAATCCACCCGGGTGAAGCGCGAAATGGTGATCAACGCCAGGACTTCCAAAATCGCGGCGACCTCGACCAGTTTGATGCCGGTGGGGTCATGGAACAGCATCTGATTATGCTCAGGGGCCACAAAGTTCAACGCAACCAGCAGTATCAGCGGCATGAGTCCGCCGATGAGTGCACTCATTCGAGGCTGCGCCGTCAAGGCCCGCACTTTCATTTCCAGCCGCTGCCGGTCGCGAATAGTCTTGGACAACTGGCCGCTGATGCCGGCCAGGCTGCTGCCTACTTCGGACTGGATTTTGACGGCGACCACCAGGAAGCGGAGATTCTCATCCGGCATGCGTTGGAGCATATACTCCAAGGCGCGAGCCAGCGGCACACCCAGCCGGTTTTGCTCCAGCACGATCCGCAATTCACTGGAGGCTGGTTCGCCAAACTCCTCGATTGTGACCTGCAAAGCGCGCTGCAAAGTGTGCCCCGCCTGAAGCGAGGATTTCATCAGGTCGAGGATTTCGGGCAATTGCTTGTCGAACGCCTTAAGCCGCTGGCGCTTGCGCCAGGCGACGTAGAGCAGAGGGGAGCCGCCGATAACGACACCCGCGACGACGCTTTGGAAGGTCTGCCACCCGCTCCAGACCGCCACGGCAAACCCCGCAGCGGTACCAAGCACCAGCATAAGCAGTATCATGTCGCTGGCGCGGACATAGAGCCCGGCTTGCCAAAGATTCTCCTCCAGGCGCTGAGCCAAGTGCAGTTTCGATACCAAGTCGCCAAACATGTTCGATTCGGAGGGACGGACATCGCGGGTGATGTCGATATCCGCCAGGTCCACCTCGGGCGACGGACGCGCCATGCGGCTCAGAATCATCTGCTGCTGGCTGGCGTAGTCCTGGCGGCGCATCGCCACAATGGTCAGCACCAGCACGGTCAGGAAGACAATCAACGGTACAAGAAGCTCCATCTCGACCTCCCGCCCGGCGCGGCCCTAACGCGCGCCAAACAATTTCGAATCCAGATGCAGTCCGGCGGCTTCAAGCCGCCGGGAGTAAACCGAGCGGATCCCCGTGGGCCGGAAGGTGCCGAGCACTTTGCCGTCTGGCCCGACTCCAGTGCGCACGAACTCGAACAAGTCCTGCATCGAGATCGCCTCGCCCTCGACGCCGGTGACCTCTGAAATCTTGATCAGCTTGCGGCTGCCGTCGGAAAGCCGTGCGACCTGCAAAAAGATGTTGATTGCTGAACTGATCTGGGTTCGCATAGCGCGGTCGGGCAGCGCGAAACCGGAGAACATCATCATCATTTCAAGGCGGTTGAGGCTGTCGCGCGGACTGTTGGCGTGGATAGTGGAAATCGAGCCGTCATGGCCGGTGGACATGGCCTGAAGCATGTCGATTACTTCGGCGCCGCGCACCTCGCCGACAACGATGCGGTCGGGACGCATGCGCAGAGAGTTCCGCACCAGGTCGCGCTGGGTTACCTCGCCTTTGCCTTCCAGATTGGGTGGACGGGTCTCCAGCCGGACCACGTGCGGTTGCTGGAGCGAAAGTTCGGCCGAGTCCTCGATCGTAATGATGCGTTCGTTGTGCGGTATAAAGGAGGTCAGGCAGTTCAACATCGTGGTTTTGCCCGATCCGGTACCGCCGCAGACCAGCAGATTGAGCCTGGCTTTGACGATCACATTGAGAAATTCGGCCATCTGCGTGGTCAGAGTGCCATTCTTGATCAGAGTATCGATGGTGAGCGGCTCGCGTCCGAAGCGGCGGATCGACAGAACCGGACCGTCCAGAGCCAGCGGTGGAATAATCGCGTTGACGCGCGAGCCGTCGGCCAGGCGCGCATCGACCATCGGCGAGGATTCGTCGACGCGGCGGCCAACGCTGGCAACGATGCGTCCGATTACGTTGAGCAGATGTTCGTCATCCTGAAAAACGACATCGGTCTTGTACAGTTTGCCGCCGCGCTCGATATAAACCTCGCTGGAGCCGTTAACCAGGATATCGCTGATGGTATCGTCGCGGAGCAGCGGCTCCAGCGGCCCGAGGCCAAGGATTTCATTTTTGACCTCTTCGATCAGCCGCAGGCGATCCGTATCGGTGACCAGCCGATCCTGCTCCTCCAGATGCTCGTTTATAGCCGCCGTCAGTTTGGTCTGGACCTGGGCCTGATCCAGCGACTCGATTTTGCTCACGTCCAGCGTGTGAAGCAGATAATCGAGCATCTCGCTTTTCAGTTCGCGAAACGCCGCCGCGTCACCGGTCTCCTTTGTAGTATCCCGGCGCTGGGAAACCACCGCCAACGAGGAAACCGCCGTTGAGCCGCTGCCGTTCGCGTTTTTCGAGAGACGTTCACTCAGCGGCATCGCTTATCTCCTGGAGTTCTTCCCATTACGTGAGAATGAAAAAAACTTGTTGAACAGGCTGGCCTTGGGCTTCTTCTGAGCCAGACCGCAAAGCTCATTCGCCAACGCTTCATATCCGCGGACCAGCGCCGAACGAGGCGCGACCTTCCACAGATCTTCACCGCGGGTCACAACCAGCCGAATAGAATCATCGTCGCGGGGCAAGCGTGCGGCCAAGGGACGCCCCAGCGTATTGGTAATATGCTTGTCGCTGATTGGATGGTGCGCAATCCAGCGGTTGAGGACGATTCTGGGAGCGATATTGGAGAGATTGAGCCGGCCAAACAGGTCCAGGAAACGCCACGCCCCGCGAATCGCGCCGATCGACTGGTCGATCACGTACACTATCTCGTCCGAGTTCTCCCATGCCGCGACCGAACTGTCGTTGATGTGGCGACCGACATCCACAATCACCACGTCCACCATCTCGAGCAGCATGGACAGAATATCGGTGACCCGCGAAGAAGGAACTTGCTCGCTTTCCTCGATCCGGCGCGGTGCGGCGAGCAGATATATCCCCGAGGGATGTCTGGTCAGGGCGGATTCGACCTGCACCGAGTTAAGGCGGATTTTTGCCTCCGCCAGATTAATAATCGAGTGCTCGGGTTCGAGGTTGAGGGCAGCGTCAAGGTCGCCGGACTGGAAGTCCAGGTCAACCAACGCAACCTTTTTTTCGGTCGAATGAGCTAGCGCCAGTGCGCAGTTGGCAGCGATCGTGGTCACGCCGGCGCCGCCCGTCACGCTGACCATCGAAATCAGTCTGCCCCTGGTACCCGGTTGGGGAGCGGCACTGACTTCGCTGATTTTCAGCAGAGCGCGGGCCAGTTCTCCCTGGTCGACAGGCAGGAACAGAACCTCATCCGCACCGGCACGCAGCGCGGCGCGCACGGCTTGCGGCGCCCGCTCCTTCATCAGCGCAATGCGGACCGGTGTCTTGCCTGATTCGGCGCCCGGCGCCGGAATACGCGCGGGATGACGCTCGCTGGTGAAGACGAACATCACGACATCGGTGGGCTCGCGCATCTGTTCGGGACGCGCGGCGATATCGGCGTCGTGGATATCCAGCGGCTCCTCGGTGGCTTCCAGAGCCGCGCGGATTTGCGCGCCATTATCGGGATCGGCAAACAGGAGGACGCGCAGTTTGCGCGGTCCGCCTGCCGGCTCATGAAGCAGGATGTCAGCGTCTTGCGCCACTGCTAGAATCTCGGCCGCGCCGCGTCCGGCGTGGTCAGCGAGCGGGTCCGGACTTCTTCCGGCGTCAGCGGTCCCTGGCGTTCGGTGGGCAGCGCCACTTCGGCACCCGGCGGCAGCGGCCGGACGATTTCCGGGGTCACGCTCATTACCAGTTCATCCTTGTCATGCTGCCAGTAGGTTTGTTTGAACAGGCTGCCCAAATAGGGAATATCGCCCAGATAGGGAACCTTCTGAACCTGGGCTTTGCTGGTATCGAGAATCAAGCCGGCAATGATCAAGGTCTGGTTATCACGAAGGCGGACGCGAGTTTCAGCCCGGCGGGTCAGAAATGCCGGCACCGTAAAGCCAAATAGCGAAACACCCTGTGAATAGTCCGGCTGCGAGACTTCCGGCCGCACCGCCAGGTCGATGTCGCCACCACCGATTACGGTCGGCACGAAGATCACCGAAGTACCATACTGCTTGAATACGATCGTGGTGGTCAGGGCCTGGGTGATTACGATCGGAATTTCGCCGCCGTCCAGAAACTTCGCCTTTTGACCGGAATTGGCCAGCAGTTGCGGCCGGGCCAGAATTCTGGCGAGGTTGTGCTGCTCGAGAAACTGGAAAAAGGCATAGGTCGACACATTGGAGTTCTGACCGGCTACCGCGTAAGTAATATTTTGTGAATTCAGCAGCGGCATGGTCGTACCGCCCGGAACCATGCTGATCGGACCTTCGGCGCCGGCGGCCGTGAAGGGGGTGGCAACATAACCGGGGAAGCTCAGAGCAGTAAAGCCGTACTTGGTCAGGGCCGCCGAAATGTTGACGCCCATCTGCTCCAGTTTGCTGAGGTCAACCTCGGCCACAATCGCATGCAGCATGACCTCCTGATGGCCCGCGATTTCGGTCCAAATCTGCCGCTCCAGATAGTTGCCCTGGCTGTCCCAGACCACCAGCGTGCTGAAGCCGGGCTTGTGCCCAACCAGCATCACCTGATGATTTCCGAGCACTTGGACGTCCGCCACTCCGCTATTGGAGATCGAAATCCGGCTGATAGGCCCGCCGAAATCATAGACCTGGGAGGTTCCGGAGGTGATCGTAATGGTGCCCGGGGGCAGGTTGTGCCGGCCGCCAAAGGCCACGTGATTGACGTAGCTCTCCGAGCCTGCCAACGCACGCGGATTCGTCGTGAACTGCTGGTTGAGCACAGCGGGCGGCTGTTCATGCCATTGGCTGCCGGTACTGGCGGCGACGTTGGCCGAAAGCGTCTGCGCCGAGCTATCGGACGACGTCACACCGCTGGCGTAGTCCTCTCCATTCGCTCCGCTGAATGCGGTTGGTCCCACCACTTCGGTCTTGGTGGTGATGCTATCCCCATTTGCGTTCGCAGCGGCCCCTGAGGACGCAGCCGCCACCGGTCCGGTTCCTGAGTCGGGGGCGCTGGCGACCACGCCTGCACCGGGTCCCATGGTACCGGCCGGCGCAACGGCAGTTTCAGCCTTCGCTATAGGCGCAGGGTTCGCCACCGCAGCGGTGGCGGGAGCGTACGGAGCGGGAGCGGCAGTTTCGGGATGACCCGCGCCACTCAAGACCGGCGGCGGTGAGGAGCCCGGATTGAGCGGGCTGCTGGCATTGACAACACCGCCGACGATGACGTGATAAGTTACGTCTTCGCCCCCCACTTTGGTCTGGATTGAACCTTCGCCAGGCTGAAAACTGAATATGGTCAGCGAATGGGAGCCGGTGTTTTTGACCGTGAAGGCGTTGGGGTTGCTGATGAAGTTGACCACCGGTGCGGCGGTGGTATCGACGTTTTTGATTTGATAAGCCTCGCCAGCCTTAAGCGTCACCGTTACCAGTTGCTGGGCATAAACCTGGCCGGGAGCGAGGGCGGCGCCGGTTATTAGGAGAGCCGCGACCAAGGCTGCGTGAAAATTAAACTGACTCTTAGTAGGCTTCATTAGTTGGTGTCACTCCCCATGCTCATCCCGGCACCCCCGCCGGACATCCCGTCGTTGGAACCGCCTGCGGCGGCGCCGTCATCCGACGCACCGTTGTCATCGCCGCCCAAGCTGGGTGTGCCGACGCCGGATCCATCGGAAGGGCCCGGACCCGCGGCGGCAGAAACCCTCAAGGCGCGGCCGTCGCCGCCCAAGGGAATCAATTCACGGCTACTGCCGTTGCGCAGCACTTCGATGGGCGGCGGCCGCCACCGGCGAATGATCCTTCTAACTCGTACATGCACCACGGGAGGCGGCGCCTGAGTCACGGGCACCGGCGGTGGGGCGTCACCCATTACCTTGCGGACATTGCTTCCCGATGTCGGCACATATGCATTGTCGCCATAGCCACGCAGCGCAAGCTGCAGTTTGCCCTGGGTGCTGGCCACCGCAAGGCGCTCAGCCTGGTCCGGGCTGACCAGCAGGGTTACGACGCGTTCGGGCTGGGGCTGATCCTTGCGCTGAACGGTCTGAGCGGCAGCCAAAACGGGGATATCCTGAAGCACGATCTTGGAACGACCGGCGTCTTTGTCATTGCCGGTCAGCGAGAGCAGAACATCGACCTTGGTAAACGGCAGGACGAAGCCTGACATGTCGGAGACGTCGTCCACCGCCACCGACATCGCGCGCATGTCAGGGGGGATCATCAGGGGCAGCACCCCGGAAGTCTGGTCGGCGGCAGCCAGATGCGACGTCACGAGCGGCTCGTCCTCGACGAATTCGGCTTTGGCCACGCTGCCGATCACGGAGTTCGAGTCAGTAATTGCTCCCGGCGGCAAAGCATTGCGCGGCCAGCGCGCCAGCTTGACGTAAGAAGAATCGATTTTGCTGCCAATTGGGATGTCGCGCGCCGCAACGACGATCGGAACCGTCGTGGCCAGGGCCCTTTGCACTTCCAGGTCCTTTTTCTTCAAGGACGAATAAACGACCATAGAGGCCAGCGCCGCAGCAATCCCCGCAAGCACCAGAAAAATTAAAGGTCTACTCACTTGACCCGCCTCCAACAGCTTTGTGTAACTGCGCTCCCATCACAGGCCCGACACATTAAAATCTTGTTTTAAATTATTCAACCATCACCGACGTCGAATTGCTGATCGGTGTTGTTTTAAACGTCGAGATAAACGGCAAAGAATACCCCAGGAAATCCGTTGGCAGGAAAAGCTTGTTTCCCTTGTATAAATTGTAACTTATCGTGACGGTGAGCTGGTCGCCCGAGTTGATGGTGCTATCGCTGCTTCCTGTGCTGGTTGTACAGGCGATGTTGGAAATACTTAGCCCGGAACCGCCGGAGCAGCCGTCAAAGCCTGAAGTGCAAATGGTTGGCGGGGTCGGCACGTTGGCTTCGATGGTTGAATTGTAGGATGTATCGCAGTTTGAGCCGGTACCATGGACTGCGGCATAGCGCGCAGCTACATAAGAATATTCACTGACAGCTAATGCTGCGTTAAAAATCAGGGCAAGCTGCAATCCGCCGAACAGGATAAGCAGGACCACGGCGATGGCGATAGCGGTTTCAACCATCGCCTGCCCCAGCTCAGCTCGACGCCCACGGCGGACCGTATGGCCTGATTTTCTCGGCAAGAAGCTAGCGTATAAGCATGGTTGACTCATTGTGATCAGGAGACGCCAATTATTTTCGTTTCGCGGGCCGGCCGGCCACCATTTCCTGCTTAAGCCGTGCATCGATAGGCATGCACGGCTTTCTCAACGCTCCTTTTATACATCACAAACCGCGAAAGCAAAAGAGCGCAGGACCCCCCTTTTGCCGATTCCTGCGTGCCGAAGTCATCAAAAATCGAGACCCGGCTGGTCAACCGCCTTCTGGGTACGAGGGCGCCTAAACTGAAGCGGCGACCCCCGTCATCGCGGTGCTGACGTTCGAACCCAGGGCCTTGACAGCGGCGTACGCCGCGATCGCGATCAGGGCGAGCAGGATAATGTACTCGGTATATCCCTGCCCTTCCTTCGGTTCCCGCATGCGCACCCACGTACCCACGATCCGGTCCTTCAAACGTTCCATCCTTCAGTCCTCCTTGGTTGTTTGTTCTCATCTCGGTGGAGAAGTCCGGTCCTCACACCGTTAAGAGCCTGATTGCGATAAAGCCAGCGTTGGGCCGTAAAGCTCCCTCTTGCGTCCGTTAAACGGACGGGGCGACCTGGTCATACAAACCCGTCGTAAGCTGACTGCCGAAAAACTTCACAGCGCTGTAAGCCACCAGTGCGATAAGACCGAGGAGGATCACGTACTCGGTATAGCTCTGCGCCTGTTCGCTATTGCTATACAACACGTACAACCGTGTCGCGCGGCTATTGATGTTTAGCATGGCCTGCCTCGATTTGGATAGAAGAAGCTCTGACCGCACCTCCGTGGCATTTTTCATCTATCATTTTTTTTTCTGCTTTACAATACTTTACGATCATCTACAGGATGGGCTTTGTAACACATGATAGGATTTGCTGTCAAGTAGTAGAAAAAAAATTTTTCTGTGGAAAAAGATCACCGGACAGCATGAATTTGTCGCAAAAGCCACATATTTTGAGTCCATGCTGATGGCTCGATCTTTTAACACCTGTTGCACCACGCGGCGAAAAAACGCGATTTAGCTTTTTTTGGGCCGGATTGATGAATGGCTTACCGATAAATCGAATGGGGAGGGACCCCGGAATCGGGACCTGGGGTCCAGCCGCTGCGTTGATCCTGGGGGCGGGAATCCTTTACAGCCTCCACCTGCGCCGTCCGCTGGACTCCAGCGAGGCGTACACTGCGCTTGCCGCTGCACAACGCAGCTGCACCGCCGTGGTCCGGATCGCGATGCGTTTTGATCCGGGCAAGCCGCCGGTTTACCAGATCGCGCTGCACTACATCGAGCGGCTGTTGGGAGGAAGCGAGCTGACGCTGCGCGCGCCGTCGGTAATCGCGTCGATGGCCAACATCGCCCTGCTGGTGGGATTGGGCCAGACAATGTTCGAGCCGGCGGTAGGTCTGGCCGCGGCGCTGATCTGGGCAGTCAATCCGCTGGCCATCATCTTTGCGGCGTGGGCGCGAGATTACGCGCTGCTGATCACGTTTTCCCTAGCGCAACTGTTGACGTTCTGGAAGCTGCGCGGCGCGCGATCTTCCGCGGCAGCTGTCGTAGTGTGCGGCCTGTTGGGCGCCGCGATGCTTTACACCCATCTGTGCACGGCTCTGGTCCTCGCCGCGGAAGCAGCCTTGCTGGTTGGCGCCGCATGGCGGGGCGCGCGGACTTTGGAGTCATGGACTGCGATAGGCCTGGCATTGGGTTTGTTTGCTCCGATGATTCCATCGCTCATCACACAGATGCACACCGTCGTTTCGGGGCATTTGTACGATTGGATCGGCTCAGCGCATCAGACTTCTATTTGGGACAAAGCCCTGGCCTGCGCCATCGCAGCCGCAGCCGTGGGCGTGCTCATTTTCGCACCTCGCTTTGAGCAAGATGAGCGCGAGCCGATGCGGTGGTGCATTGGAATTGCCCTGATACCGGCTGCGGCGCTGATCGCCGGATCGGTGGTGGTGCGGCCGATGTTCGCAATCCGTTATGTGTCACCCTCAGTGGCGATTCTGATCTTGTTGGGGGCGCGTCTTTTGGCATCCTTCAGGACCAGGGTATTTCACCTGAGCACGGTCGGGATAGCCGCTTTCCTGGCCTTTCTGTACCCCTGCTATGGATGGTACGAGCCGTGGCCTGACATCGCGCGCGCGGTGGCCAGCGGTTCGCCCGCGGAGCCGGTGTTCTTCGAACCAATCTTTACCGACCCCAAAGATCCACTGGCCGATCGCGGGCAGGGTTTCCCTCAAGGCTTCTTTCGTCCTGCATTTGATCATTATTTTGCCGGGCCCAACCCGCGCCGAGTAGTGGATCCTTCGAGGCCCGAACAGGCGCGGCGGACGATAGCCGCGGCCGCGAAAGCGGCGCACGGGGCCTGGCTGGTCTCGATGTTCAGCGAGGACAAGGCGCGCGTGGAATTGCCCCAAAACTGTTTCAGGATCGAAAAGAAGGTAGGTTCCTATGATACAGTCCTGCTTCATGTGGTCCCGCTTGGCGCGGACCGGTGCAAGTCTCGGTAAGCGCTGCTGTCCGAATCTGCGCAATGCACCCGGGTGGAAATTTCAGATCGGAGCGACGCCCGCTTGAGCAAGGCTGCGCCCGCCAGCGATAGGGGATCGGCGGCTTGCGCCAGTTCACGGCCGGGGCATGCCAGTGGGCTCAATTGGAAGCTCGGTGCCGCCTCCCTGATGGTGTTGGCAGGCACCCTCTATGCCGTACATATAGGCCGCGGCCTGGGCGCAAGCGAAGCTTACACCGCGATGGTAGCAACCCAAACCAGTTACAGCGCAGTCAGCGTGGCTGCGTTGCGCTTCGATCCTGGAAAGCCCCCGCTTTATCCACTCCTGCTGCACGGCCTCACCACAATCTTTGGCGACAGCGAGATTGTGCTGCGTGCGCCTTCCGTCATCTGCTCGACCATTGCTATCGGCCTGGTGTGGGCGCTCGGAAGCGAGATGTTCGGGCCCGCTGTCGGCTTCGCTGCTGCGGCATTTTGGGCGCTGAGCCCCCTGACGGTCATCTACGCCGGAGTTGCGCGAATGTACGCGATGCTGATGGCCCTGGCGCTGGCCCAGCTTTTGACCATGTGGCAATTGGCCTTCAAACCGACCGCAGGCCGCATGGTGTTGTGCGCAGCGCTGGGGGCCGCGATGCTTTACACACACCTGGGCAGCCTTTTGTTTCTGGGCGCGGAAGGCGCGATATTGGCGGGGCAGAGCTTGCGCGGGGAGCGTAATCGCGCGAGATGGACGGCGTTAATTGTTTCGCTGGCGCTGTTTGCTCCTTTTTTGCCCATCGCCGCCAGTCAGGTCCGCGAACTCGTATTCGGCCATTGGGTGGATTGGATCGGGCCTGCGCATCCGGTCAGCCTTGTGCGCAAGACCTGCGTCATTGTTGGGGCGGGCGCCATCGCGGCCGCATTGAGCTTCGGACCACGCTTGGAAGCCGACGAGCATGAACCGATTAGATGGTGCGCGACGCTGGCGATTTTGCCGATAGTCGCTTTGATCGCCGGCTCGCTTGCCGTACGCCCCATGTTTTCCGCCCGTTATGTGGCGCCCTCGCTGTCGGTGTTGGCGTTGCTGTTAGCCCGCCTGCTGGCGTTTCTGCGAGGCAGGGCATTTGGGCTGTCCGCGTTCGGTGTCGCATGCTTTCTGTTTTTTTTGCTGCCGTCCTATCCGCGCTCCGATACCTGGCGCGATTTCGCGCGGCAGGTGTCCAAAGGCTCGCCCAGGGAACCGGTGTTCTTCGAGTCAGGCTATGTGGACAGTACGGCGTCCGAGACCAATCCGGAGATGGGTTTTCCGCAGGGATTCTTCCGGGTTCCGTTCGATCGCTATTTCTCCGGACCCAATCCGCGCCTGGTGATCGACCCCTCAGCCCCGCAGGCCGACGGGCGAGTAATCGCCAACGCCGCCATCGCCAATGGAGGCGCCTGGCTGGTCAGCGGCCTGAAGGACGCCAAGGCGCGCGCGGAAATGCCGACGGGCTGTTTCAAGATTGAAAAGAAGACACATTCCGATTACGCGGATCTGTACCATATCGCACCGATCGCGCACTGCTCTCAAAGTGATTCGCTCGGGCCTCGCCGCGGTCAGCCGACGACAGCACCCGCGGGTGCTGCGCCAGTATCGTAATGCCTGCCAAACCATATGACGCGGTCTGGCGGATCGTCCGCCTCCGGGTGGCGGAACTTACGCTGGGAGACCGACAGTTTCCGGTAATTATCTGGAGCGTGAGTTTGGCGGTGTTTCTTCTGTCTCCCGTGGTCCAGTTCGGCGACTCCGCGTTCAGCCTCCTGCTCAGCGAAAGTCTGCTCCACCGCCATGGTTTTGATCTCAGTGCTTACCTTCCCGACGGTGCCAAAGCTGCGATTGTAAACCGCGTCGATTTCATGCACGTGAAGCCGCTCTACCAGCTTTTGCGCGTCAGGCACGCGATCGTGTATGCCTATCCGTTTGGTGGGTCGATCCTGGCGATTCCGTTTGTGGCGGTGCTTAACCTGTGCGGCCTGTCGGTTTCCAGTAATCAGCATTTCAATATTTACGCCGAAGTAACGATGCAGAGGTTTATCGCGGCGTTTTTGATGGCCACGCTGGCCTGGATCTTTTTTCGGGCCGCCCGGCTGCTGCTGTCGCGAAACTGGAGCGCCGTTATTGCGCTTGGCGCCGCCTTTGGAACTCCCGTCTGGAGTTCTCTTTCGCGCGGGCTGTGGAGCCAGACCTGGGCGGTCTTTTTGACCGGTTACCTGATGTATCGCCTGCTTGCAGACGATGCGAAACTGCGTCCGGCCAACGGAGCAACCCTGGCGACACTGGCGTCATGGATTTTCTTTTGCAGGCCCACCGGAGCGATCGTGGTCGTCGCAGTGACCGCCTACCTGATTGCCTCCAGGAGGCACCTTTTGCGGCAGTGGTTCATTGCCGGACTGTTCTGGTTGTTGTGTTTCATCGGCCTGTCACGAGAAATCTATGGAACTCTCGTTCCTCCTTACTACCTGTACGGCGGTCTCATACATACCGATCATGTGTTTGAGGGAATGGCGGGCGTTCTCTTTAGTCCATCCCGGGGCCTCTTTATTTTCGTTCCGGTGACGCTGTGGATCTTTTACCTGGTACTTCGGAATTTCAACTTGCTGCCTCACCAGGGGTTAGCCTGGCTGGCGCTGGGGATATGCCTCGTTGAGGTGCCGCTTGCGGCATGCGATGCAAAATGGTGGGGCGGTCACTCTTACGGGCCCCGTCTGCTGGCCGACCTCATACCCTGGCTGGTTCTGCTGGCGATCCTGGCCTTCGCTGCGGAAATCCGCCGCACTCAGGCACCGAGCGCCGGCAAGAGAAATGCTCTTCTGCGTTATGGTCCGGAAACAATCGGCGCCGCGGCACTCGCGCTCAGCATTCTAATGAACGCTCCCGGCGCCCTCTCACCAACCGGCGACCTGTGGAACAAGCGGGGCGGCGACGTGGATACCCATCCCCAGCGGCTGTGGGATTGGAAGAAACCCCAATTTTTGGCCTGGATCTCCAGTGAACCTCACGACCCAAATACTCCGAGTTCGATTGATCATTGAAGGCCGCGCACTGGCGATTGGCCGAAACGCGCGAAGGCGGACCGTGACAAGACCCCGAACCTGGTCGCCCTCAGCGACTTTGAAAATGACGCATTCGAGGCGCACGTTGATGCCTCTACCGAAGGACACCTGGACCAGCCGTCTGCCAAGTAAAAGAGCACTGCTCTATCTTTTACTATGAGAGCCTGTTCCACATAGTGCCGGAGCCTGGTTGTGCTCGAAAGTGAACTGTCCGCTTGAGAATCGGGCGATAACATAAATCGAGGCCACCGCGATGGCGATTCCAGCCAGGATGTCCACGAAATAATGATGGCCTTCTGGAATCGAAAGCACCATTAAGCCATTGAGTATCAGAACAGGGAAAAACAGACGGTTAGCGGGTCGATGGACATATATGAGGATTACGGCGAGGGCGGCATGATACGAAGGCATCGTGATGATGCCCTGCACGTTGTCTAAGGAGAAGCGCTTGATGCCCTCGCGGAGTCCAATGAGAACAGGGTAATAATCAGTATGCGTGGGATAGGGGCCAAGCGCAGGCACGCATGCGAACAGAGCTGTGGTGACCAGCGCAGAAAGAATAGCGGTCGCCAGGAGTTCGGTGTTGCGCTGCGGACGGTCGGTCATGGCAAAATAGAGCGTTGAGCCGATAACCTGGGGAAGCAGGCTCGCATACGCTATCCATAGAGCGATGTGGAATACCGGGTGGGCGAACACAAAGGTATGATATGAGAGCCAGTCGAAGCCCAGGCGCGCGTCCATGCGGCTTAACTGAAGGTCACGCAAAGGCATGGAGAGGCTGGCCGCGAGGTAGGTGAGAATAACGCCGGCCAGCGAGAATATTACCCAGAGCGCGGTAAAGTGACAGGCATCGGCCAACCTGCGGTTAGGACGCTTTACCGTGTAGAATACGAATCCGGCGACCAGAAACGTCAACCCCTCAAAGACGCTCGACCATCCGGTAAACTGCAATTGTGCGTGGAAATTCCACAACGAATCGACAAGAACAATGATCAGGATCGAAGTCCACAGCCACGAAAACCTGTTTGCTTGAGCGGCGAGGGCAGGGAGTCCTTTATCTCGCCTGGTTGGCACCAGCGGAACGCTCGCAACGGTACCTGCCAACGGCATGACATCCTGGGATGGTTGATCGAGTTCATTTAATTGTTTCGCCTGATTCATCGCGTTGTCTTCGTGATTATTCAGATGTCATGCTGTGTACGAAGTTAAAGTGACCGCATCCGCTGGTTGGTATTGCGGTTGCGCCCCCGGCCGGGTTGCATGAACGCGCAAGGCTGGTTGTAGACTATGGCGGAGGCACAAAATCATGCCCGCCGCCATTAGTACTGTGGTTAGCGGCAGGCCGCGCGTCGCAAAAGAGCGCATAACAGCCGGGGAGAGCCACAGGGCCGCGAGTACTAAGACTTCGCCGGGCAAAAAGCGCGAATGCAGGCCGTCCACCGCGAGCCAGGCGATTGGCAAGGCGAGCAGGACCACGTCGTACTCCAGCAAATGCGGGGTGAGCAGCATGGTGGCCAGTACCAGGGCGGTGGCCTGCAACTCGATGACGCCGGAGCGTTTCCACACCAGCATCGCCGCGCCTGCGGCCAGGGCGGCAACTGAGAAGTGAATGATATAGGAAGCCTCGACGCTAAATCCCCAGATTCGCGCGGCGGCGAACAGGGTCTGAAATTTCTCCCATCCCGGGGCTCCGTGTTCGAGCACGATCGTGCGCGTATAGTGCGTGCTGTGCAAAAAAGCCGCCCAGGTCTGCCATCCGAAAGCGGCCCACGCGAGCAGGCAAAACAGGACCGCCGAAGCCGCCGACGCCGCCAGCGCGCGCCATCGTTTGGTTATACACAAGAACAGCGGGATGAGTACGGCTAGTTGGGGTTTGTACGTGCACAGTCCGAAAAGCGCGCCGGCCGCAGTCGGCCAGGTGTCAAGACAGAGAATGCCGGCGCCAATCAGAACCAGGGTCAGCAGGCCATTTTGGGCGAAGATGAAGTTGAGGAACACGCCCGGAAAGGCAAGGGCGAGCAGCAGACCACGTTTCTCAATCCGGCTCATCACCAGGAGGTACGCAATTATCCATAGGATGGACCAGACTGCCTGGGACCACAGATACGGCAATAGCGCCAAGGGAGCGATGATCAGAAGATAGGTGGGGGGATACGGAAAGGGGGTAAATCCAATGTTATAACCAGCTATTTTTTTCTGTGCGGCCCACAAGCGGAGGTTGTCGTATGCGGACGCCGGCGACCCGTGCAGGACCATCGCGGAAGCGGACCACCATTCGATGAAATCGGAGCGGGACCTGGTGCTTTGCCGGTAAACTTCGGGGAGAAACCAGAGGTACGCAATCAAAAAGGCGATGGGCAAAACATAGAGTAGCGCTTTCTTACTTGGCACGACACCAAATTGCCATCAATAAGCACCGATTGCAACGGACTGGCCAAAGCAAGCATGCTTGCGGATGAAACTTTGCTCCAACCCGTCGAATCCGGGCCAGCGAGCCGCCGCTATTAAATAAGGAGACTCCCGGCCGCCATCGCGCAGCAGCTTTGGAAGCTGCCGTTGGATGAAGCGGTTGAACTCGATCGGACTGATCAGCCACAGGCCGCGATTCCCGGGCGAGTCTTTCGAGGCTCTCGCGGCGATATCGGCGGTGGTTGGCGATGGATGTGGTTCGCGGTTCCGTATTCCAGGGACCGTTGGGCGCCACGAGCTTTGGCGCGGATGGGCCGCAAAGAGAACGGCTAAGCCATCATTAGCTTTCCTAATTCGGACCGCATCGGGATGGTTCATGGAAAAGGTCGCAAAAGCGCCTGGCGCCCGGACTCTCGCGGTCCTTTTGTTGATTCTCATTTTCTGCTAATTTTAACTTGAAAGCTTTTGAAACATGCAGTATTTACATCATGCTTGCAGTTAGTGCGAGGAGACCTACTCTAAGTAGGCATTGCCGGACGACATTTTGTACATAAGCTGTTCTTCTTGGTGGGCGGCGTCGAGCGGCGGGAGCGAGAAGGTTCGGACGGTAAACCGACGCGGCTTCACCATGATCCGGCCGGTATGGATGTCGAGTAAAAGCTGGCGCTGACTGCGGGCCCGGGGGAACAATGAAATTATGCTGACGGACGCGAAAACGAGGGCTAAGTTGAAGCTGTATCTGGCCGGGCTGCTGACCGGGGTCGCACTGGCGCTGTGGAGCGGTGGTCATGTCAGCGAGAGCGCCTTTTTCCACAGCCAGGACGTGCAAATGTTCTGGCGGCTGTACGCCTCGGCGAGTCTTGGCAGATTCGCCTGAGCGCTCCGCACCGAAGTCACATCACCGGGGTCCGACGGTTTATGCGTCCGGCTAAGGCGCCGCAGCGCTTTGGCGTCTGACCGCCGGCGCAGCCGTGCGCGGGCTTCGGATTGGCCGACTATCGCGCGCGCAATGAGTTATGACGGCTTTGCCGGTGCAGGCGGCCGCTATCCGCGGATGCTCTAAGCGGATGCTCTAAAACGTTGTGGTTTCATTTCCGGGGAGCAATCATCGGCGCGCCCGCGTCGTTGCCTCGCTCACGCTGAAGGCCCCACCGCATCTCAAACCGCAATCGCGTATCGGTGTCAAAGCTCCCCGCAAACGGCGCAAAATCTCAGTGCGCGGGCAACGTCCCGCTACTCTTGACTGCAACGAGGGAAAAAAAGCAAAATGTAGCGAAAATTTTATCAATAAGGAGCGGCGATGAAGAACATTTTGAGCTTGGCGTGTCTTCTTTTGGTGCTGGCGTGTTTATGCGCATCGGCAGACGCGAGTCCCAAAGACAGGAAGATTACGGTCGCCTGCAGCGCCCTGGCTCCGGATATCATTACCGGCTCGGCCATCGTAACAGCGTGCGCCGACTCGACGTGCGCCACGCAGACCGTTTCCTGTCCGCAAATATACTGTGACAGCAGCGCAATCACCGCCCCTTCGACAACAACCGAATCCTGCCCCACGCAATTCAAAGTGACCGCTATCATGTACAACCTCAGTTATGTGGATACCGATGTTAACGGCAACACGATTATCTCCTCGGGCGAGGTTGGCGCCACCAGCACGTTGCAAAAGGGATCGGTAGGATTCGCGAATTCGATCGGTTACGGCAACGATACGGTCACTTTGACGGTCAAGTAAAAGTGCGCGCGGGATAACCGGCGCCGGCACTCCCAAGCGGCGAAGCTTTTGACTGCGGGACTGTTTTGACTGAACGACAGATACGCAGGCGGGACTTGAAGCAATCCGATCGTCTGCGAAGCAGCGTGGATATCCGACGCCACCGGCGTTGAGATTGTGTAGAAAGATCGATTTTGGCGAGGACCACGAAGATTGAATGGCGTGAGGTTCTCGATTTCTCCGATCCCGGCGGAGCGGCTTTATCTTCGCTACGGCCATGCGATACTGAGCTCATTGCTGACCTTCGCGCTGTTTCTTCTATTCCGGGAACCGACGCGGTCTGGAATCGATCCCGGCGTGCCGGTCCTGCTCGCGCTCGTACCGATCCTAGGATGCGCATACGTGGCGGGTCCGGGACCGGCCCTGCTCGCGATTATGATCGACGTTCCCGCAATCGTTTGCCTCGTCCTCGCGCCCACCGGTGGCCTGACGCTGCGGAGTTCGCGGGAGTTCAGCCTGGTGTTGAGTTTTGTCCTGGTAAGCGGACTGGTTTCGTATTTTGCGACCTTGCTGAGGAATTCCTTCTTCAATCTGGTGGAGCTCAACCGGGAGCGCGAGTCTGCGCTGCTGTCCGCCAAGGCGGCCGAAGCGCAAGCGAGCAGCGCCAACCGGGCGAAAGACAGGTTTCTGAGCCTGATTTCGCATGAACTGCGCAGTCCTCTGAACGTGGTCGGGCTCTCGGTGGAATTACTGCGCTCCGAGTTGTCGGCGGCCAAAGAAGAGGTCCGCCACGAACTGGAGCGAATCGAAAGTGCAAACGCGCAATTGAGACAACTGATTGGGGAGCTGCTGGATTCCAGCAGCATCGCATCGGGCAAACTGCGCATCGAAAAGACCCCGGTTGAGGTGTTCAAACCCGTTTCCGAAGCGGTCAATCAGCTACGGCCCGCCGCGCAATCCAAGGGTGTCACGCTTGAGCTGAAGGTGGATGGGAATCCTGGGATTGTCGATGCTGACTCGCAGCGGCTGCATCAGATACTGGTGAATCTGGTCACCAACTCGATCAAATTCACGCCCTCCGGCGGAACGGTAAAAGTAGCGATCAAGCCTTCACCTGATTCAGTCGAATTGCAGGTCTGCGATAACGGTCAGGGAATTTCAGCCGAAGAACTACCTCATATCTTTGAGCGGTTTTGGCAATCGGAGAAAACCAGCCAGCCCAGCGGACTCGGCCTTGGACTTTATATCGTACAAACTCTGGTCGAAGCCCACGGGGGCAGGATCACGGCGCGCAGCGAAGGAATTGGAAGGGGCGCGAGCTTCACGGTGCGTATCCCCCGCCATTGACTCGTTTCCGATCGTGCTGCGGCGGAGCCGATCAGAGCAGTCGCGGATGGCGGATTCGTCGCGCGAATACTGCGCCCATGAAATGCGCCGGTGCTGGCGCAGGTAGAGCCATAAACTCGATTCCCAGCGCGATATGGGAATGCTCGAGGGCGACATGGATTTGCTGCGGCGCTTTCAGGCTGCACCAGTGGTATCTGAAAATGGCCAACACCCGGATTAAGTCGTTCTGCCGCGCCGGCGCCGCGCGCGCGTGATTGGCCCGCGGCGGTGGTGGGAAAAGGGTCAACGCAGCCGTGTGCGCGGCGTCGGGATGCTGTTTGGCGCTTGCCGGGAGTGAGTATTTCGTCGGCCAGCATCCCGCTTACCGGTCTTCAGGAGCCGCCGGTCTTGGAACCAACTCCCAACAGGACCCGGCCGTATTGCTCGGCAGAACTATCGAAGTCGAAGCTGGCGTGCTGCGCTCCCACGTTGATGTTGCGAAATGCGACTTGGAGCGGATGTCCTTCGTAAACGGCATGGGCGCCGGACCCTGCGAACAGACGCCCAATCGCGCGGCGGCACAGCTCGCCGGCGTATGCGCCTTGCCATTTTAGCCGGGCCCGCTGCTCCGCAGTGGAAGTGACGTTGGCGAGCAGTTCGCCGCATTCCCGCAGCCCATCATGCATCAACAGGTCGGCGGCCTTAATTTCCGCCGCCGCTTCGGCCAGTCTGATCTGAATTGGCGCGTATTCAGCCTTGCGCGCGCCGGTGATGATTACCCGTCGATTCTGGGTGTGTTCGATGAACTTGCGCAGCGCGAATCTCGCCGATCCTATCAACGCCGTCGGCGCCAACAGTCCCAGGATCGCCTCCGCGGGCAGATAGTAAAGATTGGTCGAATGATTCCTAATATAGGGACTTTGCCCGAGAAAGAATTTCCGCGTGTCGATGGTGCGGTGAGCGGGAACGAAGGTGCCACGCGCCACGATGTCCTTGCTGCCCGTACCGCGCATCCCCAGGACTTGCCACGTGTCGTCGACCTCGATATCGCCGCGCGGCACTACGACGTGAACCCCGGGTCCTCGTGTCGCCGGGTCCGCGCAACCCAGCATCACCCACTGCGCACTGTCGACACCGCTGCCAAACTGCCATCGTCCTTCGACGCGATAGCCCCCGTCGACAGGAGTCGCGACTCCCTGCCATGAAAGCGTGCCGGCGATCAAGTTGTCCTGCCCGTCGCCGAATATTTCGTCCTGGGCGGCTTCCGGAAACGCTCCTATACACCAATGGTGGGCTGAAATGACGGTGAGCACCCATCCGCTGGAGGGACAGGCTTCGGAGACGCGGGTAGTCGCATCCGCCAAGGTCCGGAAATCCATTTCATAGCCGTGCACCCTTGACGGCTGAAGGATCCGAAACAGCCCAGCGTCGACCATCAGTGCGACGCTTTCCGGGACCACCCGCCGCATCTCGTCGCACTGCCGGGCGTTTTCCGCCAGCCGCGGCGTGATCGCCTCGACGCGGCGCATTATCTCATCGTAATCAATTATCATCGGTAGGAACTTCGCTTAATTCGCGAACCGCAACACAGTTAAGCTTCTTGCTTTTGGAAAGGATACTTGCATAATGAGACTTAGTTGTCAAACTCGACAATGGCGGCGGTGAAGCCGGTGGAGCGGCAACATTTCAGGTCCTCGTGCGATGACGACTCACAGGTATATACGGGCCAATTCGGTCGAGCGCGCACTCAATATTATCGGCGATCGCTGGTCGCTGCTTATCCTGCGCGATTCTTTTCTGGGCGTCAGGCGCTTTCAGGACTGGCAGCGGCGCCTTGCAATTCCGCGCCAGCGGCTCGCAGATCGACTGAAAAAGCTGGTCGCTCACCGGGTCCTGCGCAAAGTACGGTACGTCGAAAAACCGCCGCGCTACGAGTATCGGCTGACCGCCATGGGTCGCGACCTCTATACAGTCGCCCTGATGATTCGACGCTGGGAAGACCGCTGGCTGACTGATCGGCGGCAGCGATGGGTTTGGCTGTTCCATTCGACTTGCGGCCGGCACATGGACCCGCGATGCGTGTGCGGCCGCTGCGGCGCGGAGGTTATTGCCACGCAGACTCGGTTTGAAGACGGCCCGGGGGCAGGACGCGAGCGCGCCCCTGGGCGTGTACAGCGCCGTTCCGAGGCATCGCCCATGGGCGCGGCCAACCCGCAGTTTTTCATCGAGTTGGCGACCGAGGTGCTGGCCGATCGCTGGACCTACATGGTGATCGGCTGCGCTTTTTTGGGTATACGCCGTTTCGACGCCATGCGGCGGGAACTTGCGATCGCGACCAATATTCTCGCCGATCGGCTAAGTCGCCTGGTCGACGACGGACTGCTCAAGCGCCTTCCGGCAAGGGACCGGGCCGGCGTGTATGACTATGTGCTAACTGAAAAAGGCAAGGATTTCTTTCCGGTCGTGGTGGCGCTGATGACCTGGGGAGACCGATGGCTCGCGGGTGACAAGGGACCGCCGCTGATCCTCTATCATCAGCCCTGCGGACGGCGACTGGTGCCCAGATTTGTTTGCGACCGTTGCGGAGGCGATTTGCGGCCTCAGGAGGTCAGCTACCGGCTTGTCGTGGCCCATCAAGCCCCTATCGCAGCAGGCGCCGGTCCGATCGCAACACCGGATGGCATCGAAGCCGACAGGCATTGACGGAAGCCGGGGCAGGATGGCAGCCCTGAAGGAAACGCATGGCAAATAACTCGGCCGGGAGGCTGACTGTCTTGAACGACGAAGCAAAGGTGGCGGTAATTACCGGTGCCGCAATAGCGGACCGTCGTCCTGAACCGGCGCGGTCCGGGCACAAAAGAGAGTCAAATCCTCTGGACAACGCCTGCGCCAGGGTCCTGCACTGGCTTGACCCGGAGCAAATCGCACAGATGCGGGCGGTGGCCACCCTGGAGCGCGTGCGTGCTCATGCGGTAATTGATCCTGATGACGAAAGCCTTTGGTACCTGGCGACCGGCGCGGTCCGGGTCAGTTACATCGACCAGGGCTGCAAGCGTAGAGTGTCAAATTTCCTCGGTCCGGGTGATGCGCTAGGTAACCCTTTCTTCTGTTCGCCCGGTACTGTCCGAGTCTTCGAAACCATTACCGAAAGCAGCATCCTCAAGATTCCGGCCGAAACCTTCGCTCAAGTTGTCGTCGGAGTGCCGTGGAAGACCTTCAAGCAATGCGTCACCGCGACTCTCGGCACCGCATTTTCCCTGCTGGCGCTGAATACGCGCTTGCGCGGCGTGCGGGCGATCTCGCGGGTTGCCCAGGTTTTGCTCGATTTGGCGTCGAGGTTCGGCATCCAGGATTCCAACGGAACCGTGCTAACTGTTCGCATCACCAAGAGCGATCTTGCCGCGCAGGTGGGATGCTCGCGTCAGCAGTTGACGATATTGCTCAATGAACTTGTCAAGCGGCGCGTGCTGGTGAATCGGGCCGGACGGATGGTTCTGAACCTGCCGCGTCTGACGACGCTGGCCAAGCTGGGACGCGTGGGTGTCGTGAACCTCGCCAACGCGCCGCTGTCGCGCTGCTTTCAGATCATGGAAAACTCGTGATTTGACGACTGACGCACCGCGGTGGGGGCGCGCGTGGGCAGCCGGCGCAGCTCGGTCCGGAGCCGCCGCGACGGACAAAATCGGGAATCTGTAAAGTTTCTTACATCGCCTCCGCACCGATTCGCCTTGCAGCCCTTTCCTGAGCACACAATAATTTGCCGCGGAATACCTATCGCGCAGGGCTGCAGAGCCAGCGCCTCGAGGTGTGTCCCGCTCTTCAAGAACCATTGTCAGGAGGCGAGCCGATGACTGCGTTGCGAGTTATCTCTGCCGATTCCCACGTGCTGGAACCGGCGAATCTATGGGTCGAGCGCGTGGACAAGCGTTTGCGCGACAAGGCGCCGCGCGTCGAACCGGTCGATGGCGTTCCGTCGTTGATCGCGCCAGGATCGGGCATTCAGCCGTTTGCGCTGACCGGCTTTTCGGCCGCCGGCAGAAGCGGCGAGGAGCTGACCAATTTCATGGGGACGGGCTATGAGGCTGCGCGCCCGGGCGGCTGGGATCCCATGGAAAGACTCAAGGATCAGGAGATCGATGGGCTAGAGGCCGAGGTCATTTACAGCAGCCTCGGGATGCCGCTGTTCGGGTTGGATGATCCTGAACTTCAGCAGGCCTGTTTCGCCGCTTACAACGACTGGGTCGCGGAGTTCTGCTCCTACAGTCCCAAGCGGCTTTACGGAGTCGCTCTAATCGGCCTGGACGATGTTAAGCAGGGCGTCAAGGAACTGGAGCGGTGCAAAAAAATCGGCTTGCGCGGCGCACTGATCGCGGGCCTGCCACCCGAAGATAAACCCTATAGCAGCCGAGCTTACGACTCGTTCTGGCAGGCTGCCGCTGAACTGGAGATGCCGATTTCCTTGCACGTTGTCACCGGCGCGCGGCGCAAGCATCTGCTGACTCCGACCGCCCAGCAAATCGCCCGGCACGAAGGCGACGCGCCCGGAATCGGTATGATCGCGCTGTACATGTTCCTGACCACGGATGTCCAGCAATCGCTGTTCGAAATTGTGCTCAGCGGTGTGCTCCAGCGTTTTCCCAAGCTCAAGATTGTATCGGCGGAAAACGACACCGGATGGCTGCCGCACTTCATGTACCGGATGGATCACGCCTACAACAAGCTGCATCATCGCGCGAAACTGAACCTTGAGATGACACCGGGCGAATTCATGCGCCGCCAGCTATATGCCACCTTTCAGGATGACCCAATCGGTCCGATGACATGGAAGTACTTCGGCGCCGATAACTACATGTGGGCTTCCGATTTTCCCCATCCCGATTCAACTTATCCCGATTCGCACAAGGTCATCGAAAAAGATTTCCAAAGCGTGCCGGCCGACGTCAAACACAAGATGATTTTCGATAACGTCCGCCGGCTTTACGGAATCGACTGAACGCAGGCCGCTGAGGACGCCGCCGGTTGCCGCGAACCGGAGCGCCCGCCGGCGGGCAAGGCAGGCGCCCAGCCAATTCGACACCATGGTGCACCAAGTGACCGCAAAATCGACCCGTGGGGCTATGAGCGTACAAAGGCGAATATTGAGCTCGCACCCGCTCGCCTGGGCATTGGCGCTGTACGTGATGTGCGCCGTGACCCCGTTATGGGCCCACGCTCAGCAATTTGACCTCAACTCCTACAAGGCCCTGGTTGACGCCGAGAGCTCCGAAACCGTGCCGGTGGGCACCCATATAACGATTCACAACTGGCAGAAATACCGTAACTTTTTCGGGATCGGCGAGCAGGCACTTTACAGCGGCAGATACCAGTTTCACGTCGGCGATGGCCCCGACTACGAGGTGGTGGTCGGACCAACTACGAAGTTCAAGGAGCCCAGTGTCCTGATTCGCGACACCGAGAAATACAGCTCACAGGTGCGGCTGATTCCGACCGCCGCCGGCTCGTATACGCTGGATGGCTGGGTGGCCGGCTGGCCCTTTCCCAATCCCAAAGAGCCGCAGCGCGCTTACAAGGCCTACTTCGACGCATGGGGCGCGTGGTTGCCGGAAATTTACTACTTCCATTTCGGCACTCCGAACGGCGATCGCTTCTACAACCATTATGTCACTGCGGGCGATTTGGTCGCTTATCGTCTGATGCATCGCAGCGATCCGGGTATCCCGGTGGATTTTCCTGGAAATTCAGGCTTTCTCGCCTCGCAATATATCGAGGTATTTTCTCCTGAGCAGTCCAAGTATACGACCCAGCTCACGATGTTTCGCGACGATCCAAACCGGCTCAATGAGATCTACGTGTTCCTGCCCTCGCTGCGCAGGGCGTTGCGCCTGTCCGAGGCGGCAAGATGCTCGCCGATCCTGGGCAGCGATTATCTCAACGACGACAACAACAACGGCACCAACCTGGTGGTCGGTGACTTTCACATGGAGTATATAGGTCAGAAGAAGATACTCGCCATAGTCAATGGGCCGGAAAAAGTCACCGAGACTCAGGAGGAGGCCAACACCACCGTAACCGACCACCCACCGCTTGGTGGATGGCCCGTGGTCAGAGTGCTGGGCCCGTGGGAAGTGCGCAAGGCAGACGTGATCCGGATTACGCCGATTGCCGAAGCGGTGGGAAGTACCTACTGCTACTCAAACCAGGTTATCTACCTGGACTCGGAGTTCCACCTGCCGCTGACGCGCGATGTATACGATGCCGGCGGCAAACTGTGGAAGGTCACCGTCCTGAACTATCTGCCGACCAGGATTTACGACGGGTTCATGCCGCTTGCCTCCTATTCGAGTTCCAACGCGATCATTGATTTGCAGAATTTGCACTATTCGGTGTCAGCCGTGGCGATGAAGAAAATTGGCGACCAGGTTCCGAAACGTTATCGCGACATCAGCGTTAGAGCGTTTCCGCGCGGCCTCGAACAGGTTATGCAATAGCTCCGCGCGAGCGCCCCACTTTAGACGCGGCCCCGCGCCGACCCACGGATCCGTGGCCGCGCATCGGGGCAGGGCGGATCGATCAGAGCATCTACGTGTTGGACACCCGGGGCGCGGGGATGCTGGCTCTGGAACGCGTTTTGAAAATTAAACGCGATCCACTGGGGATCGGCACGCGACAGTTTCCTGCGCCGGGCAAGCTGCAAAATCCGCCGGCACAATCCGGTGGGCGACATCCTGTTTATCCGGGGTAAGGTGACGCGCAGGTATATCGAGGGCGCACAGCACCTGGTGGAAATCGAGCAGGAAGCGCACAACCAGGATGGCGAGCTGTCAGTGGTGGGAAGCGGCGTCGTGCAACTGCCGAGCCGCTCCTGACGTATTTGTCCGAGTGCATTTCCAGCTATGCCGACCGCGGATGCGTGCTCTTTGCACCAGGTTGGAAGTTTCCGCTTGCCTGACTTGGCGCTGAAAAACCAATTGAAGTAGCCGGTCCCCTTCGAACCGATAGTTCGCCGCCTAACTGGCCTGGAGGCTTGCTGGAAAACATCCGGAGCCACAAGGCAGCAAGCATGGAGGGTGGCGGTTGCCGCCTATGCACAACAGGCGTATCGTCAAGCTCGATGCGGAGCCGATGGGCCGCGGCAGGTGCTCGCTGGGATCGACGATCCGCTCGCCCATCAAGCCCCCGAAGTTGCTGTCTTTTCGCAAGGCCCCAGAAAAATCGGCTTCGTGCGGTCGGTACTTCCGAGCCTGATGCCGGGCTCGAAGAGATGTTCGTGACGAAGGCTGAGGAGCCAATTGTGGATAGCGACGCAACTGACGATCAGAAGGTGCTGCTGGACGCCTCGGTTCGCTTCATGCAACAGGTATGTCCACTAACTCGGGTGCGGGAGCGCGCCTATAGCAACATCACCTATGCGGCCGAATATCGGCGCCAGGCCGGCGAATTGGGATGGTTTTCGATGCTGGTTCCTGAAGACCTGGGCGGAGGTAACGTCTCCGGAAACGGCGTCCTCGACGCGGCGCTGGTTGCCTATAAGCGCGGCGCCACGCTTCAGCCTGGGCCGTTCACCGGGACCAACGTCGTTGCCCACGCCTTATCGACTGCAGGCAGCAAGGAGCAACGCCAAAAAGTGCTGCCCGCACTGATGTCCGGGGAGGCGTCAGCATCCTGGGCCATTTCTCCTCCCGCCGGGCATCCGGCGATGGAGGACGGTGTCAGCGCGGAGTTCAGAGGCGGCGCCTGTGTGCTGTCGGGCTGCAAGACCTTCGTCCAGGACGTCGATGAATCCTGTTGGCTACTGGTTACGGCCAGGTCGAATGCCGGGGTTTCTCAGTTTTTAGTGCCGCCGGGCACGCCCGCCGTCAGGGTTGTGGCGCTCGACTCGCTCGACATCAGCCGCCAGTTCTCGGAGGTGCATTTCGAAGGCGCACAACTGCCGGCCTCCGCTCTGGTCGGTATGGAAGGGAAAGCCTTTGATCTCGTCGCCCACCAGTCGGCTATCGCAGCGGTACTGACGGCGGCGGAATCGGTTGGCGCAATGGATCACGAGTTCGAAATGACGCTGCGCTACGCCAAGGATCGGATTGCGTTCGGACGCCCAATTGGCTCATTTCAGGCGATAAAACACTTGCTGGCCGACATGAGCCTGATGCTCGAGATGAGCAAGGCGATAACTTTGGCGGCAGCCAGGAGCCTCGGCAGCGACGATGGATACGGCCTTGAGGCAGCGAGCATGGCAAAGGCATTCGTCGGGGACGCCGGGGTGGACCTCGCGCAGAATTGCTTCCAGATTTTCGGCGGCATTGGGTTTACGTGGGAGCACGACCAGCACCTGTATCTGCGCCGTCTCACCACGGACGCGGCACTGTACGGTGACCCGGCGTGGCACCGCGAGCGCTTATGTCAATTGTCGAAGCTTTGAGCGAAGGGATGCGGAAAATGGAAACCGATGTTACGGACCTGGAGGAGTTTCGCAAGGAAGTGCGCGCCTGGCTGGCGGCCAACCTGAAACGCCGGCGCTATTCCGGTCCCCAGGCGGCTCGAACTGAGACCAAAACGCCGGAAGAAATCGCTGAAAGCCGAGCCCTTCAGCGCAAGCTTTTCGATGCCGGATACGCGGGCATCTCGTTTCCCAAAGAATACGGCGGCCGAGGTCTCAGCGCGGCTCACGAGCGCGTCTTCCGCGAGGAGTCCGCCGGCTATGTGATGCCTGATTTCGGCGCCGCCGGCGCTGTCACCTTCAGCGCGATTGCCCGTTCCATGCTCGCTCACGCCTCACCCAGCTTTCTTCGACGGCACATGCCGAAGATCCTGTCCGGTGAAGAGATCTGGTGCCAGTTCTACTCCGAGCCGGCAGCCGGTTCCGATCTGGCGGGAATCCGCACGCGGGCGACTCGCGACGGAGATCGCTGGATTCTGAATGGTTCGAAGATTTGGAGCACCGGCGCATACTACGCGGACTTTGCCATGTGTCTTGCCCGGACCGACTGGGATGTTCCCAAGCATCGTGGGCTGACGTGGTTTGCCGTCTCAACCAAGGCCGAGGGTCTGACCATCCGGCCGATCGTTCAGATCGACGGGGAAGCCGGCTTCTGCCAGGAATTTCTCGATGACGTCGTGGTCAGCTCCGACGAGGTCATCGGTGAGGTCAATCAGGGATGGGCGGTTGCGCAGACGATGCTGGTCTATGAGCGAGGCGCCGGACAGGCGGGCCCGGTGGTTCTGGAGCCTCGCACACTGGCGCCCGATCTGGTTGCACTGGCCCGCAAGGTCGGACGCTCTAACGATCCGGTCGTGCGACAGTCGATCGCCCGCGCTCACATCAACGACTATGCGCAATATCATCTCGGCAAACGCATTGCCGCGCGCCTGCGCGCCTCCGACCAACCTCAGCCTGCCGTGGCTGCGTACGGCAAGCTTGCTTCAGGGACATTTTCCCCAATCCGGGCCCGGATTGCGGTCGAGATCGGCGGGCCTGAGGCGCTGCTTTGGCACCCGGACGACAAAAGGGGGATGCGCTATGCGGTTAACTATCTCAACGGTCGGATGACTTCGATCGCTGCCGGCACCAACGAGATGCAGCGCAACGGGATCGGTGAGCGGGTGCTGGGACTTCCGCGAGAACCCAGCTTCGATTCCAACAGGCCTTTTTCCGAGGTCATCGCCAACGCCCGCAACTGGGACGGTCGCGTGAGCTGATCCTGCTTGAGTAGCGACCGTTCCCAATCGTTGTCCGCGGGTGAGCTTCTCTGACGGACCGCCTCCCGCTTTAAAAAGCCCGCGGACGTTGGGCTGGTACGCCGCTTTCTGACAAGCGCGTTCAATCCGCAAACGCCGTCGCTGCGCACCGATACAATCGAGTACTTCCCGTTAACCTTGCAAACGGTTATATGGAGTTCGTGCGGCTGCCCTGGGTGAGTAGATTAATCTTGTATTGCGCGCTGCTGATGCTGGCTCGATGCGAACGGGTGGAGGGCCCGCCGCAGTTTATGGCGCCACCGATGCCGCCACCCCTGACGGCCACGATTCCGGCTTACGGCACGCCGCTTGAACCGCAACCGCATCCGAAGATGCAGCAGGCGGAAATACCACATGTTCCACCCCGCCCCTCGCCGCAATCATTGCCCAGCCCCGAGCCGCAGGGTGCGGAGCCGAACTAAGCGCTTTTCGCCCTTTTCAATAAACCTCGGCGACCGCACTGGAGCTTGGACGGCCATCCTTAATTCGATAACTGCTATTCGGGCTGCATTCGCGCAGGAGGAGAGAGCGTCATGAGTAATCTTACCGTGGAAGATCGCATGGAATTGCACGAGATCGCGGCACGCTATGGCGATTTGATCGACCATCGCGACTGGGAGGGCTTGGCTTCCGTATTCACGGCCGACGCCGTGTTCGACGCCACTGACCTCGGCATGCCGCTGCTCAACGGGCTCGACGCCATCCGTAAGCACATGGATGAGTCGTCAGATCATCCACTGGGTCATCACATTACCAACATCTATGTTGAAACTGCTGGCGGCGAGGTCTTCTTACGCACCCGCATCATCGCCGCCGGGCATCGGGGGCGCGTGGGCTCGGCAAGCTACCGAGACCGCGTTGTAAAGACGGCTGCAGGCTGGCGGATTCAACATCGCCTCGTCACGCTGCGGCGCAGTTGGAAAGTGTCGCGAAAATCGGCCGTATAAAGCCGCTTGGAAGGTTGCCATGTCTTCGACACGGCTTCGCGATGACTCGGTGGACCAGGATCAGGGCGGGACGGTTCTGGCGGTCGGCTCAAGTCGCCGCCTTCCCGCATACCGGCAATTGCCGACTACGATTACGCCGGCGCTAGATGCTGGCGCCGATACTGCTCAACGCGCTGCTGATCTGACCCGCGAAGGCGATAACCCCAGCCGCGATCGCGATACCCACCAAGCCCATAATGATGGTGCATTCGACAAACCGCCGAGATTCGGCCCATTGTAATCTAAGGAAGGTCTTAGCCACCCCACCATCTACTCGTTTCACTGCCGATCGCGCCATCTCCGGTCTCACCCCCTTTTGGAATCAGGCCAGGCAAAAAGGCATTTTTTCGGGACTGACTCCAACGGTTGCGCTCAGACGTTGGGTAGCGGCAACACGAACAGGCCGCTGAGAAGAAAAGCCACCGATAACAGCATCACCGCCAGCAGCCAAAGGGCAACGGTCAGCCGATTCATGGTTTCCTCACGGCGCATTCGCCGCCTTCCATCGGCGCATCGCGGGCACGGGCCCGCAAAGTCGCCCGGTCGAGACTGTCTGGCAGTCCCGGATATTCCCAGCTGATTACGGGCAGTTTTTCTGCCAATTCAAAATAAAAGAATAAAGACTCGCTTTCCTTGTAATAAGCTTAAGTCTGGTAGTCAATAAAATCTTCTTCTACATTTGGTTAATTATTACATGTAATTATTAACCTTTAGTTAGTATATTATAGCTACTGCGTGTAGCTTCGGTTTGAAAATTGAGTCCGCTCGATATTCGCTTTTGCTCGGGCTTTTCTCCTGACGGTGATGTTTGCGCGGCTCGCGGGCATCACCTGAGGAAATAGCCATTGTGCCCTCCGTTGGAAAAAAAGCGCCATACGGGCGCAATGGCGGTCAGCACAGTTTGATTGACCGAAAGCGTTGTTTTGCTCGCGCCGGCCGATTGTTTAGTCTTAATGGGTGGAGTATTGAAGAAATGCCCAATTCATCACAGTACGTTCCCCCGAAGGTATGGACCTGGAACAAGCCGAGCGGCGGCCGCTTCGCCAACATCAACCGGCCGATCGCCGGGCCGACGCACGATAAGGAATTGCCGATCGGCCGTCATCCCCTGCAACTTTACTCGCTGGGTACGCCCAACGGCGTCAAAGTGACGATCATGCTGGAGGAGTTGCTGGCGCTCGGCCACAGCGGGGCGGAATACGATGCCTGGCTCATCAATATCGGAGAAGGAGAGCAGTTCAGCAGCGGCTTCGTCGCGGTAAACCCGAACTCCAAGATTCCGGCTCTCGTGGATCGAAGCGGCCCCGCGCCGATTCGGGTGTTCGAGTCCGGGGCGATTCTGCTCTACCTGGCGGAGAAGTTCCACGCGTTCCTCCCGGCGCAGCCCGCGGAGCGGGCCGAATGTTTTTCATGGCTGTTCTGGCAGGTGGGAAGCGCGCCTTATCTGGGTGGTGGGTTTGGCCACTTTTACGCATACGCGCCGGAGAAGATCGAATACGCAATCGACCGCTTCGCCATGGAGGTCAAACGCCAGCTCGACGTGCTCGACCGTCGTCTGGCTGAGAGCGAGTTCGTCGCCGGCGCCGCCTACACGATCGCCGATATGGCCATTTTTCCCTGGTATGGAGAGCTGGCAAAGGGTTCGCTTTACGGCGCGGCCGAGTTTCTGAGCGTGCAGGATTATAGAAATGTCCAGCGCTGGGCCGACGTTATCCTCCAGCGCCCGGCGGTTAAGCGAGGGCGGATGGTCAACCGCATCTCCGGCAACCCGTCAGGCCAGTTGCGCGAGCGCCATGATGCCAGCGATTTCGAAAAGGTCTTGCGGGAAAGCTGAGTTGCGGTTGCGCGCAGCAACCCGCACATGACGATGTGACGTCTTGCGCGCCGGGCTAAATCAGGACGTTGGCGGCGCGCAAATCTTCGACCTGCCGGAGCGAATAGCCAAGCAGTTCGGTGAGCACCTCATCAGTGTCCGCTCCCAGTAACGGCGCGGGTTTCTTCACCCGGCAAGGAGTCGCGCTCATGGTCCATGGGACGCCCGAATGGATCCGCCTGCCAACCTCGGGATGTTCCAACTGGACCAGAAAGCCGCGCTGGGTCAGATGTGGATCAAGCGCAACGTCCTTGTTATTCAGCGTCGGGAACGCCGCCACTCCGCGTCGCTGCAATATTTCGGTTATCTCCCAGCGGTCGCGCTGCGAGGTCCATTGAGTGATTAGCCGGTCCAGTTCCTCTTCGTTGCGCTTGCGCAGCGGCGCGGTGCGAAAGCGCGGATCGTCCGCCAGCGACGGCTGCCCGATCGCTGCGCACAGCGCGCGCCATTCAGCTTCGCTGCCCACTGCGATAGTTACCCATTTCTCCGCATCGCCCAGCGCCTTGTAGCAGTTATGGGGTGACATTATCGGGTCATGATTGCCTATCGGGCTGGGATCGCGCCCGTTCATGGCAAATTCCAACAGCATCTCCGGCGACAGCATCTCCAGCACTTCCCACATCGCCACGTCGAGGTACTGACCCTGGCCGGTGCGCGCCCGATGGATCAAAGCGGCATTGATCAGATAGGCCGTCAGCAAACCCATGGACGGGTCGCCGTAAGCCACTGGCCCTTCACGGGGCCGGTCCTGCGGATAGCCGGTCATCGCGTACAACCCGGATTGCGAGCCGATCTGTGGACCGTAATTGACAAAGCGCGAATATGGTCCGGTCTGGCCGTAGCCGGACAGCGACGCCATGATCAGGTCAGGCCGGTGTTGGCGCAGGACCTCGTACCCGAAACCCATGCGAGTAATGGTGCCGGGCGAGAAATTTTCCACCACCACGTCGCAGTGCCGCACCAGGTCGTAAACAATGGCGGCGGCCTGCGGCATGGCCAGATTAAGCTGGACGCTGCGTTTGCCCTGGTTCCATTGGTTGAACAATCCGGCGCGGTTCGGGCCGGGCTGGCGGTCAGCGAAGGGCGGAAGACCTCGCGCGACGCACAGCCGCTTTGCGCTCTCGATCCGGATGACGTCGGCGCCCATGTAAGCAAGCTGCATGGTGCTGAAAGGAGCCGCCCAAACCCAACTGAAATCCAGGACGCGGATGCCGCTTAAGGGGCCCTCGCCCGATAGCCGCGGGGCTTCGTCAACCGCCACGGGCCGCCGCTTGTGACTTGCAAGGATCTCCTGCTGATGTTCACCTAATCGCGGCGCCGCGCGGGAAAGCCGCCAGCCGGTCGCGGTGGATTTGAAGGGCACGGTTGGTACTTCCACAATTTGCGCGTTCGAATTGGGTAGTGGCAGCCGGCCGAAAAAATTGCGCGCACGTAGATGACCGTCGGCATACACGTCGGAGGCGCGATTGACCGGAGCCACCGGGATATGCCGGGCCTGTGCGGCAAGGTAAAGGTCGAGCATCTTCCAGTTGCGGGTCCAATCCGCCAACAGCGGTTCCAGCGCGTCACGGTTGGCGGCTCTGAGAAAACGGTCCTTGAAGATTTCCTCCTGGGCCCATTCGGGGTTGCCCATCAACTCCACCAGCCGCTGCCATTGGGCCTCTTCCGCCAGGTTCATGTGCATCCATCCGTCGGCGCAGGGAAAAAGCGCGCGCGGACCATAGGCGTAGCGGCCCAGGCGCGTAGCCTCCCGTCCAGCGTAGGTGTACTGAACCAAAGTGCCCTCAAGGATCGCGGCCATGCATTCCTGCTCGGATACCTCGATTGCCTGGCCCGCCCCGGTTTTCATCCGATGCAGATAGGCGGCGGCGACGGCGGTCGCCGCGTTAAGCGCACCTTGAAACTCCGCCTGCTGGCCGAACAGCTTTAGCGGCGGCAGCTCCGGAAAGGGGGACCCACCCGGACCCACGGAAGCCATCCCGGAGGCGTGCGCCACGTTAATCTCGTACGCCTTGTAGTGCGCGTACGGGCCATGGTCGCCGAAGGGCGAGATTGCCGCCACGATAAGGCCTGGATGGCTGCGACAGACTGCGTCTGTCTCCATCTTGAGCGCGGCCCGCTCCGGGACCGGAATGTTATGGATAAAAATGTCCGCTTGCGCCAGCAAGTCATCCAGGCGCGATCGATCGGATACCGAGTGCAAGTCGAGAACCACGCCATACTTGTCGGCGTTCAGGTACAGGAATAATCCGCTTGCTTCGGGATCGTCGGCGTCATGAAAGAACGGCCCACGCCGGCGCGTGATATCGCCCCCAGGAGGCTCAACCTTGATGACTTCCGCCCCCAGCATCGCCAGCAATTTCGTGGCAAACGCCGCTGCAACGCCTTGACCGCATTCAACCACCTCGACGCCTGCCAGTGGCAAGCTCGTAACTGATGCGATGTTGCCAGCTTCCCTCGCGACCGGCTGCCCCATGAGCAAGACTCCCGCAAATCGTTTTTGGGCCGAAACTATTGGGCTGTTGGACGCGCCAACTCCCATCCGGTATTCGTCCCGATTCGAACCGGATCGATACTAACCGATACCAAGCGACGCACAAGCGCAGAAGGCGCCTGGCCGCCAGGTTCTCACGAACCTTTGCACGCTGCGATAATATTCAACGTGGCGGACGGCGGGATGGCCTGGGCCGCGAAAGCCCGCGGCTTTTTCGCTTTACCTCATTGCTGCGTTCCGTCTGCTGATAAACCAGTAGGAACACCAGGCCAAAAACAGCAAACATTATCGTACCCAAGCCTTCCATGGGCTTACCCTGAACCAGCAGATATACTCCATTGCCGATTATCGCGAGTGCAATGAAGCAGATGGTTTTCACATCAGTCCTGGCACGCCCGTTTCCATAGCCGGTTTCGAACTGTACCCCTGGGATGCCTTGGCAGGCGGCTCACTGTCTGATTTCCGCCAGCTTCTTCGCCGCCTGCTCCACACCGCTGCGGATGAACCCTACGGCGCTTCCGTACAGCAGCAGGCGGGCGCCATCTTGTAGCGTGGTTTCGAATGCATCCAGAGAGAAGGGGACGTCCATAATGAAGATGCCGCGGTTTTTGCACAGGTCGCGCACTTTGGCTCTCGCCTCCCGCACCAGCGGATGGTTGAACTGGCCGATGACGCCGTAACTCTGCGAGAGATCGGCGAAACCCACAATTGCGAAGTCGATGCCGGGGATCAACATCTGGTCGAGATTCTCGACCGCTTCCCTGGTCTCGATATTCAGGCCGAGCAGCAGGTTCTCGTTGGCCCAGGATGCGCCCGCTTCCATATCGATCACGTTCTGGTAATTGGAGCCCGCATTTTGGCCCATCGCCCAGCCACGCCTTCCCGCGGGATGGTACTTGGCCAGTTCGATCAGCCGATGGACCTCCCCGGGCTCGCGCGTATGCGGCAGCAGCAGGCAATTGGCGCCGTTGTCCAGCAGCCGTGTAATGTAAGCGTACTGGAGGTCCGGAACCCGGATCATCGGCGTGATGCCGGCGGCATGGGCGTGCAGGAGCAGATCGACCGCGGTTTCCAGATTCAGCGCGCCATGTTCCAGGTCGATGAAGACGAAATCCGCGCCGGCATGGGCCATGTTGTAAATGACATCCGGGTCCTTCACGCCCTGCAGGCCGCAGCCCAACGCGACCCTGCCGCTGATCAACAGCTTCTTCAGTTTGTTCTCGCGCAGATTCATTTTAAATGTTCAGCGGACTATAGTTTCGCCGCTTAGATCAGAGTCGTATCCTCCGGCTCGTTGATGACGCGATTTTCGATATGCCCGATGCGATCAATTTCGATCCGCACCACGTCGCCCGCTTTGAGAAAGTTGGGTGGATTCATCGCCGCGCCAACCCCGCCCGGCGTTCCCGTCGACACGATCGTGCCGGGCAGCAGCGTGAAGACCGTGCTCAGCGTCTCGACCTGCATGTAGCAATTGAACACCAGGTTGCGCGTATTGGAGTGCTGGCGCTGCTCGCCGTTGACAAAAGTCCTGAGCTCCAGAGCGTGTGGATCGCCGATCTCGTCAGGCGTCACCAGCCATGGCCCGATCGGCCCATGCGTGTCGAACGATTTTCCCAAGGTGTGCGTCGGGGACCTCCTCTGCCAATCCCTGACGCTGACGTCGTTTACGATGATATATCCGGCGATCACTTCGTGAGCGCGATCGCGCGGCACATGGCGGCATCGGCGGCCGATTACAAATCCCAGTTCGCCCTCGTAGTCCAGCGCGGGCGAAACGCGCGGTAGATGGAACGGATCGTAAGGACCGTTCACACACGTGATCTGCTTGTTGAAGAAAACCGGGAAGTCGGGAGCCTTGGCTTTGGTCTCCGCGATATGGTCGGCGTAGTTCAGGCCGACAGCGAGGAATATTGGCGGGTTGAGCACCGGCGCTTCCAGTTTCACTTCACTCAAAGCGATGCGCGTTCCACTGGAAGCGGCGCGCCGCACGCGTTCCATCGCGGGCGCCCCCGCACTGAGCAGGCCGATCATGTCGCGCGGCAGCTCCGGCTCCTTGGCCGCCAAATCCACGATCGACTCGTCCACAACCACACCGACCCTGGTGCTCCCCTGATAGGTAAACGTGGCGATTTTCATTGCGAAACCTCTGAACAATTTCAGATCGGCGGCACAATAGCGCCGGGCGGCGTCCAGGCCCGATCCAATTAGCTTGGTTTGACCAGTTCGGCGCCGCCCGTGACGAATGCCAAAAGCGTCGCGCCGTTGCGCGTCGTCACCGTATGGGTGCATCCGGGCGGACGATAGCTGAGGTTGCCGGTCAGCACCTCGGCCCATTCGTCGGCGTTCGAGCCTTCCAGCATGAAGATCAGTTCATCCCCGAGATGGCGATGGAGCGGGATTTTGGCGCCGGCCTCAAAGCGCAACAAATCGGCGCGCCGATTGCTCGATTCATCGCTCCACAACGCCTTGCGCCTCATCCCCGGAGCGAAATCGGTCCAGGCGATTTCACTGGGAACGATTACCCGCGAGCGCGGACCGTCACCCAGTTCCGTCGCCGGTTCGGCGCCGCCGCTGAGCAGCGCCAGCGCGGTAGCGCCGTTGGTGCTGGTCACCGTATGCACGCATCCCTGCGGCCGGTAGCCAAGGTCGCCCGCCCTGACGTTGCCGAACTCGTCCGCGATCGCTCCCTCGATCACGTACACCAGTTCGTCACCCAGATGGCGATGGAGCGCCAGCCTGGCACCGGGTTCGAAGCGCGTCAGCCGCAATTGTCGATGCGTCTGCTTATCGGACCACAGGATTTTTGCCCTGATCGAGGGTCCCACGTTCTGCCATTCGCATTCGCCGGGCACGATCAATTGCGAGGGAGGGGCGGATTTCTCATCTGCCATGGATTTGATGCTCCTGGTTTGAACCTTTGCGCGCCTGGGTCTCAGCCCCCTGGCCAGAGAGAATGGACAGGGGTATGTGCGTGTCCGATCAATTGCCGGTCGCGCAGCCATCTAATTGGGATTGATGGGGTAGAGCTTCAGCGCGTTGTCCCACATGATTTTGCGTTTGCTCGATTCAGTTACTCCCGCCAGCGCCATCACTTCCGCGACGGCTCGGCTGTAGTGGCGTCCTTCCGGATGGCCGAAGTCGGTCGCCACCACCACGTTGTCGTCGCCGATCGCATCGATGACCTGCTTGATGCCCGGATCGTCGGGGTCGGCGGAGATGTAACATTGGCGCCGGAAGTAATCCACTGGCGCCATTTTCAGACCCGGAATCGGCAAGCCCTTGAAACCGCCCTGCACGCCGGCCGCCAACCGGTACATCCAGAATGCCGCCCATCCCGCGCCGGACTCCAGGTGCACAACCCTCAGCTTCGGATGGCGCTCCAGCACGCCGCCCATGATGAAAGCCGCGCTGGCCAGCATGTTACCGATGCTGAACGCGGTGATGCTCTGCGCGGTGCCGAGCCCCGGCAGATAGTCGTAAAGCATCGAATCGCACGCGTTCAGCGCGCCGACATGAACGCCCACGGGCACATCGAGATCAGAGATCGTTGCCCACAGCCGATCATAGCAGCGGTGGTAAAGGCGATGTTCTCCCACCGGCACCGGATTGATGTGCACCGCCTTAAAACCCAGTTCCTTGACGCAGCGTATGGCTTCCCGTGCCGCCTCTTCGGGATCGCGCAAATCCAGCGATCCGGCGCCGACCAATCGATTGCCCGCCTCGGAGCAGAAATCATAGAGCCAGTTGTTGTAGGCGCGCCGATACGCGGCAGCGGCAGCGGCGCTCAGTGTCGGCGCGGCGCAAGTGTACAGACCCGCGGTAGGATAGACGACCATGTAGTCGATCCCAACCCGCTCCATCGCGTCGACGTAACAACGCGGCGGAAACCCCTGGCGAGCATACTCGTCGTAGGCTTCGCCCAGACCAGGCATGATGATTGGTTTGCCGAACACACCCTCCAAAGGCATGTCGATACCGCCCACGCTCACGTCATTATAAAAACCCAGGTCGGTGCTGGCGCCTTTGGAATCCTCCTGATAATAGCCGGTGTAAATCCGCGGCATTTCCGCCCGGAATTTGGGCTCCAGGTATCGCTCCCAGATATTGTTGGGTTCCAGGATATGGCTGTCGGCGTCAATGAATCTCATCCGGTCCATGGCGCTTCTCCTTACAATTGTGCCGGCGGTTTTCTGCCTCTTTATGTAGCACAACCGGGAGCCAGGTCGAAAAAGCCGGTTTCAGTCGAAGAAGGCGGCGGCGCGTTCCCCAATCATCACCGCGGTATTGGCCGGGCATCGACGCACTACCTGCGGCATGATCGAGGTATCCACCACTCTTAAACCCTCGACGCCATACACGCGGCAGTACTGATCCACCACGGCTCCCAGGCCGAACTCCGGACCCATCTGGCAGGTGCCCGACATGTGAATCGATGTCCCCACGTGGGTGCGCAAAAACTCGTCGAGCGCCGCGTCGGAAGCCAGCTCCTCGTCGGTGGGCGAAAACCGCACCGCTTCGATCTGACGATAGGGCCGGCTGTCGAGCAGGCGCGCCGCCAGCCGCATCCCGTCGCGCGCCCGTGCCAGGTCCGTCTCGTTTTCGAAGTAGTTGTAATTGAGCAGCGGCTTGTCCGCAGGATCGGCCGAGGTCAGCTCCATCGTGCCCCTGGCTTTGGACTGCATCATGATGAGCGAAATCGAATGATCGCTGCCGTGCAGAACCTGGTCGATCACCTTGGCGATTGACATGCTCCGCACGATATCCATCAGCATCTTTGCGCGGCGCATCAGGCCGACGTCATACAGGATTGCCTTGTTCAGCGGGATCGACGACGGCAGCAGCATCATGTCGCTGTAAACATCGGAACCGCCGGCGGTGTAATGCAAAGCGGTGTGCGCCCACGAGCTTTTGAGCGGATCGATCTGCAGATCGTTGCGGACCTGGATGCGCACGGCTACCGAAGCATGATCGCTGAAGTTCTGCCCGACGTTGGGGGAATCGCACAGCACCGGGATATTGAAACGGCGCAATTGTTGCGCCGGCCCAATCCCGGAAAGCATCAGCAGATGCGGCGATTTGACCGCGCCCGCGCTCAGCACGACTTCGCCGCCTTCCAATTCCACGTTCTGGCCGTTTTGCTGTCCTTCGATCCCCCGCGCCTTCGCACCGTTGAAAAGGACCCGCTGCACGAAGAAGCCGGCGCGCACCGTCAGATTGGGCCGGTCCAGCGCGGCCTTGAGGTAAGTGATCGCGGTGTTCATCCTAATCCCGTTGACGTTGTTGACCGGCAAAACACCCGCGCCAATCGATCGGGGCGCATTCATATCCGGATCTTCGGGAAATCCAGCCTCCAGACATGCCTGTAGAAAGGCGTGCGCTACCGGCGGCCATTCCGCGGGTCGGGCACGACGCACGGGAATCGGACCGCTGGAGCCGTGAAAGTCGTCGTGGAAATCCAAATCGGTCTCCAGCTTGCGCAGATACGGCAGTACCTTTTGGAATGACCATTCATAGTTGCCCGCCGAAGCCCATCCGTCGAAGTCCTCGGGCAGGGCGCGCGTGAACAAGGTGCCGTTAAGCGCGCTGGAGCCGCCGACCACCTTGCCGCGCGGCACGATCTGCTCGACGCCGGGGCGCAGCGTCGCTGAAAAGGCCCAGTTGTTGGGGTGGTCCGGCGCCATCGAACTCAGGATGCCGCCATGGCGCAACTCTTTGGGAAAAGCGTTCGCGGTCGGGTAATGCGGACCGGCTTCAAGCAGCAGCACCCGGCGCGCCGGATTCTCGGACAGGCGCGCCGCCAACGCGCATCCGGCCGAACCGGCCCCCACGATGATTACGTCGTAGCGTGGCATCAGTCTGACGCGCAATCGCTACTTCATTGTGCGTGGAGTCGGCAAACCGGGAACCTTTACCTCGACGCGGCCGAACTCCCGCAAGCCGGTGACGAACAGCGTGGTCAGGCCGTCGCCGCCGAAGCAGAAATTCGTGATGTGCTTGTTGCCGGCCAGAATCGTCCCCAGATGGCGCCCGGACGGATCGATGATCCAGATCCCTCCGGGTCCCGTGCACCAGATATTGCCCTCGCTGTCAGCCTTCATCCCGTCGGGCGCCCCCGGCAGCTTGCCGCTCATCTGGCAGAACACACGATCGGAGGCGAGATTCAGCAGGCCGGTGTTGTTGAACAGGTCGAAGCTGAACGCGCGAATATGCATCCGCAGGCTGTCGTTGATGTAGATGATCGACTCGTCGGGCGAGAGGCAGATGCCGTTGGGGAGCAGGAAATCGCGCGCCACCAGGTTGATCCGGCCGAGGTCGGGCGAGACACGATAAACACCGGCGAAATCAAGTTCCGTATCGACACGCATCGTGATCGGATCGGTGAAGTAGATGGAGCCGTCGGATTTGACACAAATATCGTTGGGCCGGTTCAGCGGAAACCCATGATAGCTGTTTGCCACGACCGTGATCGTGCCGTCGTGCTCCTCGCGCGTGACGCGCCGGCTGGCGTGCTCGCACGCCAGCAGCCGGCCCTGCGGATCGCGCGTCAGGCCATTGGCGTCGTTGGTGCCGTCCTTGTAAAGCTCAACACCCTTTTGCGCCGACCATTTGTAGCGCATGCTGTTCGCGTTGTCGCTGAATAGAAGATAATTCTTTTCATGAAACCATACCGGGCCCTCGGCCACTCCCTTGATCCCGCCGTCCTCGAAAAAGCCGCCAAAGCCGTCGGCGATCCACTCGATCTCCGCGTTCAGCGACACCAAGCGCTCGATTCCCGCAGCTACTTTTTCAACCGCCATGGTATGAACCCTCCCGGACCCTTTATGCGGTTAGAGGTACGCGACAGCTCTGCCCGACGGGCCGTTGTCCACGCCCGGATGCGAGAAGTACCACATTAGTTCGCGATCGCAAAATTAGTTCGCGATCGCAAATCGTAATCTGCTCGAGGCGCGCGTGATTGACATGCAGGTGGAAACATTGTCGCCGGCGGAAGCTTTCACGGCTGAGTTCCGGCGTCCGCGCGGCAAAAAGACCTCGACCCGGCGACAATCAGGCAACCAGTACGGTCACGTCCAGGAGCAGGTTGGTGAGGCCTATGCTGTCCAGCAGCAACTCGAAGCGCGAGCCGCTTCTGATTCCAGGGGGAATGTCGAGTTCCACCCGCCTGGCGGCCTCGACCATCCCATAGCCACGGCACCGCGGGCATACTCCCCACGGCCACGACCCCGCGCCCCCGCAACTGGCGCAGGCGACGTAACACGGCACCGCAAACGGCAGCCGCCCTCCGGCCTCGGCTTCCTCGCGGCTCAGCACGATTTCGAGCTCAAGCCGGCGATGCGGCCCGCCGCTTTTCCGGCGAAAGCCGAAAAAATTGTGCGCAATATGATCGAGAATCTCGCCTGGCGAAGGCGCAACCGATCGGAAATCGTCGATAATTCTGATGCGCACGCCGGCTTTGATTTCCTCCACCGGTCTGGAGGCCCTCCTCACCCGGTCAAGGTCAATCTGATGGGAGCGCCGGCGCGCCGCGCTGCTCAACTCCGTGTAGGCGTCGTGAACTTCGCGAAAACGCGCCGGGTCCGGTTCGCGGCCGGCGTCCGGATGGACCTGACGAGCGAGCCGCCGATAGGCAGTCTTGATGGTCTCGAGGTCAGCCCCGACGGGCACGCCGAGAATGGAATACAGATCCCGCTTCGGCATGGCGAAACATCGTCAGTTAAAAAAAGCATGCTCAGGAGACCTTGACCTCGATCTTGCGCGGCTTGGCCGCTTCGACCTTGGGCAACACCAGCTCCAGCACTCCATTGCGCATCGCGGCCCGGATGCCGTCGGCGTCGATGCTCTCATGCAACGAGAACTGCCGGAAGTAATTACCCACATTATACTCAGTGTATAACGGGGCCAGGCCGTCATATAATTCCGTATTCACTTTGCCTTCGAGAGTGAGTACTCCGTTTTCCAGAGTTACCTCCACGTCCTTTTCGCTCACGCCCGGCATGTCGGCCCACAGTTCCAGATGGTCGGGGAATTCGCAAATATCAATGTCGGGCATGTAGTAACGTCCCGGACGGGTTTTCTCACGCTCGGTGGAGAGTTCCTGTTTTTCCCTGGCGGTCATTTCCTGCGGTGTCATCGGCATTCCTCCTTTCCTCATGCGGCCTGAACGCTGATCTGGCGCGGCTTCGAGCTCTCGGCCCTGGGAACGTGGACGATGAGCAGACCGTTTTCATACTTCGCTTCGGCCTTTTGCAAATCGTAATCTTCGGGCAGTTGGATGCTACGCGAAAATTCACCGAAGGAACGCTCTCGGCGATGGAATCCCACCGCGTTGTCGAAGTCGCGCGGTTTGCGCTCGCCGCTGAGCGTCAGCGTCCGCCCCTGGGAAGAAACCTGGATTTGGCCGGGATCGAGACCGGCGGCTTCGGCGATTATGACGGCGCCCGCCTTGTCCTCGAAAACATTGATCGGGGGATATGCGCCATAGCCGGACAGCCCCAGGCTGATCGCGGGGTTGCGCAAGAAGCGCTCCAGTTCTCGTTGCAACGTCGGGATCGGGAAGTCCGACCCAAATCTTAGCAGTGCCATGAAAGCCTCCTTTGCGTGTAGTTTTTTTGGTGGCGGCGACAGCGCCCTGAACGTAATTTAATCACGCCAGCGAGATTGTCATTGCCGGAAAATGCCGGTTAACCCTGAAAAAAAGCTGCGTGGAACAGGCTGGAAAACCTGTCCCACGCAGCCATCAGATTTAGAGAAGAGACTATGCGAGTTTCGGGATCAGCCGAACATCTCGCGGATCTTGTCGACGAAACCCTTGGCCATCGGATGGTTGATGTCTTCGCCTGACGCTCTTGCGAACTCCTCAAGCAGCTCGCGCTGGCGTGAACTCAGGCGCTTGGGCGTCTCCACCACGATCTTGACCAACTCGTCGCCGCGACCATAACCGTGCAGATCGCTGAAGCCTTTTCCCTTTAAGCGGAAGACCTTACCCGATTGGGTGCCGGCCGGGACCTTGAACTTGACTTTGCCGTCGAGCGTTGGGACTTCGATTTCCGCACCCAATGCCGCCTGCGGGAAACTGATCGGGACCTCTACGATTACGTCGCTGTCCTGGCGGGCGAAAATCGGATGGTCTTTGACGTGAATGACAACGTAGAGGTCTCCGGCGGGACCGCCACCATAACCCGCCTCGCCTTCCCCGCGCAGCTTCAGCCGCGACCCGTTGTCCACGCCGGCCGGGATGCGCACCGAAAGCGACTGCAGCTTGCGCACACGTCCCTGCCCCTGACATTTCGGGCATGGATCGGAAATGATACTGCCTTCGCCTCGGCATTGCGCACAGGTCGTTGAAATGGAGAAGAAGCCCTGCTGAGTGCGAACCTGACCGGTGCCGCGGCAGTTCGGACAAGTTCGCAGCCCGCCCGCACCCGACGCGGTCCGGGTGCCGTTGCACGCTTCGCAGGTAGCCAGGCGCGCGACTTTGATTACGCGTTCGGCGCCCCGATGGGCATCTTCGAAATCGATTTCGAGGTCATAGCGCAAATCGTCGCCGCGCCGGTTGCGCGCGCGCGAGCGGCCGCGTCCAGTGCCGAAAAAATCGCCGAAAATATCAGAAAAGACGTCTTCGAAGCCCTGCGAAAAATCGAATCCGCCGAAGCCGCCCGCGCCTTGCGGACCTTGAAACGCAGCGTGACCGAAGCGATCGTACTGGCCGCGTTTCTCCGGATCCGAAAGCACCTGATAGGCTTCGTTAATTTCCTTGAACTTCTCCTCAGCCTTGCGATCGCCGGGATTACGATCGGGATGATACTGAATAGCCAGTCTGCGATAGGCTTTTTTAATTTCGTCGTCGTTCGCACCCCGCCCGACGCCGAGTACTTCGTAGTAATCGCGTTTGCTGTTGGCCATCCCGAATAGATTTTACCTTAGTTTTCGACCCAACGGTAGGCGCACGCGACTGATAAGGCAAGCATCCGCTCCCGTAGAACCCGAAAAAAAGAGCCCCGTCAGCGCGGGGCTCCCTGGCTTACTCCTTTACCTCCCGGTAGTCGGCGTCGACCACGTCTTCCTTCTTGCCTTCCTGGCCGCCGCCGTCATGCGAAGCCGCGCCGGGACCGCTTTGGGCGCCGCCCGCCGCGCCTTGCTGCGCGCGTGTCTTGGCGTACATCGCCTCGGCCAGCTTGTGCGAAGCGTTGGCTAGCGTCTCCGCTGCGGCATTCAATACGCCCGGATCCTGCGATTCCAGCTTGGACTTGGCCGATGCCAATGCGTCCTCGATCGACTGCTTGGCCGCGGCGTCCACGTCTGAACCGTATTCCTTGAGCGACTTCTCGGTCGTATAGATCAGGTTATCGAGCTTGTTGCGAGCCTCGACCACCGCGCGTTTGCGCTTGTCTTCCTCGGCATGCGCCTCCGCCTCACGCACCATCCGCTTGATTTCCTCTTCGGTCAGACCCGAGGAGGCGGTAATCCGGATCGATTGCTCCTTGTTGGTGCCCAGGTCCTTGGCGTGGACGTTCACGATGCCGTTGGCGTCAATATCGAACGTGACCTCGATCTGCGGCACACCGCGCGGAGCGGGTGGAATTCCGATCAGGTCGAACTGGCCGAGCAGCTTGTTGTCGGCAGCCATCTCGCGTTCGCCCTGGAACACCCGGATGGTGACTGCGGTCTGATTGTCCTGGGCGGTCGAGAACACCTGGCTCTTGCGGGTCGGGATAGTGGTGTTCTTCTCAATCAGTTTGGTGAACACACCGCCCAGCGTCTCGATTCCCAGCGACAGCGGGGTTACATCGAGCAGCAGGACGTCCTTGACGTCGCCCTTGAGCACACCGGCCTGGATTGCGGCACCGACCGCCACGACTTCGTCAGGGTTGACGCCCTTGTGACCTTCGCGCCCGAACAGGCGCCGCACCCGCTCCTGCACCGCCGGCATCCGGGTCATCCCTCCAACCAGCACCACTTCATTGATGTCGCTGGTTTTCAGTCCGGCATCGCGCAATGCCACGCGGCAGGGCTCTTCGAGCCGATCCAGCAGATCCGAGCACAGTGCTTCGAGCTTGGCGCGGGTCAGCTTCATATTGAGGTGCTTGGGACCGCTCTGATCCGCGGTGATGAAGGGCAGGTTGATGTCGGTTTCCATCACGGTGGACAGTTCGCACTTGGCCTTCTCCGCAGCTTCCTTCAGCCGCTGCAAAGCCATCCGATCCTTGCGCAGGTCGATTCCCTGGTCCTTGCGGAACTCGTCGGCCAGATAGTCGATCACGCGCTGGTCGAAGTCCTCACCGCCCAAAAACGTATCGCCGTTGGTGGCTTTAACCTCGAACACGCCTTCGCCGAGTTCGAGGATCGAGATATCGAAAGTGCCACCGCCCAGGTCAAAGACCGCGATCTTCTCGTCCTTCTTCTTGTCCAGGCCGTAGGCCAGCGAAGCCGCGGTCGGCTCGTTGATGATTCTCAGGACGTTGAGCCCGGCAATGCGGCCGGCGTCCTTGGTTGCCTGGCGCTGGCTGTCATTAAAATAAGCGGGAACGGTAATAACCGCTTCGGTGACCTTTTCACCCAGGTAATCCTCGGCGGTCTGTTTCATTTTTTGCAGGATAAATGCTGAAACCTCGGCCGGGCTGTAGGTTTTACCCCGGATCTCCACCCATGCCGCCCCATCGTCGTGTTTGACCACTTTGTAGGGCAGGACCTTGATCGCTTTCTGCACTTCGGGGTCGTCGTAACGGCGCCCCATCAGGCGTTTAATCGCGAAAACGGTATTGGTTGGGTTGGTGATCGCCTGCCGTTTGGCGATCTGACCCACCAGCCGCTCACCGCTTTCGGTAAAAGCGACAACGGAGGGCGTAGTCCGGCTGCCCTCAGAGTTCGCAATTACCACAGGGTCGCCGCCTTCCATGATGGCGACACAGCTGTTGGTAGTGCCGAGGTCGATGCCGATTACTTTGGCCATTGTTTGCCTCTTCCTGTTAGCAATCCGGCACTTTCCGAGCCGCCGGACGTTATTTGCTTTAGCTGAAAGATAATCACTGCCTAGCGGTTTTCAACCTGATCGCCGCCCGCTCCGCCCTGCTCACCTGCCGGAGCCGGCAACCTGGAGACCGCAACCTGCGCCGGCCGCAAAACCCGATCGCCGATGTAATATCCACGCACGAACTCATCGACGACCGTATTGGGTTCATGCCTAGTCGACTCGACGCTGTCCACCGCCTCATGCAACAGGGGATCGAAGGGTTGGCCGATGGCGCTTAGCTGGGTCACGCCGTGGGCGCGCAGGAAGTCCCTCATCGAGCGCAAGACCATCTCGACCCCTTCCACGATCGGCTTGCCGTTGCCGCCGTCGCGCGCCGCCTCGACCGCCCGTTCGAGGTTGTCGATGATTGAAAGCAGGTCCCGCAGCAGCGCCTCGCGCTGAATGCGCGCATTTTCTTCGGCCTGCTGACGAACCCGTTTACGCGTGTTTTCAGATTCCGCCAAGGCTCGCAGGTATTTGTCCTTGTATTCGGCGGCTTCGTTCTGTTTCTGTTCCAAAGCCCGTTGTTTCTCCTCGAGGGCCGCCATCGTTTCCCGCAGCTTGTGGCGCACTTCCTCCAACGACAATTCGTCAACCGCATCCGTCGCTCCGCGCGACCCACGGGTGGCATCCTCGACAGCGCCTTTGTCGTCGTTTTTGTTGATCTTTTCGCTCATCACACAAACCCCAGGACTTTATCTAAAGGTAATCACGCTTTGACCGTGCGCCATATCGACCCGGTCGATAAAGCGGTGATGGTCGACCGCGGTCATCCGTGGCCGCCCTGTGGCGCAACCTACTCCTGCGCAGGAATTATCGGACTTCAGGAACCGAGCACCCGCGAAAGCGCCTTGGCCGTGTAATCGACCAGGCCGATGACGCGCTCGTAATCCATCCGGACAGGACCAACCACGCCCAGGCTGCCCAAGGGCATGGTTCCCCTGGTATAGGCCGCCGACACCACGCTCAGGTCGCTCAGGCGCGGGTCATGCTCGTCGCCAATGGAAACCTCAATAGTGCCGGCGGTCTCCAGTGTGCGTTCCAGCAAATCGAGCAGAGCGGTTTTGTCCTCCAACGCGCCCAGCAATTCACGTAACTTGTCGGGGTCATTGAATTCCGGCTGCTGCAAAGCTTTGGCACTGCCTTCAACATAGACCTCGGCAGGCACGTTTCGGCTGACGACCGCATCACCCAGGGTCAGGGCGGAGCGGATGAACTGATCGTAGCGGACGCGGTCTTCCTTAAGCGCCATTTCGATCCAGGCGCGTGCCTGTTCCAGCGTCCGTCCTTCCAGGCAATCGTCCAAATAACGAGCCATCCGCTCGAGCTCTTCCTGCGTATGATCACGTCCGGTTTCGACGACGCGCGTCTGGACCCCGCCACCGCGCGCGACTAACACCGCCATCACCTGCGATTCGCGCAGGCGGATAAAATTGACCCGCTCCAGCTCGATCGCTTCGAAACGCGGCGTCATCACCACGGCTGCCTGGCCGGTCAGCAGCGCGAGCAAACGTGAGGTTTCACGCATGATCTCGCTCAAATCGCGCACCCGCTCCGAGTAACAGTATTCGATTTGGACGCGATCTTGGCGCCCGATCTGCCGCTTCGGCATCAGGTAATCCACGTAATAGCGGAAAGCCTTCGCGGTCGGCACGCGGCCCGCCGAGGTATGGGGTTGATAAAGGAAATTTTCGGCTTCCAGCTGCGCCATCATGCTGCGCACGGTGGCCGCCCGAACACCCAGCGAATACCTGGAGACGATATGCTGCGACCCCACCGGCTCCGCCGTCGCAACGAAATCCTGAATCACCGCGATCAGTAACACATGGTGTCGTCGGTCCAGATCTCCCGTCCGGGAATTCTTGGTCATAGTTCCCCGTCCTATACCTCGATTTTGTTCCGTCCGTCACTTTTCTTTCAAGTATCGGGGACCTGATTTTCAAACAGCGTATCTGCGATCCGCGGCCCGATGGCGGATGGGACAAGCGTCGGCTATGCTGATGTGCGATGGCATCGCGCGACAGAAAGCGCAAACCGGCGCCAACTTACATTCCAGCCGTCCCAGGTGAGGGATTGTGGCTGGAATGCGACGGGTACGACCGCCGGGCGTGGAAGGAGATCCAGGCTGACGCGCCCACGATCGCCGAACTGGTCGCGACCGGCAATAATCTGGTACCCCATTTCGGAGCCTTGCTCCAGGATCTCTTTGTCGGCCTGTTCAAATACAACCTGGTGTGGAACGGTCCCGACCGCGTCCGCCGCAGCGCTATTCTCAATCGCACGATCTTGCAGGAACTGTTCGCCTCCCAGCCCTTCGAAGCATTGAAAACGCGCACCCTGCTGGAAGAGGACAAAGCCGCGATTGCGGCTTTGGCACTGGCCGAGGAAGTCATCGAGATGGTCCGCAGCCAGCGTTTGCTCAACCGGCGCGAGATACTGGACCTGTGGGACCTCAAGCATCAGGAGGAGGATTTAAAGGAGCGCGGCGAAGCGCTCAAGGCGTTAACCGAGCAGCCTCCAAACCAGGGCCAGGACGTCGGTCAGGAAGGCCCTGCCGACAAAGAGATGGCGCGCAAGGTGGAGGAGTTGAAGGAGGCCGCCAATCGCGCCGCCCAGGTCTCCGAAGCGCGACTTAACCAGAAGGCGCGCGAAATGGAGCAGACGCTCAAACAGGCGCGCCTGTCCGAACTCAAGCGCCTGCAGCGCAAAGGCGCCCAGTTGGCCCAGGAGATCGATGAGATTGCCGAGGATGCGCAGGATTTCAGCTTGGAATTCGGCCAGGCCGGACGCCTGGCGGCGGGCCAACGGCTGGAATTGGGACGCAAACTGGCGCGCAATCGCAAGATTGCCGAACTGGCCCGCATGGTTGGCCGCTTCAAGCAGGACGCGTTGGCCTTGCGGCGCAAAAACCTCGACCGCGGCTCAAGCGAACTCTATGACATCGAGCGCGGGTCGGAACTGGCCCGCCTGATTCCCGCCGAACTGACCGCGCTGCATCATCCGATCCTCTTTCGCGATTTCAAGCGCCGCCTGCTGGAAAACGAAATCCTCCAATATCAGCTCCTGCACGATGAGCAAAAGGGCAAAGGTCCGATGGTGGTGTGCCTCGATCTGAGTTCCTCGATGCAGGGCGACAAGGAATTGTGGGGCAAGGCGGTTACGCTTACCCTGATGGATTTGGCGCGCCGCCAGCGACGGCTCTTCCGCGCGGTGCTGTTTTCCTCGGGCGAGGCAAGCCTCAAGGTCCTCGACATGAACAACCAGCGCCGTTATGAACCGGAGCTTTCCAAAGTGATCGAACTGGCGGAGTATTTCCCCGGCGGCGGCACCGAATTCGAACGCCCGATCGATGCGGCCGTGGAACTGCTTGGTAACAAAAAGCTGCAGCGCGGTGACATCGTGATCATCACCGATGGCGAGTGTCAGGTCAGCCCCCAATGGCTCGCGCAACTCAATCAACGCAAGGACGAGTTGCAGTTCAAGATCTTCGGCGTGCTCGTCGACATGGGTTCCAACGACACCTCGACACTGACCCAGTTCAGCGACCGGGTAACGTCGGTCAAACAACTGAGCGCCAAAGACACCCGCCAGATCTTCCTCAATGTGTAACTGGTAAGGACATGCGTTCCTGGCTGAAGGTATTGGGCAGGCGTCCCCGCTTATCCCACTACCTCAGGCTCAATGGCAGCGACTTCAGGCCGCGGCCAAAGGCCTGGACTGCGTACTGCGGGCGCCATCCTTCGGGGATGCTCAGGTGGGGAAAGCGTTCCAGCACCATCTGGACCGCGATTTTTCCCTGCAAACGCGCCGGCGCCGCGCCGATACAGAAATGGACCCCCTCGCCGAAGCCGAGATGGTCGTTGGGATCGCGCGTGATGTCGAATTCATCGGGATCCTGGAACACCGCGGGGTCGCGGTTGGCGGCGCCGGTAACGACATAAACCGGAGTGCGCGCCGGTATCGAGGTCCCGCCAATCTCCACATCTTCGGTGGTCACCCGGAACAAGGTTTGCACAGGACCGTCATAGCGCAGGGTCTCCTCGATCAGGTCCGGAACCAGCGCCGGATTTGCGCGAAGCTGTTCGAGCAGTTCCGGGCGCGTGACCATCTGGTAAAGCGCTCCACTGATCGAGTCGGCGGTGGTCGAAATGCCGCCTGTCACCAGCACCATGACCATCCCAAACAACTCCAGTTCGTTGATCTTTTCGTCCGCCTCATGCGCCGCAATCGCCAAACTGATCAGGTCCTGGCCGCCGCTGCGTGCGCGCCGGCGTCTGATCAGATCGGTGATATAGGTGTGGCGCGATGAAAGGTAATCGTCCGTGTAAAGCGTCTGGCCCGGCGCCCCGATACTGCGCACCAGATCATAATCGCGCTCGGGGATATCCAGCAGATGGCCGAACACCCTGACCGGAAGCTCCACCGCCAGTGACCTGACGGCGTCGACCTGGGACTGCCCGGACCAACTGTCGAGAATACGCCCGCAGATCGCGCGGAACTGCGGCTCCATGTCATAGATCCTGCGCACCGCCATCGAGGGCGCCGCCACCCGCCGCAGCCGAGTGTGAATCGGGGGATCGACGAAAGTCATCACTGGCACGCCTCGAAAGGCGTCGAAGTCCTCGGTCCCCGGCAGATTGGGATTGACGCTGGAGTAGCGCTTGTGATCGCGCAGCACTTCGACGCAGTCGTGATAGCGCGAAACGATTCCCCATTGGATGGCGCGGCGCTCGACCATGATCGGCGGCGACGCCAGCAGCGAGCGGTAGTAGGGAATCGGATCGGAGCCGACGGCCGGATCCGACGAGTCGTATTTGAATTTGAGACTCGGGTTGACTGCTGTTCCGTACGCGGCTTGGTAAATCGTCGGGCTTGGCGGCGTATTGGACATATTATGGCACCCCGCCCGCGATCTTAGATCGAATCGCGATGTTGACAAACCGCGGATGACGTTCTTTGCTGGCGCAGCAATCAAACGCCGGACGGCCGGCGAATTTTGGAGAACGCAAATGGGGTTAAAGGGACAAACCGCGCTGGTGACCGGATCCAGCCGCGGCATCGGCCGCAGGATCGCCGTGGCTCTGGCGCGCGAAGGCGCCGACGTAATTTTGAGCGCCAGGACCGTCAAACCCGGAACCGGCGACCATCCGGGCAGCCTCCAGGAAGCTGCCGCCGAATGCGAAGCGGCGGGCGTAAAGGCGGTGGCGTTGCGATGCGATCTGACCGTCGAAGATGAGGTCCGGCGGATGTGCCGCGACGCGCTGGAGCGTTGCGGCCAGGTAGATATCGTCGTCAATAACGGCGCCTACTTCAGCGAGGACCAGCACTATACGCCCTTTCTCCAGTTTCGATGGGAAAACTGGCACAACTACGTCAACGCCAACCTGCTGGCGCCGGTGCTGGTCTGCCGCGAATTGCTGCCGCGGATGATCGAGCGCAAACACGGCATTATCATCAATATCACTTCGAATCTGGCGACCACGGAAATGGCCGCGCTGCCGGGCAAGGGCGGTGCCGCGATTGCCTACGGCGCCGTCAAGGGCGGCATGCATCGGTTCTCGCAGGGACTGGCCAAGGAAACCGGCGTCCACGGCATACCAACGATCCTTGTGGATCCCGGCTACACGTTGACGGAAAGAGTCGAGAAAAACAGTGGGCGGCTGGGCGGACTGGACACCAGCCAGGCTCATTCGATGGAGTTGGCGGCAAAAACCGTGGCCAACCTGTGCGGCCATCCAAACATCATGTTCTTTAACGGCAAAACCGTGATCGCCGCCGACTATGTGCGGGAGCATAATCTCTGAAAAGGATGGTGGTGCCCAATGAAGTTCGGCGTCCTTTACAACATCGACTACCATCCTGAGGTGCATGGCAGCAGCGCCGACTATTACGCGCAGATTCTCGAGCAGATTCAGATCCTCGAAGAACTCCGCTTTGATTCGGCCTGGTTTGGCGAACATCATTACGCTGGCTACTCATTCGGAGCACCCGCGGTAATCGCGACCGCCGCCGCCGCGAAAACCAGCAAAATACGGCTGGGCACCGGCGTCTCACTGGTGCCATTGCACAATCCTCTGCGTCTGGCGGAGGAATACGCGATGCTCGATGTGCTGAGCAACGGACGGCTGGAATACGGCGTCGGGCGCGGGTTTCTGAACTATGCCTATCAGCTTATGGGGGTCGATCGGTCGGAAAGTTTCGACCGTTTTCGCGAGGGCACGGATTTGATAATCGCAGCGTGGACAGCGGACCAGCCGTTTTCGTTCCATGGTAAATTCTGGAACATCGACGACTACCATTTCTTTCCGCCACCGGTGCAAAAACCCCATCCCGCAATTTACGCCTCGGGTACGGCAACGCGCGAAAGCTACGTTTATGCGGCGACCCGCGGGCTTCATCTATGCACGGCCTTCTTTATACCGGATAAGGAGGGCGTGCGGGCCAATATCGCGCTCTACCGCAGAACGCTGGCTGAAAGCGGCCACGATCCGTCGACGCGCGACGTAGCCGGCGTGTTCCCGATGTACTGCGGGGAATCCCGCGCTGATTCGATCCGCTACGGCGGTCAATGTACGATCAATTATTTCAAGTTCTTCGGCTCGCTTGAACGCGGTCCCGAACCAAGTTCAGGCCAGGGGTTCGGAAACAAACCTATCGAGTTTTATGACCATCTTGGGCTGGTTCTGCTGGGTGACCCCGATTACTTGATCGATCGGATTCGATGGGCGGCGGAGTATTACGACACCAATTACCTGCTGTTCGAAGTGGCCCAGGGCGGCGCTTCGCATGAACAGACGATCCAATCCCTGCGCCGCTTCGCCCGATACGTCATGCCCGCATTCAAGTGACAATCGATCTGCGCAACTCTGCCTCATCGCGGCTAGAAGTCGAGCGGCAGTTGTAGATATTCGCGATAGATAAAGTCGCGATGCTCGAGCAAAAGCGGGGTCAGCGCCGCCTCTACCACCGGACCGTTGTCGCTGTACATGCGCCTAAGCCCCGGAGCGATTGGGCATACCTCTTGCGGCAACGGCGCCATCATGGCCGCGAAGGTGGTCCAATATATATCCAGCGCGGAAAGACGATCACCGACAAAAAAGCGGCTCCCCGATTGATGCTGATGTTGTAGAAGCTTCGAAAGCGAAGTCAGGATCCGCGCCACCCTGGCAGGAGCCTCCGCAGCCGCGCCCTCATCGTATCCATACTTCTGCATCATGGAACCCATCAGCGCCCGTGCGCGGCCCTGGCTTTCGGTTCTGCTGAGCGTACGCTTAAACATCATCAGACGGCGCGACCATCCCAGTCCATTCTCACCACAGATCTCATTGGCGTAGCCAAACATCACCACCCGATCCGCGATATTCTCGGGAATCAGCGACGGTTGCGGAGCCAGGCGCTCGAATAGATACAATTGATCGTTCCATATGTTTCGCGGACGCTCATCGTTCCAGATTACGGAGGGCGCGCTCGTCTGCGAAGTCCATTGCTTAAGTTCGGGATTATCTCCGCCCACTTCCTGAGCAACCGGGATATAGGAAAGTTTTTTGACGTAGCAGATGCTTTTGGCGGCTTCGCTCCACGGGCCGGGACCACCAGGCGACAACACAATCCTGAGCCCCGGCATCGCTTTTGCCTCCCTGACCTCGATGTAGTTCATAGCGCTGCCCGAGTCCTTCCTAAACTGATTCTATGACGCAGCTCGCTCGTACACGCCGCGTTCCTTACGTTTGACGAGCCCGGAGTCGATCCAGCGCGTAATCGCGGCAAAGATTTCGCCCGATCGTTTGTCGCCCACTCCACGCACCGACCGCACATCGGAGGCGGTAAAGCGCCGGGGCAATTTGTCGAGCACGGCGCGCCAGTTCATCCTGCCGCCGCTCGACGCCGCAGGGGCGCCGTTGCTGAAAGCGGCGGTTTTGGCCTCTCCCGTGATTGCCGCCAGCTGCTGCTCCTGCTTTCGCAGTTCATTCAAATCCGATTCAGCGGCGCGAATATCCCTGCGCAACCGGTTTAGCGCGGCGATCGCCTGCTGGCGGACGCTTTCAAAAGCCGAACTATCCTTTCTGGGCATCGCTGATCTCCTCTGTTTCGCAATTGAGTACCTATATATTATCCTGGCGAAAAATCAATCAACAAACGTGTTGTCCCGTCGATCCGGGATTCACAAAAATTGAGGGTCGATTGACAGGAACTGAAGTTCCCCAGTCAGATACCCGCCAATCTCCGCGCGTAAGCGGCGGCCTGCTCAAAATCGTATTCGCGATAAGTCTGGAGTTTTTCCGCCTCGAATCCGCCTTCCGCATGAACCGCGAGCACCTCCTGGTAGCCGCCATAATCAGAAGCCGTCATGTCACTTATCAAATACATCAAGCGAAGCCGCTCTTCGACATCGACGTCTTTGCTTGCGCCCAGCAACTTTCTAACGTATTGACTGGTCTCCTTACAGGACCAATCCTCAGCGGCCGGCGCTGTAACCAGGAGACCACCCGCCAGATCCTGTAAAATTTGCACGCAATGATGGTAATTGTGAGCAAAATGATATTTGGCGACGTTGACCAAAAGCGTATTGGGAACCGCGATCCTCTGTTCCAATGTGCAGGTGGCGGCCGCGCGGCGAAGCAAATTCAGGGCAATAGTGTGATAAGCGGCGAGTTGAATCAATTTATCGCGCACATGCCCCGCACTTCCGATCCCATTGGCTTGCGCGATTGCCCATCCCGCCCCCGCCATCAATTCGAGCAGCGGCAGTTTGTATGAGACCGCGGTGAACCGGTGGAATCGTACGAAGTTGATTGCCAGGCGGCCCGCCATATCCAGTTCTCCATTAAGAAACACCCGCTCATGAGGTATGAACACGTCCTCGAATACCGTCAGCGTTTCCATCATCTTGCGCCGCGCGCTGATCGGATGCTCAATCGGATCCTTGGGCTCGCTGCCATGAGGACTGGCGATTAACCTCAGTCCCGGCGCATTCAGGGGTGTGGCGAAGCTGATGGCATAAGGCTCGTCCCCGGCCTTCATCGCGCGCGTCGGAAGCACGATCAGCTCATTGGCGTTGGTGCTGAGCGACGTGTGCACCTTCGCTCCGCGCACCACGATGCCGTCCGGGCGTTCCTTTACCACGTGCACGTAATAATCGGGATCGTGCTGTAGCCGCGGCCCCAGCGATCGATCTCCTTTCGCGTCGGTTTGCGCGACCGACAGCGCGAGGTCATTGTCCCGGCAGTGGGAATAGAAACGCTCGACCCGCTCCAGATATTGCGGTTGGCCGCGCTCCGCCAGCAGCGCCCCGATCATATGCAGTGCGAAGAGCGCCTCGGTTCCAATTTCCTTGAGCAGTACTGGATAGGCCGCCCCTTCGCGAGTAATCGCAGCAATCAACTCGCTGCGCTTGAGCAGATCCTCACTGTCGCGAGGCATCTTGTAGCACCGGTTGTATAAGCGCCCGTCTTCTTCCACCACGGCCAGATCGCGCATACGATCATCCAACGGCATCGTATATGCCAAAGCCGCGTGCTCCACGGCGATGCCGATGACCGGATGGCGAGTTACGTCGTCAACCCTTTGTCCGCGAAAGAAAACACAGCGGCCGTCGCGAAGGGACTCCTTGTATGCCTGAGGCGTTCTCAGTGCCACTCTATTCTGACTCCTGCATGATACCAAATCGAATATATTGCTTCATTCCGCACCGATCCACCACGGCGCAGGCTACGATACTCTATCGCTGCAACCGGTTTGCCATTACTTGAAAAGTGCGGCCAAAAACCCTCACCTGGTCAGGAAGAAGGGAGGAAGGAAACCGCTTCTATGCGGAGCTTCGATGAGGGCCAGTCATCAAAAACGTAAAAACAAATTATTGCGCCCTTCCAAATCGAGTTGCTGAACCTGCCATCCCGCTGCGAAAATCAACAAACCTTTCCCACCCTTACCCTGGCAAGACACGAGGGCCGAGGCACCAGGCGCGTGCCAATGGCTTATTTTGACGACAGACGCTGATGATTCGATGCGGTTGCGGCGGGCTCAATATCCCGCAAAACCCATATTGGTCGTCGCCTGCGCGTCGGGATCGGTGCAGACGTTGACCAGCGCCGGCCGATGCGAGGCGAAAGCGCGTTCAAGCGCGGGCCGGATATCTGCCGGCTGCTCGACGAATTCACCATATCCGCCCAGAGCCTCAACCAGTTTGTCGTAGCGCTGCCATCCCAGTTCGCGGCCGACGCTGCCGCCGGTTTTGCGTGAGGTAAAGCCGGCATTGTTAGAGACCACGACCACGATCGGGAGCTTGTGGCGGATTGCCGTGTCCATTTCCATCCCGTTCCATCCAAAGGCACCGTCGCCGCAGAGCACAACCACCTGGCGGTCGGGGCGCGCGACCTGGGCCCCGATACCGAAGGGGACGCCGACCCCCATGCATCCGTGCGGGCCGGCATTGATGCTTGCGCCGGCCTGGTAGATGGGAATGGATTGGCGCGCGAAATTGAGAATCTCGTGGCCGTCGACCACCAGGATGGTGTCGCGAGTGATGACCTCGCGCAGTTCACGGCACAGTCGCAGCGGATGAATCGGCACCTGGTTGGAATGCAGCAGCGGGCTTTCGCGTTCTTCGTTGGAACGCTGCTTGGCGGACAACTGGGAGACCCATGGAGTCTCCTCGCGCGGGCGGAACTTGCCAGCGGCCTCCTGGGTGAGCTGCGCCAGCACCATTTTGGCGTCGCCGACGATACCTACGGCTACACCTCGGTTATGGCCGATCTCGCGCCCGTCGATGTTTACATTGATAAACTTGGCCTCGCGCGAAAAGCGCGGGGGCCGCAGATGGGAGAGCATCGCATTGGCCCGCGCTCCGATTACCAGCACCACATCGGCTTCGCGAAAAGCCATCGAACGCGCCGCGGTAAAGGACAACGGATGGTCCTCGGGCACGACGCCTCGTCCCTGCGGCGTGGTGAAAAAGGGAATTCCGGTGGCGTCGATGAATTGACGCAGTTCCTCGCTGGCGCCCGACCAGATGATGCCGCTACCGGTCAGCACAATCGGCCGCTGCGCCGACTGAAGCAGCTCGATAGCGCGGCGCACCAGCGCCGGATCGCCGGCCGGGCGGCTCTCAACGCGGTAGTTTTCGGGGTATTCAACCCGCTCGGCGTCCAGTTTGGTCATCAGGATGTCGCCGGGTAGATCGAGGTAAACCGGGCCCTTCTTGCCGTCCATCGCTTCGCGGAACGCGGTACTTACGTACTCGGGAATCCGCTCGGCCACGTCAACCCGATATGCGGCTTTGACCACCGGCCGCATCATCGCCAACTGATCCATTTCCTGGAACGAATCCAGCAGCACACCGCGCATCGGCGCCGATCCTCCGATCGCCACAATCGGCGAGGCGTCGGCCCATGCGTTGGCGAGCCCCGTGACGGCGTTGGCGGTGCCGGGGCCGGACGGGGTAATGCAGATTCCCGGCTTGCCGGTCACCCGCGCATAGGCATGAGCCGCCATCGCAGCCGCCTGCTCGTGACGCACGTAGATTCCGGTCATGCCCAGTTCGATGCAGGCACCGGCGGTGCCGCTGGTGGGTCCGCCCATCATGAAAAAGACGGTGTCAACGCCCTCGTTTTTGAAACAGCGCGCGATAACCTCTTCGCCCCGTATGGTTCCCATCTTGAAACAACTCCTCGCCGCGGACGCTAATCAAAGCCCGGCGGCGCAAACTGTGCAGCAAGCAATAGGTGCGGCCTTCAAGCGCAGCACTGTCGTCAAATAGCCGGTTTGGACCTGACAGAGCAAGCAGACCGGCCAGCGGCAGTGCGGGGGCCCGGACCCGTCCGGAACTATCGTTTATGGTACTATCGCATGACGCGCGATAACCCGCCTGGAAAGGCATAGATTTCCGGCTCAGCGCATTCCGCCTTGCAATTCCTGTCAAAGTCAGGCTCGCCGGTCGGACGCGAGGTGGTGGCGTGGACGTTCTGGAAATCCACCATCGCCTCGGAATTGGTGCCGCGGTAGATGAACATCTCTCCGTTGTTCATGGGATGGGGCCTGAGATAGATCATCTCGCCCTTCCAGAACCTATTCTGGGCGTCGTAGTTGTCGATCCAGGTTTCGTTCCAGGTATTTTTGTCAACGAACATCACCTTGTGCCCATAGCAGTAGTTACCCAGCTTGGGGAGCGGTGTGATGTCGATTATGTACTCGTCGCGCAATTCCCATTTGCCGACGGCGGGGGTCGGCCATTGCGGCACGCCGTTTTTATCCCAGTTCCTGTCGTTGTAAAAGGTCGAGAGCTCGCCATGCACCAGCGCAAGGATCTTCTTTTCGCCCAGCAGCGTCACATTGAAGCTGGGCGGCTGAATCCAGGTGCCGTCGGAGTTGTCATCCTGCACGAAGTCGCTGCCCAGGATCGGCGAACAGCGCGCCGCCGAGGACAGCCGCAGCGAGCGTCGCAGCGAGGGCAGAAACACGTAGATTTCCTCCAGCTTCTCCGGATCGTCTGGCAGCAGCGCGACTTGCGTTGTGTATTTCACCTGTTCGGGCGCTGACAGGAAAAACCGCGTCGATTCCAGATAACCTTTGCCGTAGGAGGGATCTTCAGGGTAAACGTCGTCCGAATTATGGGTCAGGCGCCATCCGATAACGTCAACCATCTGCACGTAATGGTTGTGGAAGCGATCGATCTGGTCACTGGGGTCGAAGTAATGGATGCGGGTGGGCACGAACCCGTACCACACGTTGTAAAGGATTTGAAATGCGATATTCGGTCCGCCGGGTTTGGGGAACGGGATCCCCGCCTGGTAGCCCGCCACGGTATAGGAGCCGTCCGGAACTTTTTGCAGCCTGGCCTGACCGGCGTATTTTTCGGTCGCTTGCGACAGCGTAGTGGGCCATTTGAAGGGAATGGTCGGGCCGACCACGATTGTGTATTCAGGCCCTGGGCCGACTCTCCAGCCGTAGCGCCCGCTGTAAGCCGCGACCATCGATATCGGCATAAACCGCCTGTACTGTTGCCAATTGGCCAACGTGATTTGCGTGCCGGACGGTATCGTCTGACTCGAGTTGGCGTCGGCCAGGTTCCGGTAAGCGGCGGCGTCAAACCTGATCTGTGCATGTGCAGCAGGTGCGATAAGGAAAGCAAAGAACAGACAGGACACCCTGGCAAACAACATCCTGTTCACAAAATTTTCTCCCCAGAAAATTTTCTTTCCCATGGTTGCGCTACACGACGCGCCGGCAATCTGTCAACCGCAATCCCATGGATTGGAACGTTCGTTGTTGCGGTTTCATTGCTGCGGCAACTCGACGATACGCCTTATAGTCAGCAAAATTTACGACGGCTTGCGGCGCATCATCGCGGCCCGGCGCGCGCGCACCACAATCTCGCCGCGCTGGTTTTTGCCGCGATGCTCGAAAGTGGCAATTCCCCATTGCGGCCGCGATTTGGACTCGCGCAACTGAATCACTTCGCTCTCCGCGTAAATCGTATCTCCAATAAAAACCGGCCGTGGGAATTCGACCTTTTCGAAACCGAGATTGCCCACCGTGGTCCCCAGGGTGAGATCGCCGACCGACAGGCCAACCACCAGGCCCAGGGTGAAGATGCTGTTGACCAGCCTCTGTCCGAATTCCGCCTGCCTGGAGAATTCCGCGTCCAGATGGAGCGGCTGGAGGTTCATCGTAAGGGCAGTAAACAGCAGGTTGTCGGTTTCGGTGACGGTGCGTCCGGGTTGATGCTGCAGCACCATCCCGGTGGAAAGTTCCTCAAAATATTTGCCGGCCATCGTCTCACCTCTAAAGATTTGCCGTCCGGAGCCTGGCCCTCCGGCACTCAGAGGATGGTTGCAATCGCATTAAATTTCCAGTCCGGCACAACCCACATTTACTCCGAGCAGCCACCCGATTAGAATGAAGGCTGCGCGGTGAGTTCCCGAGCGGATTCACCGCGCTTTTGATATCAAAACCGCATATGCGCCGCGACGATATACGAAACCTCGCGATTATTGCTCATGTCGATCACGGCAAGACCACGCTGGTCGACGCCCTTTTGCGTCAGTCCGGAATCTTCCGGGCCAATGAACAGGTGATCGAACGGGTGCTCGACTCCTTTGCGCTGGAGCGCGAACGCGGCATCACGATCCTGGCCAAGAACACTTCGATCACCTGGCACGCAACCCGGATCAACATCGTCGACACCCCCGGCCATTCGGATTTCGGCGGCGAGGTCGAACGGACGCTTGCGATGGTTGACGGCGTACTGCTGCTGGTTGACGCCTGCGAAGGACCATTACCGCAGACCCGCTTCGTGCTCAAGAAGGCGCTGGAAGCGGGATTGGCGCCGATCGTCTGTATCAACAAGATCGATCGCCAGGACGCCCGCCCGGCCGAGGTCCTGGACGAGGTTTACGACTTGTTCATCGACCTCGACGCCAATGACAGTCAACTGGACTTTCCGGTTTTGTACACCAATGCGCGCGAAGGTATCGCGCTTGCCAGCCCTGAACAGACGGGCACGGACCTGACGCCGCTGTTCGAAGCGATCGTCCGCCACCTGCCCGGCCCCGAAGTGGATCCCGACGCCTCGCTTCAGTTTCAGGCCAATAACCTGGAGTACAACGAATATGTTGGCCGGTTGGCGATCGGTCGCGTGGTCGCCGGATCGATACGCGGGGGCGAAAACTATTCACTGTGCCGGCTCGACGGCAGCCGCGTGGCATGCAGGATCGCCCACATCTACGGATGGCACGGGCTGAAGCGCATCGAACTGGAGCAGGCGCGCGCGGGCGACATCATCGCGGTGGCGGGAATCGAGGATATCGCGATCGGCGAGACCATCGCAGCGGCGGAAAATCCCCGTCCGCTGCCCGCCATCAGGATCGACGAGCCGACCGTGGCGATGACTTTTTCGGTCAACAATTCGCCGTGGGCGGGACGCGAAGGCCAATACGTTACTTCGCGCAAGCTGCGCGAGCGTATCGAACTGGAAGCGCGGCGCAACGTCAGCATCCGCGTCGAGGAAACCAGCGTCGATTCATGGCAGGTGGTCGCGCGTGGCGAACTGCAGCTTGCCGTGATGATCGAGACGATGCGCCGGGAAGGCTATGAACTTCAGGTCTCCAAGCCTACCGTCGTGACCCGCCAGCAAAACGGCGAAATGGCCGAACCGATGGAACTGGTGATGATTGAAATCCCCGAGGAATTCATCGGGATCGTGACCCAGTTGCTGTCGCCGCGTAAGGGCAAGATGCGTTCGATGGTGACCCATGCGACCGGCCGCGTGCGCCTGGAGTACGACATCCCCTCGCGCGGCCTGATCGGCTTCCGCAGCCAGTTCCTCACCGATACGCGCGGCACCGGGATTATGCACACGCTGTTCAACGGCTATGCGCCCTGGGCTGGGCCGATCCAATCGCGCACCAACGGCGCGATGATCTCCGATCGCGAGGGCGTGGCCGCCGGCTACGCGCTGTTCCACCTGCAGGAACGGGGACGGCTGTTCATCGGTCCGGGCGACCCCGTTTACGAAGGCATGATCGTCGGCGAGTATTCGCGCGAGATCAACCTGCCGGTCAACGTCTGCCGTGAAAAGAAGCTGACCAACATCCGCGCCGCCGGCCACGACGAGGCGATCAGATTGACGCCGCCGCGCGTGATGACGCTGGACCTGGCGCTGGAATGGATCGATGAGGAGGAACTGGTCGAGGTCACGCCGGCCTCCGTACGCATGCGCAATCGCATACTGAAGACGTCGCTGCGCAACAAGCATCGCGCCGCCTCCCTGGAAGCATCAGCGGCTGGATAAGCCGAATTTCTCACCGTCGCCTTGTCAGGTGAAAGCCGGCCTTCCCCGGTCCTGGCCCGCAACGGCGGCCCGGCTTGCATCTGATTCCGAGCGGAGGCTGCGGCTGCAGGCCGCCGTGATCGGCGAGCCAAAGCGGAGCGAGGGTCAACTCATGGATTTTCTCAGCTTTACGGTCGCGGCGGCGTCAACCTTGAGCGTGGCTGGATCAATCACCACACCGTAATCGCGGGCGGCGCCCTCGATTGAAACCACTCCCTGCTCGACATCGCGGGCAACCAGTTGCGGATCACGCTCGGTTGGATTGCCGAAACCGCCGCCGCCGGAAACAAACATGCTCAACGTGTCGCCGGCGCGCAGCGGCTGGTTGGTTTTTTTAGCCGGCAAATCAATCTGACGGTCTGTGCCCGCGTTGACCGCCCATCCTCCGCCTCTGGCCGGCTTGCCGCCCATGATTCCGGGCGGCGGGATTCGGCATCGGTCCGCCGCGCGCACCGTCACTTCCGCATCCTCCAGTGCCGTGACTTCACGATGCAGCCCCGCTCCTCCGCGCCATTTCCCCGGTCCTCCCGAGTCGGTCCACAGCCCGAATCGTTTGAACATGACCGGGTACTCGATTTCGTAGGCTTCGATGCTGGGCCGGCTCTCGTTGCCTCCAAACAGGCTGATCGGCAGGCCATCGAGTCCATCTTTTACCGAACGGGCGCCCAGCGAGCCGATCACCGGATCCATGTAGCTCCAGATTTTGCCGCTGGCGCGATCGATGCCGTTCATGGTGTAAACGTGGACGTTGCCTGACGCCGCCAGAGCGCGGCCGGGAACCGCCTGCGACAGCGCCTGAAAAATGGCGTCGATTACCGCCTGCACCGTCGCCATCCGCGCGTTGCATGCCGCCGGCGGCAAGGGATTGACCAAACTGCCCGCAGGCAGCGTAAAGCTCAGCGGACGGAAACAGCCTTCGTTCATCGGAATTGACGGATCAAGGAAGCATCGCAGGGCGAATACGACGCCGGACAAAGCCTGCGAGAACGCCGCGTTGATCGCGCCGCGCGCCTGGCGGTCGGTGCCGGTAAAATCGAAATGGCAATCCGAACCCTTCACCGTCACCGCGACGCGTACGGTGTAGGTTTTGTCCGGCACCACGCCGTCATCCTCCATCACGTAGGATCCGTGATAGGTGCCTTCAGGAATTCTGGCAATTTCGGCGCGGGTCAACCGTTCGGTGTAGTCGAGCAGCTCGCGCACCAGCGCCTGCAATTCCTCCAGTCCGTATTTGTCGATCAGTTCGACCATTCGGCGGGCGCCGACGTTGGTCCCGCCGACCATCGAGCGGATATCGCCCATCACCTTTTCCGGCGTGCGGCTGTTGGCCGAGATGATCCTGACCAAATCGTTGTTGAGTTTGCCGCCGTCGTAGAGTTTGACCGGCGGCAGCATCAGTCCTTCATGGAAGTACTCGGTCGCGGTTGCGGGCAGTCCTCCCGCGGAAAGGCCGCCGAGGTCGGCGACGTGGATCAGCGCCGAAGTGAGAAAGCGCGGCTGGCCCGCGCTGAACACCGGTTTGAACACCATTATGTCGTTGGAATGGATGCCACCGCGGAACTGATCATTGAACAGGTAAACGTCGCCGTCCTTCATGGTCTCAGGCGGGAAGTCCTTCATCAGCTCGCGCGGCGACCAGCGCAGGCTCGACAGATGCATCAGCGGCGCACCCAGCGATTGCGCGATCACCTGTCCGGCGCAATCGCATACGGCGGCGCTGGCGTCGGCCGACTCCTTGACCGCGGTGGAATAGGCGCTGCGCACGGCGACGATGCCGATCTCCTCGGCAATCGTGCCCATCGCGTTCCTGATGACTTCAAGCAAAACGGGATCCGCCATTTGACCTCCCTTGACTGCTGATCAGCTTTTTAGCCAGCGCGGCCGCCTCGGGCAAATCGCGCAATCGCCGACGTGAGGAAGTGAACTGACCGCCGGCCCGGAGGCAGGCGCTACCGCGGAACAGAGCTATTTCGGCTGCAGGCATCGACTAATGCGGCGGCAGCGGCAGGATTGGAGGCCCAGTGCGCGTGAACGTAGGATGCGATTGTGTTGCCGATATGGAAGCCTTCGTCGCAGTGTTGGCCTCCGTATCGGGTTACGACCCTGAAGGCCGGGGCGGCTGAGGACAGTGGCGTCAGGCGCGAGTAGCGGAACTGATGGCCCCGAAACCGGGTGCCCGCGTCTCCCAGGATCGATTGACGATGCGTGCGGGCCTCGACATAGCCCAGCGCCTGCAGGCGATCGCACATCTCGACGCGCGCCGGTACGACAGCGCACATCGGATAGTCCCGACCCTCCAGCGTGCGCAGTTCCGAGCACAGGTACATCAGGCCGCCGCATTCGCCATAAACGACGCCGCCATCCGCCGCAAACGAAGCTATTTCCCGCCTCATCGCGGAATTGTGCGCAAGCTGCTCCGCGTATGCTTCCGGATAGCCGCCGCCAATATAGATTCCGTCCACCTCGGGCAGGTGAGCATCGTGCACCGGCGAGAACATCACAAGCTGGGCGCCGGCTCGTTCCAGGCGCGAGAGGTTATCAACGTAGTAAAAATGAAACGCCTCGTCCAAAGCGATTCCGATCCTGCATTTGCATGTCCGCGAAACATTGGCTGGTGCAGCCGCTTCGATTTCCAATGGCTTCACGTCTTTAGCCACCGCCATGATAGCGTCAAGGTCGCACCATTGGTTGATTACCTCGGCCCACGCCGACAGCAGGCGTTCGGGAACAGAACGTTCGTCGGCGGCCAGCAAGCCGAGATGGCGTTCAGGGAAGCTCAGGTTCTGATCTGACGGCATTGCGCCCAGTACCGGCGTCCGTTCGCTGGCCTGGCGAAGGAGTTCAAGATGGCCCTTGCTGCCGACGCGATTGCAGATTACTCCGGCCAGGCGCAGGGTGGGATCGAAAGTCGCGAATCCGTGCGCCACCGCCGCGATCGACCGCGCCATCCCCGACGCGTTGACCATCAGCAAAACCGGCGCGTCAATCCATTTCGCGATTTGCGCGGTCGAGCCGTCCTCGCCGCGCGCCGACGCGCCGTCGAACAGGCCCATCACGCCTTCGATGACGGCAATGTCGGCGCCAGCGGAGCCTTTGGCCAATGTGTTGAGCACGGCGCTGCGCCCCATCATCCAGCCGTCCAGGTTGTGGCAATCGCGCCCAGCCGCACGCGCATGGTAGGTGGGATCGAGATAGTCGGGGCCGCATTTGAACACCGCGACGTTGAGCCCGCGCCCACGCAGCGCGCGAATCAGGCCGACGGTGAATGAGGTCTTTCCCGCGCCGCTTTCGGTTCCCGCGACCACCAGCCGCGGAACCGTGATGAATTCTGCCATTGGTCCAACCAGTCAGCCTTCGCCATCTTCAAGCCAGCTATCGCGCCTCCCCCCCAGGGCAAATCCAGGGCTACCCACGGCGCCAAGCGCGCCGCGGATTCATTATAGAGGCGTGCGCAGCAACGTTCAGCTCCGCAGCTCGCGGCGCGCCGACGACGACTTGAGCTTGGGCACCACCTGGTTCGCGAACAGATCGATGGACCGCATGATCTGGTCGTGCGGCGTCGTGTAGAGCTGCATAAACAGCATTACCTCGTCCACGCCGGCATCCTCCAGGAACTGCAGGGAATCCAGGCATCGGGCAGGATCGCCGATGCAGGCGCCGCCGAACTTGACCACGTCTTCGATCGGAATCTGGTCCACCTGGGCGAAGTTCTTCACGAAATTATCGATGATAGCTTTGTAGCTGGCGGGAGGCTTGCCTTCGATCCAGGGAGCGAACAGGTCGCGCGTCTGCCGCGTGTACATCTTCATGTTCGCGCCCTGCAGGTCCAGCGCTTCGCGGTCGCTCGGCGAGCACAGCGCCATCCGCAGCACCGAGAAATGATTATTCACGAATTTGCCGATCGGCTTGGCATTGCGGATCTTTTCGCGATAGGTCCTGACATACTCATTGGAGTTGGCCTCGCTGATGCCGAAGCCGAGTACGCCCAGCCCATGCTCGGCGGCAAACTCGACGGTTGAGGCCTGAGTGCACGCCACCGACATCGGAGGATGCGGCTGCTGGACGGGTTTGGGAATCACCGCGCGCTCGGGCATCTGGATCAGTTTGCCATCCCATTTGAACCTTTCCTGGGTCCACATCGCGGGAAGCATCGCCAGCGCCTCTTCCCATTGCGGGCGCGTCAGATCCGGATCGACATGAAACGCCGACAGCTCGGATTCGCAAATAGCGCGGCCGCCGCCGAACTCCACTCTGCCGTCGGACAGGGTATCGAGCACGGCGATGCGCTCGGCGACGCGCGCCGGATGATTAATGTTGAACGGCAGCAGCACGATCCCGTGTCCGAGCCGGATACGGCTGGTTTTGGCCGCCAGAAACGCCAAAACTTCTTCGGGCGCCGAACTATACGAAAATCGCTCGAGGAAGTGATGTTCGGTAAACCAAACGGCCCGATACCCGAGACTGTCGGCGAGCTGCACCTGCTCGATGCATTCCTTGTAGATACGCCGGACCGATTGGGGACTCGGGTCTGACGTTTCCAACTCATAGAACAGGCTGATTTCCAAGGCGCTTTACCTCGCTTTCAGACTTTCCGCGACATCCGCGGCCCCGCTCGTGGGCGGCCGTCCCTGCAGCCGTTTCCGCCCGCACACGGCCACACGTTTCGATCTACCATCTTTAGCCCGTTCGCATCCATACTATGCGCCGGCAACCGAAGGTGAATAAGCGTACCGTCAAAGTGCTTGCAGGAGCTTCCATTTTGCCCAGAGGGCTGCGATGTGTGGTTCAAAAGGCCCTGCAGCGCTATTTAAAAATGACGGAATTCATATTAAATCTGCGCGATTTTCTTGCGCCTTGGCCGATAATTGGGCTATGGTCCGTTCGCTTAGCTTCCAGTCTGGAGGGGGGCTTCAGTCCATGACAACCGCTTTGGTACCTTGCGTAACTTGCGGGTACGCTTTGCCGAAGGCGTCCGTGCCTGGATGAGGTATCAAAACATGCCTCAGTCTTCGCAGGGTTCGTCGCCGCCAAGCGACAGGGAATTCACGCTCAAAACCAGGAAGCCTTACGTTAAACCATCTTTCCGGCGTGAACAGATCTTCGAAACGATGGCATTGCAGTGCGGCAAGATACAAAGCACACAGTCGTCATGTCATTACAACAGAAAGAGCTCCTGATTGGTCCTTCGCTGATCGGCGAGTCGAGTATTGATGATGTAAATATTCACGATCGCATCGGCTGCGAGCTGGTTGCCGAAGCGCTTCGCGCCGGCGCTCACACACGCGTGCGGGTGATGGGAACCAGCATGCTTCCGGCGCTGCGGCCCGGAGACGTTCTGGTCGTGCGCGGTGGATCAGAACATCCCGCTGTGAATGAGATCGTTCTCTTCCTACGCTACGGACGCCTGTTCGCCCATCGTGTGTTGCGCAAAATCGGCGCCGACTTGATCACTCGGGGCGACGCTTTGCCCGATCCCGACCCGCCGGTGCGAGCCGCGGAATTATTGGGCGTGGTTGTCGCGGTGATCCGCGACGGTTCCCGCCAACTTCCCGCAGGGCCGCCTTCGATCGCGCAACGGATGGCGGCTGCGGCCATGCGGCGCTCAAACACTGTCCACCGGCTGGTGCTCAGATGGTGCAATGCGCAAACCCAGAGCGTCCTGGATGAGGGCTGAGGAAGCGCGCAGGTGATCGCGGGCAATACCAGAGCATTCTCAGCGCAGCGATACGAAATTCGCGATTTCCATGTCTGCTTCGAGATTGGCGGCGTGCCCTTCGTGCTGACGGCGAAGGATCCCGCCTTTATCGCGATGCTGGAGAATCGCTACGCCAATTTCCTGCGCGAACGTGTTTGTGCTCGGGCTGTCAGAATAAGGATCGAGCTGACGCCACCCTGGTGTGCCACCGGCGACGCAGGCCTCGAAATCTATTTCAAAGGCGCGCGATGGGTGATGAAGCGGGGCGATTTTTACGCCGAATGGGACAGGGACTTGGGGCGAGGCACGGTTCGTCAATCGGCAAATCCTTACGCAATCGATTCAGTGATCCGGATCATGTTGAGCCTGATACTGGCGCGACAGCGCGGCTTCCTGCTCCATTCGGCGAGCGCGGTTCGCGGCGGGCGTGCTTTTTTGTTTTGCGGGGTCTCGGGGTCCGGCAAAACCACTATCGCGCGGATGGCCCCGCGCGACTCTGCCCTGCTCAGCGACGAGATTTCCTGCCTGCGCTGCACAGCAAGCGGGTATTATGCATTTGGAACCCCATTTGCCGGCGACCTTGGTGTGGCGGGCGCAGCGGTAGCAGCGCCGGTTGCCGCCCTTTACTTCCTGCGCCAGGGACCGCGCAACCGAATCGAACCAATCGACCCACCGCGCGCTGTGGCGCAACTGATGCGTAACATTCTTTTCTTCGCCAAAGACTGCGAAGCCGGGGCGCAGGTGTTCGAAACAGCCTGCGATTTCGGCGCGCGAGTCGATGCGGCTGAACTCACGTTCAAGGCCGACCCCACGGTATGGGAGCTAATCCGATGAATGACAGTACCGGCAAGAAATATATCAGCCGAAGCCAGGCGGTTGCCGCCCGCATGCTGGGCGAGGAAATGATGATCATGTCGATCCGCGACTCCGCCCTCTTCAGCCTCAATCCAACCGCCAGCGCCATCTGGCAGGCTGCCGACGGCGTCACCCCATTGCGGGAGATAGTCGAGCGCGCAATCGTTGCTCACTTCGAAGTCGAGCCGGACACCGCCTACCGCGACGCAGTCGAGTTGGTCGAAGCTTTGGCCGGCCACGGGATTTTGAAAATCGCCGCCGAGCCTGCGCGCTCATAGCACTGTCACGGCAGCGCCTCCGTAGCTTCAGGAGAGAGACCAGGAACCAGGTTTACTAATTGCGGCCACCGATGAATATCGAATCCGTGAAGCGAAATATATTCACGCCGTCCGACGTGAAACAATTGTGGTGGAGCGCAGGACACAAGCATGGGCTCGCTGGTTGAAGAACTCAATGCCCGGGCGATCGAGCTTGGCGTTCCCCTCGGCGTGCATCTGGACCTGACCTGGCGATGCAACGAACGCTGCATACATTGCTACCTCGATCACGACGGCGCCGGCGAGTTGAGTTTCGTGGAGATCGATGAATTGCTGGTCCAACTGGCCAATGCCGGGGTGTTCTTTCTTACTTTGAGCGGAGGCGAACCGCTGCTGCGCAAGGACTTCTTCGCAATCCTGCGCCGGGCCCGCGAACTCAGTTTCAACGTCAAGCTCAAGACCAACGCGATCCTGATTGGCGAGCGGGAGACTGCACTGATCCGCGACCTCGGCGTCGAGTCGGTGCAGGTAAGCATCTACTCCAATCAGCCTGAGGTTCACGACGCCATCACCGGGGCCTCCGGTTCGCTGGCGCGATCGATCCGTGCAATCCGGCTGCTGGTTTCCCGCGGCCTCAAGGTGACGATCGCCCATGTGATCATGCGTCCCAACCGCGGCCACTATCCCACCGTTCGCGCTCTGGCCGCCGAACTGGGAGCGGTCTTCACCATCGATCCGACCATCACCCCCCATATCAACGGCAACCGGTCATTGCTGGCCCTCAACATCGCGTCTGCCGATTTGCGAGATGTGCTCCGGGACAAGAGCCTGGTGGCAGACAGCAACGAGTTCGCGCCAGCCGCGCCCTCGGATGAGGACCTGGTGAACGGGATACCGTGCAGCGCGGGCCATAGTTCCTGCTACATTTCGCCGTTTGGAGATGTCTATCCTTGCGTGCAGTTTCCTCTGCCGAGCGGCAATATCCGCCGCCAGCGGTTCATTGATATCTGGAAGCACTCGCCCCAGTTGGCTGAGGTGCGATCGATTCGTCTGCGCGATCTGCCGGTCTGCTCGACCTGCGCCCACGCCACCTCGTGCTCGCGCTGCCCGGGCCTGGCCTTTATGGAGGGCAATATGCGCGGCCCTTCCACCCAGGATTGCGAGAAATCCTACGCGCGCACCGCAATCCCAACCGCCAATATGGTCAGACACTAGGCATGCACGGTCAGGTAGTGTCCCTCTCCGCGGATCAGAATTGCCTGAACAGGCGGACCCATGGTGGCAGGCGCCGCGCCGGCTTCCGTAGTCGCCGGGCGACGGCCCTGCAAGCCTAATCGTCGGCGTCGATATCGCTATCGGAAATCAGACCGCTGGCCTCATCACCGGCGGTGGTGAGCAGGCGTCCCGACGCGTCCTGAATGTCATCGGTGCGCTTGTTATACCACCCCAGCAATTTTCCGTTGCGGTCATAAGCGTACTGGTTGCCACCCTGCTCTCGCGTCCAGCCCGGAAGCTGCCCGATTTTTTACTCTTTTCAACACGCCGCGCCTTCGAATAATCAACCTTCTCGAAAGCTGTACTTGCTCGGATGTTGATGGTGCGAGGGGCGGGACTTGAACCCGCACGGTATTTCTACCACGAGCCCCTCAAACTCGCGTGTCTGCCTGTTCCACCACCCTCGCACTGAATGAGCCGCTACTTATGGGTTCCGGCAGGATTTCCCCGACCGCCAAGCGGTTTGACAGGCGCCGTCAGCGGCTTGGCCGGCGCGGAGATCGGAGCGGGCGCGCCGGTGAAAATGCTTGACGTCAGCCGATGGGTCGAGTTGTATGCCAAGTAAAGAGACGTGCAGAAAAAAGCGGCGGCCAGACCGCCTGTCAACCGGGTCAGGAAGTTGCCGGCTCCGCTCGAGCCGAACACCGTCTGGCTGGAGCCGCCGAACACCGCCCCGATATCTGCGCCTTTGCCCTGCTGAAGCAGAACCACGACGGACAGAACCACACAAATCATCAAGTGTATAGCCAAAACTACTGAATACATCTAAATTCGACCAGCATACCGGATGCTCAGAGCTTGAGCGCCCGAACAATACGTACAAAAGATTCAGCCCTTAAGCTTGCTCCGCCGACCAGAGCCCCGTCAATATCGGGCTTGGACATCAGCGAGTCAACGTTTTCCGCCGTTACGCTGCCACCATAAAGGATCCTGATGTTATGAGCGGTATCCTCATCGGCCCGCTCGATCAGCACTCCGCGCAAGGCACGATGCTCGGTCTGCGCCTGATCGGGCGTCGCGTTTTTGCCGGTGCCAATCGCCCACACCGGCTCGTACGCGATGACCACCCGGGCTATCTGGGCGCAATCTAGCTCCTGCAGTCCATTCAACAGTTGATTGGTCAGGGTTTTAGTGGTGTCGCCCGCCTCGCGCTGCGCGAGAGTCTCGCCGATGCACAGGATGGGGGTGAGGTCGTGGCGCAGGGCGGCCTTAACCTTTTTGTTTATCAGTTCATCGGTTTCGCCGAAGACGTGGCGGCGTTCGGAATGTCCAAGGATCACATGGGTGACGCCGAAAGCCTTCAGCATCGGGGCTGAAATCTCGCCCGTGAATGCGCCGTGATCCTCGAAGTACATATTCTGCGCGCCCAGCGCGATAGCCGATCCAGCCAGTTCCTGCTGAACCGCCGGAATGAGGATCGCCGGCGGAGCGATCATGACCTCGCGTTCCTTGCCCAGAGCTCCCAGCTCGGGGTCGAGTTCAGCGCGGATTGCTTTTACCAGATCGCGTGCCGCGACCGGGTCCAGATTCATCTTCCAATTGGCGGCAAAAAGTTTCCTGCGCATGATTTTCCTCTGGATCGAAACGCGGGCGCAAACGGGCTACTTTTCAAGCGCCTTGATGCCGGGCAGTTCGATGCCTTCCAGAAATTCGAGGCTCGCGCCGCCCCCGGTGGAGATGTGCCAGAATCTCGACGCCCAGGGCTGGCCCGCGACGGCTGCCGCGGTGTCACCTCCACCCAGCACGCTTTTAGCTGCACTGCCCGCCAAGGCCTGACCTATCGCCATCGTACCATGGGCGAAGGCGGGTATCTCGAATAATCCCAGTGGCCCGTTCCATACCGCGGTTTTCGCCAGTGCGATGTGCGAAATGAAGCGTTGGATGGTCTGGGGACCGATGTCCAGGCCCATTTTGTCCTCGGGAATCCGCGTCACCACCTCGACCGCGGCATCGGCCGACGGCTCGGCCGCGACCACGTGATCCGAGGGCAATTCGAAGCTGACGTTGCGGGCGCGCGCGGCTTGCAGCAGTTCAACCGCCAGTCCGATTTTGTCTTCTTCGACCCGGGATTTTCCCGTCGCCTCACCCATCGCGCGCAAAAACGTGTAGGCCATCGCGCCGCCGATCAGAAACACGTCCACCCGGGTCATCAGGTTGCGAATGACCCCAATCTTATCCGAAACCTTGGCCCCACCCAGGATTGCAATGTACGGATGCTCGGGATTCGTGGTCAGCGCGCTCAGCGCCTCTATCTCGCGCATCATCAGGAACCCAGGGGCGCGCTCGGTCAGGTAACGCGTCACTCCCACCGTTGACGCATGCGCGCGATGGGCGCTGCCGAAGGCGTCATTGACGTAAACCTCCTTGCCGCGCGCCAGCTCGTGCGCGAAGTCCGCATCGTTGGTTTCCTCCTCCGGATGAAAGCGCAGGTTTTCCAGCAGCAGCGCATGGCCCGCTGCGAGCGCGCTCACCAAACGTCCGGTAATGTCGCCGATACAATCAGGCGCCAGCGCCACCTTCATCCCGAGTTTGTCGCTCAGGTAGGACGCGACCGGTTTGAGACTGTATTTGACATCTCGCTCTTTGGGACGGCCCAGGTGGGAACAGAGGATCGCCGCTCCACCCTGCTCCAGAATGTAGCGGATGGTTTGGAGGCTGGCGTCGATGCGGCTGGCGTCCGCGATAGCTCCATTCTCCAGCGGCACGTTGAAATCGCAACGCACCAGCACCTTCCTGTTCTTCAGATTCAGGCTGCGCAAATCAGTGAGCATGATACAAACCGGTCGCTGGCGATTCGCAGGCGGCACCCACTACAGTTTGCTCGCGATCATCGCGGTCAGTTCGGCCAAACGGTTGGAAAATCCCCATTCATTGTCATACCAGGAGAAGATCTTGACCAGTCGCTTGCTCAGCACCTTGGTCAGCGGCGCGTCAAAAATCGAGGAATGCGGATTGCCGTTGAAGTCGGAGGAGACCAGCGGCTCGTCGCAGTATTGCAGGATTCCTTTGAGCTCCCCTTCGGCCGCCCGCTTCATGGCCGCGTTGATCGCCTTTTCGTCGGCGTCCTTTTCGATGTTCGCGGTCAAGTCGACCACCGACACGTTGGCGGTCGGCACGCGCATCGCGATCCCGTCCAGCTTGCCGCTGAGCGCGGGCAGAACAAGGCCGATCGCCTTGGCCGCTCCGGTCGAGGTCGGAATCATTGCCATCGCAGCCGCGCGGGCGCGGCGCAAATCCTTGTGCGGCCCGTCCAGCAGCATCTGGTCGTTGGTATAGCTGTGCACGGTCGTCATCAGGCCGTCGATGATGCCGAAATTCTCATGCAGCACCTTGGCCACCGGCGCCAGGCAATTGGTGGTGCACGACGCGTTGGACACGATCTGATGCTTGGCCGGATCATAGGTGTTGGCGTTGATACCCATGCAGAGGGTGGCGTCGACGTTTTCCGCCGGCGCGCTGATCACGACTTTCTTCGCCCCCGCCGCCAGATGCGCCGCAGCTTTATCACGCGTTGTGAACAATCCGGTCGATTCGACCACGATCTGAACGCCGAGCTTTGCCCATGGCAACTTGGCCGGATCGCGCTCGGACAGCACCTGGAAGGAATTGCCGTCAACCATTATGTGGCCCCCTTCGGTCTTGACCTGCTGTTTAAGGGCGCCGTGAATCGAGTCGTGTCTTAGCAGGTGGGCCAAAGTGGCGGGATCGGTGATGTCGTTCACCGCGACCACCTGAAGGTCCTTTTGCGCCAGGGCGGCGCGGTAAAACATCCGGCCGATTCGGCCAAAACCGTTGATCCCAATCTTAATCGCCACGTTCGTTTCCTCCCGGGAAGTCCAATTCAGGCTAGCAAATTATGCGGCTCCAGACAGCCTGACAACAACAAACCCGGGTAAAATGAACGCGATAGGCATCGATTGTTCCGCCGCTTCGACGGTTGAATTACAATTGATTCACCATGGGTAAACACGCGGTTGGTAAAATTCAGATCGTCAGCCATGGCCCCTCATGCTTTGACGGCGTGGTCTCCGCCGTCACGGTCGCCCGCTTTTACCAGGGTTTTAACGTGACTCCGGTTTTCGCCGCCAATCAGGACGCCGACCGCATTATCGAGGAGTTGCGCGTGGCCGGGCCCGGCGATGAAATCTGGATCACCGACCTGTCATGGAATGACACGGCCACCGCCGAGCATCTGCGCCGCCTGACCGAGGTCGGCGCGCGCGTCTATTGGATTGACCATCATCGCTCGGCCATGCGTCGGCTGGGCTCGCCCGAGTTCGACGTGCCGTTTGCAGGCAAGCTGCTAAGTGAGGACTTTTCGGCCTCGCGGCTGGTTTACAACTTCATGATGGAGCGCAGCGATCTGCCCGATATCGAGTATCGACGCACGGCGCTGCGCGGTTTCTTTGCGATTGTCGATAGGGCTGACGACCACGACCGCTGGCTCCATCGCCTGCCCGACTCCTCCGATTGGGCGCTCGCGGTTCAGACGCTGGGATCGCTGGAATCGTATCGGGAACTACTGCAGATGGCGGAGCCGGCGATGTCGCGCGCGCTTGGCCAGGCCCTGGAGTTGGGGAGAAGGTCGATGCGTCAGAGCATGGATCTCGCCGACAGCACCAGTTACGAACGCCCGCTGGGCGACGGTCTGAAACTGGTGACGGCGTGCTGTTTCGGCTATTCCAGCGAAGTCGCGGCGCACATCTATCAAAGCCGCAGCAACACCATCGTCGCTCTGCTCGATATGCGCAGCGGCGGCGTCAGTCTCAGGCGCAGCGCCGATTGCAATGCGGATCTGTCGCGAATCGCGTCCGCGCTGGGGGGTGGCGGACATGCGGCGGCCTCCGGCTTTGTTATCGAAAAGATCAGGCCCGCCCTGGCGGCGCAGTTGTCGGAAGTGCTGGGTGAAAGTATTCTTAGGGCGCTCAGCTCCGGCGCGCAGTAAGAATCCATAAACCGCACGGCCGAAGCGGGCGAGGTGATCTGATGGATCTCACTTACGGGCCGGAAGAGGAACGTTTCAGAGAACGGGTTAAGGCCTTTTTGGCGAACAATCTGCCCAAAGGATGGGGCACCAGCGATTTCGGCTCGATGGGCCGGGATGAAATTCAGTTTCTACGCGACTGGCAACGCAAGCTCTATGAAAATGGCTTTTTGGGAATGTCGTGGCCCAAAGAGTACGGCGGCCAGGGTGCCAGCGCGATCGAGATGGCGATCTTCAACGAAGAGTGCGCCAAAGTGCGCGCACCCAGCCCGCTCAACGTGCTGGGACTCTCGCTGGCCGGCCCCACCATCATCGCCCACGGCACCCCCGAGCAGAAAAGCCGCTATCTGCCCAAAATTCTTTCGTGCGAGGAAATCTGGTGCCAGGGATTTTCCGAGCCCGGCTCAGGCTCCGATCTCGGCTCGCTGCGCACTCGCGCCGAGTTGCGTGGCGATGAATTCATCGTCAACGGCCAGAAGGTATGGACCTCGCTGGCTCATATCGCCGACTGGTGCATGCTGCTGGTGCGCACCGACCCCAGCCTCCCCAAGCATCGCGGGCTCAGCTATCTGCTGGTCGATATGAAGACGCCGGGCGTAACCGTCAAACCCCTGCGCCAGATGACCGGCAGCGCCGAGTTCAACGAGATGTTTTTTGAGGACGTCCATGTGCCGCGCGAAAATCTGCTGGGCGGTCTCAACAACGGCTGGAAGGTGGCGATGACGACGCTGGCCAACGAGCGCGGCACGATGTCGCTGGCGATGGCGGCGCGGTTTTTTATGACCTACAACGAGATGGTCAATATGTGCCGCAAGCTGAACCGACCGGTGCTGAAGGATCCGCGCGTGCGCCAGCAGCTCGCGCAATTCTACGTCGATCTGCAGGGGCTCAAATACACGCTTTATCGCAGCTTCTCCACCATACTGCGCGGCGGAACGCCCGGTCCGGAGGGGTCGGTTTCGAAAATTGCCTGGTCGGAGCTCAATCAGCGGATGCACGAATTCGTGATGCAGGTCGAGGGACCAGCCAGCCAACTGATGGGCCGCCAGACCTATTCGATAGAATCGGGGCGCTGGCAATACGGCTACCTGCGCTCGCGCGCCAACACTATCGAAGCCGGCACCTCGGAAATCCAGCGCAACATCATCGCCGAACGCGTCCTGGGCCTGCCCCGTGCCCGCTAAAATTTTAATATAGCTGACGAGATTTATTGGCTTTCAAACACCGATCGCATCAACACCGATACCTCGGCGATCGCCTGCCTGCCCTTGTCGATCGCCGCGGCGAAGCTGATAAAGCCGTGTATCGTTCCCTCGTAGCATCGATACGTTACCTTCACTCCGGCTTGCGCAAGGCGTCGCGCGTAGGCCGCGCCCTCGTCCCTTAAGGGGTCGAATTCCGCCGTGAATATAATCGCGGGCGGTAGATTCCTAAGGTCCGCGGCATGGGCGAGCGACGCGTAAGGATTAGCCCGGTCGCGATCGTCCTTGACGTACTGCTTCCAATACCAGTCCATCCGCGATCGCGTCAGAAAGTAGCCTTCAGCGAGACTCTTTTGCGAGGGTGTATCCAGCGAACTGTCGAGCACGGGATAAAGCAAGGTCTGGCAGAGGATTTGCGGACCGCCGCGATCACGGACCAGCAGACAGGTTGCGGCGGCAAGGTTGCCGCCTGAACTGTCACCGCATACCGCCAACCGAGCGGCATCGGCCCCGAGCGCTGGCGCATTGACGGCCGCCCATTGCACCGCGGCATAGCAATCCTCGAGCCCGGCAGGAAACCTGTTTTCCGGCGCGAGCCGATAATCCACGGAGACCGTCAAACATCCGATCCGCATGGTCAATTCGCGGCACAGCGGATCATGACGATCCAAATCGCCGGTCACCCATCCGCCGCCGTGAAAGAACACCATGATGGGAAGCCCATTCCTGGGCGACGGACGATAAGTCCGGATATTTACCTGACCGGCGGACGTGGGAATGGTACGGTCTTCGCTTACGAGGCTGCTGGCGGCAGGCGGCGATGGCGCCGGCGCCAGATTGCTGTAGGCCTTGCGCAAATAATCGGCCGTAAGCTGGTCAAAGGGCGGAAGCTGGATCGAAGACAATTTCTCGATGATAGCTTTGCTCTGGTTGTCCAGCGGCATTGGAGAATCTCCATCGATCTGGTCGGGACGGCGACCCGCATTCGGCGAGCACACGGACCCACCCTGCCGGTTTGATACCACGGGGCGATTAATCGCCTTCGCTACCCTTTTGCAGTTGTGGCCATTGGCCCGATTCCATCTCTTTGCCGTACTTGGTCAGGACGTCGGCAACCGCCCGCATCATGTCGGCATGCATCTGCATCATCTTGCCGGCCAGTTTCGGATTGCGCGCGATCAACCGCATCATCATGGGCGGCGGCATCATCATCGGCGATTGCATCATCGGCATCATGTTCATGCCGGAACCCATCCCGCCCATTTCCATCCCGGGCATTCCCATTCGTCCAGGCATCCCCATCTCACCGGGCCCTCCGGATGGCCGATGCATAAACATTTGACTATGCATCTCGCCGCCCATGCCTGAACATGGAGGCATCCCGCTTGAACCATGTCCTGCAGCCGCTCCGCCCGTCTGACTGGCTGCAGCGGGCGGCGTCTGACCATGGGCGTGACGGAGACCTACGCTCAGAAGCAGAACGATCACCAGAAGTCCAATTGTTTCAGTTGCGCGCCTGGTCGGCAGATTCATGTGCAGGTCTCCCTGGCTGGTCTTGCACAGCCGACTCATTGCTGGGAGCAGACCGTGCTGTCTGAATCAGTTTGCCTTACCCACGGATCGAGCACAACTCACACCGTCCAACTTAACTGAAGTGCGGTATTACCTTTTGCGCGAATAGCTCCAGGTAAGGATACATAACCGACGGCCGCAGGCCCGGCGGCACGGTCATGAAGCAGAAATGCTCGACCGGCATTCCGGCGACCTGTTCTTTGATTATCTGCACGGCGTTCTCCGGCGTCACGATTGAGACGTAGCGCATCGACTTGAGTTGTTCGACATCTTTTGGATAGGGCATCGCCCGTCCCATCCCCGCCTTTTCCAGACCCACCGCGTAATCCTGAAACACGTGGAGAAGGTTGGGTCCCAGCTCGCGCCAGGTCTTTTCGGGCTCGTTGGAAGCAATCAACCAGAGATTACCCTCGATCACCCGGAGCCGATCCGGGTTCTTTCCGAGCGCGGCCATTTCGGTCCGGGCGCCTTCGTAAATGCTCCTGATGCCAGCACCGATGAGGCCGTCGCCGTATCGCGCGACGCGGCGGGCCGCGGGTTTGGTCATCCCGCCGACCCAGATTGCCGGCCGCGGACGCTGCACCGGGCGCGGTTCGATGCGCACGTTCTCGACATTGTAGTACTTGCCACGGAAGGTGAGCGTTTCTCCCTCCCACAACCGGCGAATGATTTCGAGCCCCTCGTTGGTGCGCGCGCCGCGTTCATGGTAAGGAATCCCGTACCCTGCAAATTCGTGGACCCGGTAGCCCAGACCGACGCCTAATTCGAAACGACCACGCGAGAGGATATCGACGGTGGCGCAATCCTCGGCCAGCCGCACCGGATGATATAGCGGGAGCAGCAACACGTTGGTGCCGATTCGAATCCGCTTGGTCTTCACCGCCAGGGCGGCGGCGATCACGACCGGCGACGGTGAATATCCGTCATCGGCGAAGTGATGCTCGGTCAGCCAGGCGCTTTCGTATCCCAGGTTCTCGGCCCAAACGACCTGCTCGATAGTTTCGGCATACAGGTCCTCGTACGCACGGCGCCATTGCGGAGGATTGCGGAAATCAAACCACAGGCCGAAGCGCAATTTCGGTGACGAACTCATGGCTCAACCTCCGTTTGCCGGGCGGGATCAGACAATCCGCCAGCGAGGAAACCCGGTATCATGCGCCAGCCTCAGCGGCAAGCTTGGAATGCCGGGGCGGGTTTTGGTATTGCTCTGCTGTCAGGACGAATCGACGCACGGGGAGGTGTTGCGCGATGAGTGAACCAGCCGTCAAGAGCAGAAAAGTGATGTCCCTGATCGCCTGCGAACCCCAACGGGATCGGGCTGAATTTCGCGACCGCTTTCTCCACCATCACGCGCCGCTGGTGCTGCTGCACTGCCCGCGTATCCGCCGCTACGTGGTCGATCTCGTCGACGTTCAGGCCAGGATTGTGTTTCGCGGCACAACCACCCGTCCGCATCGCGAGGTAAATCCGCCGCCGTTTGAAGCGATCGAAGAGATGTGGTTCGACAGCTTCGATGACTTCAAGGATCCCGCACGGCTTTATGCGACCCCGGCGGGCGAAGAGCTGATTCGCGACGATCTGGCGGCGATGGGTGCGCGATGCTTTTACTACCTGGTTTCGCCCGTAGTCCAGTGGGATCGAGTTCCCGAGGCGCCGCTGGGTGAACGCACGCCCGGTGTCAAGTCGATGTTCATCTCGCGCCGCCACGAGAATCTCGACATCAAGGCGGCGGAAAAGGCCTGGCGCGAGCATCGCATCGCGGCGGAGAAATATCACAACTACGCGACGCGCTACGTGCAGAATGGTGTAATTACGGCACTGACCCCGGACGCTCCTGTATGGCACGGATGCGCCGAACTGTTCTATCCGACGCTGGAGGACCTTGAGCAGCGCTTCGTAGGCGGGACAGTCGAAGGCGAAGTGGAAATCGCCAAGGACGCGGCGCGCTTCGTGGCCGACTCCTACCCGCTGTTCACCAGCGAATACGTGCTGCGCCGGTAGCTCCAAATCGATCAAAAGTACGCGGCCGCTAAATGTGGGGCTGAATGGCCGGCCAACCCGCCTCACCGCGATGGTTAATGCTGGCTGCGCTGTGTGCTCAAACGTATGCTTCCGGATTGGCGCGATAGGCAGCGTCGAGGAGTTCGACTACTTCCTTGTCCGTGGTCTGGTCGAAATCCTCATAAAATTCGCCGATCGCAAAGAAGAAAGCCGGTTTTTCCAGGCATATAGCGACGTCAGCGTCGGCCCGCAGCGACTCGATCGTCTCGGGCGGCGCCACCGGCACCGCCAGCACCAGTTTACGCGGTCCCTGGCGTCTCACGCCTCTCAGTGCGGCCCGAATCGACCCGCCGGTCGCAATACCGTCATCGACCACGATCGCTGTTTGTCCGGCAACGTTAATAGGCGGACGTCCCTTGCGGTAAAGGTCCTGCCGGCGCCGGATCTCCTTCAGTTCGCTTTCAATTTCCGCCTGCAAATACTCGGCCGAAACCTCGAGTTCCTGGATGATCTCTTCATTCAGAACACTTTGCGGATGATCACCGTCAACGATCGCGCCCAGACCCAACTCATGCTGTCCGGGGGCGCCGAGTTTGCGCACAACTATGACATCGAGCGGCGCCTTGAGTCTGCTCGCGATCTCGAAACCGACCGGTACGCCTCCCCGCGGCAGGGCGAGTACAACCGGGGATTCAAAGCGCAATTTCTCCAGCACCGCGGCGAGTTGCCGTCCAGCATCTTTGCGATCAGTGAACATGGTTGCTCCTTGCGCCGGAGTTGGCGGCGGCCAGATGTTTGGTAAACCACTGGGTTGCCAATCTCACCACCTCATCGAGGGTTCCGGGTTCCTCGAACAGGTGGGTTGCGCCTGGCACGATGGTCAGTTTCTTCTCGCATCGCAACCGCGCGTAGGCCTGGCGATTGAGCTCGATCACTATTTCATCGTTGCCGCCGACGATCAGCAAGGTCGGCGCCATTACCCGCTCCAGCGCGTTGGCGGCGAGATCGGGACGGCCGCCGCGCGATACAATCGCTCCAACTTGCTGATTTGACGCACCGGCGACCAGCGCGGCGGCGGCGCCGGTGCTCGCGCCAAAGTAACCCAGCGGCCAATCGGGTTTTTGCCTTTTGATCCATTCGGTGGTCTCCAGCAAGCGGCTGGCCAGCAACGGGATGTCGAACACCTTTTCGCGACTGCGCTCTTCCGCTGCGGTCAACAGGTCGAAAAGCAGCGTTGCAAACCCGGCTTTCTGCAGCGCTGCGGCCACGTAGACATTACGCGGACTGCGGCGGCTGCTCCCGCTGCCATGAGCAAACACCACGACCGCAGCCGCCTCCGTCGGTATCGTCAGGCTTCCTTCCAGACCGCTGGGCATTATTCGAACTTCGCGGGAATCGATCGGCGCCATCGTTTCCGCCCTCCACGTAAGGTCGGCTTGGGAAGGACGCATCCGGCATGCCAGTGCCCGATGCGTCCGGCGCGGCGCACCGGGCTTGATCGCGCCCTGATTCACGAACGGCGTTGACTCGTTCGGTAGCATTGAGTTGGCCATTTTGGAACCACTGCGCCCCCCTCATCGGCGAGAAACCGACAAAAAAGGATGCCGCCGGGCGCAATGGAGTTTCAGCTTCACCGACGGGCTTGCGGATGAGACACTATACGGATGTCCTCCAATCGTGCGCAAAATCGGCCGCGGCGTCCGGGGGTTCCGTATCCGCTGGGCGCCACCTGGGACGGAGAAGGAGTCAATTTTGCTCTTTTCTCCGAAAATGCCACCGGCGTCGAGCTTTGCCTGTTTGGCGGAGCCGACGGCAACCATGAGGAGGCCCGCATCGAAATCACCGAACAGTCGGATCAGGTCTGGCATGTTTACCTGCCCGCAATCGCGCCCGGCCAGCGCTACGGCTATCGCGTTCACGGGCCATACGATCCTGCGGCCGGCCACCGTTTCAATGCGCAAAAATTACTGCTCGACCCCTATGCCAAGACTATCGACCGGCCCTTGCGATGGAGCGACGCGCTGCTCGGGTATGAAATCGGCGGCCCCGACGCCGACTTGAACATCGATCGGCGCGATAACGCAAGCGTGATGCCGAAAAGCGTCGTGGTGGACGATGCTTTCGATTGGAACGGCGACCACCTGCTGCGGACCGCGTGGAACGAAACCGTCATCTATGAGGTTCACGTTAAGGGCTTTACCTGGCGCCATCCGCAGGTCCCGCCGGCGATGCGCGGCACCTACGCCGGGCTGGCCAGCCCGCCCGCGATCGACCATCTGCGCGCGCTGGGAATAACCGCGGTCGAGTTGATGCCTGTGCATCAGTCGGTCAGCAGCCACGTCCTGGAAGAGCGGGGACTTACTGATTATTGGGGTTACAACTCGATTGGTTACTTTGCGCCGGATTTGCGGTTTTCATCCTCCGGTTCGCTGGGCCAGCAGGTGACCGAGTTCAAGTCGATGGTGAAGGCGCTGCATCAGGCCGGAATCGAAGTAATCCTCGATGTGGTTTATAATCATACCGCGGAAGGCAGCCATCTGGGGCCGACGCTGTGCTTTCGCGGTATCGACAATCTCAGCTATTACCGGCTCCAGCAGTCCAACCGGCGGCTGTACGCAGACTTCACGGGATGCGGCAACACACTCAACATGCGCCATCCGCGAACCTTGCAATTGGTGATGGACAGCCTGCGCTACTGGGTTCTGGAGATGCACGTCGACGGCTTCCGCTTCGATCTGGCTGCGGCGCTGGCGCGCGAACTGCACGACGTCGATCGGCTGGCAGCTTTCTTCGATATCATTCTTCAGGATCCGGTGCTGTGCCAGGTCAAACTAATCGCCGAACCCTGGGATCTTGGGGAAGGCGGCTACCAGGTGGGCAATTTTCCCGTGCTGTGGAGCGAGTGGAACGGCAAATACCGCGACGCGGTGCGCGATTTCTGGCGCGGCGCCGACCAGACGCTGGGTGAGTTCGCAACCCGTTTTACCGGCAGTTCCGACCTCTATGGGCCCAGCCGGCGCCAGCCCCATGCCAGCATCAATTTCGTCACCTGCCATGACGGCTTCACCCTGCACGACCTGGTCTCGTACAACTTCAAACACAACGACGCCAACCGTGAAGAAAACCGCGACGGCGACAACCACAACCGCTCATGGAACTGCGGTGCCGAAGGTCCCACCGGAGATCCAATTGTCAACCTGATGCGGGCGCGGCAAAAACGCAACTTCCTTGCGACATTGTTTCTGTCCCAGGGGGTGCCGATGCTGCTGGCCGGCGATGAGATCGGGCGAACCCAGAAGGGCAACAACAACGCCTATTGTCAGGACAACGAAATCTCATGGCTGGACTGGGACAATGTCGACCGCGAACTGCTCGAATTCACTCGCCACCTGATCCGCTTCCATCAGGACCATCCCATTTTCCGCCGCCGCCGATGGTTTCAGGGACGGCCCATTCACGGTCAGGACGTGCATGATATCGCATGGTTCAGGCCGTCGGGCGAAGAGATGTCGGAGGAGGATTGGCGCCACGGGTTTGCCAAGTCTATCGGCGTCTTCCTGAACGGCGATGCCATTCCAAGCCCCGGTCCGATGGGTGAGCGAATCGTGGACGACAGCTTTTACCTGCTGATCAACGCGCATTTTGAGCAGTTGGCCTTTGTGCTGCCAATGCGCCAGGACTGCTCGGGATGGGTAAAGGTTTTAGACACCTCCGATGGCTTTATACAACCCGATTCCACGGTTCTGCTGCCCGGGGAGCGCGTTAACGTGTATGCCCGATCGCTGGTATTGATGCGTCTGGTGGTTGATGCGCGGCGCCGCGCCGCAACCGGCCGCGACGCGGCGAAACCCGTGGCCGGAAATCCCGTTGTGCTAAAGTAGCCGTGTAGTCTATTCGATGGCAGCGATAGCAACCCTCAAGGTTCACGATTATCTGTGGGAGATCCCGCGCAGCGGTATGATGCGCGTGCCCGGACGGATCTATGCCAGCGAACAGATGATGGCCGAGATGCGCAACGATCCTGCGTTGATACAGGTCGCTAATGTTGCGTGTCTCCCCGGGATCGTCGGTTACTCGCTCGCGATGCCTGACATCCATATGGGTTACGGTTTTCCGATCGGAGGAGTCGCCGCGGTCGATCCCGATAACGGCGTCATATCGCCCGGAGGCGTCGGCTACGACATCAACTGCGGCGTGCGTCTGATTCGCACAAAACTAAGCTATGACGACGTGCGCGACAAGGCGGAACGGATGGCGGATGCGCTGTTCGAGGCGATTCCGGCGGGCGTCGGCTCCAAGGGCGCGATCCCTGGCCTGGCCATCGACGACCTGCGACGGCTGGTGGCCAAAGGGGCTCGATGGGCCCGCGACCGCGGCTACGCTTGCGAGGCGGACCTCGAGCATACGGAAGAAAACGGCTGCCTGGAAATGGCGGATTCCTCCGCCATCAGCGATCAGGCCTACCAGCGCGGACGCGTCCAGCTCGGCACCCTGGGGTCGGGCAATCATTTCCTGGAATGCAGCCGCGTCGACCAGATCTACGACAGCGCGACGGCGCAGGCGCTCGGGCTGGAGCTGGGCCAGGTGACGATTCTGATTCATTCCGGCTCGCGCGGCCTCGGCCATCAGACCTGCGATGATTATCTGAAGACGATGGGAGCGGCGATGGGCCGCTATGGGATCCAACTGCCCGACCGTCAGCTTGCCGCCGTGCCGATCAAATCCGCGGAGGGCCGCGCCTACCTTGGCGCGATGGCGGCGGCGGCGAATTTCGCCTGGTGCAACCGCCAGTTGATCATGCATCTGGCCCAACGCGCGCTGGAGGCGGCGCTTCAGCTCAGCCCGCGAGAGCTGGGTTTCAGTTTGATTTACGACGTCTGCCATAACATCGCTAAATTCGAACAGCACGAAGTTAACGGCGAGCGCCGTACCTTGTGCGTACATCGCAAAGGGGCCACACGCGCTTTCGCTCCGGGCCATCCGAGTCTCCCCGCCGCCCTGCGCAATCTGGGGCAGCCGGTGCTGATTCCGGGCGACATGGGCCGTTACTCGTTCCTCCTGATCGGGCAGGAAGGCGCGATGAAGGAAACCTTCGGCTCGACCTGTCACGGCGCGGGACGCGTGATGAGCCGCCATCAGGCGCAGCGCACCGCCCGCGGGCGCAACTTGTATGCCGAGATGGCCGCGGCCGGCGTCGTGGTGCGGTCGCGCGGCCGCTCGACCATCGCCGAAGAAATGCCGGCCGCTTACAAAGACGTCGCCGACGTTGTCGGCGTGATGGAAGCCGCAGGCGTCAGCCGCAGGGTCGCACGCCTAAAGCCCTTCGCAGTCGTCAAAGGCTGAGGCAAAACAAGCAAAATGTGCGACCTTTGGGTGCGGTTCATTGCTGGACTGAAGGCCAAACCTGGTCAGCAGCATCAACAAAGAGGAGCGGAGGAAGAGTAGTGAGAGAGCAGAAAAGATAACGGTGGACTCACACCCTTTTTGCTGTCTGTTCTTCGTCTCACTTTCTTTCCTTGTTCCTCTCTCTTTCGCGGAGGTGCCTAATGCAGGAACTGTTAATGCGGGCGCAACGAATAGCCGAGCTGCTCAAGGCGCGGCGTGAAACCGTGGTGGTCGCGGAATCATCGACCGGAGGGCTCATTTCGGCGGCGTTGCTCAGCGTGGGCGGTGCTTCGGCTTACTTTTTGGGCGGCGCTGTCGTCTATACTCTGAAGGCCCGGCGCATCCTGCTCGACATCCAGGACGACGCGGTAAAAGGGATGCGAGGCGCCAGCGAGCCATACGCGACGTTATTGGCGCGCACCGCGCGTGAGCGATTTGGAGCAACCTGGAGCATCGCAGAAAGCGGCGCGACCGGGCCCACCGGGAATCGCTACGGCGATCCGCCCGGTCATACCTGTATCGCGATTGCGGGCCCACTGGAACGGAGCATTACGCTTGAAACCGGCGAGAACGATCGGGTGGGCAATATGTATGCGTTCGCCGCGAAGGCGCTGGACCTGCTTGGTGAAGCGCTTGCAACGAGCGGACAGAAGTGAGGGAAGAGAAGGAAGCAGTGTGAAAAAAGGGTGGGAATTTTCGCATCCCACCCAAAACCAGAAGGTCGCTTTTCCTATCTCACTACTTGCTGCTTACCCTCATTCCTGTCTTTTCACGGTTCAATCGGCAGCTTGTACAACTCGATCACATTTGTACGGGCGATGCGCTTCTGGTCCTCGACCGGGACGCCGTGGAAATGCTCTTCGAGGTTGGGAATCGATTTGGGCCAGGTGCCGTCGTAATGGGGGAAATCCGAGCCCCACATCATGTTGCGCGTGCCCACAACGTCGCGCATCCGCACCGCGGTCTTGTCGCGCATGAAGGTGCAGATCACCTGGTCATGGAAGATCTGGCTGGGCGTGCGGCCCGAGGTGATACCACCGGAACCCGCCCACCCCTGGTCGCGGAAATAATGGTAATCCATCCGCTCCAGCGCCGGCGCCGGCCACGACGCGTCGTTTTCCACGCTCAGCACCTTGAGCTTGGGATGGCGGTCGAAGGTGCCGCCCATGATCATCGTGCAGATCGAATACATCACCGGCGTGAAAGCGAGAGAGAAATCCACCAGCATATTGTTGGTTAACGTAAACCACTTCTTGTCGCCGGCCACGTGCAGGCTGACCGGCATCTCAAGGTCGGCGGACGCGTCCCAGAGCGGGTCCCATTTTTTGTGGTTGTAGCCCTCCCCGATTTCCTGCTGCACGCTGATCTGCGCCGATACCATCCCCATCTTGCGGCACCGCTCCATCTCCTTGACCGCGCGATCCACCGGCTCGGTGGGTATCATGGCGACGCCGAACAGGCGTTTGGGCGCGGTGGAACAGAAATTCGCCAGCCAGTCGTTGAACGCCTGCATGCAGGCGAACTGGAAGTCCAGGTCGGTCATCGGATAAAAAGTCGTGCCGAAGGTGGTGTAGAGCACCTCGGCTTCCACCCCGTCGCGGTCCTGGTCCTTGAGCCGTTCGAACGGGTCATAGGAACCGGGCAGGACGTTTTCCCACCGCTCGGCCATCGAAATGTCCTTGGCATCCTTGTTGACCGAGGACGAAGTGCCGATACCGCGTTTTTCCTGGCGCCCGCCGGGACACCAGAACATGTCCTGATCGGCTTCATGCACCAGGCGCGGGGCTCGATCCAAAAACTTGCGATCGATTCGTTTGGTCCATAAATCGGGCGGCTCGACCACGTGGGAATCCGCTGATATCGGTTTGAATGACAGGCTCATAAACGCTTTTACTCCTGCCGGTTTTTCACTCAGTCAATCAATAGCGCAAAGGGGAGGCGATAGAAAAGAGGGAAGAAGAGACATACCGGACCCTCAACGAAGACCCGCGCGCCGCTGTTGTTCTCGCACTACTCGCCGCTTTTCCCTCACCTCTCTTTTCTCCCTCACCAGCGCGACACCACTATCTTCTTGCGCGTATAAAACTCGATTCCATCGCTGCCCTGCAGATGCAGGTCGCCGTAAAAGGAACTCTTCCATCCGGTGAAAGGATAAAAGGCCAGCGGCTGAGCCACGCCGACATTGATTCCGATCATCCCGCATTCGACTTCGTCGCGGAATTGACGGGCGGCCCGGCCGGAACCGGTGAACACCGCAGCCATGTTGCCCAGCGGCAGACGGTTTACCAGATTAATCGCTTCTCTGACGTCTTTGACGCGGCTTATCGAAAGCACCGGTCCAAAGATTTCCTCGCGCCCCGCGGCCATCGCGGGCGTCACTCGGTCCACGATAGTGGGGCCGACGAAAAAACCGGGGCGTTGCACGTATTCGGGCGCACGTCCGTCGACCACCAGATCGGCGCCCTGGGCGGCCGCGCGTTCAATATGGCCGAGGACGCGGAGGCGATGGTCGTCGGCGACCAGCGGGCCCATATCCACGGCAGGATCATCGCCTGGTCCAAGCTTGAGCTTGCGCGCCGCCGCCTCCAGGCGAGGAACAAGCTGGTCGGCGGCTTCGCCGATTGCGACCGCGACGCTTCCCGCCAGGCATCGTTCGCCGGCGTTGCCGAAGGCCGAATTGATGATTGCGGAGGTGGCCATATCCCAGTCGGTGTCGGGCAGAACGAAAATGTGATTTTTGGCGCCGCCTGCGGCCTGCACGCGTTTGCCGTGACGGGCGGACTCCTGGTAAACATGGCGCGCCGCCGGCTCCGACCCAACGAATGAAATCGCGCGCACCTCCGGCGCCGCCAGCATCGCGTTGACAGTCTCCGCCGCGCCGTGCACCAAGTTGAGCACGCCGTCGGGAAAGCCCGCGTCGGTTAACAACTCTGCCAGGCGCACCGCGCCCAGCGGCGTGCGTTCGGATGGCTTCAGTACGAAGGTATTGCCGCTCACCAGTGCCAGCGGAAACATCCACAGCGGTATCATCACAGGGAAATTGAATGGAACGATCCCGCCGACAACGCCGAGAGGATAACGGTAATAATCCTGATCGATCGCGGTGCTGACCGCTCGAAGCGTGCGGCCCTGCAGCAACGTGGGCGCGGAGCATGCGAAGTCGACCACCTCAATTCCGCGCCGCACCTCGCCGCGCGCCTCCTCCAGGGTCTTGCCGTGATTGCGGGTGACGATCGCGGCCAATTCCTCGAAATGGCGCTCCAAAACGGTCTTGTAGCTGAACATCAGCCGGGTGCGTTCAAGCACCGGCGTCGCGGCCCATCCGGGCCATGCGCGCACCGCTGCGGCGACGGCGTCTTCGACCTCGGCCGCCGAGCTGAGCGGGGTCTGCTCAATCACTTCGCCGGTGGCTGGATTGAACAACGGCACGCTGCGGGCCCCGCGTGGCTCGCGCCATTTTCCGCCGATTAGATTGGACAGCATTTAACGCCTGACGCTTAGTAATTAAGCGCCGCCTATTACGTTGCGCAAGGCCTTTTAATGGACCAACTGTACTATCGGCTTGTCATCTGTTCGCGGACCGCCTTGATCTTAGCCAAAAAACCGGCCAATGATCGCCATCAAATAACCAAGGCCGCCGATCGATTTGGGGAGTAAGCAGCAATGGAAAATCTGCCCGCCTTCAAAATGGTATCCGCCGATTCTCATGTCGTCGAACCGCCCAATCTGTGGGTCGAACGCGTCGATCTGCGCTACCGCGAGCGCGCCCCGCGCATCGTCAGCGAGCCGGACTCGGACTACCTGGTGTGCGAAGGCGGGCTGACCTACAAGCATCCTATCGGCCTGACCGTGTGCACCGAAGCCGCCGACGACGAGGTCAGCATGATCGGTCGCTTCGCTAACGTGCGCAAGGGAGCGTGGGACCCCCACGCCCGTCTGGCCGACATGGACCGCGACGGGGTGGAGGCGGAAATCCTTTACACCAGTTTCGGCCTCAGCATGTTTTCAATCCCCGATCCGGACTTTCAACTGGCCTGCTTCCGCGCTTTCAATGATTGGTTGGCGGAGTACAGCTCCGGCGCCCCCAACCGGTTGTACGGTGTGGCGATGATTCCGACCGATCCGATCGAAGCGGCCACGGCGGAGATGGCGCGCTGCCGCAAGATGGGTTTGCGGGCGGCCATGATCAGTATCAGCCAGGACACCGGCCAGGGCTACGAAAATCCGGCCTACGATCCAATCTGGTCGGCGTCGGAAGACCTGGAAATGCCGATCAGCCTGCACGTCGCGGCCAGCAAGAAACACTTCTCCCAGACCGGCAATGTGATGGCGGATTTCTCACTCGCCTTCACGCCGACCATGTACTCGCTGGCGGCGATGATCTTCTCTGGCGTGTTCGACCGCCATCGCAAGCTCAAGGTGGTGTCGGTGGAAAACGACGCCGCGTGGGTGGCGGGAATCCTGGAGCGGATGGACTTCCGCGCTCATCGCGATCGGGGATGGGCGGGCGCCTTCAACGCCATCACGTCGGGCCGCCCGCCCAGCCAGATCTTCCACGAACACGTGGGCGTCACCTTCATGCGCGATCGCACCGCGGTGCGCAACCGCGACATCATCGGGCTCTCCAACCTGATGTGGGGCTCCGACTATCCGCACTTCGACGGCACCTGGCCGCATTCAAAGGAGGTGCTCTCGGAGCATTTCGGCGGTGTCCCGATCGAAGATCAACTGCGCATCGCGCGGCGCAACGCTATCGAGTTGTACCGCCTGCCACTTGAGCAATGAGAGAGCAGGCGAATTCTTTGTGGGTTATTGCCCGGTGATGAGGAAGGTCACCCGTCTTAGCGCGTGGTGCTGCGAGGAGCAGGCGACGACACCGCCAGCGCCCAGCGAGGTGCAATCATCGATGCAATCGTCGTACTCGCTGCGGGTATCGGCCAGGCATTCCTCGAGGTCTTGGAGATCTTCGTCGCCATGGCTGTAATCGGCGCGGCATTGGCCCAGGTTGGAGACGTATTCGCCCTTGCAATCGTCGTCGCATCCGCCGGCGTGCGCCGGGAGCGGCGCTGCGAGCGCAAACGCGAACAGGCAGGACAGCATCTTGAGCCGGGCAGCCGTTCGCGGCAAGCTTTTAACGCCGCAACGGCGCGGCTGTGAAACTGCAAACGTAAAAAACTTACTGGCCCAGGTCATCTCCGCCAATCGCCAGCGTGAGCCGCTTGACCTTCGATACTTGAACAATTCTGATTGACAAATGCTCCCAAGGCAATTGGCTGCGCGTTTTCGACCGTGCCCGCCTTCGAAAATTTCCTGAACACGGGCGGTCGAGCAGCGCGCTTTGGTCCCGCGTGAGTATCGGTATTTTTTCCCGCAGACGCGGCGCATTGCTCCGCGGCCTGTTGATTCTGGCTTCGATCGCGGTCGTATCACCGGCTGGCGCCAGTCCGCGGGTCTGGCAACCCCTGCTGCTGCGGGGAAAACAGCTCCCGCAACTCCTGAATGTTCCGGTCAGCCGGATCGAAGTCCTCGCCGTCCATCATGGCAGGCTTGAACCGATTCCGTTCCAGGTCGATTCGGTCCTGATCGGCGGAATTTACGCTTTGCCGCAGGGACCCGTACCCACGGCAATCGTCGGCGAGCAGGCGGTCGGGCCGGACGACGAAATAACGATGATGATGTTCGATCTGGGCGAGCGCATCCCCGACACGACCGTGCTGCCCACGGGCGCCCTTGAAGTTGCAGTGACGGATCCGCTGGGTGGCCCGCAGCGTTACGTCTACATGGCCGCCGTCAAAAATCCGCGGCTGAGCCCGGCTCACTACGTCGATTACGATCCGCGACACGAGATCGTGGAAACCGACAGCTACAGACTCGGCTTTAAGAACGAATTTCCCGATGACTTTCGCCTCCAAAGCCACAAGGGTGAACTTTCCCAAAACCTGATCGACGGGTTTGAGCTGCGTGGCCGGGTCTCACTGCTCAATCTGATCAAGGTGCATCTGACCGAAAAGGACATCAAAAGCCGCCTGCTCGCTTACCGCGTTGGACCGGTACGAGTGATTCGGCGCGTTGGCCATCGCATTGAGATCTTAAAGCCGATTCAATCGCCCGAGGTTTCCACCGTGGAGTTCTTCTATCGCGATTTCGGGCAGGCGCCGTTCACGATGCGCCTTCCCTGGCACAGGCTGTTCCGTGATGTCCAGGGCACAATCGCGATGGAGTTCATGAATTTGCGCGGTTATTCGATCCTGGCCTCCGGGCTGGAGCAGCCAATCGAAATCAACAACAGCGGCGCCGCCGCGATCATCGATCACGACACGCCGGCCACATGGCTCGCGCTGCGCGGCGGCGGCCGCCTGATGCTGCAAACCTTTGCGCCGTCTGCGGATCTCGATCAAATCACGCGCGAACTCTATTACCAAGCCGAGCCGTGCCGCTCCGGGGGTCCGCAATGCGGGCTGGCGGCCGCGGTTGGAATTGAGACCGACGGATGGCAGCGCCTGTCCAGCGGACCCCATCGCTTTGATCCGTTGCTGATAAGCGCCCCCGAAAATTACGGCGCGCGCACAGCAATCGACGAAGCCTCGACCGCCGTGGTGGTAACGGTGCGCGTGGCCAGGCAGCGGTCGCCCAATCCGTCGGCGTCGGTCTCCCGCGCGGTCATTTCACAGGCGCCGCTTTCCGAGCCCGGCAAATGATTCAGCCCTGGTGACGGCGGGCGGCGAGCTGCGCGATCGCCTCTGCGATTTGGCGGCTTAGATCGCCCAGGGCCTGGCTCAATGCGGCCACGCCTTGATCGGTATCGGCTCCGCACGATGCTTTCAGATCGGAGTGGCGGCCTTGAAGGATATGCCCGTCAACCGGGTTGTCGATACTCCATCGGGCGGCCAAGCCGCTTTCCCCATCGGTGCCACACTCGAAGCGATCGACCGTGATCGCAATCTGATAATCGACATGGGTGGAGCTATACCAGGGAAATTGGATGATTTGCTGGGTCCCGAGCAGCGTCGTCAGGTTTTGCGAAAGCACATGGGTGAAATTGTCTTTGAGCGGCTCAGCCCAATGATCGTCATTGAGAAAGCGCACCTGGTTAGGAGCGATGCGCGTGGCTATTTCAGAACGCTCCAGATACTGGGGGAATTTGATTGGGCCCAGGCCCAATACCAACCCGCTGGTGTCGTTCTGATCGATGGCATTTTGCGCGGTCGCAATCGGCGTAAGTAGAAAATAACGGGAATGATCGGGTATCGGCGTCAGAATAGTGCACGCCGCCAATGAAACCAAAACCGCGATCATCCAAAGTCCGGCCAGACGGATGTGGTGGCTCAAGCTTTGGTGCTTCATCGCCCGTCCTGAGCCACGCCGCGAATCACGGCACTGGGATTGCGCCGCAGAAAATCGGCCAGATCGCGGGTAGAACGTGCGGCGGCGGAAACGTCCTCCAGCGCTTTGTTGAGTTGATAGTTAACCGGTGAAGCCGGATCGAGAATCGTCCTGGCTTCGAGGAAGGCGCCCTGTGCCGCCACGAACGCCTGCTGGGCCGCCGCCAGAGACGATCGCGCCTGGCGCATGGTTTCGGCGGTATTGTCCGAAGCTTCGCGCAAGCTGCGCGAGAGGGGCACAACTTCGGTCCTGATAGTGTCGGTCATGCGCTGCGCGCTTTGCGCCGCCGCGTCGAGCGAGGTGATCGCAAGCTGAAGCCGGTCCAGCGCGGTTTGAAGCTGCGGCGACTGCACCAGGTCGCGCAGCGCGTCGGTGGTCCGCGTCATCGAATCGATCGCTGCCTGGAAATCGATTTGGCTCAACCTGCCCAGTACTCTACCGACATCCTGCTGGACCTGCTCGAATTCGGTGCGGCGAGTCGGGATTTCGGGAAAGGTTGAATTGGGCGGCAGCACGAAATTGGCGGGGGTTCCCGGATGCATATCGAGGTCGACATAGAGCAGTCCGGTGAGCAGACTTTCCATCGCCAGTTCGCCGCGCAACCCCGCGTCGATCAATCTTTTCAAGGATTTCGGATCGGTCAGATTCAAGGCCTCACCGCCGCGCCTGGTCATCTTTCTTTCATCCAATTCGATCAAAACCGGCACGCGCATCCCGGTAGGGTTATTGGTCCGGACCGCATACTCGAGTTGATTGAGACTAAGCAATATTCGATAAACCGAGCCGATTTCGACACCGTGAAATTTCACTGGCGCATCCACGCGCAGGCCGTTGACATTGCTTTGGAAGTACAAAACGTAGATCTGGCGGCGCCGAAACAGCGAACCTGAGCCCAGAAGCGTAATTGCCAGGATAACCAGCACCAGCGCGCCGGCCACGAACGCTCCGACCACGGCTGGATCTGCTCGTTTAGCCATGATTTGGCACCAATCCTGACTGTGCTTCTCCTCGCGTCAGAAACCGACGCACCCGAGGATCGTCGCTGTGGTCGCGCAGTTGTCTGGGATTACCGTAAGCGATGGGCGCGCGGCTCTCGCCGTCCAACAGAACGCTGTCGTCACCGATGGTGAAGATGCTGGCGAGTTCGTGCGTAACCACTACCACGGTCGTGCCCAGGCTGGCGCGCAATTCCAGGATAAGATCGTCGAGCAGGCGCGAGGTTATCGGATCGAGCCCCGCCGAGGGCTCGTCGAAAAAAAGAATTTCCGGATCAAGCGCGATAGCCCTGGCGATCGCGGCGCGTTTTTGCATCCCACCGCTGAGCTGCGACGGATAGAAATCCTCGAATCCCTTGAGCCCGACCATTGCCAGCTTCAGCGAGGCCACCTCGCGGATTTCGGCCGGGCTCAGATTGGTGAATTCAGCCAGCGGCAGCCCGACGTTTTCCGCCAGGGTCATCGAGGTCCACAACGCTCCGCTCTGGTAGGTGACGCCGAAGCGGCGCACAATCTCGCGCCGTTGCTCAGGCCCCGCGGCGGTGAAATTCACCCCGCTGTACAGGACTTCGCCGGCCACTGGTTCGAGCAGGCCGATCATGGCGCGCAGCAGCGTGCTTTTGCCGCTTCCGCTTCCGCCCATGATGATGAAAATCTCCTGGCGCCTGACCATGAAGTTGATTTCCCTCATCACGACAAACTCGCCATAGGCGAGCGTGAGATTGCGCACCTCAATATGGGGTTTGAGATCCGCAGACGAGCCGTTTACTGGGTTATCGGGCGCCATCAAAGACCAAGAATATTAAACACGACGGCAAAAACACCGCACGCACTGACGACCGCCACGATGCCGGTGACGACCGCGGAGGTGGCGGCTTCACCCACAGCCGAGGAACTGGAGCCGCATTGGAAACCGCGCAAGCATCCGGCCAGGCCGATCAGGACGCCATAGGCGGCGGCCTTGAACAGGCCGCCTAACACCGAAGTCAAATCGATCGCCTGAAGTGACGCATCCAGGTAGCTGCGCAGCGAAAGGTGCAGCATCGCGGATCCCACCGCCGCTCCACCCATGATGCCGAGCAAATCGGAGTACGCGCACAGCAGCGGCATCATCAGGACCAGCGCGATCACGCGCGGGAGAACGAGGAACTCCATCGACGGTATTCCCATCGTCTCCAGCGCGTCAATCTCCTGGGTCACCTTCATTGCGCCCAATTGCGCGGCGAAAGCGGCGCCGGTGCGTCCCGCCATGATGATCGCGGTCATCATCGCGCCCATCTCGCGCACCATCCCGATCGCGACCAGGTTGGCAACGAAAATCTGTGCGCCAACTTTTTCCAATTGCACCGCGCCCATGAAGGCAAGGATGACGCCGACCAGAAAGCTGATCAGGGAAACAATTCCCAGCGCGTTCGCTCCGCATTGTTGAACCGTGAGCGCAAGATCCGAAAACTGGTAGCGCGCCCGTCCGCGCAGGAAATTTACCAAAGCGATGCTGAATTCGCCCAGGAAGGCGAGCGACTCAGTGATCGACCGGCTATAGTCGATGCTCAACTGTCCGATGCGGGCGAGCAGGCCGGGCGCGGCAGGGGTAGCACGAACGGCCCTGGCTTGCGGCGCCGCTTGGGCCAGGTCCAGCAACCGCTCAAGGCCATGGGGCATCGCGCTTAGATCGATCTTGATTGCGCGGCTCCGGGCCAACTCACAAGCCTTGGCGATAAAGGTCACCAGCGCGCTGTCCCAGGCGCCCAGCTCGGCGCCGTCAAAGGCCACGCGTCTGATCGCGGCACCCTTGGACAGCTCGCGTTCGAAATCGGCGATGGGAGGCAAACCTACGTCGAGCGACCACGCGCCGACCAGCCGAACCAGGAGCGTGCCGTTTTCGCGCTCGAAAAGAACGGCACTTTCGTCGGTTGCGGCGCCAGCCGCCGGGGCATCCGCCAACGCCGCTCCGCCTCCCTTATCAGCTATGACAGCGCCTCCCCTGACTGGCCGCTCCACCATGACAAAGCAATATAGCATTGATGGCGCTGAGAATGGCCCTGGCGCGGAAAATCCCCAGCCCATCTATTCAACCGGATGCCCCCCATCGGACGGCTTGAGCATCGGATGCGGCTGGGTTAGAAGGTCTGGACTGTTTGGAGAGTGCCGGCGTTTGTGCGCCGGCGGATTGCGAGGCAACGTTCTGATGACAGGCCGAATTGGACTGAGAGCTGCGATTTTGGCGGCGCTGATAACGGCAGGCCCGGCCCTGGGGCAAACGGCGATCAAGATTCACGACATTTTGCGAAGTCCCGCCGTGTACAACGAGCACAACGTCGCGGTATTCGGGCATGTAAAAGCACTCTCGTTCGGGCCCCATTACACGACCTTCAAGATCTGCGGCGCGCATTGCCTGGATGTCCTCGCCTGGGGCCATCCACGAATTTCCGAACACCAGGCGCTCAGTGTGCGCGGCCGGTTTCATATTTCGAAGGAAATCGATCATCGGAAGTGGCGCAATTTGATCGAGGTTGAGCACGGTACTCTCTAATCCGAATTCCCCCCTGTGCAGCGTCGTGCCGGCTTGACGGGGTCAGACCGGTTGCTACCAGCCGATTACCTGCGCGGGCATCAGGCCGGCCAACTGCCCGCGGGGATCGGCGCCGCCGCTGACATCGCTGGTTGCCGGATCGTAAGCGGCTGCCAGTACAAATCCTTCGCGATAGGACGGCATCACCTCGACCACGTGGCCGCGTGCCCTGAGTTCGCTGCGCACATGTTCGTCGACACGGTCTTCGATTCGCAGCAGTCCCGGATTAGCGGTGTGCGGATAGAATGTGATCGGCATATGGCCGGAAGAAAACCGCGGCGCTTCGATCGCCTCCTGCAAATCCATTCCGAAGTGGACCAGGTTGAGGAAGAACTGCAGCGTCCATTGGTCCTGGTTGTCGCCGCCCGGCGTTCCAAACGCGATACATCTGCCAGCGGGATCGATCGCAAGCGACGGGGTGAGCGTGGTCCGCGGGCGTTTGCCCGGCGCCAGTGCGTTGGGATGGTGCTCGTCGAGATGGAAGCTCTGCAGCCTCGTACCGAGCGGGAAACCGAGCGTGTCGATCACGGGCGAACTGGGAATCCATCCGCCGCTGGGCGTGATCGCGATCGCATTGCCATGACGATCGGCGGCATCGACGTGGACCGTTCCGCGCCCCCAGTTCGTGGCCTGCGCTGGTGGATCGATCGCAGCCCGCATCGTGGCCGGATCGCCCGGCCGCGCCGGATCAAGCAAGGCGCGATCGGGATCGATCAGGCGGCGGCGCATTTCAGCGTACTGGCGCGAAAGCAGCCCCTTGATTGGAACCTGCGCGTATTCGGGATCGCCGTACCAGGCTTCGCGATCGGCGAACGCCAGTTTGGCCGCTTCGATCACGCAATGGATGTACTGGGTCGAATTATGCCCGAGCGCCGGGAGATCGAAGCCCTCGAGCAAGCGCAGTTGCTGGAGAAAAACCGGGCCTTGGGACCAGGGCTGGCATTTGAAGATGGTGTATCCATGGTAATCGATGCTCAGCGGTTGCTCGATTTTGGTCCGGAAACGCGCGAAGTCCTCCATCGACAGCAGGCCGCCATTGGCCTCGGACCACTTCACCATTTCGGCGGCGATATCGCCGAGAAAATAGCGTTGGCGAACCGCGTCCAGGCCGGCGGCGCGCCCGCCGTTTCGCGCTCCCGCTTCAGCCTCGATAAGACGGCGGAAAAATCGTGCGAGGGAGGGATTTTTCAGGCGATCGCCGACCTGTGGCACCTTGCCGCCGGGCAGGTAGATTGCCGCCGTCGTGGGCCATCGCTTGAGGAAATGGCCCGCATTGGCGTGCAGCGACGCCATCTCGGTGGTTCCGGTTACCGCGGTGCTTCGGGCCGGATTGCCTACCAGTCCGGAATGGGCTGGAAAACCCTCTTCGGCCAGCTCCAATGCCGGTTCGAGGACGCGCGCAAGCGTGAAGGTGCCGAAGTGTTCCAAAGCCGTGAGCAATGCGTCCAACGCGGCGGGGACACCGGCAGCCAACAGCCCTTGGCCGGGAATCAACTTTATCCCCAGGGAGCGGTAGTGCGCGATCGTGGCGCGGGCGGGCGCGGTCATATTGCCATTGATCGAAAAGACCCGAGCGCTGCCGGCCGGCCGCACTAAAATCGGCGCCTCGCCGCCAATCGTATGCAGGTGCGGATTGACAATTCCCTCAACTAACGTCGCAGCAATCGCGGCGTCGATCGCGTTGCCGCCGGCTGCGAACATGCGCGCCCCGGCCGCTGCTGATAAATAATGCTCCGTCGCAATCACGGCGTGATTGCCCATCACCAGTGGATAAATCGTCGACATGGCCCTTGATCTTCCCTGCCCCGCGAGAAACGTCCCTCAGACTATGCTATAAATGGATTGGAGTGAAAATCTCTGGAAATCCATTGGTCCGTAATACGCGTGAAATCTGATCAATTCTCTATTAGGCGTACGGCTGCCGCAGGCTGGATGAATTTTGGCCAGAGCCGGTGTCGTCTAATGGTCAGGTATGACGAAAGTGCGAGGCGGAACGCCCATTTTTGGGCAATCCGGGGAGAAGGGCAAATCTGTGAACTCATCGGCAGAAGACAGGCAGGATGGGGTTGTGGGGAGATATTGCCGACTGCTCAAGCCGGTTCGCGACCGCGAGGGTCATTCCCGCTTCAATGAACGGTTACGAATCCTGCGCGAGGTGCGTAATCTGGACCGCGTGATGTATTTGGTCCAGTTCGAGGACGGCGCCACAACCTTCGTTTTTCCCCATGAAGTGATAGTCGAATAGCCGGCTCGGCACGCCTGGCCGACGCTCGCTTTCCTGGCATTCCCGTTAAAGCAGGAGCTATGCCTGCTTTGTCGGCCTTCTGCGGCTGCCGTAAGATGACGGCAAAGGAAATCCCAGTCCGGAGGTGACGCAATGCGTGCCGCGGTCTTGAAAGCGCCCAAATCGATCGAACTTGACCACGCTTACCCGGAACCGCCGATGGGCCCGGCGGACCTCAAGCTCAAGGTAGATTACACGGGGATTTGCGGCAGCGATTTGCATGTCTTTGCGGTCGAACCGCCGATGATGAAAATGCCGGTGGTGCTGGGGCATGAATTCTCCGCACAGGTGGTCGAGGTCGGGCCGGAAACGCGCGGTTTCGAGCCAGGCGACCGGGCGGTCGGCCTGATTTATCCAAGTTGCGGACGCTGCGAGTACTGTGTTCAGGGCGATTTTACTCTTTGCGATTTGCGCGCGGTCAATTTCAACCAACGCAACGGATCTTTTGCCGAATTCATTACGGTACCGGCGCGCCAGTTGTTCCTGGTCCCGCCGGGCACTCCCGCCGATGAAGCTGCGCTGATTGAACCCGCTTCGGTGGCTGTGCATGCGATCCGGCGCTCTCGCCTGAGCGTGGGCGAACGAGTGGTGGTATTCGGGGGCGGACCGCTGGGCCTGTTGATCATGAAATTGGCCCAACTCGCTGGCGCAGATCGGGTCGCGCTGGTCGAACCGGTGGCGGGACGCCGCAACCTGGGCCGGGATTACGGCGCCGATTTGGTGCTCGATCCGGCTGACGAAATCCAGGGCCAGATCAACGACGCCACTGACGGACGCGGCGCGGACATCGTTTTCGAGGTGGCGGGCAGCGGACGGGCGTTTGCGGCCGCCGGGAAAGCGGTGCGCAAACAGGGCCGGATGGTCGTGGTGGCGGTCTATGAAGGACGCGACATCCCGTACAATCCCAATCGTTTCGTGGCTGATGAAGTCGATCTGATACACAGCTACTGGGCCGGCGCGATCGACTTCCGCCGCGCAGTAAATCTGGTGTCAAGCCGCAAACTCGACGTGCGGCCATTAATCACCGGCCGCGTGGGCCTCGATCAGATGCAATCCGCGATGGACGGACTGTTAGCCGATCGCGGCAATCACAGCAAAATACTGGTGGCGTGCAGTTGAAAACAGCACACTGAAAAACGTCGCAAGAGACGCAGAAAAGGGCAATGATAAATTCTACAATTCGCGCAGGGCGCGATCGGCCAGCGGGTTGCCCACCGCCAGCAGCAAACCGATCGCGAAGACCACGCCGCCCCAACCAGCCCACCATCCCGATCGCCATCCCACGCCCAATCCAATCATCACCGCACCCCACACAGGCAAAGCGAGCGAGATCGCCATCCGCAGCACGAAATCGACCATTATGTCCAGCTTCTCGCTACTCATTATTTGCCTCTATTTGTATCGCGTGAAGGCTATGTGCCGTCGACACCAGCCACGACGAATCAGGACTCAATGTCACCTTTTTAATGTTTATCATGATTTGGTTCAAACGGGATTGAACCGATTTTCAACAGGACCATCCGATGGCCGTCCAGGGCCGGGCGCGACGCCAGTACCTCGCTGCCCTCGACTGAATGTCTGAACTTAACCCAGTTGTCCTGGATCAGGACGTAGCGCGGCTGGTAGCGGCGGGTGTGGGAGACCCACGCCAACTCCCTGATCGGCTGGCCATAATAATAGGAAATTTCATAATCGGGGCCGTCCGGGGTATAGACAGGTTGCCCGGCGGTCACCGCCCGCATCTGAATTGCAAACTCCTTAAAGGCGCGCCGCGCCGCCAGGTTCGGCCGGATGATCCCGATCCACAGACTGACTCCAGCCATCCCGGCCAAAGCAATCGCGATTGCGGTTTGCGCCGCTCTTCCACGCCGCCACAAGACCAGTGCCACGATCGAAGCGGTGGCGGCCGCCAGTATCAAGGCCGCCTCATGCGGTCGCCGCGCACCCGAAACAAAAAGTCTGAGATAAGCCGCATCACTGGATTGCATATGAGCACCGAGCCAGCCGACCAGCGCAGGCTGGCGGCTCAACACCAAACCGCCCGCCGTTGCAATTAGCATCGCCGCTGCGGCGACCAGGCCAACGGCGCGGCGCAAGCGCTCGGCTGCAGGCGGGATCTTGCCAGCGCCTGCGGTGATGATGGCGGCCACAAGAATCGCGAAGGGCGCGAACGCCGGCAGTATATAGTCGTCGCGCTTGGCGCTGGCGATCGAGAACAGACCCAGCACCGCGATCAGGAAGGCCAACTGGTAGAGCTGCGGACGCGCGCTGGCGCGCAACGGGATCGATGCGACCAGCAAGGCAGGAATGTACAGACTGAAAGGCAACGACGTGCCGATGAAGCGAACCAGCAGGTAGTAGAAAGGACGGCTCGCCTCACCCGTACCGCCCAGTTTGGCAGGCACGAAATGGCCCAGGTTTTCCTGCATGAACTGGACTTTCGCGATGGCGCCGTGAGTCTCGATCAGGGCCGGCACATACCACGCCGCAGCGACAATCGCGGCGACGACCAGCGTGCCCCACGCCCAGGACTGCGCTGCCAGGCTCAAGGGATTGCGGCGCACCATCAGCAGGTAAACCGCCACCGCGAGCCCGCACAGCACCGCGGCCAGCGGTCCCTTGGTCAGAATCGCAAGTCCCATAATTAAACCCGCCGGCAGCCAGTAACGGCCGGTCGCCCCCCCCTCCAGCATCGGATAGAGCAGGCAATAGGCCCCGAACAGCAGAAACGTGAACAGCATGTCAGTGCGGGCGTAAGCGGCATGCGAGCAAAAGCCGTAGCAGCTCAGCAGGACCATCCAGGCGATCCATCCGGCGACGCCGTCCAACCAGGCGCTCGCGTAGCCCATCACCAACATCGACAATCCCGCCGCGGCGATCAGCGAGACCGCCCGCGCTCCGGCTTCGTCGGTAACCCCGCCGCGAGCTTCGGCCAGCGCCGCCGACAGCCAGTAGAACAGGGGAGGCTTGCGGGTGACCTCGCCGTATACATCGTCGGGAAGCATCCAGTGGCCGCGATGGACAATATCGACGATGATCCAGGCGGGACGCGACTCCTCGTCCTTTTCGAAGGGAGCCGTCAGTCCCTGGCTGAGGAAGAGCAGCGCCAACAAGCCGGCGACCGCCAGGCTCATCACCCGCACATTCATTAAGGAAGCGAACTCCAGAACCTACAAATATCCGAGATCGCGCAGGCGGCGCTCGATTACCTCGCGTTCCTCGTCGGTGTAATTGTCAGCCGGCGCTTCCTCGCCGACCGCCTGACCTGCGGGCCCCGCTACGCGCTGGGGGGCGTTCGCGTTGAGGAATTCGGAGTTGAATAGCGCGGACAGGACGCGGCCTTCCATCTCCTGCGGAATTCCCAATCCCTGGCAGAACAGAATCGTCGGCGCCAAGTCGCCCAGCGTGGCGCCCTCGATCGAGCCACCGCAGGCAAAAGGGCCGCGCGCCGCCATCAGGATTCCGTTGGGCCGATGGCTGCCGCCGCGCGTGGCCATTTCGTGGGTGTGAAATTCATCGGGAAGCAGGCGGCGCAAGCTCTGGCCGGTGTGATCTTCAAGCGAGCGACCGCTCAGATAGCTATAGCCCTGGTCCAGGTTCCAGTCGATCAACAGGTCGGGAGCGCGTTCGACTTGCTCGCCGCGGTAGATTTCTTCGCGCCGATAGACGCGGCGCACCAGCGGCTGATCGGTTTCCGGATCGCGCCATTGGGTCAGCGCCTGCGCAGCGCGCGCGCACATCTCGTCGTAGCGCTCCGGCGGCACGATGCCGGCGCTTTCGCGTCCCGCCAGATTGACCCATAAGGCCGGGAAATAGGGCGACTCGTCGGAATAGACGGTAGTATGGCGCCAATCGATTCCACCGAAGCGGATACGCGATTCAATCTGGTTGCCCAGCGTCATTGAGCGCAGCAGCGGCGTGCGCAGGACCTCGGGTAGATAATGCAGGCCGAAATCCTTCAGCCGCGCCATCCCCAGCCGTGCGCTCAATCTGATGCGGCCGCCAAGCGAGCTTTGAGTGCTGGTATCGGCGGCGAACTTCAGCATCCCTTGCTGCTGCAGGAAGCGATTGAGAAACACCGCCTTGGTGCTGGCGCCGCCAAAGCCATGATCGGAAAAGATGAGGACGCCGGCTTGCGGATCCGCTGCCATCAGGCGACCCAGCGCATCGTCGATCGCGCCGTAGACTCTGGGCAGCGCCTCGCGCAGTTCATCAGGCGCATCAGACTGGTATTGCGGTGAATTGGGATCGTAGTATTTCCAGTAGCGATGGCCGGCGAAATCGCTTTCGATCAGCATGAAGGCAAAGCAATCCCATCGCTCCCGCGCCTGCGCAAACAACGCCGTGCGCACCTTGCGCTCGATCGTGTCCAGGATCGCGCCTACGCCTTCGCCCGGATTTTCGCGGGCGCGCAGCATATCCACGGTGGGCGTGATGACGTAGTCGCCGACCTCGCGCCGCAGTTCATCATAAAAGGATGCCGGATAAAAGCAGGTGCGATCCGCCCGGGCACCGATTCCGGGAGCGTCAAAGCCGCTGATCATCATGCCGTTAATCGGCTCGGGCGGATAGGTAACCGGAAATCCAATCACCGCCACGCGCCGCCCGGCTTCGCTGAGCACGCGCCATAAGGTGCGGCTGCGGCGAGATCTGGCGTTGACAAAGCGAACGCTGTAGCGGCCCGGCACCCGCTCGAAAAAATCAAAAACGCCATGCCCGCCCGGGTTCTTGCCGGTCATGAAGGTGGTGAAGGCGGGAAAGGTCATCGGCGGAAAGGTCGAACCCAATTCTCCGGACACCCCCTGTTCCATCACTCGGGCGAAATTGGGCAGCCTGCCCTGGGCAACCAGCGGCCGCACGAGGTCCAACGTCCCCCCATCCACGCCAAATATTATTAATCTATGCATTCGCTTCGCGCATTGACCGCCGCCAAACCCTCCTTGGAGCGAATGGCGATATCAGGTCTTTGCAACTGTGGTCCGTACGGGAGACCGGGTCAAGACACCGTGGCCCGCGGCAGAAAAATGCTACCCGGTCATTCACAAGCTCCCGTATGCTCGCTTGGCCCGCCTATAACAAGCCGATGGAAGCATTCGCCCGCTAAAGGGGATGGAAGGCGCGATGCGGTCTTTGCCACAATCACCCGCCTGCGAATCGGTATGATAGACCAGCGCCGTTCGGATAAGGGACAGCGCTTTTGCTGGGTAGGGACCTGGATTCGGGGATTTGCGACGGCGGGCTTTACCGTGGCGGTGATTCAGATGGCGGCAACGCGGGGTGCCGCCATCCGAGCGATTAAGGACAGGCAGCAGCCTCACCCCAACGTCACAGCGCATCAAACAGGTGTGCGGTGGGATGGTCAATGAGCACCCTGAATGGACCATGTCCATGCATCCACCAGGGGCGCCAGCAATCGCGGCACAGGACCGTGGCCAAGTGCCAGGCGAGACTGTCAAAGCTGTCCAGACCGGAGTTACCCGGCTGCTCTTGCAGGGTTGGGATTAAAATGTGATCGGACATAAGCTCTCCATCGGATCGAACTCTGAATCGAGTCATGCAGCACGATTAGTGCCACTTCAAAAGCGACAATTTGGACCGATCGCTGAGCTCATATGAGTTCTTTGAGGCGAATCCGGCTAAATTGCATCCGAACGCATCATATCCGTTCGTCTTTTTCATCAGAATCGAAGTCATGCCCGGTAAAATTCACCTTTAGTTATTCGGGCTTTCAACACTGCCGATTGGCATTCGCCCAAGAAAAATGCAAGGCATCCACAACTCTCCCACCACCCTGACGCATCTAAAGTCCAACTCGGTCCGGACAGAATTTTCGGCGAAGACTATAATCAGAACCTAGCCGCCTTGTCTAGGGCTTTGTACATCATTTTCGGCTTGCTTTGGCCACTGAGGTACGATATCTGCCTAAAAGAGACTAGTTTACACCAGTTATAGCGCGCCTTGCGATTGTGGATATCCCTCACTTTCCATTGCCGAACCTGCCGCTACGAATCACTCATGTACGGTGGCCGAACGTCCTTGCGTTTTGATCGGAAGCGTTCTTGGTAACACTTGTTGCGGGCGGGAACAAGACTGCGGGACGGGAAACGATTCGATCGCTATTGCGTGGCTTGCGACAAATTCCAGCGGTATGCTGCGCATAGCGCAACGCCTCCCGCTATTGCGCCGCCGTCGCGAGCCTGACAAAAATTTTTGCGATGAAACGGTTGGCCATCATCGGATTGGACTGCGCGGCGCCGGCCCTGGTCTTCGATCGCTTCGCCGCCGACTTGCCCAATCTGCGCCGGCTGATGCAGGCGGGTTCATGGGGCCCGCTGCTGAGCTGCGATCCCCCCATCACCGTGCCCGCCTGGTCATGCATGACAGCCAGCCGCGACGCCGGCCAGTTGGGCTTTTACGGCTTTCGCAATCGCAGGAACTATTCTTACGACGGCTACCAGATCGCCGACTCGCGCGCCGTACGCGTGCCGCGATTGTGGGAAATCCTTTCCCAAACCGGCCGTGACGTGATTGTTCACGGCGTCCCCCAGACCTATCCGGTCAGCCCGGTGCGGGGCGCGATGGTGAGCTGCTTTCTAACGCCGTCCACCAAAAGCCAGTACACCTACCCGGCCGAACTCAAACCGATCGTCGAGCAGGTGGCAGGCGGCTATGTGCTCGACGTCGAGGACTTTCGCACCGACGACAAACGCGCGCTGTTGGGGCGCATCCACGACAAAACCGCCAAACATTTCAAGGTCGCCCGCCATCTGCTGACTACCCACCCATGGCAATTCTTCATGATGGTCGAGATGGGCGTGGATCGCGTCCATCACGGCTTCTGGCGCTTCATGGACCCGGCCAACCGCAATTATGTCGCGGGCAATCCGCTGGAGGATTCGATCCGCGAGTATTACCGCGCGGTCGATCGCGAAGTCGGTGAGCTTATCGCGCTGCTGCCTTCGGATTGCGCCGTGATGGTGGTTTCCGACCATGGCGCGAAATCCATGGAAGGTGGCGTCTGTGTCAACGAATGGCTGATCCAGCAGGGTTACCTGGTGCTTAAGGAATACCCGCATAAGCCGACGCCGATCACCGCTGCCGCCATCGACTGGGATAAGACCCGGGTCTGGGGAGACGGCGGATACTATGCGCGGATCTTCATGAACGTGCGCGGACGCGAACCACAAGGCACGATTGCGCCGGACGAATACGAGAACTTTCGCGCACAACTGGCCGCTCAGCTCGAGGCGATTACCGACGATCACGGGCGGCGCCTGGGCACCCGTGCGCTGCGCCCTCAGGATATCTACCGTGAAGTAAATGGCTCCGCGCCCGATCTGATTGTCTATTTCGGCGACCTTAATTGGCGCTCGGTCGGCAGTGTGGGCTTGAACACCATACTTACCTATGAAAATGACACCGGCCCTGATGATGCCAACCACGACTACAACGGGATTTTTATTCTAAATGAACGCGGCTCGCGTCCGGACACCGTCCGCGGCCGGATCGAGGGCCGCCAACTTTATGACGTGGCGCCCACCGCATTGCGCCTGATGGGCTTGGCACCGCCGCCCCAGATGATCGGCCGCTCGTGGATTTAGCCCGCTGTGGATTACGCCGCCATCGCGCTCACTGCGAATGGCAGAAGAGATTGGGGGCGATTAGACTTATCATAGGAAGTTCGTCGCAGGAGTTATTCCTGCATCGGTTGGAATTGACTGAAGCTTCCTGGCGAGTCGGCCCATTCCGAATCGACTGCCGTTTTGTTTAGCTAAAATATCCAAGCTAACGGAATGCATTTTGCGTGTGTGCCATCGTGGAGGTGTGAATCCCATGCGCAAGAGGCTCGCCAAATGACTCGAACGACATCCGGGGCCGCGCAACTCGATTTCCCATCAGTTGGGGCGCCCATAGTTCCGTCAGCAGAGCGGTCCGACTACGACCTGGCCCATTTTACGCTGGCCGACATGGTGCGCTGTGGCGGCGCGCTCCGTCTCATGACCGGTGACTCCGCCAGCATGGAAGAGGCGGCACAAAAGGTCACCCGCTATTTGTACGACCATCTGCGAGAGCAAGGCTCCAAGCGCCGCTGCTGCGCTCTGGTGCGGCTGTTCAAGACGCACAGCTATTCCCAATTGCCCGCGGAATTGCGGGCGTTCGCTGAATCGATGTCTGGCGACACCGCGCTCGGCCCGAACACCCGCTGCCTGACCCTGCTGGCCTCGGCCGGCGATGAGCTCCAATGGAACTCGCGGCGCACTTCCGGGACGCATCAATGCATACCGCTCGCTAGCGAAGCGATGCTCGGGCAGTTCCCGATGATTGCCGGATTGATAAGCCAGCTCGGACTGACCACCACCGAGTTTCTGCAGGCCGGACCGGAGATCGTCAGTGAACTGGAGCAAAGGAAGTTCGGCATCTTTCATGTGCGGTCGGCGCCGGGGAGTTCGTTTATCCCGGCGCAGGACGATTTCGTAACTCCGCACTCGATCGCATCGGTGCTGGGTCTGGGCGGCGTTCTGGCAAACGGTGATTTCTTTGCCTTGATAATTTTTACTCACACCACGGTGCCGGTCCCGACGGCGGAAATGTTTCGCACCATTGCGTTGAACTTGAAACTGGGGTTCCTGGCTATTTTGGACAGGCCGGTTTTTATAAATTGAAGGCAAGGCAAAGGGGGGATAAATGCCGGATCTCCATTTCGATGGGCATACGCGCAAACTGAAATCACGAATTGCCGCGCTCGAGGAACTTGTGGGCGCTCTGGAGCGCAGCGCGGTTGAACAAACCGAGCGCCTGGAACGGGCGACCGAGGCGCAAGCGCATCTGGCAGCGATCGTGCAGAGCGCGGATGCCGCCATCATCAGTGTCTCGCTGGATTTCCGCATCCTGAGTTGGAATCCAGGTGCACAGCGGCTTTTTGGTTTCAGCGCCGATGAAAGCATAGGTAAGCGTGTTGACGAGCTTTTCGCCGCCGAAGCGGAGGATGCGCGGCAGCGCTTTGCCAGTGACATAGCCGCGCTGCAAACCTCCGGCGTTCAAGCCCACTTCTTCGAGCAGCCCGTGCATCGCAAGGACGGCTCCAATCTCGAGGCTTCATTCCTGGTCTCGGGAATATTCGACGACAAGGGCGCAGTCACCGGATTTTCGGTAATCGTCCGCGATATTTCCGAAACCAAGCGCAGGGAACGCGAACTGGCCCGCCTGGCCGCGATCGTGGAGTCCTCGGACGACGCGATTGTGAGTATCGATCCTGACAGCAGGATTGCGACCTGGAACAAGGGCGCGGAAAAGCTGTTCGGCTTTACCGCCGCCGAAGCAGTCGGGCAGCCGGTCACGATTTTCATTCCCGCTTCGGAAAATCAACGCGCCGCCGCGGTAATTGCCGAGATCAAAGCCAATCCGGACCGGGTTTTCAGCTTCGAGGGGCCCAACCTCAGAAAGGACGGGACCATCATCGAAACCGCGATCACGATTTGCGCAATTCGTGACCGCAGCGGAAAGCTGTTGGGAATCTCTTCTATTCATCGCGACAACACTGCGCGCAAACGCGCCGAGCGCGAACAGGCGCTGCTGGCGGCAATCGTGACCTCAACCGATGATGCCGTGGTGAGCCTGTCACTGGATGGTAGAATCACGAGTTGGAACCGAGGCGCTGAAGCGCTGCTCGGTTTTACCACCGCCGAAGCGGTCGGACAGCCGATATCGATTTATCTTCCAGAGCATCTTCGCGCTCATGCAGAGCGGAATCTGTCGGAGCGGGTAGAGACAGCGCGTCAGCACAAGCCGCTCCAGCGTCTGGAAACACGGCTCCAGCGCAAGGACCAAACGCTGATCGAAGCTTCGATAGTCACTTCGGGGATTTATGATTCAACCGGCACGCTGATCGGACTTTCAGCAATTTTTCGGGATATCACCGCGCGCAAGCGAGCCGAACGGGAAATGGCGATTCTCGCTGCGATCGTGGATGCCTCCGAGGACGCCATCATCAGCGTTTCCAAAGACTTGAAAATCAACGCCTGGAATCCGGCCGCGGAAAAGGTTTACGGCTTCACGAAGTCCGAGGCCATTGGCCAGGGTATCGATCTGTTCGTGCCACGCGCGGAACTGGCGCAAACCATCGCGAGAACCCAACGTGTCCTTCAAACCGGAGAGCCGGTCAGTTGGGAACATCACCTGCACAAGGACGGGACCGAATTTATCTCATCAGTCAACCTCTTCGCCATTCGTGACGGGAAGGGAAAAATAGTGGGGGTGGCCGGGATTGGCCGCGAAATCACCAGGCTGAAAACAATCGAGAGAGAGCTGCGCGAGGCGCACGAATACACGCGCGGGCTGATCGAATCGTCGATCGATGCGATGGTGATGGTGGATGGGGAAAGACGGATAATCGACGGTAATGACCAGCTCTCAAAATTGACCGGAATTCCAAAGAAAATGCTGTTCGGGTCGCGCTTCGAAAGTATCTTTGCGGACCCGGCGGCGGCTGCCGAAGCGATCAAAAAGGCTTTCACTGACGGATATGTGATGAATTTCGACCTCCTCGTTCGCGCAGCCGACGGTAAAGAAATACCCGTCTCTTTCAACGCTTCGCTGTTTTACCGCGCTGGCCGGGTGTTTGGCATCTTTGGCGTCGCCAGGGACGTTACCCGACAACGCGAGATCGAGAGCACTCTGCGCCAGGAACGCGAGTACAGCCGTAGTCTCGTGCAGTCATCGCCCGACGCCCTGCTGGTGTGCGACTCGGAGCTGGTCTTGACCGATGCCAACGAGCAGGCGTTCGAAATATCGGGCTATCGCCGCGAGGAATTGATCGGCATCCAGATGCCCTCGTTGTTTACCGATGCGGCAGCCGCCGGCGAACTGCTGCGCCAAACCCGCCAGCAGGGCCGCATCCACGACGTGGAACTGCGGTTGCTCACCAAATTCGCCAATGAGATTCCGGTCGCATTGAATACCTCCGGCTTTCAGGGAAGCAACGATCACGACTACCGGATCGTGGCCGCCGTGCGCGACATCAGCGAGCGCAAACGGGCGGAACGGGAGCGTTCGCTGCTCGCTGCGATCGTCGATTCCTCCGGCGATGCGATCTACAGCAAGAGCAACGAGCTGATAATCACCAGTTGGAATCCGGCCGCGGAAAAGCTCTTCGGTTATTCCGCCAGCGAGATTATCGGCAAAAGCGCCGTGCTGCTGGCTCCCCTCAGCCGGCGCGCGGAAGTCGCGCAGTATGCGCAAAATGTCCTCGCCTCGGGCAAGGCTGTGAGTTTCGAGACCATACGTCTGCGCAAAGACGGCACGCTCTTCGACGTGGCTATCACGCAATCACCGGTGATGGACCCGTCGGGCACCATCATAGGATTGTCGGTAACGGCGCACGATATCAGCCAACGCAAGCGGATGGAGGCGGAGTTGGCCCAGGCCCGCGACGAAGCGCTGGAAGCGGCCCGGCTGAAATCCGAGTTCCTGGCCAACATGAGCCACGAGATCCGCACGCCTCTGAACTCCATTATCGGCATGACCGGCTTATTGCTGGACACTGATTTGGATCCGGAACAACGCGAATTCGCCACCGACGTGAGAAACAGCGGCGAGGCGCTGCTGAATTTGATCAACGATATCCTTGATTTCTCCAAGCTCGCAGCCGGCAAAATCGTCCTGGAGGAAATTGATTTCGACCTCAACGCCGAGCTCGAAATCATCACCGAGCTGGTCGCCAGTCAGGCCCGGCAAAAAGGCCTGGAACTCACCGCTTGTATCGATGCGGATGTACCGCGGCTGCTCCGCGGCGACCCCGGGCGGCTGCGCCAGATCCTGGTTAATCTGCTGGGCAACGCGATTAAGTTCACCGAACGCGGCGAGGTCGGCGTGGCGGTGCGCAAACTGGCGGAAAATCCCCGTGAAGCAACGCTGCGGTTCGAAGTTCACGATACCGGCATTGGTATTCCTCAAGACAAGCAAAAGAACCTGTTTAAAGCCTTTACCCAGGTCGACGCCTCCACCACCCGTAAATACGGCGGGACCGGCTTGGGCCTGTCGATCGCTCACGAACTCGTGAAGGCAATGAATGGCACTATCGGGCTGACCAGCACTCCGGGTGCGGGCACAACCTTCTGGTTCAATCTGACGATGGCCAGGCAGGTCGATACGAACAAACCGGCCGCCGACCGCTTCGCCTCTCTGACCGGCGCCAGAATCATTATCGTGGATGACAACTCCAGCAGCCGCAGCATCCTGGAGCGCCGGGTGTCGGCCTGGGGCATGGACCCGACGACAGCGTCAAACGCGCAGGAAGCGCTCGAGCTCATGCGCAGCCACAGTTACGAAGTGGCGCTGATCGACGTGATGATGCCGGAGGTGGACGGGATCGAACTGGCCCGCCGCATCAAAACCGATCCGTTGCTGGAAAAAATACCAGTGATTTTCATCTCCTCGGTTGGAAAACGCGGAGATTTCGCGCCGCGTCTGGCAGGCCTCGAGGTGGGCGGTTGGCTGATGAAGCCGGTACCCGAGTCTTTGCTCTATGACGCGCTATCCAGGTTGCTCGCCGCCAACCATGGAGCGAAGGGCAAACCGTCAACGCTGGCCGAAAATGGCCACCCCGGCAATGATTGCGCCGCACCCGCGAAAATTCCTCCGCCGACAGTCCGCAAGCTCGAAGTACTCGTCGCCGAAGACAATCCCATCAACCAAAAGGTGGCAAAGCTGCAATTAGCCAAACTCGGCTGCAATGTGCAGACTGTTTCCAACGGACGCGAGGCCGTGGAGGCGCTGTCACGCCGGCGCTATGACCTAATTTTCATGGATTGCCAGATGCCTGAAATGGACGGTTACGACGCGACCCGGGAAATCCGCCGGCGCGAGGGTTCGGGTGAACGAACCATTATTGTGGCGATGACTGCGCACGCGCTGCCCGGCGACCGCGAGAAATGCCTGGCGGCGGGGATGGATGATTATATCAGCAAACCGGTCACCCCGGAGGCATTGGAAACTCTGTTAGCCGGACTGCGGGAACGTATAAAACCCCAGGCGCACGCAGAAGGCGAAGCCGCCCGATGAGGTGCCCGAGTCAGAGTTGCAGCTATCCCTTTTTACGAAACAGTCCCTGTTCTTCCAGTTGTTTGATCTTCTCGTCCGAATAGCCGAGGTATTCCTTCAGGATCAGCCGGTTATGCTCGCCGAGATTGGGCGCCGCCGGCACTTCGACCGGATCGGGAAATTCTGAAAAACGCATCGGCGGACCGGGCAATTCGATCTCACCCAGCACCGGATCCTGCACGGTTCTAATCGTGCCGCGCTGGATCATGTGAGGATGTTCAGCGGCCTCACCGACGTCAAGCAACGGGCCGACCGGGATGTGATACTCGTCCATCAGGCGCAGCACTTCGTCCTCGGGAGTGACATCGAGCCATTGCTGGATCAGGTTGTAAACGGCGTCGGCATTTTCCTGGCGTTTGGCATTGGTGGCAAAATCCGGATGGCGTCCCAGCTCGGGCTTGCCCATCGCCTTGCACAGGTTTCCCCATACCTTGTCCAACGCGACCATAAAGCACAGGTAGTGCTTTTCGCCCTTTAAAATTCCTTGTGGCACGAAGTCGCGGGTGAACCTGCCCGGACGTTTCATCCGGAATTTGCCGCCGCTTAACTTGTGCCGGATCGTGCCGCGGTCGTGCACGTAGAAATAGGAATCGAGCAGCGAGATATCGAGATACTGGCCGACGCCGGTGCGTTCGCGATGGTACAAGGCGTATCCGATCGCCGCCGCCGCCTGAACGCTGGTCATCACATCACCAATCGCGACGCCGGGAAAGGTTGGCGCGCCATCGGGTTCCCCGCCCAGCACGTCGAGTACGCCGGCGTATGACGCGCCAATATAATCGTAACCCGGCGCGTGCGCCAGCGGCCCGGTCTGACCAAAGGCCGAGATCGAGCACATGATGATTCTGGGATTAATCGCCTTGACCGTGTCGTAGCCCAGCCCCAGACGGGCGATTGCTCCAGGCGCGAAATTCTCGACAAACACGTCGATCTGTGGGATTAGCTCCTTGACGATCTGCTGCGCGGCTGGCTGCTTCAAATCCAGCAGCAGGCTCTTCTTGCCCCGATTGTGCTTGACGAAAGTCGAACCGCGGCCCGGTTTGATTGGATCGATGAAGCGGGCGCGGTCGCCGGTCGGGCTCATCTCGACCTTGATAACATCTGCGCCGAGTTCGACCAGCAGATTCGTGGTCGACGGTCCCGCAATCACGTTGGTGATGTCCAGAACTTTTATGCCGTTCAGGATATGCCTGGGTTTGTTCGCAGCCATCGAAAAATCTCCCTGAAATCCGCCCGCCCGGATTCGGCCGATTTGCAGTGCTTGTAGCAGTTTGAGCGCGTTTACAAAAGCCAGCGGATGACTGATGCTTGAAGGGCGCGTCGCACTCCGAATCGCATTTAACTGCCCGTTTAAAATGGTAAATAGAATTACAAGCGGTAACTATTTGCTTTACATAGCACCAAGATCGGGTTAGGAAAGAATGAATCTTTATAAGCGGAGAGGTGCGGCGATGAGGTTCCTCTACAGAAAGTTTTCCCTCACAGCGGCTGTTTTAACGGCCTTAATGCTGGTCTCAGGATGCGGTGGCGGTGGTGGCGGCGGCACCGTGGTTCCGGTGCCGGCCAGCGGCAAAATTGTGACCGGCTTGAGCGATCCTCCGTCGTGCAAAGCCAGCTTGGAACACGTATGGGTTACGATCGCCGACGTAAAAGCCCATCTTAATCCCGACGCCGCTTCGGACGATCCGGACTTTGTCGATCTAACCCCGAACCTGTCCTCCGCTCCCCAGCAGATCGACCTGTTGAGCGCGGCCAATACTGAATGCCTGCTCGCCACGCTCGGCACCACCACGGGCCTGCCGCCGGGAAAATATCAGCAGATCCGAATTATCCTGGTGGCCAACGACGCCAGCGGTATCACTCTTTCCACCAACGGCGGTACCAATGAATGTGCGGACGTCGGAGGTTTCAATTGCGTGGTGGACTCTTCCGGCACCCCTCATCTGCTCAGCCTCCCCAGCGAAGCCAAGACCGGGATCAAAATTCCGCCCGGGCAACTCGGCGGTGGCGGACTCAACATCGCCAATGGCCAGGGACTGGATATTGATATTGACTTCAACGCATGCACTTCCGTGGTCGAGGCCGGACGCAGCGGAAAATTCATCCTCAAGCCCACGCTTAGAGCTGCTGAACTGGGGACCAACCCCCTGATCGCGGGCAACGTCGTGGTAGGGACATTGAGCGGAACCGCGGTTAATATCCCCGGCAGTCCGCAACCTGTGCCCAATGCGGTGGTTTGGTTGGAGCAGCAATCAACCACCGTGCCGATCCAGGGCGGCGGCTCCGACACGGTGGAAAACTTTATCGGCAGCACGATTACGGATTCGTCAGGGAATTTTGAGTTCTGTCCCGTGGCCACAGGCACCTACGACCTCGTGGTGGACGCGGCCGCGATGCCCGGCGGCGGCTCATCCAACGCGAGCGTCAGCACCGGAGTCAGCGTAACCTCCAGTGGCGGTCCCAATAATCTGGTTATTCCGCTGGTCGCGGAAGAAGCGGGTCCGGGCACGGTGGATGCCGCCTTCACTACCGCCAACAGCGACGCGTCGACCGTTGACGACATTACCTATACCACCCTTCAGCCGTTTAACACCGGCGGCAGTCCCGTGCAGGCCCTGGTCCCATTCTTTACAGTCAATGGCAATGTCAGCACCACTCCAGCCGTGACAACCACGACGGACGCGGCCGACAGCGGCTGCACGGTACTGCCACCAGCGTGTTCGGGCGCCACCCATTGTGTCTGTGTCAGCTATACCGCTCCCAATAGCAATCTGGTCGTGGGCGCGGCGAATTCGACCGGCACCGGATACACGATCGGCACGGCCACGCCGGTTACCGGGTCGCTCGACGGCATCGCCAGCCAGGAGGGTTCTTCCATCTCCGTTCCGGAGTGCAGTCCGAGTCAGATGGACACCGCGCCGTTTGATCTGGTAGCGGCCCCTGGCGCTTCCGGAGCTGGCACGCTCGCCTTCAGCGGCTGCGATTAAAAGCAACCGCAAGTTCGGACGGCTTTCAGGCCGGTCCAACTCGCGGCGCGGCCTGTTCTGGTCAACGAGTATGCTCTCCACAGGGGGGCATACTCGTTTGACCTGATGCCGCATGCTAAGAAACTGCTGAACTCGCCCCTCATGCAGTTTCGTTGGTCGATTATCGTCGTATTGCGCCGGATGAGGCTAGTGCTTGCCTGACGCCGGCCCGCAGCTATCGTGCCCCCCAGGCCACCCTGGGAGCGTACTCTCGTTGCGCGACTACCGCTTGTACCTGGCCACTTCGTTCTTCTCCTCGATGGCGGCGCAGGCGCAAACCGTGGCGGTCGGCTGGCAGATCTACGCCATCACTCACAGCGCGCTGGCGCTCGGCTACGCGGGTCTGATGCCGTTTGTGCCGATTGCGTGCTTGCTGCTTCCGGCTGGAAATTTGGCGGATCGGCTCGACCGGCGGATTTTGATGGTCCTCGCATTTCTGATGCAGACCGGTGTCAGCGCGCTCTTCCTGATGCTCACCATCCGGGGTGTGCGTCATGCCTGGCCTTTTTATCTCGTCCTTCTGCTGCTGGGAGCGGGACGGGCGCTGGGATGGCCCGCAAGACAATCGTTCCTGCCATTGCTGGTGCCGCAGGGCAGTTTCGCCCAGGCCGTGAGCTGGAATAGTGCGGCGTTTCAGACCGCGACCATTCTCGGACCCGCGCTGGGCGGTTTGATCTATCTGCTCGGCCCTGCCGTGGTATATGCGACCTGCAGCGTTATCATGTTGGCGATGGCCGCGGCGGTCGCGGCTATCCGCACCGACGGGCGTGCGCGCGGGGCGTCGATCGAACCAGAGGGCTTCAGGCGCCTGATCGCCGGAATCGAGTACGTGTGGGGCAATCCGCTGCTCCTGGGCGGCATGACGCTGGATTTTCTGGCGGTCCTGCTTGGCGGCGCGACAGCGCTGCTGCCGATCTACGCGCGCGACATTCTGCGCGTCGGTCCCACCGGTCTGGGTCTGCTGCGCGCCGCCCCCGCGCTGGGTGCCGCAGGGGTCGGGATGATACTGGGACGCAGGCCGATCCGTGAACGCGCGGGGCGCAAAATGTTCGCCTGTGTCGGGCTGTTCGGCCTCGCCACGGTCGTGTTCGGCATCTCCCGCAGCTTTGCGCTTTCCATCGTTGCGCTTGCGGTGCTGGGCGCCGCCGATATGGTCAGCGTTTACGTTCGCAGCACGATTGCACAGCTCGCTACACCCGATGAGATGCGCGGGCGAGTCAGCGCGGTCAACGGCTTATTCATCAGCGGTTCGAACGAGCTGGGCGAATTCGAGTCCGGCGTGACTGCGGCATGGTTCGGCACGGTTGCGGCGGTCGTAATCGGCGGCCTTGGCACCTTGGTCGTGGTGGCCGTCGGCTGGTTCCTGTTTCCCGACCTGCGCAACATCGAAAATCCGGGCGAAGTCACACCCGAACTCAGCCAGCGGATCGGAAATGATCGCCGGCGCGCACGGACGAGCGCGCCATAATCTTTCGGACTTTAGCCGGCCGCCTCGCTTTTTTGGCGAGAGCCGAATCAGAATTCCTGACGGCTGCGTCAACGTTCATACCAGCGCAACGCGACGTCCCTTAAGCGCTGGGCGCGACACCGCCTTCTGGACCGCGCCCCCTCGTCCACGTCGGCCAGTCGTGATAAACAGCGCGTTGAAGGTCAGCCTAAAGGCAGGAGAACAAACGATGGGACGGCTCGATGGCAAAGTCGCAGTGATAACCGGAGCGGCCAGCGGAATCGGACGCGCCAGCGCGATTCGATTCGCGGGCGAAGGCGCCGCGGTGCTGGTTACCGACCTCAACGCCCAGGGCGGCGAAGAGACGGTGGCCGAATGCAAAAGGGCCGGTGGACGCGCGGCGTTCCACCGCGTGGATGTAACCAGCGAGGCCGAGGTCAAGGCCGCGGTCGATCGTGCGGTATCCGAGTTTGGCAAACTCGACATCATTTTCAACAACGCCGGACTGGCAGGCGCTATCGGAAAGATCGAAGAAACCACGGCGGAGAACTGGGACCGCACCTTTGCGATCCTCCTGCGGGGCGTGTTTTTCGGAATGAAATACGCCGTACCGGCGATGCGCAAGGCGGGTGGCGGCTCGATAATCTCAACGGCCTCGATCGCGGGGTTGCGCGGCGGCGCCGGCCCGCATGCTTATAGCGCGGCCAAGGCGGGAGTGGTCAATCTGACGCGGTCGGTTGCGCTGGAGGTGGGCAAGGATCGCATCCGCGTCAATTGCATCTGCCCCGGCGGCATCAACACGCCGCTCATTTCCAACAACCTGCCCGGCGGTTTCGAGATGGCAAGTCAATTTCTGAAAAACATCCAGCCGATTCCCCGCGCCGGCCTGCCCGAGGATATCGCGGCGATGGCGGCGTTTCTGGCCAGCGACGACGCGCAATGGATTACCGGCACCGCGATGGTGGTGGACGGCGGCTTCACCGCCGGACCCGTTCTGTTCGGCGATCAGGGCGCGCTGCGCCCGCCCAGCGGCAATTTCATGGGTCCAAGTTTCGAGCAGAAACCCAAATAACGATCGCCTTGTTTCTTTACCTAATCGGAGCTGACTGATGGCTATAGAAATATTGTCGAGCGGCTACACTTTGGTTGAAGCGCCGCGGGTGGACGAACAGCAACGGCTGTACTTCAGCGACGTGCGCGGCAACGGCGGCGTTTACCGTCGCCACCCGGACGGCCGGATCGAGACGCTGATTCCCAAGCGCAAGGGCGTGGGCGGATTGGCGCTCGACCAAAGCGGCGGCTTCGTTTGCGGAGGCCGCGGCCTTATCTACTGGGATGAAAAAACCCGGCAGAGCCGCGACATCTTCACCGAGTTCGAAGGACGCCCGCTCAAGGGGCTTAACGATCTTCAGCCCGATGATCAGGGAAGTGTCTACGTGGGATCGCTCGAATCCGACGAAAAGCAGCAGATTCCCTGCAACCTGTTCAGAGTCGATCCCGGTGGCGCCGTGACCAAAGTGTGGGAAGGCATCCAGGTCACCAACGGAATGGGATTCAGTCCCGATCGCAAGCTGCTCTATCATTGCGATACCGCGACGGAAGCCGTCTGGGTCTATGACGTGATGCCAGACCGGACGCTGAAGGACCGCCGCGTCTTTGCCCGGGTCGAGGGATGGCCCGACGGGATGGCGGTGGACGCGGAGGGCGGGGTTTTCGTCGCGATGGCGCACGGGGGGGCGGTGGTGCGGATCAAGAGCAACGGCACCATCGACCGGCGCATCAGGATCCCGCAGTCATTCGTCACCAGCGTCACTTTCGGCGGTCCCGGCCTCCAGGACCTTTATGTCGTAACCGCTCGCGACAAAACCATGATGGGCACCATCTTTCGGATGAGATCGGAAGTCCCCGGTCTGCCCATCCCGAAAACCCGCTTCGCCTGAGCAGATCTTGGAAGTCGTTGCGGGGAACAGGTTTCCGTTCTGTCAGTGCCCTGGGATGCAGACCGCGAAATTATTTTCGCGGTGCAATGAGGAGAAGCAACCATGTTCAAGATCGGCAAGCTGTTCCATCTAACCCATTTGGTTGATGACCTGGACGCGTGCGATCAATGGTACGATGAGGTCTTTTCATGCCACCGTTTCTATCGCGGCTACGAGAAGCTCGCGGTACGCGACGCCTCGTTGCTGACGATCGGCGACGTGGTCATGGAACCGCTGAGCCTGGCCAAAGTGGATGGCGCCGAGAATTCGCCCATCGGCAAGTTCAAAGCCCGCTTCGGCCAGCGCTTCCATTCGATTGCCTGGTACGTCGAGGATTGCGCGGATCTCGCGGCGCAGTTCGCCCGCCATCAAATCAAAATGTTCAACCTTGTCGGCAGACCGCTGAAGGCTCCCGTCCGGCCAGGCACCGCGATCTGGACGCAACCACGCCAGACGCATGGGCTGCTGGAGTTCGCCGAAATCCCCAGGTTCACGACTGACGCGCGCCTGCAACCGGGATGGTCTTCCTCCTTCTGGCGCGAACGCCATCCGCTGGGTATCGAGCGCGCTTCGCACATCACGGTCCTGGTGCGCGATCCGGCGCCCGCGGTCTCCTTTTATTGCGACGTGCTGCGCGGCCGGCTGATCCATGAGGAGGAAAGGGCGGGGCAGGCCAAAAGCGTCTTTGTCAGCGTCGGCGAGGACACCGTCATCGAATTGAGAAAACCCTTGTCCCCAACCAGCGATGAAGCGCGCGACCTGGAACAAAACGGCGACAGCATCTACGCGGTGACTTTCAAGACCATCAATCTGGCCAGGGCCGCTGACTTCCTCCGGTCCAAGAAACAGAAAATCCAGGCCCAGACCGGCGATTCACTGCTGCTCGCCAGAGCAAACACCTTCGGAATGGTGGTCGGCTTCACCGAACGCGCAATCCCCAACGATCCGCGTTAGCGGGCGGGGTCCGCCGTGAAATCACCAACAGCTTGAACCCGATGTTCGCTGATCTCTACCGCGAGTATGCCGGCGCGATTACCCGGTGGCGCTGATTCCAACGCATACTCCCGCCGAAGCGATCGATGAACTCGAATATGCAGTGAGCAATTGAGTCTCAAAGTGGTTCTGCTGCCAATCCCGCCAAAGCCGATTTTCCAACCGCCGCCGACCGGGTTTGCGCGGCGCCCTTCAGCGGATCGCGGCGGCCTTGAAAGTTCGAATTTTCGAACATGGATTCAAATTATCGAACAGGCTCATTGCCCTTCTCGTCCAAATACATGGCAAGGCGAGGGTGCGCTTGCATCGAGCAATGGCAAGCGGATTGCTTTGCCTTGCGGCTGGGGGCAAGGAAAGCCGAAACTGGTTCTCAAATACCTGTGCGGAGCGAAGGTAGCTGTTTGGACTATGAAAAAAGCTCTGTTTAGTCTGCTGTTGTTGCTTATAGCGCTGCCAGTGATTGGCGCAAACGCCGAAGATCAGTCGCCGGCGGCTGTGTTCGCCGCTCGTTGTTCGCGCTGTCACGGCGCCGACGGCAAAGGCAACGGATTGCTCATCCGAACTCTGACTACGATAAGCGGCGCCCAGCGTCCCGCGGATTTTACCGATTCCTCTGCGATGAGCAAATGGAGCGACAAGCAACTCGCCGGGATCATTGCCAATGGGGGTGCGGCAACCGGCGGCTCCAAGCTGATGCCCGCTTACGGGGAGAGTCTGTCGGCGGCCCAGATTTCAGAGTTGGTTAAATATATCCGTTCCCTGAGCAAATGAAAATTCCAGCCAGGGTTCTTGGTAGAGGCAACCTGTTCCAGCATCGGGGCGCCCCACCTTTTCACGACGGCCCCGACGCCCCGCGGCAAGACACAGGACGGATAACAGCGCGGTCGTAAACTTATCACCCCGAATAAAGTAACCGCCAGGCACTCATGACCGCGCCGTACTGCGCAACTCACTTTGGTGGCGCCGGACAGAGCAGCGACGGTGTCGGGTCGAATTTGGGTTGCGGTGGAAAGCCGACCGTCGCGTAGCGCGGGGTGTGATAAAGGCCAAAGTAGCCATTGCCGAAACATGACGGACATCCTGCGCTGCACTTGGCGTTGCCGGAGCATTGATGCTTGCAGCAGCAGTTGAAATTGCACTGCTCTGGATCGCCGCAACCGGTTATACATCCTCCGGGCGGGCACGCGTCAGCGAATTCGAATAGAAAATCAGGAATTGTTCGCGCACCGTCCGCTTCGTTTCTGCAAGCCGGCTCATTACTCACCATGGCCTGGACGAACTCGCGTTCGGCATCAAGGCGGCCTTCCCTTTTGGTCTCCAGCGGGCATCCGCTGTTATAACCGGTCTCGCCGATATAGGTGTGCGCCGCTCCACATGCTTTTTTGACCTTCGCCAGGTCATCGCTCACCTGCTGCCAGCATTCGGTGCCTTTCAATGTGCTCCACGACGGCGGCATTTCGGCGACTGAATCACAGTATAAATGCGCGGCAACATAGTCAATTCCAGGCGGCGGCGCTCCGTTTTGGCAGAATTGCATTTCAGCTCCGTCATTCAGGCCGAAGCTGATTTTCACCTGCTTCAATCCTCTACGATCCAACGCCTCTCGCAGTGTTTGCGCTGCTGTGCTGATCACGTGACGGTTCACGGTCCACGCCCGGCACTTACCGCTGTGGTCACGATAGCAACATGATTCGTTCTGCCCGGGTATTTCCGGAATTTGGCATTGTCCGAGGAACTCGTTGCCCAGCTGGATCGCGACCACGGTGCCGTCGCGCAGGAATTCCCCGCTCGCGGGGTTATCCAGCGGGGCGATATGAGCGCCATGCCGGCATTGATTGCCCGCCCCGAAACATTCGGCGTCCGATTCGCAGGAACAGTCTCCATTCTTGCAATCGCGCGCCGGATCCACCCGGATCGAACAGCGCGGCACGCATAGGGCGAAAGGATCGCCACCCGAACTGTCGACGCACGCTCCGTCGATCAGCGCCGACGCATACCGGGAGCCGCACAGATAAAGCGCGGTCCCCCCGGATGAGCAATTGGTTTGATTTGACGGAGTAGCCAGTCCAAGCACGGCGTCATTATATAATCCCACGATCACCTTCATCCCGAGTTGATGCGCGGCCTTAAGGATGTGGTAGTTGGGCGCATAGATGGTAATGGTATTTACCTTGAGTTCGTGCCGGATAAAGGAAAAATCCTTATCATAGCATTGCTGGCATCGCGCCGGGCAGGTATTCAGCGTGTCCCCGCAGCCGCGGACGCCGAGCTGAGGATTGCACGCCACCGGATGCTGATTCGAAAGCCATTCTGGATTGTTGTCGGAGCATCGCGTCTCCGGAGCATAGTCGATTCCGATCGGAGACATCCGGGTCTTTTGCTCCAATCCATCCCGCGACCTCTGCGCTGCGGCGCATAACGCAGCGGATGCCAGCAGGATGCCGGCAATTATCGAAACGCCGAATGCTTTGAGCACGGACGGTTACTCGGAGTCGGGGATCAGCTCCAGTTCCCCCAGCCACACCTCCGCTTCGCTATCGCTGGGCGCACGATAGTCGCCGCGCGGAGACAGCGAGCCGCCCGAACCGACCTTGGGAGCATTGGGAATACAACTGCGCTTGTACTGGCTGAGCGCGAAGAAACGCTGGAGGAAAATGCGAAGATATTTTTTGATCTCGCCAATCGAATACTGATTGCGCTCCGAAGCCGGTATGCCGGGCCATCCCCCGCGCAGCCGATTCGACCACGCGCAATAGGCAAGAAATGCTGTGCGCGAGGGTAAGTAGCCAAACCGCAAAGTATAGTAGAGATTGAAATCCTGCAATTCATACGGTCCGATTGCCGCCTCGGTCTGCTGCGACGGCTCGGCATCGCAGCTTCCCGGCACCAGTTCCGGGCTGACCGGAGTTTCCAAAATCTCCATCAGCACGGCGCTGGCGTCGGAGCCGACCCGTTGGGTTTCCGCCACCCAGCGGATCACATGGCGGATCAAGGTTTTGGGCACGCTCGCGTTGACCGCGTAATGCGACATGTGGTCGCCGACGCCGTACGTGCACCATCCAAGCGCCAGTTCGCTCAGATCGCCGGTCCCCACCACCAGGCCGCCGCGCAGGTTCGCGATCCTGAACAGATGGCTGGTGCGCTCGCCCGCCTGCACGTTTTCAAAGGTGACGTCGTAGACCTTTCTGCCCTCGGCATAAGGATGGCCGATGTCTTTGAGCATCTGGAGGCAGGCCGGCCGGATATCCAATTCATTCGCTTCGCATCCCAGCGCCTGCATCAGGCGACGCGCCTGCGTCAGCGTGCGCGTGCTGGTGGCAAACCCCGGCATCGTGTAGGCCAGAATGTTGGAACGCGGCAGCCGCAGCCGATCCATCGCGTCCGCGCAAACCAGCAGCGCCTGGGTGGAATCGAGGCCCCCCGAGATTCCGATCACCACGTGCGTAAGCCCGCTGAACGCCAGGCGCTTGCTCAGACCCTGCACCTGGATGTCGTAAACTTCGGCGCAGCGCTCGTCGCGTGTGGCGGGATCGGAAGGGACGTATGGAAAGCGTTCGTAGATGCGGTCGCCGAGGAGCCTTTCGCCGCGCGGAAGTTCGACCTTGACTCCGATCCGGCGAAAGCCGCGCAGCCGGTCGCGGTAATCGCGCACATTGGCGGCGAACGTGGTCTGGCGCATCCGCTCCTGCGTCAGCCGTTCGAGATCGACCTCGCCGCAGATGATTTGCGGATCGGGCGAGAAGCGGCGCGATTCGGCGAGCAGGTTGCCATTCTCATAAATCAGCGCGTGGCCGTCCCAAGCCAGATCGGTCGTGGATTCACCTGGGCCGGCGCCCGAATACATGTAAGCACACAGGCATCGCGCGGACTGGCTGGCGACCAGTTGATGACGATAGCCGGCCTTGCCCACCGTGATATTGGAGGCCGAAAGGTTGAGCAGCACCGTCGCCCCCGCCATCGCGCCGTAACTCGAGGGCGGGATCGGCACCCACAAATCCTCGCAGATTTCGACGTGGAACTTCAGCAACGGCTGCTGATCGGCCTCAAACAGCAGATTATTGCCGAAGGGAATGCCAGTCTGGCCGCACAGTTCGATCGCGTCGCTGACGGCATGGGCCGCGGGATTGAACTGGCGCGCTTCGTAAAATTCGCGATAGTTGGGCAGATAGGTCTTGGGCACCACGCCCAGGATCTGCCCGCGATTGATGACAATCGCGCAATTGAACAGCAGATGATCGATCTGCAGCGGCGCGCCGACGACCGTAATGACGGGTGTCAGCCTGCTCGCCGCGGCGATGCGGTCCAGTTCAGCTCTGCATGCCTGGAGCAAGCTGCGCTGATGGAACAGGTCTTCGCACGAATAGGCGGAAAGTCCCAGCTCGGGAAACAAAACCAGTGCGGCCTTGCGGTCGGCCGCCGCGCGCATCATCTCGACGATTTGGAAGCCGTTGTAGGCGGGGTCGGCAACTTTGACTGCGGGCAGGGCGACCGCCACGCGGACGAAATCGTGATTGTAGAAATTGAAGAATTCCTCGCCCGCCTTCATGGCCGGACCTCGGTTGCTTCCGGCGCCAGCCCGGCCCGGTCCACTATTCGTTCATCACCGATTTCAGCAGGTTCTGTAGCTCGCCGTTTTCATACATCTCGCGGACGATGTCGCAGCCGCCGATAAACTTGCCGCCAATAAAAACCTGGGGAATCGTCGGCCAGTTGCTGTAACGCTTGATTGCTTCGCGCAGTTCGGGATCGCTCAACACATCGGCGGTTTGGAACGGGACGCCGAGTTCCTCGAACACCTGGACCGTCGCGGCGGAAAAACCGCATTGCGGGAAACTGGCGGTGCCTTTCATGAAAATCATCACTTTGTTGTTGTTAACCGCACTCTCGATACGCTGGACCACGTCGTCGGCCATTTGACTTACCTCCGCTGCTGGTATTGCGCCGGCGTCAGCGTCTTCAACGTGAGCGCATGGACCTGCGCCCGCATCGCGTCGCCGAGCGCCGCATAGACCGCCTGATGGCGCTGCACCAGGGATTTGCCTTCAAATTCCTGGCTCACCACCAGGGCTTCGAAATGATCGCCCCCGCCGGTATAATCGCGCACTTCGACGTGAGCGCCCGGCAGACCTTGCTCGATAATTCTCTTGAGCTCTTCAGCTTGCATTTTGAAGCATTCTAACCCGCCGCAAACCGGTGAATCCATATGCAAAGGCTGTGTTCCTGCCAATTGGCCTGGCTGCTCAAGCCCGCCTTGCGGCCGATCGGCCAAACGGCCTGCCACAAAAGCGCCGGCGACGCGCTCCGGTTGCCCCATATGGAAAGGCGGGCGCAAGCGGCGATCCATTTTGCGGCATAATAATGGCGATGGCTGTGCAAGTTAGCAGCATCAAAGCCGTCAAACCTATAGTCTGGTAAAAAGGATCATCTGGCCTGCGTCAGCACCAATGGTTTCAAGACCACAGAATGGATATACCGGTGCTGATGGCGCCAGGCGAGGCTACGGACGCAAATGGCGTGAGCAGACTTGGATGAAGGATTGGGATCCTGATCTGTACAATCGTTTTCGGGCCTATCGAGCCGAACCCTTTCACGCCGTTCTTAAGCGCCTTGAGCTGGGTCCGGCGCACGAAATTCTCGACCTCGGATGCGGCAGCGGCGAAAACACGATCGAACTGGCACGGCGCGCGCCACATGGCCGGGCGCTGGGCATTGATTCCTCGCCCGCGATGATTGCTCGCGCCAATGCCGCCAAAGCCGGATTGACGGAACAACTGGCCGCGCGGGTGGATTTCCGCCTGGGTGAGATCGGCGCTTTTGCATCCTCGGATCGCTACTCAGTGGTTTTCTCCAACGCCGCGCTGCATTGGGTCAAGGACCATCGGCGGACGCTGCAAGCGTGCTATCGTCTTCTGCGTCCGGGCGGCCGCCTGGTCGTACAGATGCCTGCAAATAACGAAGAGACCGCGCAGATAACGTTGAGCGTTTTGGCTGCGGAGTCCCCCTGGCGCGATTTCACCGGCCGGATCCAGGTGCCGTCCGCAACCGTGCAGACGCCACAATATTACACGTGTCTGCTCAAGGGCTTGGGTTATACCGATGTTGACTGCTATTACCAGGTCTTTGCCCATCCGATGAACGGGCCCGATGACGTTGTGCAATGGTCGCGGGCGACCGTTCTGCGGCCTTTTTTGGATGCCATACCCGAAGCGCGGCGCGAGGAGTTCGTCGCCCAATGGCGCACTCGGCTCCAAGCCGCATACGGCACCAGCGGTCCGTTCACTTTCAACTTCCGCCGCATCTTTCTGTGGGCCCGGCGCCGCACGGATTGAGAACGATGAACCGCGCGATTGCTCCTGCTCTGATCATCCACGGCGGCGCCGGCGTGCGCGGTCCCGCTGAGGAGCGGCCTGCCCGCCAGCGCGCGATGCTCGAAGCGGCCGACCGCGCCAGATCCGTGCTCGTCAGCGGCGGCAGCGCGCTGGACGCGGTGTGCGCCGCCACGGTCACTATGGAGGACAGCCCGCTGTTTAACGCCGGGTACGGTTCGGCGCTGAACTCCGACGGCGAGGTTGAGATGGATGCGTCGTTGATGGTCCTGCCTTTTGCCTGCGATTCAAACAGGCTGGACGGCGCCGGCGCAACGACGATCGGCGCCGGCGCTGTAGCCGGCGTGCGCAGGATACGCAATCCTATCCTGGCCGCCCGCGCCGTCATGACAGAGACCCCACACGTTTTGATCATCGGCGCCGCCGCGGAACGTCTGGCCTCCCGCTGCGGACTCGCCCTGTGCCGTCCCGAGGAATTGATCACGGACCGGGCGCGGGCGCGATGGAAAACTTACATGGGACGAACCCCTGAGCATGGCACCGTCGGCGCCGTCGCGCTCGATACGAATGGACAGCTTGCCGCGGCCACTTCGACCGGCGGCATCACCGGCAAGATGGCCGGACGGGTGGGCGATTCGGCAATCGTGGGCGCGGGAACCTACGCCGACCGCATCGGCGCCGCCTCCGCCACCGGTTTCGGCGAAGCCATCATGAAGACCACGCTTTGCCGCGAAGTGGTCAGGATGCTTTCGCGTACAGCGCCCTCACGAGCCGCGGCGATGGGAATAAAAATGCTGGAAGTGATGGCCGGCGGCGAGGCAGGCATCATCGTCGTGGACCGCCGCGGTCGAATCGGCTACGCCCACAACGCCCAGGCCATGGATATTGCCACCTTTACCCCGGCCGAAGGCCTTCGCCATTATCATTTGTGATGAGCGGACCGCATTGGATAAGCGCGCCCTTCCGGTGCGTTCCATCCTTTGATGATCAGAATGCTATCATAGGCGACGCGCGAACGTGCCGGATCGACGCAGAGACCGTGCTTGAGCCGGCGACTTGTCGGCCTCCAGAGGCGGCAGTTGCAATTGGAGCGATCAGCAAACCATAAGGCGGTAGCGGCGGCCAGGATCGATGAGCGGGAGCCAACCGCCGCGCCGCCGGGCGATCCCCGCCTGAATCGGCTCTACGCCGGTGAGACGACGCCGGTGAGCACGCGCGAAGCTTTCAGGCTGCTGGTGTGGAGCTGGCGTTTCGTGCGCGAGCATCGGCGTCTGCTCCTGCTCAAATGCCTGTTCGCTTTCCTGGGCCTGGGCTTTTTCCTGCTGACGCCCTGGCCGCTGAAGATCATTATCGACAACGTGATCGACGGCCGTCCGCTGACCGGAATTGCGGCCGAAATCCTCGATCCGATCACGGCAAACAATCGCATGCTCCTTCTCGCGGTGCTGGCGGCTATTCTGGTCGTCTCCGCGATTGTGATTGGAATGGTCGGCGACAACACGCCGCGGCTCTCCACCCGCGTGCCCAACGGCGGACTGGATCAGGCGGGATTTACCGCCAATGATGCGAACGACGGCTGGAGCCTGTGGAACGGGGTCTTTGGCTATCTCGAAGCAGCACTCACGCTCGACCTGACCCAGCGAATCAACCAGAGCGCGCGTGTCGCGATCTACGAGCGCTTTCTGCAATCCCCGCTCGCGGTTTACTCGGACCAGAAAATCGGCGACGCAGTGTTCCGCGTGATGCACGACACCGCGGCGATCGGCGCGGTGCTTTACAACGGAGTGTTCGCTCCCTGCATGGCGGCCGTGACTTTTGTCCTCACCATCGTGGTTCTGTGGGCGGAGTTCAGAAGCGAGCCGCTCATTCCAATCCTTGCCGCATCGCTGCTGCCCATCGTTGCAATCGGCGCCTCCGTCTTCGGGGAACTGATTCGCGCCCAGAGCCAGGAGATGCGCGAGCGCGGCAGCAGTGTGATAGCGGCCTTCGAAGAACGTCTCGCGCACGTTCATCTGATCAAGGCGTTCGGCCAGGAAGAAAGGGAAAAGCGCGCGATCGACGCCGCAAGCCGGGATTCGTATCGCGCGACGCTCAAAATGATCGCGATCTTTTGCGCGATGCTGCTGGTGCTGATCCCGGCGGGCGGCGCTCTGGTCGTGGTCGCGATTTTCCATCTGATGCTCGAAGTGATTCACGGCCGCATCACGCTGGGCGACGTGACCCTGCTGGCCGGCTATCTGGGCCTGCTGATGACCCCGATGGGCGTGATCGGAGGAACGTGGGCCGGTCTGCAAATTCCCGTCGCCGGCCTGCGCCGGATCCATAGCGTGCTGGAGACCCTCGGTGAACCCGCTATGCAGGCCAACAGCGTCGACCTCGGAGGCCCCCTCCATGAGCTCGAGCTGCGCGGCCTGACAATTGGTTATGATCAGACTGCGCCGGTGCTTGAAGATGTTTCAATAAAGCTTCGATCGGGTGAGATTGCCGCGATCGCAGGCCCCAGCGGATGCGGCAAGACCACTCTGATCTACGCCCTGCCCCGATTCATCGAACCCTCGGCCGGAACGATTTTGGCCAACGGCAAAGACACCTCGCACGCGGCTGCGTCGATGCGCCGGCGAATCGGCTTCGTGTTCCAGCAGGAGTCGCTCTTTTCCGCGACCATTGCGGACAATATCCGCTACGGGAATCCGGCGGCTGCGCAGGATGAAGTCCGTCGCGCGGCTGAGATGGCGGGCGCTGCGGAGTTCATCAACCATCTTCCGCGCGGCTACGACACGATGCTGGGGCGGCGCGGCGCGCGATTATCGGTCGGCCAAAAACAGCGGATCGCTATCGCGCGGGCGCTGCTGCGCAATCCCGACGTCCTTGTACTCGACGAACCCACCGCGCCGCTCGACGCCGACGGCGAGGCGGGACTGCTGCTAACGCTTCGCGAGATCGCCAGGCACAGGATCGTGTTGCTGGTGACCCATCGTCCGCGCATGCTCGCCGCCTGCGATCGCGTGTTTTTCATCCACGACCGGACCGTCAGCGCGGCGGGCAGCCATCACAACCTGATCCGCGCTTGCGCATCGTACCGCGCCTACCTCAAGGATGTGGAAGCCGGATTCCCGCCTGAGACCGCTACAAATGCGGCGGCCGGTGCTGGATAATGGCTTCAACGCCGGCGCGGGCGCCGAACCTGCCGGAGTTCAGCGTCACCGCATGGGCACCTGGTTTTGGTTGTGAGCGGCAAGACCCTGGAATTGTCAGCGCCGGTGGGCCCTGAGGGCGAGTTGTCATTCGCGGCCCCCTCGCGTGTTAGATCGCGCGACGTTTTTCGTTTGCTCCCCCGTGCGTGGCCGTTCATCCGCCCCTACCAGCGCCATCTGATCTGCCTGGTCCTGCTGACGCTGCCCGGCCTGGCGGCCGCGCTCCTCGCGCTGACGCTGATTCGGATTTTATTCGACGTCGTCGGCCAGGGCTATCCGCTGAAATGGTACGAAGCCCGCATGATACTTGTTCGGGTTGGAGCGCCGCGCGAGATCGTGCTTTGGCACGCCTGTGTCTTCGCCGGATTGGCGGCAATCGTCGCGATCCCCTGCGGGATGGCGGCGTTCGGCTACGCGGTGTGGATCCTTCAGCGAATCTCGAACCTGTTCCGCGTCAATCTCTACACGCGGCTGCAGGAACTGAGCCTCCAGTTCCACGCCGAAGAGAAAATCGGGGACGCGATGTTCCGCATGTTCCAGGACTCGGCGGCCCTAACCGGGGTAATCGATGGCCTGCTGCTGCAACCGCTGATGGATCTCCCGCTTCTGATCGGAACGCTCGGTTGGCTGCTGTTGTACAACTATTGGATAGCGCTGATCGCCGCAGGAATCATTCCGCTTAATCTCGCGCTGGCGTGGATTTACAGCGATCGGCTAAGACGCGGCTTTCTGAGCGAACGCGAGGCCACCGCGCAGGCCACCACTCGTCTGGAGGAAACGCTCGCCTCCATCAAAACTGTCAAAGCCTTCGGCGCGGAAGTGTCGGAGACGGCCAATTACGCAGGCGACAACTGGAATGCGTTCCTCGCCGCGCGCCGCGCCCGTCTGATGCTGGCGAGATATTCCGTGCTGACCAATACGATTCGCGCGCTCGCCACGGTGGCGGTCGGATATTTCGGCGCGCTCCAGGTCATAAGCGGAGCTGTCGGAGGAATCACGGGCGCCGTGGTCTCGCTGGGCGTTTTCCAGGGCGAGATGGCGATCATCGCCCGGATGAGCAACAGCATGCGCAACCTGACCAATCGATGGGGCAGCATGCAGGACGTGGTGGTCGCGATCGCACGCGTGCTCGAGATGCTGTCGTGGCCTGCTGAAGCGGCGATCAAAAGCGGCCATCGCATCCCGCATGCTCATCCACAAGCGCTTTACTTTGACGATGTCCGGTTCGGCTACGAAGCGGACGCACCGGTGCTGCGAGGCGTATCGATGGCCGCGCGTCCGGGCGCGATCACCGCGATCGCGGGCCCCAGCGGCGCCGGCAAGAGCACGCTGATCGCGCTGATCGCCAGATTCTTCGATCCTGACTCGGGCGCGATCAGGTTGGGAGCCGACGATATTGCTGATTTCGACCTCGCCGCATGGCGCGCGATGCTCTCGATCGCCTTCCAGGAAAATCCGCTGCTCAGCGCCAGCCTGCGCGACAACGTGGCGTACAGCCGTCCGCAGGCGACGGCGCCCGAGATCGCGACCGCGTTAAAGCGCGCGGGACTGGCCGATTTTGTTGAGTCGCTACCCGATGGAATCGACACCCCGCTCGGCGAGAAGGGCGCCAAACTCTCGGGCGGGCAGGCCCAGCGTATCGGGTTGGCCCGCGCTCTGCTGCGCAGCGCCCAAATCCTGCTGCTGGACGAACCGACCTCAGCGCTCGACAGCGCCGCCGAGGAAAGGGTAATGCGCGGCATCCGTGAATGGATCGATGAGGCTCCGGCGCGCCTTGCGATCGTCCTGACCCATCGCACAACCACCGCCGCCCGCGCCGACCGCACCTACACCATCACCGCGGGCGGGATCGCACAGGTCGAAGAAATCGCCGCGTCTCGCCGCGGCGCGGACTGAAGCGCAATCGTCTCGACCGCGAGAGCGGAGATCCGCGCGATGCGAATCCGGCGATCCGATTCAGCTCCAGCCGGGGGAGTCATTGCGCTGTCTGCGGGGTGTTCTGGAGGCGGCGAGCGGATTCGAACCGCTGCATCGAGGTTTTGCAGACCTCTCCCTTAACCACTTGGGTACGCCGCCCCTGCGCGTAGAGTGTGATTTCTATCATGGCGCGGCTTTTGTCTCAATTGGCCCTGGCTTCGCCCTGCAGTCGAGGGCTGCCTGTAAGCCTTGCACGTGGCATCATGGGTATATGACAGCGATCAGCGAATACGGCCTTTTCATTGACGGCAACTACTGCAGCAGCGAGGACCGTTACGAGCGGGAATATCCCTACACCGGCGAAATCGTCGCGCGGATTGCGCGGGCGAGCGCCGCTCAGGCGGATGCGGCGATCGATGCTGCCGCGCGCGCCTTTTCCAAAACGCGGCGGTTTTCGCGCGCCCAACGCGCGGAAATTCTGACCACGATCGCGAAGGGAATCGCCGAACGCCGGAGTGATTTCGAGAACGCGATTCTCTACTGCACCGGCAAGCCGATCAGCTATGCCCGCGCCGAGGTCACGCGCACGATTGGAGTTTTCACGCTGGCCGCGGAGGAGACCAAGCGCTTCGGCGGGCATTACGAGCCGCTCGATTTCGATCCCTCCCGTCCCGGCGCAGTCGGGATGGTGGAGCGTTTTCCGATCGGTCCGATCACCGCGATCGCGCCTTTCAATTTTCCGCTCAACCTGGTGAGCCACAAGGTCGCGCCGGCGCTGGCCACCGGCAACACAGTGATCGTCAAGCCGCCGCCGCAATGTCCGGGACCGGCGCTGCTGCTGGCCGAAATCGCGACCGCCGCCGGAGCGCCCGCCGGTGCCGTCAACGTAATCTCGGCGGACCCGCCGGTGGCCGAGCGCCTCGTCACCGACGATCGCGTCAAAGCGCTGTTCTTTACCGGGAGCACCAAAGTCGGATGGGCGTTGAAGGCGAGAGCGGTGCGCAAACGGGTGACGCTGGAGCTGGGCGGCAACGGCGGGCTGATCATTGACGACGACGTCGATATTGCCGCGGCAGCGAAACAGGCTGCGCGCGGCGCGTTCGTCCATGCCGGACAGGTCTGCCTGTCGGTCCAGCGCATCTTCGTCCAGCAAAAGATCTACGATGCGTTTATCAAACAGTTCGTGGACGAAACCGAGCGCTTCCCAAGCGGCGACCCGGCCGATGAAAAAACCCTGGCCGGACCGATGATCGACAGCGCCGCCGCCGATCGCGTGATGCAATGGATCGCGGAAGCCAGGGCAGCCGGAGCGCCAATTCTTACCGGAGACCGCCGCCAGGGCGCGGTCGTCGCGCCGACGATTATCGAAACGCGCGATCCAAAATTCCATCGCCTGCGCGTCTGGTGCGAGGAGGTCTTCGGCCCGGTGGCGACGGTTGAGCCCTTCCAGTCGTTCGACGACGCCGTCCGCAGCGTCAACGACTCTCCCTATGGGCTTCAGGCGGGCGTGCTGACCAACAACCTGGAGCATGCGATGTTCGCCTTCCGCGAGATCGAAGCGGGGGCGGTAATCGTCGGCGAAACCGGGGTGTTTCGCGTCGACAGCTATCCGTTCGGCGGGGTCAAGGATTCGGGATTCGGGCGCGAAGGCGTTGCCTATGCGATGGAAGCGATGACCGAACCGCGGATGCTGGTGCTCAACCTGCCGGGAGCATCAACCGGAGGGCGTTGATTTTCGGCCTTCACTCGCCCCGTGCAACCGGGATGAGATCTCATCCCGATGGAATCGCCGCCGTCCCTGGCGTCTGGCTGCGTCTTTTGCCGCCAGATATTCAGATTCCTGCGATCCGCTTCCGCAGACTTGATAACCTATCAACTGACTTTGACGCAATGACCCGGATCGAAGACGCGCAGGCACCAGCCATTGATAGCGCCGATAATCGGCAGCGGTTTTCTCCGGCGTGATCGCCGCTGCCGTCGTGGATTGTGGTCCGACTTCTGAAGCCCACCGATTCACGGCTATAATCCGGGCGGCTGAATTGGGCAGCCGCGCAGGCGCGGTTTTCCTGCTCGCGCCAGTTTTGTTACGATGCCCGCGCGATAGCAGGTGAATCATGAAACTGGATACAGCACTGCGCTGGAACGAGATGCATGAGGTGGCGGGAGTGGCCCGGGCCGCTGAAGACGCCGGTTTCGACGCGCTGTGGAGCGCCGAATCCGGCACCGACGCGCTGCTGCCGCTCGCCGTCGCCGCCGTAAATACCGAACGAATCAAACTGGGAACTGCGGTGGTGCTGGCTTTTCCGCGTTCGCCGATGGTGCTGGCGTACATGTCGTGGGATTTGGCGCGCGCCTCCCGTGGCCGTTTCATCCTGGGACTGGGCACGCAGGTCAAGGGGCATATCGAGCGCCGCTTCAGCACGCCGTGGCTGCCGCCGGTGGCGCGGATGCGTGAGTATATCGAATCGCTGCGGGCAATTTTCAAATGCTGGTCGGAGGGCGGCCGCAAGCTGTCCTATCAGGGCAAGTATTACAACTTCTCGCTGATGACGCCGGCTTTCACTCCGCCCCATCACGAGTTCGGCAATATCCCGATCTATACTTCGGGGCTGAACGCGCGCATGTGCCAACTGGCCGGCGAATTGTGCGAGGGCTTCCACGTCCATCCGTTTCATACCGCCAAATTCCTGCGCGAGAACGTGATGCCCAACGTCGAGGCCGGACTCAAAAAAGCCGGCCGGCAACGCTCCGATATCGCGATTGCGACCGGCGCCTTCGTGGTGGTGGGCCGCAACGACGAGGAACTGCATAATGCGCGTGAAGCGGTCCGCCGTCAAATCGCCTTTTACGGCTCCACGCGCACCTACAAACCCGTCTTCGACCTCCATGGATGGGGTGACGTGACGATGCGCCTCAACGAGAAGACCGCCAAGGGCGACTGGAAAGGCATGCCCAATGAAATCACGGACGAGATGCTCGACACCTTTGCGATCAGCGGCACGTTCGACAATATCGCCGCGAAGGTAAAAGCGACTTACGATGGGCTGCTGGACCGGGTCTATTTCTATTTTCCATATCAGCCCGGCCGCGACGATCAGGAATGGCGCCGGTTGACGCGCAGTTTCAACGGCTGATTGAAAAAAATGGCGCCTTGACAGGAGTTTAGAGCATGTCCCTGGCTGAAAGATTGGGAATCCGGCCGCTTTCGAACTGGGGCCGATGGGGTAACGACGATCAACTCGGCACCGCCAACTTTATCACGCCCGAGGTCGTCGCCGCCGCGGCAAAGGAAGTCCGGCGCGGAAAGATCATCACCTGCGCGATCCCGATCGATCGCAGCGGACCGTTGTTTCCGGGACGCCAGCCATGCGTGCGCATGATGTCGTTGATGAACGTGCGTGGGCGCGATGTCGGGCTCAAAACGGATTCGGTAGTCAGCGACGACGTGATCGTAATGCCGCTTCAGGGCTCGACCCAATGGGACGCCCTTTCCCACGTCGGCTACGGTGGTTCCTATTACAACGGCGTGCCTTACACTGCAATCACGACCGAGCGCGGCGCCACCAAAAACTCGATCTTCAGGCTGGGGGAAAGTCTGACCACGCGCGGCGTGCTGGTCGATATGGTGCGATACAAAGGCGCCGAGACTAAAGGGCATCTGGACCCTGAGTATCCGATCACGGTGGCGGACCTTGAAGGCTGTCTGGCGATGGAGAAGGCGGAGGTCCGCAGCGGCGACGCGCTGCTGGTCCGCACCGGATGGGTGCCCCATTGGTACAAGCATCCCAACGAGCGGCGCGGCTATTTCAACCATCAGCCGGGTCTCCATCTGAAGACCATCGAATGGATTTACGACAAGGAGATAGCGTGCGTGGCGGTGGATAACGTCAATGTCGAATGCGTACCGTCAGGCTATGACGAGGAAAACGTATTTCACGCGATTGCGATCCGCGACGTCGGGCTGACCTTGGGCGAGATATTCGATTTCGAGGCGCTGGCCGCGGACTGCAAAGAGGACGGACGCTACACCTGTTTCTTCGTCGCCCCACCACTGCGCTTCCGCGGCGCGGTAGGCAGCCCGCTCAATCCACTGGCGATGAAGTGAACTGTTGGTTTTTTTGGCCAATAATTTTGCTAATCTGAGTAAAACTCCAAACATTTCAAACAGTCACATTTCCAGGCCCCTTCCCGCCCCGATCCAGGCTGCCGCGCGCACGCTGATCCGCCGATGGGCGCGCACCGGCAGAAAAGCCTCCCGGCTGTTCCGCCTGATCGAGCGATGGGGCCCGCGCCTGGCCACGGGTCCGCTGGAGACGACGTTGCCCAACGGATGCCGCGTGAGCTGCGATCTGCATGAATTCGTGCAGCGCCAGGTCTATTTCATGGGCGCGTTCGAGCCGGTCGAATCCTACCTGTTCACGCGCCTGCTGCGCCGCGGGATGACGGTGATCGACGCCGGCGCCAATATCGGGCAATACACGCTGCTGGCCGCGACCGCGGTCGGGCGCTCGGGCAGCGTTCACAGCTTCGAACCGGTACCGTCGATTTGCGCAAGCCTGCGGCGCCACGTCAGCGTCAATCGGCTCACCAACGTGAGCGTCAACCAGCTGGCGCTGTGGCACGAGGAGTCCACCGTCACTTTGGGGCTGCCGCCGGATCGAATATACAACGCCGGCAGCTGGACCATCGGAACATCCGAAAGCCAGAGCGCGGCAGTGCGGGCCGAGGCGATCCGGCTCGACTCCTACGTCAGCAGGCGCGCACTGCCGCGCGTGGACGTGATCAAGATGGACATCCAGGGGGCGGAGCCATTTGCGCTGGAAGGCGCGCGCAAGATGCTGGCCGACTGGCATCCCACGCTCATGATGGAAGTCCATCGGCCATCGCTGGCGGCGTTGGGCAGCAGCCCCGAGGCGCTGTGGGCATTCCTGTCGCAATTCGGTTATCGCGCCTGGCGCATCAGGCCATCGCTCAAAAACAGCGGTCCGCTACCCAACCTCGACGGCGTCGAGTTCGAGAACTTCTTTTTTCATATCGAAGATTTGCCGCACGCCGTGACCAGCGGATGGAGCCGCCACGTGCCCAAGCAGTGGGCCTGCTCGGGCTGGGCGTTGGAAGGATAAATTTCAGAGCTTGCGCGCGTAAACTTCCAGCACGTCAGTGCGTGGCAGATCGGCGGAGCTGGTGCGCCGGTAGAGATCCATCCGGCCATGGTATGCGCGCTCCAGAATCCTGCCCAGCAGCCCGCCCGGTTTGAGTCGTTTGCCGCGGCGAAACGGCGCCAGGACGGCGGTAACCCATGGTGGAAAGGTCAGATCGCCGGCCATTGCGCGGCAGTAATGCTCAAGCCCCTCGATCGCGAGGACTTCCAGGCCGCTGCGGCCAAGGCAATCGCGGATTGTGCCCGGACCGAAGTAGGAAATGTGCTCCGGCGGATCGAACCATACATTGATCGGCTCGCCTGCCGCCGCATGCGGGCATTCGCAATTCGGGGTGCTCAGCGCAAGCGTTCCATTGGGAACCAGCAAGCTTGCAACCTGAGCCATTGTATCGACGGGATCGCTCAGATGCTCAATCACTTCGAACATGGTGACGCATTCAAAGCGCTCGCCGCTGCCCAGCGCCGCGTCGATAGATTCGTAAACGCGACTGCCGGTGATAGCGGCGGCGCGCCGGCGCATCTCGGGCGACAGTTCCACGCCCGCCACTTGCCATCCGCGCTGCTGCGCCGCGCGCATCAGGTACCCGGAGGCGCATCCGATGTCCAGCAGCCGTTTGGGCTGTTGGAAAGCGCGGACGCGGTCGAGCCTTGGCACATAGAAGTGCACAAGGCGGCGACGCCACAGCGCGTCATAGTCCGCGATTCCGCATTCGCCGCCGCTGGTGAAGTAAACGTCTTCCTTATAGATCGCGGCGGCGTCGTAACCGGGCGCAACCGGTGCGAACATGAATCCGCATTGGGCGCACTGCACGATCGCAAAGCCATTGCGCCGCATGATTTCGGCGCAGGGGCCGCCACAGATTTTGCAGGCGGCCCGCGCCAATGGCTCAGCGTTGCTCGGCGGGGTCGAACTCAAAGGTATTCGCTCCGAGGCATGATGAAAAAACCTCAATGTATTGATGCGCAAATTGCCGCCAGGAGAACCGCGATGCAACCTTCTGACGCGCGCGTTTGCCCATCTGTTCGCGCTCCGCGGGCGAATTCAGCATCCAGCGCATCGCCCACGCCAGTTGATCGGCAGTGTTGGATTCGAGCAGCAGCCCGCTCTCACCGTGATCAATAATCTCAGGCGTGCCGCCGCTGCGCGTCGCGATTACCGGGGTCCCACATGCCATCGCTTCGAGAAAGACCAGGCCCAGCCCTTCCGGCATCCGGCTCGGCATCGCAAAGAACAGCGCATGCTTGTACAGGCTCCACAACTCGGGCCTCGCGACGATTCCAACCAATTTCACCCGATCGCCGATTCCCGCCGACGCCGCAATTGCTTCAAGCGTCGCCCGATCGCGGCCATCGCCGCTGATTAACAGGTCGACTTCAGGATGCTGGCCGGCAATATCGGCAAAGGCTTCGATTAAAGCGTCCAGCGCCTTGTGACGTAGGTCCAAACGGGCGGCGCAAAAAACGTAGTCCCGTGGATGCACGCGCGGGCCGGCAGAGTGCGGAGCGTCCGGATCGACGCCGCCGGTTATAACCCGCGCTTCGCGCGCCGCCGGGAGCAGATTCGCAAAAAATCCCCGGGTGGCTTCGGACAGCGCTGTCAGAGCCGCCGCGCCCCGCAGCGAGTGCAGCGCCCCGGTGTCCATTTTTCCCCGGCCCCATGAATCATAAAGGCTTTGGACCATGGCAACGCCCGCTTGCTGACAGACGTCGGCCACGGTGGGAAATCGGTCCCAGGACCAGCAATGTGAACTGACAATTTGGGGTCGCCAGGCGATAATTTCGCCCATCAGCCTTCTGGCCTCGGACGAAAAACGCACCGGCCACAAACGTTCGAGATGGCGCAGCGTAACGGGCCGACGGCTTGGAATTCCGAGACAGCGCAATTCGCCGCGGAACCTGGTCGTCCGCTCCATGCCACTCACAGAAGGCGTTGAATAGACGGCTACCTGATGGCCCGCCAATTCCAGTTCGGCGGCCAGATTGTCCACCACTTCCTGGACACCGCCCAGCGAGCGGAAGGCTTCGCATATGATTAGAATACGCACAAAGCGCCTGATATCGTAACTCAGTATCAGGCAAACCTACTATGGCCGACTAACCAGGGGCAACCACGAGAACGGCGCGGGAAGTGATGGCTGATGCATAAAAATGTCCAATCCGCTAGCCTTGACTTGTCATGGGTTCCCAGGTTCTTTACGCGCACGGGCCGCAATGGCTTGAGTTGGTCGAGCACCCCGACCAGGTTATCGCGGGCAGCGGGTTTCACGAAGTAAAAAACATTTCAAGAAATCGCGCCGGATTTATCCAGTCGCCGCACGGCACTATCTTCGTAAAGCGTCTTGTACCCGGCTCCTGGTTCGAAGGGATGCTGGAGCGGTTGCGTGGATCTTCGGCGAGGCGCTCCCTGCGCGCCGCTCAATTGCTTGACGCCGCAGGATTCCTGGTTCCGCTGCCGCTTGCCGCGTCGGAGCAAACTGCGTTTGGAGCGATCAGGTCGAGCTGGATCTTCAGCCGCGCGCTGACTTCAGCCAAGGTCCTCAGCCGCTTTATCGAGCGCGGGCACGCTCCAGCGGAGGTGGAAAAAATCAGGCGACGGGAGGCTCTGACGGCGGTTGCGCGATGCGTCCGGCGGCTCCATGACTCAGGCTTGTTCACCTCGGATTTGCAGGAAACCAACCTGATGCTCGAGCGCGCCGATGATGGGGTGAGAATCCATTTCGTCGATCTGGACGGCTTTCGCCAACTGGTACATGTGTCGTGGAGGCGGCGCAGGCGCAACCTTGTTCAGCTCGACCGCAGTGTGGGCCGCTTCATGAGTCGCAGCGAGCGCCTGCGTTTTCTGCTTACCTATCTCGGTCCGGGATGGGACCGCGACGCGGTGAGGAAACTGGCCGCCCGCCTGATGGCCGAACGAGAGCGCAAGGAGCGTCAATTCGCGCATCGGCGCCTCAAGCGCGATGCTCAGGCGGTTTGGACCGGACCGTTTAGTTCGAATCGCAAACCGGGATCACCTCAGGTTTCACAAATCAGATAAACTGGATCTTATGGCCATTTCGATTCGCAGGCGGGAATACGACCATCATACCGAGCAGGTGCATGCCGCCGGAGGCGAGCAGATTCGCGACCTGATGCTCGGACTGAACGACGGACTGGTCGCGTCGCTGGCGGTCACCTCGGGGGTAAGCGGCGCTTTCACCGCGCGCAGGATCGTGATCATGGCGGGGCTTTCCGAAATGCTGGGCGGCGCGGTATCGATGGGCCTGGCGGCGTTTATTTCAGCTCGTTCCCAGATCGAGTTTTATCACAGCGAGATCGAACGCGAGCACCTTGAGATGCGCAAATGGCCCGATCGCGAGCGCGACGAAATCCGCAACATCTACCGCGCCAAGGGTTTCACTGGAAAGCTGCTCGACCAGATCGTCGAGCATATCACGGCGGACCCCAAACGATGGAGCGACGTGATGATGCGCGAGGAACTGGGCTTCAGCGGCGAGTTCGAATCGCCTCTGCGCTCAGGCACGACGGTGGGCATTTCATACCTGTGCGGCGCCGCGGTGCCGGTAATCCCGTATCTGTTCGTCGAGCCGGCTCATGGGGTGATTCTGTCGGCAATCGCCACGCTGTTCGCGCTGTTCGTGGTCGGGGCCGCCAAGACCCTGATCACGACCCGATCGTGGTGGCGCAGCGGCCTGGAAAGCGTGGTGACCGGCGCTGCTGCCGCAGCAGCGACTTTCGGCGCGGGTTCGCTGTTTTCCCGCCTATAGACCCCTCACTGCATGATCTTCTGAAGTCCGGCTGGAGAACCATAGCGGGTTACATCCCAATATTGTTTGGGGACCTGCTGGTTAACCTCGAAGACATCCTTGCCCACATATGCGAAACTGGCATGATTGTTTTGAAAATCGATCATCCAGTTGATGCCGCGGATGTTGGGGATAAAGCCGCCGCCCGGCACTGGTTCCGCTGACTCCAGCCAGGCCATGAGCTTCCAGAATTTGTTGTTCTGGTCGTACAGATCGATCCACATCGCGTTCCACGTGCGCGGGTCGGCATAGATTATTCGATTGGCGTAGCAATAGCCTGACGCCAGACTGGGCACGCGGCTCAGTTCGATGATCTCGGCGTCGAACACCTGCCATTTTCCGACCGCCGGTTTGGGGAAGAAGAGGGGCGGGTAGTACCAGTTGCGCAGGTCGAATTGCGCGGGGTTTGACGGCGTCGGCCGAAACATCAACATCTTTTTCCGGCCCAGGTATTTGGCCTGGAACCATCCCACCGGCAGGGGTATCCCGGCGTAGATATCGTCTCCCACATAATCCTCGCCCGCGTAAGGCGCGCATCGGGCGCTGCTGGACAACCGCAGCGCGCGGCGCAGCGAAGGCAGAAAAACGTAGAACTCGGGGATTTTCTGCGGATCGTCGAACACCAACTCAAGCGGACTGGTGTACTTGGACTGCTCGGGTTCCATGAGTTCGTCGTAGTAGCTGGAGAAGTACCCTGGCATCTCCCGGGCGTATCCCGGAAATCCGGGATCCGTCATATGCGTGAACTGCAGGAAAACCTGGTAGGAGTCATTTGTATATTGGCTAAGATAGCGATCGATCTCGAAACCTTTGCTTTCGTAATGATTAATTGACCCGCTGTAATGATAATATAAATTATATAGTATCTTGTATGCTTCATCCGGGCCCGAGTAATCAGGAAACGGAGTGCCGGCCTGGTATCCTTCCAGCGTATATCCGCCGGTCGGCAGCTTCACCAGTCTGGTTTGACCTTTGTATTTCTCGGTTGCCTCGTACCATGACTTGGGAAGCGGATAGTCGATAAGCGGTCCCACCTCCATCACCGCGTCAGCCGGCAGCCTCCACATGGTCCTGCCGCTGAGAATTATTTGCAGTCCCTGCGGCATGTAGTCCTTGTATTTTTGCCAGTTCTCAGGAGTGATTCTGGTTCCGACCGGGATCGTGTCATCGGCGGCCCAGGCGGATGATCCCAGCAGGAGTGAGCCGAGGAAGCAGACGAACAGCAGTTTTCGTAAACCCATTTTGCCCTCCTCTGCGGCCGAACTGGCCGCTCGACGGCTGATTATGCATCACGGACCCACGGCGGTCGTTCGATCCCAAACTGATTGCATATATGAACTGCAACAAGCTGCCCTGAAATCTTCAAATCGCCGCCCAAAGGCCTGGGTCAATGCGACTTGCGCGCCTGGTTTTATAACTGCGGCGAACCTACCACCAGCCGCCAGGAACGGCAAGTTCCAAGCTACGGCAAATTCGGCATCGGGGTGGGATTGGTGAATGCGGAATTGGCTTCCGCGTTGAACATGACCTGCTGACGGCCGATTAGCAAAACTCCCGCGGTGCCCATCAGCCAAACGATACTTAAGATTGTGAGCCAGTTCTTCATAGCCCACAGCCCAAGGGCTTTGCAGACGGTCAAATCACGATCGACAGGGCCGCTCGGCCTTGTTCACGCAACCCGCGACCACGCCACGCTGGTGCAGGCGCGCGATCTCCGCCGAACTGATTCCCAACACCTCGCTCAGGATCTCGTCCGTATGCTCTCCCAGCATCGGCGCGCGCACTACCGGTTCACGCGGCACGCCACTGAAATCCAGCGGAGACCCGGGCATGAGGTAGGTGCCGATTCCGGGCTGTTCGACCTCCGCGAACATCGGGTTGCGGGTCGAGCAGCGCGGATCCTCGTTGACCAGTTGGCGGAAGGTCTGATAAGGGCCCCACGACACGTTGGTACCTTCGAAGGTGCGGCGGATCTCGGCCAAATCGCGCGACGCGAACCACGGACGCAGCAGCGCCGCGATCAGGTCGCGCCCCTGAAACCGGCCGCTCTCGGTGTTGAGATCATAGCCGGTGGCGCGTTCGATGCTGTCGCAGGCCTCGCCAATGCCGGTGGCTTCCCTGAGCGCGATCCACTGCCGCGCAGTCAGCGCGACCACCATCACCCGGCGGCCTTCCCGGGTTTCAAAATCGTGACCGAACGCTCCGTACAGGTAGTTCCCATCCTTGGGCTGGTCGCGCCCGCCGAGCTGGGCTTCCGCGATACGGCCGAGATTGCCGACATTGGCGAACGCCACATCCGACAGCGACAGGCGGACCTGTTGTCCTTTGCCGGTCAGCCTTCGATGGCGCTCTGCAGCCAGCATCCCAACCGCCGCCAGCGAGCCCAGCGCGATATCCCACGCTGGCAGCACGCTGTTGAGCGGTTCGGACATGTTGCGCGGGCCGGTCGCCCAGGGAAATCCGGTCGCGGGATTAACCGTGTAATCGACCTCGCTGGTGCCGTCGGGATTGCCGGTAAGCGCGACCATCACCAAGTCCTGGCGCCGCCTGGCCAGCGCCTCGTAGCTGAGCCATCCGCGGGCAGGGAAATTGGTAATGAACAATCCGCCCTGTTCGCCCGGCGCCGTAATCAGGGCGGACGCAAGCTCGCGTCCCTCCGGCGACTGCAAATCGATCTGAATCGAACGCTTGCCCTTGTTCATTCCGGCCCAAAACAGGCTCTGACCGTCGGCGGCCAGCGGCCAGCGGCGGTAATCCAGGCCGCCGCCAATCTGGTCAAAACGGATCACGTCGGCGCCCATTTGCGCCAGCGTCATCCCGCACAGCGGCGCGGCGACGAACGCGGAACCTTCGACAACGCGCATTCCAGACAGGATTCCCATCAGGCCATCACTCCGACAAAGCGCCAATCTAAAACTTCCTGATCGCCGGCCTCGCGATCGGCGCGGACGCGCGAACGCAGATGGACCAGGCCGCCGCCCCCTTCCAGCGGTTCGCAGGCCTCGAGTTCGAGCGTGCTGCGCAAGGTGTCGCCCTCACGCACGGGCGCCAGATGATCGCACGAATGCCAGGCCAGGATCGCGAGCAAATTGGGCAACGCGCGCGAGGCCTGGAGGGCGGCAATTCCGATCGTGTGGCCGCCATAAACCAGGCGGCCGCCGGCGCCGGCTTTGGCATCGTGATGCACGATCGCGATGTTCAGGGTCATCCGCGCCAGTTCGGGCGCGGAGGAGACCAGATCGCCGCCGGCGATATCCCAGACCATACCCGGCTCAAGACCGTCGAAATGCTGGCCTGAAACCGCGGCGCGAAATTCGTCCAGTCGCCATCCCGCGATCGCCTTTCGGATCACCTTCATGTCCAGTTCGGAAGGGATGGCATCAAGGTTGTCATTACGCGAGGTGACGCCCCTGGGGTCGCGCAGCGGAACCATCGCGCAGCGCTTGAAATCAAGCACCGGGCGGTCCAACTGATCGCGGGTCTTAATCCTGATTACAGCCAATCCGGTCGCCGCCCGCCCCTCGCGGGCACGGTTTTGCCTGAGCGCAACGATTTCGGTTGTCGTGTAAAGCGTGTCGCCGATACAAGGCAGACGCAGGAACATGAACTGGCGGTAAAAAAGATTGGCCACCACGCGATGGGTGATCAGCGTGGACTGCCCGATCGCGACATCCCAGACCAGTCCGGGACTGGCCAGCACGCCACCGGTGACTCGCCGGCTCAGCTCCGCGTCAAGCGCCAGATGCGAGCGGCAGCCGACAATCGATCGATGGAGCGCCGCGAGTCCGTCGGTAAGCGTCTGCGCCGGCGCGCTGGCGGGAAAAGGCCCGATTTCAAGGTCTTCAAAAAAAGGGCCCGAGACGGTTCGCGTCAGCGATTGCATCACACCCCCAAAACTGTATCGAAGCAGGCAGGCAAATCCTACTCCTGAGGCGGGTTGTGATCCAAGTTCTAAATCCGCCCCCTGAATGGTGTCGAGTACTCATTCAGGGGGCGATGGTACAGGCGGGGAAGGCTCCCACGCCATTAATCAGACCGGGATCGAATAAACCTTCGCGGCGTTGGTACACATCAGCTTGCGCAAGGTCTCATGGTCGATGCCCGCCAGACCCTGCGCGGGGTAGCTCAGGGGAGCGGGATAGAGACAGGTCGGATGCGGGAAGTCGGACTCGAACATCAGGTTGTCGGGACCCAGCGCCGCCAGCGCTGCCGGCAAGCCTTTGCGCTCAAACCAGAAGCAGGCATAGATCTGGCGCCGGAAATAATCCGAGGGCTTCATGCTCAGAATCTCCGACGCGCCTGGAACTTCCTCTTCAAGCTGGTAATCCAGCGCTTCGAGTACGAAGGGGATCCATCCAACGCCACTTTCGACCGACGCGAACTTCAGCTTGGGAAAGCGCTCCATCACGCCGGAAAAAATCAGGTTGGCGAGCACGCTGGCGTTGTTGACGAACAGCATTGCCGAACCCAGCGCGAGTTTCTGGTCGGGGGTATGTGAGGGCCACGGCAGGTCGGTAAACCAACTCGCCGACTCGTCGCTGGCCCCGATATGGAAGTTGACCGGCAAATTCAGGTCGCTGCACACCTCCCACAGGCGATCCCAATCGCGATGGCCCAAATCGGGCAGTCCGTGGCTTTGCGGATGGTTATTCATGTTTACGCCGCGCAGCCCCATCTTGTGGCATCGAACCGCCTCCTGCGCTGACAACTCGATGTTCCACCACGGCATCATCGCCATCGGAAAAATCCGGTTTCCCGATTCCTGCTGTATCTCCGCCATCGCGTCGTTGTAGATCTGGAACGAAATCAGGCGGATATCCTCCGGCAGTTGCGAGGCGCGCTGGCCGCCGAAGCCGAGGAAATTCGGGTATATGATCTGCGCCCAGATCCCCGACTCGTCCATGTAGCGCAGCCGCTCCTTGATATTGGAGGAACCGGGATGCACATCCTCGATCTTGCATTGCATAAAACCCCAGCCGCGAATCTTGGACCCGTCTTTGCGGATAACGCTGGCCGGGGTCGCGTAACCCATCTTGGTGTTGCCGTCGATCACCCACATGCGCTTGCCGTCGATCTCCTTGACCTGCGGCACCCGCTCCTTCCATTGCTTGGGCGCCCTCGAGGTCCAAAGGTCATACGGCTCGCTCAGATGAGTGTCGCTGTCAATCACCTTGATATCTGAAATCGCCTGCCGGAACGCTCTCTCGTCGCTCGATGTTTGCGGACTGGCTGCCATCGTGGTTCTCCCCTGCGGCTGGATTTTGCTCCAATCTCAACGTGGCCGTCGCTAATGGATCGGCATAGACGGATTATGAGCTTTTTGCGCAATTTGTCCATGGCTTGCCGAAGGCGAGGAATCAGGAACGAGGGAGGGAAAAAGAGTGAGGGGCGAGAGCGGGCAGGGAAAAGACAGAAAAAATCCGACCGACGCTTTGGTCCGATTCTCTTTACCTGCCGCCTCACTCCTTTTCTAATGTCTGATGCACGAATTCCACGATCCTTCCAATCGCCCGAGTCGCGGCCTCCGAACCGGGCCTGCGGATGATGAAGGCTTCGGCTTCGCCTTCGAACATTGCCAGATCCAAGCGGCCGCCTGCCTTGCGGTAGTTTTCGACGAACAGGTCGAGGTCGACGCGGGGATGGACGACGTCGCTGGTGCCCTGCACGCACAGGGCGGGCGGCAGGTCGACGCGCTCGCCCCGTTGCAGCGCGAGCGCGGGGTTGCCTTCGGCCATCGTTTCCTCGTCGCGCCAGTAGCGGTCGTGCATTTTCACCAGCAGGTCAACGAAGTCGGGATAAGGCTTGCCCGCATCCTTGAGCTTGCGCACGAAGCGATAACGGCCCAGCGGATCGATGACCGGCCACAGCATCACGACGCAACCAACGCTCGCATCAACGGCTGGGGACCCGGCGGGCAGCGACAGCGCGGTGTAGCGCGGGTCGCGCGGGCGCATCCCGGCGAGCATAGCTTGGTGGCCGCCGCTGGAACTGCCCATCAGACCAACGGCGTCGGCACGGCTGGAAAACCCGGCGGCGTGCGCCTTGACCCAGCGAATTCCATAGTTGATATCGGCCATTGACGCGGGATAAGAGGCAATCGGTGGCATGCGGAAATCGAGCGCCGCCACGACCACACCGCTTTTTGCCAGCGGGATGTTCACCGGATCGTCGGCGGTGCGATCCATCAGATTCCAGGCACCGCCGTGGACCTCGACGATCGCCGGGAACGGCCCGTTGCCGCGCGGCTTGAACATTCGCGCCATCAACGCCCGCTCGCCATGACGCAGGTATTCGACTTCCTCGATATCGATTTCCCAACTCGACGGCATGATCCGCGCTCCTTGACGGGATAGATTGCCTGTACGCTGCGCCGGCCAGGCATCCGTCGTCAAGCGGCGTAAAAGAGCACACGCGCCGAAGTCTGGGCATTCAGATTGTGATAGCAATCGGGGGCATTGCGCCAGGATCCGGTGCGGGCTTGCAGCGGTTGAGCGTCTCCAGGTTCTGCACTGGCCGATCGCAGCGCTTTGCTGCTGGTGACCGCATCACGAGCGTGGGCCGCAGCGCTGCAGGTCGCTTGAATGGCGCAGCAAAAAAGGCATGATGGAAAGCCTATGATAACCGCGATTGTCTTCACACTTTGCCTTGTGGCTGCCCTGGGCGTTTTTCTCTACCAGCTCTGGCTCCGCTTTCGCCTGCTGTTGAGCGCCGCTCCCGCGGCCCGTTTCGATCGCATTCCCGAACGAGTTCGCGCCGTGCTTGTCTACGCCTTTGGCCAGAAGAAATTCGTCCGTCCAAATCCGGGAGCCGAGCGGTACGCGGGGTGGATGCACTTTTTCATCTTTTGGGGCTTTGTCATCCTGTTCATCCAAATCCTAACTTTGTTCGGCCGCGCCTACTCCCCCTCCTTCGTCGTTCCCGGCTTCAGCCTGAATCTGCTGGGAGGCCCCTATTTTTTGCTCCGCGACATCATGGAGGTAACCGTCCTGTTCTGGATCGGGGTGGCATTCGTGCGATGGCTGGTCGTGCACGCTCCCCGGCTTTACGGCTATCTTCCGCCCGAGCAGCGCCTGCGCGGTCAATCCCACTGGGAAGCTTATGTGATCCTGGGTTTCATCGCGACGATCATGCTGGGAGGGCTCGTGTATGATGGCGGACGAATCGCTTCGCACCCCAACAACATGCAGATCGTTGCGGAGGCGCGATGGCAGCCGATCTCAGCCCTGGTGGGCGCCAGCCTGGCGAAGGCTCTGGGCACGAGCTTCGCCCTGCACGCGAGCGAAGTAGCCTGGTGGGTGCACAATCTCGTGGTTCTTTTCTTTTTGAACCTACTGCCGCGCTCCAAACACTTCCACATCATCACCTCGATTCCGAACGTCTTTTTCTTGAAACTCGAGCCCAAGGGGCAGCTCTCGAAGCAGGATCTCGAAAATGCGACTCACTTCGGCACCTCGCACATCGATCAGTTCACGTGGAAGCAAGTGCTCGACATGTACAGCTGCACGGAATGTGGCCGCTGCTCCTCCAATTGCCCCGCCACGGCAACCAAAAAGCCTCTGGCTCCACGGCAGTTGCTGCTCGATCTGCGGGACTACCTCTACCAGCATCAGAACGAGATGATTGAAAAGAGGAGCCACACCGGCGGAGATGGCGCGGAAGCGGCCGAGGTCGGAGAAAACATTGTCGGTCCCGTCATCCACGACGAGACCCTGTGGGCTTGCGTCACCTGCCGGGCCTGTGAGGAGGCCTGCCCGGTGTTGATCGAGTACGTCGACAAAATCGTCGACATGCGCCGTCACCTGGTGCAGGAGGAGGCCCGTTTCCCCAAGGAGCTTACCCGCACTTTTAAGAACATGGAGACCCAATCCAATCCGTGGGGAATCGATTCAGCACAGCGGTTTGAGTGGGCCGAAGGCCTGAACGTTCCGACCCTGGCCGACAAGCCCAACGCCGAGTTTCTGTACTACGTCGGCTGCGCGGGGTCCTTCGATGATCGGAACAAAAGGACGACGCAGGCCTTCGTCCGTGTGCTGCAGAAAGCAGGCGTGGACTTTGCCTGCCTGGGGCGCGAGGAACTTTGCAACGGCGAAACCGCTCGTCGGCTCGGAAACGAGTACCTCTACCAGTCGATGGCCCAAATGCTGATCGAAACCCTGAACCAAAACCAGGTTCGCAAAATCATCGTAAACTGCCCCCATTGCTTCAACACGATCAAGAACGAGTTTCCGCAATTTGGCGGCTCATACGAGGTCATTCATGCCGCCGACCTCGTCCGGCAATTGATCGCTTCGGGGCGTCTGAAGATCTCCGCGGAATTCGCCAGGCGCACCGTATATCACGACTCTTGCTATTACGGCCGTTACAACGACGTTTTTGACGAACCACGGGATGTGCTCAGCCGCGCGGGGGCCCAGGTTCACGAGATGGAACGCCACCATAAATTCGGCATGTGCTGCGGTGCCGGCGGAGGGCGGATGTGGATAGAGGAGGACCCCGACAAACGGGTGAATCTGCTCCGCACCGAGCAGGCGCTTCAGACCAATCCTGAGGTGATCGCCGTCTCCTGCCCTTTCTGTATGACGATGCTCTCCGACGGCATCAAGGCTAAGGACCTGGAGGAGAAGGTCAACACCCTCGATGTGATGGAGATCGTCGACCAAGTCACCCGCGGCCGCGATGCAGAGTCCTGAAAAGGCTTTCTTCGCAGACGGGACCACCGCCTGCCCCCCGACAGACGTACGTCAGCCGGAGCCGTCGATGGCCGGCGGTACAATCGCAGCGGACCGCTGCGGACAGATTCGCCGGTTAGCGCGCCTGTCAGGACGGCAGATTGCAGCCTTGTTGAGATTGAACTACGACTGCTTCAGTTTGCGGACCTCTTCGGCCATTTCCGGGACCGCTTTGAACAGGTCGGCTACCAGACCGTAGTCGGCGACGCTGAAGATCGGGGCCTCTTCGTCTTTGTTGATGGCCACGATCACTTTGGAATCCTTCATTCCTGCAAGGTGCTGGATCGCGCCGGAGATCCCGACTGCTATATAAAGGTCGGGCGCGACAACCTTGCCGGTCTGGCCGACCTGCAGATCGTTGGGGACGAAGCCGGCGTCCACCGCGGCGCGGCTGGCGCCCATCGCGGCACCCACCGCATCGACCAGTGGCTCGAGGACGGTCTTGAAGTTCTCGCCCGATTTCAGACCGCGGCCGCCTGAAACCACGATATGGGCTTCGGTCAGTTGGGGGCGGTCGCTCTTGATTTCATTGAAGTTGACGAACTCCATCTTGAGCGAGGCCTGATCCAAGGTCGCGGGCTGTTTTTCCACCGGTGAGGGGCTGGAGGCTTCCGGCGCGGCGTCGAACGCGGTGGCCCGCACCGTGATCACCTTGACCGGGCCGTCCATCTCCACCAGCGCCATCCCGTTGCCGGCGTACATCGGCCGGATCACGGTGCCGTCGTCGTTGATCGTAATGATATCGGAAGCCATCGGCGCGTCCAGCCGCGCCGCCAGCCGCGGCATCAGATCCTTGCCGCGCGCCGTCGCCGTAGCCATCACGTACTCGGCGCCGATGCTCTTGACCAGGTTGGCGAGCGCCTGCGCGTGCGCGTCGGCGAGGTAATTTTTGAGCGCGGGATGCTCCAGCGCAATCACTTTGGCGGCGCCGTATTTGGCTGCTTGCTGCGCCAATGACTCGACATTCTCTCCCAGCACGGCGACGAGGCATTGCGCGCCGCGCTTGCGCGCCATCTCAAGCCCGGCGTTGATCGCGACCAGCGTGGATTTGGGAAAATGCTCGTGCTGATGCTCGGCAAAAACTAAAACGTCACCCATTTGGTGTCTTCCTGATAAGGCAGTGGTTCGCGATCCGTGGTTCGCGCCCCCGGCATTCCGTTCAGATAAGCTTAGCCTCTTCGTGCAGGAGCTTGACCAGCTCCTGGACCGATCCGACCTTGCGGCCCGCCTGCCGCTTGGGCGGCGCCTTGAGTTCCTTCACTCTCAGTTTCGGGGTGAGGTCCAGGCCCAGGGACTCGATCGGGATTTCCTTCAACTCTTTTTTGCGCGCTTTCATGATTCCGGGCAGCGACGCGTAGCGTGGTTCGTTAAGGCGCAGGTCGGTCGTGACCACCGCGGGCAGTGGGAAAGCGACGGTTTCCAGACCGCCGTCCACTTCCCTGACCACGGTGCAGCGGTCGCCCTCAATTTCAAGCTTGGAGGCGAAGGTCGCCTGCGGCCATCCGAGGATCTCGGCCAGCATCTGCCCGACCTGGTTCGAATCGTCATCGATTGCCTGCTTGCCCAGAATCACCAGCCTGGGCTGCTCTTCGGCGACGACTTTGGCGATCACGCGGGCGATCGTGAGCGTGTCCAGCGGTTTGTCGGTCACAATGAGTTTGGCGCGATCGGCGCCCATCGCGAGCCCCGTGCGAAGCTGTTCCTGCCAGTTGCTCTGGCCGATGGTCATCAGCACGACCTCGCCGGTCTTCAGGCGCTCCTTGATGCGCAAGGCTTCTTCGATCGCGATTTCGTCGAAGGGGTTAATCACCCACTTAACGTTATCGGTGGCGATTCCCGATCCGTCGGGCAGGATCCGGATGGTCGTAGCGGGATCGGGAACACGCTTGAACGGTACCAGAATTTTCACTGAATCGCTCCTTGGATTACGCCGCGTGAAGCACGGCGCCTGGCTGCTCTCCCATCATACAAACAGGGATCGAGGCAGGCGGATGGGAAAACTAACAACGGTATAAGTTTCAGTCAAATCAGGTCTGGACGGCGCCGCGAATGAGCCGGCGTCAGACTATTCATTGTACCCCAGACGCAGCGACAACGCCCGGCCGGCCTCGAGGATGATAGGTGCAATCTCGTTGTCGACCCGCTCTGCCGGAATCCGGTACGACGGACCGGCGACGGCCAGCGAGCCGACCACAGTGCGGGTGTAATCGCGAATCGGCACGGCAACCGAGCACACATCTTCCATATATTCGCCGTGATCGACGGCATAGCCCGCCTTGGCGACCTCGCCCAGTTGTTCGAGCAGGGCCGCGCGATCGATGATGGTCTTGCCGGTGGGCGCGCGCATCTGCTCAGGCAGCGCCGATTTCAGTTCCTCGTCGGCTTCGAAGGCCAGGTAAACCTTACCCACCGCGGTGCAATAAAGCGGCAATGAATCGCCGATCGGAGGAGTTATCTTGACCACGCGGTCTTCGGGCTCCGCTGCTTCCAGCGGCACCACGCCGTCGCGGCGCACTATGCCGACAAAGGCGCTCTCACGGCATTTGCGCGCCAGTTCAGACATGATCGGGCGCGCCTGCCGGACCAGACCCATATGGTCGATATAGCTGCGGCCGAGGTTTAGACATCGAATTCCCAGGCGGTAATTTTCCGTCGAACGGTTCTGTTCGATATAACCGCGCGCTTCCAACGTCGCCAGCAGCCGAAACACGTTGTTCTTATGCAGCTTCAAGCGTTTGGACAATTCGGTGACGCCGAGTTCATCAACGTCGCGGGAGAATTGTTCCAGCACGTCGAGCGAATGCGCCACGGACTGGATGACGTAGTTTGCTTTGTCGCGGCGAACCATTGCGCTTTTCTATACCTCTAAGGTGCCTTCTTGCCCCGCGCCCGCCATTTTGGGATAGCGTTTTAATTTAGTGCGCCCCGAGCAGGTCTGTCAACGTACCCTTTTTCCGCCACCCGCCGACCCCACGCGCGGGTGTCGCGGCCTGGCCACTGATGTAGACTCGACAACTGCATCGCAGTGAGCTTCAAAGGTCATGCAGGAGTGAAAAGGTGATAAAAACTGAAGGTTTACGCCATGTGGCCCTGCGTGTTGCCGATCTGCCTCGCGCCAAAAGATTCTACATGGAAGTGTTTGGCATGCGGGTGGTCTGGCAGCCCGACCAGGACAATGCTTACCTGAGTTCCGGCTCGGATAACCTCGCGCTGCATCATGAGGCTGCAGCCCAGCCGGGGGCAGCCGCAGGCGGAGCGTTGGACCATATTGGCTTCTTTGTACGGGAACTCAGGCAACTGGAGGAGAGCTTTGACTGGGTGCGGCAGCGCGGGATCGAAATCGTCAAGCCGCTGCGCCAGCATCGAGACGGCACCTGGTCCTTTTACATCAAGGATCCCGACGGCGTTGTGATCCAGTTAATCCACGATCCGTCCGCAACCGCGGCGTAACCGGAGCGTCCGGCTAAGTGCCGCAAGGGAATGAGAATAATAATGATTAAGGGCAAAGCGCTGTCTTCAGCAACCGCATCCTACGCGGCAAGATTTCCGGATCTGCCCGGCAACTACCGCTCGATGTTCGAGTTGGCCGCCTCGTCGCTGGGAATGGGGACCTATCTCGGCGAGATGGATGAGGCGACCGACGAGATGTACCGCCAGGCGGCCAAAGCCGCGGTTTTGGGGGGTATCAATGTTATCGACAATGCCGTCAATTATCGGTTCCAGCGCAGCGAACGATCAATCGGAGCCGCGATTGCCGACCTGATTGAAGCCGGACAGGTGAGGCGCCCCGAACTGATCGTATCGAGCAAGGGCGGTTACATCACGTTCGACGGCGAAATGCCGGCTGATCCGCGCGCATACTTCGACCGGGAGTTCGTCCGCACCGGGCTGATCGGACCGGGCGACCTGGTGGACAATTCCCATTGCATGACGCCCCGCTATATCAGCGCGATGCTCGACCGCAGCCGCGCCAATCTGGGCCTTGAAACTGTCGACGTCTATTTCCTGCACAACCCGGAAACCCAGGCCGCCGCGGTGGGACGGGAGGAATTCAAACGCCGGCTGCGGCTCGTGTTCGAACTGCTGGAGGCTAAAGCCGTTGAAGGCGCGATTGGCGTTTACGGCGTCGCCACCTGGAACGGTTTCCGGATGCACCCGGACAGCCCGGATTACTTATCGTTGCAGGAGATAGCCGATCTTGCGGCGGACATTGCCGGCCAAAAGCATCACTTCAAGGTCGTGCAGCTCCCCTACAGCCTGGCAATGCCCGAGGCATTCACCACCCCGAATCAAAAGATTCGCGGCGAAGGTCAGATGTTATCGCTGCTGGAAGCCGCCCGCGCCCTCGGCATCGCCGTTTGGGCCAGCGCCTCGTTGCTGCAAGGGCGGCTCACGGCGCGGCTGCCGCCGGTGGTGGCCGACGCGATGACCGCAATGCGCACCGACGCCCAACGATCGATCCAGTTCGTGCGCTCCACGCCCGGGGTCAACGTTGCGCTGGTCGGCATGAAAAGCATCGCGCACGTTCAGGAGAACCTCGAAACCCTGAAGCATCCACCGGCGCCGTTCGAGTCATTGATGAAACTATTCACCAAGGCGTGATGCCTTCGGGCCAGGAGCAAAGCGGCAAAAGTTTAGCAGCCGTGCTGGGCGGCCGAATTTCGCCGCGGCACCGGCCCGGGCGCTCGCCCATGTCGGTGATTTGTTGAAGATGGTGGATTTCGCCGTATCACGCATTAACCGCTTTGACGCCGGGGGTTAGTTCGCGTTCCAGGCGTTCGATGTCCGCTGAGGACAGGGCGAAGTACTTCGCTTCCGGATGGTGGAATACGATCGCCGTTACCGAGCCTTCGGGCTCCATCATGAAGCCCTCGGTCAAATGGATGCCGATATTGTTTTCGAGATCCAGCAGGCGAAATAGCTGGACCTGATCCTCAAGCCGCGGACAGGCCGGATAGCCGAAGGAAAAGCGTTTGCCCCGGTAATGCGCATGGAACAGGTCCTTTTTGCTGATGCCATCGGGGTCCTTGAATCCCCACATCTCGCGGATCTTCTGATGGAGCAGCTCGGCAAACGCCTCCGCGCTTTCCAGCGCCAGCACCTGCAGGATGTGCGAGCGCAGATAGTCACCCTGCCCTTTCCATCGTTCGGCCAGCGTACGCACGCCGGGTCCGATCGTAGTCGCCATCATGCACACGTAATCGACGCGGCCCGATGAACGCGGCGCCACATAATCGGCCAGACACAATCCGGGTGGATCGGCCTGACGGCCGAAGGTGAACTCCTCGATTATCCGCTTGGCGTCGGGCGCATAGATCAGCAGATGGTGTCCGTCGGAGTTGGCCGGAAAGAATTTGTAAGCCGCGTCAGCCCGGATGTCGTCAGCAGCGAGCATCACTTCCTCGACGGCTTTCACTCTTTCGCGCAGTTCGATCGCCTTGGGGTCGCGGGCGGCCATTGCCTGTTCCGCGTTCTTCAATCCCAGGTGGCGCGTATAGAGCATTACCGGGTTGATATACCCAAAGATTTGGTCGAGGTCGTAATTCTTAATCAGATGGAGCCGCAGGTCGGGCGGGCGCGGAATCTCGACATCCTGGCGCACCGCGGGTCGATCTTCGATTTTGGCGTCGGCCGCGGGCTTGGACGCGACCGCCTTCAGCATCCTGGCCGTCTCGGCGTCCAGTTGCGAAGCCAGCTTTTCGCGCCGCTGGGGGTCGATGATCTGGTTGGCCAGGTCCAGTCCGTTCATCGCGTCGTTGGCGTATGCGACCAACCCGCCATACTGCGGTGCGATTTTGGTCCGGGTGAAGCGCGCCGACAGCGCCGCGCCGCCGACCAGCAGCGGGCAGTCGATTTCCGCAGCGCTCAGATCCTGGGCGGTAATCACCATCATCTGCGCGGATTTGACCAGCAGGCCTGACAGCCCGATCGCATCGGGATGGTATTCGCGATAGGCCTTGATCAACTCCTCGGGCGGCACCTTGATACCGAGGTTGACCACCCGAAACCCGTTGTTGCTAAGGATGATATCGACCAGGTTCTTGCCGATATCGTGGACGTCGCCCTTGACCGTGGCGAGCACGATTGTACCTTTGCCCGTGCTCTCGCTTTTCTCCATGTGCGGTTCGAGATAGGAGACCGCCGCCTTCATCGCTTCGGCCGACTGGAGCACTTCGGCTACGATCATCTGATTGGCGTTGAACAGCCGCCCCACTTCGTCCATCCCCTTCATCAGGGGACCGTTGATAATCTCCAGCGGCCGCCGCCCGCGCAGCGCTTCGTCGAGGTCCTGAAAGAGACCGTCCTTGGAGCCTTCCAGAATGTAGAGCGCCAGCCGCTCGTCCAGCGGCAGCGCCGCGCGCTGCTCGACCGACGCCTTGGCCTTGCGGGCGCGGAAATGCGCGCTGAACGCCGCGATCGGGTCATCGCCGCGCCACCAGATCAGATCCTCGGCCAGCCGCCGCTCCTCCTCGGGGATGGACGGATAACGTTCGAGCTTCTCGGAATTGACGATCGCGCAGTCCAATCCCGCCTGCACGCAATGGTAGAGCATGACCGAGTTGAGCACTTCGCGCCCCGCTTCGGGCAGCCCGAAGGAGACGTTGGAAATCCCCAGGATTGTTTTGCAGCGGGGCAGCGCCGCCTTGATCGCGCGGATGCCCTCGATCGTCTCGACCCCCGCCCCGATATAGTTGCGGTCGCCGGTGCCCACCGGGAACACCAGCGCGTCGAAGAAAATGTCCTCCGGCGCGATCCCGTGCCGATGAACCAACAGATCATAGGAACGCTGCGCGATTTGCAGTTTGCGCTCGCGCGTAATCGCCTGCGCTTGCTGCTTGTCCTCGTCGATACAGCCGACCACCAGCGCGGCGCCGAACTGTTTGCTCAATTCGATCACGCGCAGCAGCCGTTCAGAATGCTCGCCGTCCTCCAGATTGATGGAGTTGATAATCGCTTTGCCCTGGATACGCTTGAGCGCCTGCTCGACCACTCGATAGTCGGTCGAGTCGATCATCAGCGGCACTTTGATCTTTTTGACCAGATGGTCGAGGAATTGGGCGACGTCCTGCGCCTCGTTGCGATCGGGATCCTGCAAACAAACGTCCAGGATATGAGCGCCGCGCCGCACCTGCAGGCGGCCGATTTCCGCCGCCTCCTCGAATTTGCCCTCCGCGATCAGCCGCTTGAACTTGCGGCTGCCCAGCACGTTGGTCCGCTCGCCCACAATCACCGGACGCGTGGCATCGTCTATGACCAGGGTTTCGATTCCCGACACTACCGAGCGCACCGGAGCAGCCGGCACCCGGGGCGGGTGTCCTACCGCAGCCTGAGCGAGCAGACGAATATGTTCGGGCGTCGTCCCGCAGCATCCGCCGATTACGTTGAGCCATCCGTGATCCAGGAAGCGCGCGATTTTTGCGGCCAGGATTTCGGGCGTTTCGTGATAATGGCCCTCTTCGTCCGGCAATCCCGCATTGGGAACGCAGGCCACGGGAAAGCGGCTGATTTCCGCGAGCGTGCGCAGATGGTCGGTCATGAAATCCGGCCCGGTCGCGCAGTTAAGCCCGATCCACAGCAGATCGCGATGGGCCACCGAGACGTAAAAGGCCTCGATATCCTGACCGGCCAGCAACGTACCCATCGTCTCGATCGTGCCCTGCACCGCGACTCCCACTGTGCATTGCAACCGCTTCATCGCGCGCTCAACGCCGATCAGACCGGCCTTGACGTTGAGCGTGTCCTGCACCGTTTCCAGCAGCAGCAGGTCGGCACCGCCCTCGATCAATCCCTCGGCCTGCTCCTGGTAAGCATCAGCCAATTGATCGAAGGTCACGCCGCCGGTCACCGAGATGGTTTTGGTCGTAGGACCCATCGAACCGGCAACAAAGCGTGGGCGTTCGGCTGTCGCGACGCTGTCGGCGGCGTCGCGCGCGATCGCCGCCGCTGCGCGATTGAGTTCGCGGGCATCGTCCTGAAGCCCGTACTCGGCCAGCACTATAGAAGTGGATCCGAAGCTGTCAGTCTCGATGATGTCGGCGCCAGCCTTTAGAAAAGCCAGGTGCAGATTGCGGATCAGGTCCGGCCGGGTACGAACCAGATTCTCGTTGCATCCCTCGAGCTCAGGTCCGCCGAAATCATCGGGCCCGGGACGCAGGTCCTGGATCGACGTGCCCATGGCACCGTCGAGCACCAGGATGCGGGCGGCAAGCAGTTGCTTGAGCAGGTTTAAGCGTTCGACTCGGTCAATCATTGATTGATAAGCGGATAAACAGGCGTCCTTTATGCATATGAACTTTAAACTCTAACCTACCATCGACTTGTTCGCAATTTTGTCCCCGGCAAACCGCGCTGTACTGATATTGTATCGCGATCAAAAGACCGGAACATCGCAATCCATTACATCGAGCGAAGGCCGGGGGTTCACGGCTGCAACGGTCTGGTAAGGCCGCCCGGGCCGAGCATCTTGTAAATCATCGGGCCGTTCCTGTAAGCATCGTTGAGAGGAGCAGAGAAGCGGGCTCCCACTCTTGGTGAAGGGAGCAAAAGTATGATCGCGGCGTGGGTTGGATTTTTCGACAGTCTTATTGCATTGGCGCTGATCCTGGCGGGGGTGATTGGGGCCCACTTTGACTTGATAGTTCCATTCCTGGGCTTCCAGTTGTTCCTGCTCGGCCTGCTCTTCGGCGTCCTGTCCCTGATCCTCGGGATAATCGGACTATTTCGGACCCGGCGCCCCGAATGGCGCAGCAGTCGCGGCCGGGCGATGGTGGCCAGCTATCTGGGGGTGATTTTCACCGGGCTGCTGGTCTATCTTGCGGTCAGCGCCAAGGGCTACCCCGCCATCAATGACATCACGACCGACGTCGACAATCCGCCGCAATTTGTCCACGCCGCCAACCTGGCGCCGAACCAAGGCCGAAATCTAAGCTACAATAAGGCGAAATATGCCGCGCGCCAGGAGCAGGGTTATGGTCCGGTACAACCGCTTCGGGTGTCGCAGGATCCTGACCAATGCTTCAAAGAAGTCAGCACCCTCGCCTCGGACATGCACGGATGGCGCGTTACATATACGGACGCCCGCACGCGCACGATTGAGGGCGTTGCGACCACGCCGCTGTTCCACTTTCACGATGATTTCGTGATCCAGGTCCGCCCCGCGCCGAATGGCAATGGCAGTCTGGTTGAAATGCGCTCCAAATCGCGCGACGGCGAAGGCGACGTTGGCGCGAATTACAACCGTATCGAAAACTTCTTCAGGACCCTGTCCGCGGCCACCGCCCGATCGGAAAAAGTCTCGTCGCACAAACCGGCCTGAATTCGCGCCGCGAACCTTTGGCCGGAACGCGGGCGGCCCCGCGCTGATTGCATCAGCCCGCCGCCGGACGCGGGCAGGACCGGCCGCGCTGCTACTCAATGCGCGAGCAGCGTGTCCCATTTCGCGGGCAGCATTATCCGCTTGGCGGTAGGATAGCCGATGAAGCCGTTGTGCGAGAAGGCGTAGCCGTTGTCGCGCGATGGATCGCCGCACACCGCGACCATGAAATCGTCGGGCTTGACCACGATCGGCACCATCCGATTGGGATCGGACGATTCGCAGAACAGCTTCGGGATCTCGCCCAAACGCACCCGCTCCTCCAGGGTCCGCAGCGGATGGTCGGCGCCGTGCAGGTACTGGAACAGTTGCTTGTCGAATTCATGCGCGGGCAGGCGGGCATGATCGAACAGATACTGCCGCACATCCTTTTTGGACCATCCCGAGCGGGCGATCGTCCCCGCAATCAAGGGCGATAGCGCGACCAGCGGGCGCAGCGTGCCGACCACCATCCCGCACGTGAACGTCAGATGCCATCCGAGATTGGCGCGCAGGACTGCGTCGGCGACATACGGCATGATCCGCTCCGCCGAGGTGCCCGACGCGTTCGCGATTGTATCGCCGCCGGTATAGCGCGCGAGCGTGACCACGTTGTCGCCGGCGGCAAAGCCCATATCGGCGCACAGCGGCTCCCATCCGATCTCCGCCAGCACGTCTTCGTTCTCGGCCATCACCACGCGCCAGGTCCCGCCGAAGGTCCCCTTGTCGGTCTTGTGGGGCAGGAACCCCGCGACATTGCGCAGGTACAGCCGCAGGAAACGCCCGATGCTGGTGTTGGCGCGGAAGCCGTCGCGCAACGCGCCCTGCTTATAGTTGAACCCGAGCTGTTTGATGATCGGGCCGTTGACGATAATCAACGTCTCCGGACCGGGCGTGTTGCCGGTGTGTTCCAGTCCGTAGCCGGGATCGGCCAGGGCCTCGACGATCGCAATCAGCACCGGCATGTATTCGGGACGGCATCCCGCCATCACGCCGTTGACCGCCACGGTCCAGATGGTGGCCTCGCGCCGATCGCACAGCAGCACGCCCAGCAGCTCCCCGGGCTTGCGATCGGTAAAGCGCAGGAACTGTTCGACTTTGTCAATCGTGGGCGGCACGATCGGCAGGCCGTCGCTCCATTCGCGATCGTAGAAGTAATCGTTGACCTCCTCGAAACTGCCGGTGAAGACGATCTCCGAGGGATGCGGTTCGGCCTGCTGGTCCTCCGTCTCTTCAGGTTGCTCGCTCAGTCCGCTTACGACCTGGCCGGCGGTCACTTCGAGAAGGTTGTTCTTGAGTTCCTCGTAGGTCTGCATGTTGACGTGGCCGGGCAAGATCGCGACCGGCAGGTGCGTAAAGCCCAGTCCTTCGGCGGTGCTGGACGCCTGCCCTGCGAACCCCTCGCAGACCAGCGATACGCTGGGGATTCCCGCGCGTTCGGCCGCTGCTGCCGCCCGCATCACGGCGGGCGTACAGCTCCCTCAACATCCCATCCCGGAAATGACCGCGTCGACGCCGAGTTCGCGCAGGCGCTGGGGCAGCGCCTGGAGCACGTCGCGCTCCTCAGTACTGTGCGTGCTGCCGAAGCGGTCGGGGCCGATGAATTTGATGCCTTTGAAACGCGCGGACAGCTCGGCTTCGATCACCGGAAAGATTTCTTCGCCACGGAATACGTAGTCCCACAGTTCGGCGACGGTCTTGCCGTTCAGCGTGTCCAGGCGGCGGGCCGGCGCGGCTTTATCAATCACTTTTTTGCCGCGCGGCCATACCACTTCGAATATTCCTGCAGACTTCCTGCGCGCCATCGAATCATCCTTTCTCAGAGCCGCTCTGCTGCCGCGGCAGCATGCCCTGTCTTTGCATCACGGTCTGGAACACCTCGTAGTAATGCCATCCTTTGATCGCAATCCGTCCAAGAATGTAAGTCGGTGTGCTGACGACGCCCGCCTTCCTGGCCGCGGCGACGGCGTTCATGGTGCGCTCCATGTAGCGGCGTTCGCGCAACGCCCGTCCCATCTCCTCCGCATCAAGCCCAGCCTTCTGTGCCGCTTCCTGCAAGGTCGCAATCCGCGCGATGTCCTTGCCTTCCACCCATAGCGCGTCGTACACGGCCGAAGTAAACGGCAGCGCATCGCCCCGATCCTGGGCGAATTCGACTGCCTGGAAGGCAAAGAAACTGCATTGCATCTTATCGGGGAAGCGCATGCGTGCGGCCTTCTCCGGCGCCATTTCCTTGAGCCATTGCGCGGTCGCGCGCGCACGCTCGCGATCGACGTTTTGGTGAAACGGCGCGCCTTCGGGCGGGGTCTCCGGATGGAGCCAGTGGGGACGCCACACCGGACGCACATCGTAGTCGCGCGCCAGTTGCTCCATCCGCTCCTGCCCGATGTAGCAGTAGGGACAGATGAAATCGGCGAACATCACCACCCGGAAAGGATTTTTGGATTGTTCGGCGCCCGATTCGTTCGCCATTGGGTTTCTCCTTCGCAGGTCAGATGGCCCGCTCGATCGCCTCGGCGGCGGCCCGCGATAATTCATCGTCGCCAATTCCGCCTTGCACCGCATCGGCGTCGAAGGACAGCAGAATTAGCGTCGCGCCTTTTTCTCCGCTTCGGATCGGCGTCGGTTGTTCGTCGCCGACGACGTATCTCAGTCCCGGCACGGCGACGGATTTGCCGTCAAACGACGCGCCGCCATTGACCACCACTTCATAACGGCCGAAGTTCGCCGCGGGAACCGCAATGGTACAGTTCGGCGGGGCATCGAGGATTACCGCCTGAGGGCCGCTGCCCGGCGGGATCAGGAACTTGCAGCGCATCCCCGCCATTCCGAGCACCTCGAACCATTCGCTTTCCCGGTCCATCCCGACCAACTGCCGTCCGACCAGATTGATCTGCCTGCGCGCAGCCCGATCCGCCATCGAAACCAGCCCGCCCTGTCTGGGATGGAGCACCAGCATGTCGTGGCCCTCGCCGGTGGAGAACGGTCCGTATGGCAGTTTGTGATCGGCATAATGGATCGCCAGCGGCCGCAGCTTCATCGTCGATTTGGGGAAGTCCATCGCGCCGCCGATCAGGAGCTGGAACTGCGAGGTCAGATGCATGTGCGCGTAAACCCGGGGGCACGGATCGAAGCGGAAGCGGATTGCTTCAGGACCGCCGTCGGCGCCGCTCAGATACACCTGGCACTGGAAAGTGATTCCCTCGGTCTGGCCCGCCTTCCACGGGACCTCGGTTGGATCGACAATGTACTGCCTGAGCAAGCTTTTCCCGTCCATTTGACCAGCAGGCGATCGATGATTTCGAGCTAACATCACGTTTGCGGCAATGTCAAAAGGTCCGCACGCGTCCGGATCAAGGCCGTCTACGCGAAGCCGCCGACCGAGCGAAGGCGCGCCAGAACCTGGAACTGTTCGCCACGGTCTTGATCGCGCACGTCAGATGGCATTTCGGCGTTGAAGGTTGCGATAAACCGGATCTCCCCGCGAGCGCTTCGGCTATCTCCTGGCTGTCAAGCAGCATGCGCAGCGCCGATTGAATAACATTGGTGCTTGACATCAGCCCCTCCCGATTGGAGATTTCGACAGTGCGTCATTGTGGGCCGCCGCGCATGCAGAGTCACACGAAACGTGGCGCTCAGCGGCAGGAAGGAAATGCGCAATGCTGTACCTCAACCAGATCGTGCGTGTTCAGCCGACCGCGATTAAACCATACGTGGAGCGGTTCAAGAACGTACTCACCCCGCTGATGCAGCGCCGCGGCTTCGAGCTGATTGGATTATGGCAGGCGCTGCAATCCAACGATTTCATCGACCTGTGGGAAGCCCGCGAATGGGCCGACCTGGACCGCCTTACCCGTGCGGCCAGGGAGGACCCCGGGTTCCTAAACTACCAGGAGCAGGATTATCCCGATCGCGTGAACTGGAGCGTCAAACTGCTCCATCCCACGTCGTTTTGCCCCGACCTCGCCAGGATCAAACGCGAGCAGATCAAGGGCGGCCTTTACATGCTGGCCACGATTCCAATCGTGCCGGATCGGCTCCAGGAGTATCTTAAGTTGTTCCCGAAAAACGGGATGCGCCTGGAAGAAAAGCACGGCCTGCGCACGCTGGGCTACTGGATGGGCGGCGGGCCGGATCACACCGAAGCCTTCAACTGCACCCAGATTTGCGTGATCGAGGACTGGGAGCATTGGGGACGTTTCATGGAGGGGCGCTCGAAGGATCCCGAAGTCGCGGAATGGATGCGCCGCGCCCTGTTTTATCGCACCTTCCATAGCGCCCGCTGGATGACCCCAGCGTATATACCGTATTGATGGGGATGAGTGAGGAGAGGGTTTTAAGTGATAGGTACTGAGTAGTGAGAACGGAAAAGAGAACGGACAAGAGAGAGCCGAGAGGGAGGATGCGTGAGAGGCGGGACCGAATAAGTTGGAAGCGGATCGTTTTCCGGTTTCTTTCTTTCCTTTTTTGTTTTGTGCTCTCACATACTCACCGCGCCATCCCTCAGTTCTCTCCACTGTCCACTCACTCCTCTCAGCCAGGTCGTTGATCGATCATTCAGGTAAGGAGAGCAGATAAATGAATGCCGAAAAGGAAGCCGCGCTCGACGACATTATCGCCAAGCAACAGATCCATGAAACTATAATGAGGTACTGCCGCGGCGTGGACCGGCTCGACGCGGAATTGTTGCGGACTGTCTATCATCCTGATGGATACGATAATCACGGCGGGTTCCGCGGCGTCGCGGAGGATTTCATCCGGTGGGTAATTCCGGAGATGCGCAGACTGTACAAATCCACCAATCACTTCATCTGCAATGAACTGGTCGAGGTGAAGGGCGACACCGCATACTGCGAATCATATTTCATCGCACACCATCGTTTCGATCGCGACGGCAGAGAATACGACATGGTGTTTGGCGGGCGCTATATCGATGTGATGGAGCGGCGCAACGGCGAATGGAAAATCAAAAAGCGCAACGTGCTGCATGACTGGAACCGGATCGACCCCGTCGCGGAGCGCTTCGAGGTCCCAATCAACAGCCATCGCTCGCGCGAGGACCTGTGTTACCGCCGCTGACCGGGGAGAGGAGCGACACAGTGCCGTCCCATAGCGGCGATAAAGCCCGGGCATATGGCCTCCGCTCTTCTTCCATTCGGCACAACAGAGCGATTCGTAACAGGGGCCGGAGTCTGCCTGCCTGTGATTCGGTGCGGTCGCTGGTGCCGGGTTCGGGGGCAGCGCTGGCGGTGGTTGTGTTGCGTCCGGAGGCGGACTAATTTCTGGTTCGAACAATACCTTCGACGAGGCGAGCGCCATGCAATCAGGAAAATCCAAAACCGCGGAGATCCGCGCCAAACTGGATCATCCGGTGATCGATTCCGATGGCCATCTGGGCGAATACCTGCCTGTGCTGCGCGAGTATCTGGCCGCGGTTGGAGGACAGTCGCTGCTGCGCGACTTCGGACGCGCCTTTGGCACCACTTTCCTGAGCACCGAATGGTACGGACTGACGCCCGAGCAGCGCCGCCACCTGCGCTCCAAGCGTCCGCCGTTTTGGGGCGTGCCGACCAAAAACACGCTCGACCTTGCCACTTCCCTGTTCCCCAAACTGCTCTACGAGCGGATGGACGACATCGGGCTGGACTTCGCCGTGCTCTATCCGGGGCTGGGGATTGGCGCGCAGATCTTCGAGGGCGAAGAGGTCCGGCGCCAGACGTGTCGCGCCCTCAACAATTACTATGCGGACATGTACGGCGACTTCCCCGACCGGATAACACCGGTGGCCGTGATTCCGATGCATACGCCGCAGGAGGCGATCGAGGAACTGGACTACGCTGTCGGCAAGCGCGGGCTTAAGGTGGTGATGTTGCCCAGCCACATCAAGCGACCGGTGCCGGAGGTTGCGCAAAAGTATCCGGAGGCCGCGCGATGGGCTTTCTGGCTCGATACTTACGGTATCGACAGCGAGTACGACTACGATCCGGTATGGGCCAGATGTCGCGAGCTGAAGGTCGTGCCGACCTTCCACGGTCCAGGTGAAGGATGGGGCAGCCGCGTTTCGATCTCCAACTATGTTTACAACCATATCGGCCACTTCGCGTCGGCCAACGAGGCCGTATGCAAGTCTCTGTTTCTGGGCGGCGTCACGCGGCGCTTTCCCGATATGAAGTTCCTGTTCCTTGAAGGCGGCGTGGGCTGGGCGCGATCGTTGCTGGCCGACCTCAAGGGCCATTGGGAGAAACGCAACCGCGACGCGATTTACAACTATGATCCGCGCAACCTTGATCGCGAGCAGTTCACCGAGCTATACCATCGCTACGCCGGCAAGCTGTTTCGCGACGTGCCGATCGGGATGGAATCGATGCACTTCCGCGGACGCCCGGAGGATCCCGCCTCAATCGATGATTTCGCGCGCTGCGAGATCAATCAGAAAGACGACATTCGCGATCTGTTCGTGCCCAATTTCTACTTCGGCTGCGAGGCCGATGATCCCGTCACCGCGTCCGCTTTTGATAGCAGGCGCAATCCCTTCAAGGTGCGCCTAAACGCCGTATTCGGTTCCGACATCGGCCATTTTGACGTTCCTGACATGCTCGAAGTGCTCGAAGAGGCTTACGAAATGGTCGAACAGGAAATGGCGACACCCGAGGATTTCCGCGACTTCGTGTTCGGCAATCCGGTCAAACTTTGGACCGCCGTCAATCCGGATTTCTTCAAAGGCACGGCTGTGGAGGGCGCAGTCACCCGTTACCTGGCGCGGCAGTGAAACCCTTGCAGCGGGCGCGCTTGACAATCCCGGTCCTTTAAGACGAACCTTGAGGACTATGAAAAAGCAGGCGCGCAAACCGGCCAAGTCCATCCGGAAAGTTTCCAAAAAAGCCGCGAAAAAGCTTGCCAAGAGAGTAGCAAAGGCAGGCAGCGAACTGGAAAAGCGGCTGCGGTTGCTCGAAGATATCGAGGAAATAAGCAAACTCAAGGCGCGCTATTGCAATTATGTCGACGGCGGTTGGGACCGGCCCACCCACGATTATGACGGCGTCGCCTCGATCTTTACCGAGGACGGCGTGTGGGAAGCGGTCCCGACGATTCACGTCGAGACCCGCCAGGGTATCCGCGACTACTTCAAACGAGCTCAGAACATCCCGCTGGCGTTCCATCGGATCACCAATCCGATCATCGAAGTTGACGGCGACAAGGCCAAGGGCAATTGGCACGTTCTGGTCGCGCTCACCCAGCCCAACGGCAAGGCGGTCTGGATCGGGGGCATCTATAACGATGACTTCGTGCGGACGCCCGAGGGATGGAAATTTCAGAAACTCAGTTTCACCTTCGCCTTCCACGTGCCGTATGAAAAGGGCTGGGGCCCGGGTGATTACTACGTCAAGCAGGCGGCCCAAGGACATGAAGAGTCTGGCGGCTCGAGCGGAAATGGCCCGGCGGCCCAAGGCCAGGCTTAAGCGCACCGCGGCGTTTGCGGATTCTAATCGAGCCGCCACGGGAGGAGAAGGCAATGGCTGAGCACCAGGAGGTATTGGGGCCGGTCGCGAGCAAACTCGTGCTTGAGAACGATCACGTGAAAATCTGGGAAGCGGATGTAGGTCCGGGCGAGGACTTTCCCCTGCACCATCATTCATACGATTACGTCCTGTTTACCACCGGCGCGCCGGCGCTGCTCGAACTGCGCGACTACGGTCGTGCGCCCTCGACTGTTGCAGTTCCGCCGCACGCGGCGATCTTCATCCCGGCCGGCGGCACTGAGAGCTACAGCAACGTGGGCAAGACCCGTTTCACTGAAGTGCTGATCGAGATCAAGCGTCCCCGGCGGCCCGACCAGGAACGAGTTGATTTCGCCACTTCCAATGCTCTGGCGGGACGCGAGCCGTTGCCCGGCGTCGTCCATCTGCTGGAAAACTCGCGCGTGCGTATCGTCGAGACGCTGCTCGCCCCGGGCGAGAGCAGCGGGATGTCTTCGCAATCCGACGATGCCGCCGTCTTTGTGCTGAGCGGCGCGAAGCTCAAGATCGTCGAGCAGGACGAAAAGGGGAAACGCGCCTTTGAACAAAATCGCTCCGACCGCAGCGCATGGTGGCAAGCGGGCGGCGTCAGGCGTGATGTGCTCAACTGCGATAACCGGCCGTACCGGGAATTGAGCGTCCAGATTAAATAGACGGCGCCACCGCCGGGCGCGTCCGCGCGACCTGCAAACGCGGCGGCGGCGCTCTTGACCCGGCGGCGTGTGCGATCAAATTCAACTTCTTGGGTGCGGCAGCGAATGATTGCGGAATTTCCGGCGGCAGCCAAAAACCCATCGCACCTGAAATGAGGAGGGAACGAGATGATCAAACTGTATGGCACGTCCAAGTCGCGTTCGGCGCGCTGCCTTTGGGCCCTGGAAGAATTGGGCGTCAAGTACGAGCATGTGCCGGTCGAGGTAGCACAGGCGAAATCGCCGGAGCATCTCAAACGCAATCCCAATGGTCATATACCGGTGCTGGAGGATGACGGGCTGACCTTGTTCGAGTCGATGGCGATCAACCTGTATCTGGCCGAGAAATATGGCAAGACGCCGATATGGCCAGCCGGCGCCGACCAACACGGGAAAGTTTATCAATGGAGCTTCTGGGGGATGACCGAGATCGAGCCGCGGCTGATGGCGGTGCTGATCAACCGGATGTTTCTGCCGCCCGACCAGCGCGACGAGAAGGCTGCGACGCAGGCGCTGGAGGCACTCAAAGCTCCGCTCAAGGTGCTCGATGATACCGTCTCGCGCCACGATTATCTGCTGGGCAATGACTTCACGATCGCCGACCTCAACGTCGCCGGCGTGATGAGCTTCGCGACCCTCGCCAAGGTCGATTTCTCGGCAGTTCCCAAGGCGCAGACCTGGCTCAATAAATGCCTGGGCCGCGAAGCCAATCAGCGGGTGCGCGGGCTCAAGTAATCTCGGCGGGCGGAAGCGATTTCGCTTCCGCCCCTTTTTCAACTCGTCGAACTCGTCTCCGCCTACCGGGGACCGTTTCGGCAGATAATCACGTCCGATATTCCGGCGGGCGGCGAGCCCGGGTCGTTGGCTTTCAAACCGCTGTTCGAGTCCCCGAATCCCGGGCATCGGTGGGAGCGTGAACCACACATGGGCTGCCAGCAGCCTTCGCCGCGGACAGTCAGGTTTTACCAGTTGAAAGCCACTCCCAGGCCTGTAGGGAAAGCCGTCTGCGCGGCGCGTGGAGTATTCGGCGGGACCGAAACCGCGAAGATTTTGAACCTGTTGGGATTCTCCTGATGCTTGCGATGCAAATACAGGAGCAGTTCTGTGGTGCCGGCGCCGAGCAGCGCGGCGCCAATTACGTCGGAAAACCAGTGCGCGTTGTTGCCCATCCGGCCAAAGCCGTCGAGCAGCGCCAGCGAGTAAACGGGCACGGCAACGTACCATTCGTTGTTGAAGTATTCACTTACGCCGGCGGCCAGACCAAACATCGGCGTGACATCGCCTGATACGAATGACGCGCCGCCTTTGAAGAAAGCGGTGTGACTCGAAGTCTGCCTGGGCCGCAACCGGCCGAAGGCGTCCTTGATGCCGATATCGAGCAAAGTGGCAATCCCCGCGCCTTCCCCCGCCGTGATCGCATACTCGCGCGCGCGGGAATCCCCGCTGTACAGGCCCCATCCATAAAGCAGCGCGGTGCCGGCGCTCACACTGGCATAGCTGATGTTCTGGAGCAGGTCGGCGTCGGAAGTGGACATCGCGCGCAAGTGGCTCTTCATCGTCTGGTCCAGGGCGAAGGAACCAGCCCACAGCGCGCCGGCGCCGCCCAGGATCAGGTAAAAGCGGGGCGATGTCACTACCGGGACAGCTTCGTCGAGGTGGAGAGGGAACGTCGCTACGTCGATCGCGTCATCGGCAGCGTTGTTCGCCGTGTACTTGAAATCGGAAACCAATTCATCGCCGAGCCTGGAAGCGACCTGAGCACTGGCGCCCATCGGGAAAGCGACGATTATAAAGAAGGTCAGGATGCTGAAGGTGAGATGTCTCATGTCCTATCTCCGGTTGCGGTCAAAAACTGACGTTGATCCCCGCCTCAGGCCCATAGCTGGACCAGCGGATGAAGTTGCCGTCCTCCGAGGAGTTTTCGTCCTGCCTGTAGTAGTAAACAAAAATGCCCGTCATCAGACTCAACGGACCCAGGTAGCGCGGATTGTAAAAGATGCGGGCGTGCGCCTCAAATCCGCTCTCCGATGCCCAAACCTTTCCGCCTTCATCACGCAGCGAATTCCAGCGGTTAATCCAGTTGCCTTCGATCGATCCCTGTAAAACGAAGCTCTCGCTTAACTGACGATATGCTTCAAACCCAATAGTCGGGAGCGGCATCTCCTGATGGTAGTAGTCCTCCTTGGATTCTTCGCCGTGCGAGGTGGGGACAACTCGCGCGTGCCCGCCGTTGATGACGAAATTGATATAGGTGAACTCGATACCGACGCGGGCGCGCAGGTCCCATCCGCGCAGCACCCGCGGCCAATTGCTCTGGTAATCCTGGTACCAGGGAATCAACCGCCGTTCGTAATAGAAACCGCCTGAATACCAATCGTGACCCGTACTGAGTATCTGATTGGGAGCAATCGTCGCGCCGTTGAAGTTGACTGGATAGGTAAAAAAGTGGGAACCGTTGTTATCGAAATACCTGAAGCGAAAATGCAGCGCACTGAGTCCCGTCAGCCACCATCGTAGGTCGAGGGTAGGCATCTGCTGGTTGTGCATCCCCAGCGCATTGAAGTGAAGCCCTGTTCCCTGAAGACTGAATTCACGCACGCGGGCGATGCTGCCGGGACCGGTAAACCCGGAGAGATTTTCGATTTGCACATCGAACTGCCCGGCGCGCGGGTTAACGAGGCTGAATGGCCCAGACGGTGAAGGCGGTGCATTTGCCGGCTTAAACAAACCGCGATCGCAAAGATCGTAGCCGGCGGCACCGCCGGCGAGCGCGCCAAGCAGAAATCCTGCGCCAAGCCACGGTAGCGCGCTGGAGCTTCCGCCGCCCGCGCCCTGGGAAAAGACAGCCCATGCCGCGGTGTACGTGCCCGCGGCAGCTCCCAGCAACGCACCGTCAGCCGTGGCCTCGTTGCGTGGCGCCAACTGCGGCAGCAGCGCCTGCGCCTGACCGGCAGGCAAGCGGAGCAGCCAGACGATCAGCCCCGCGATCAAGGCCTTTGGCAGAAACTTCTTACGGCCCCGTCCCATAAGTGCCAGTTTCGAAACCGTACCGGCCAGAAGCAGCGCGCAGCCGCTCACGCTAATCCTATCTTACGGTGCGATAGTCATCTTAAACCACGAACCATAAGCTACCACTGGAGCAGGAGCAGTTCCGAACAAAAGCCAGGCCCCATCGCGAGCATCAAGCCCAGTGTGCCATCCGGCGGCTGATGGCTGATGAGCAGGTCTTCGAGCACCAGCAGGACCGAAGCCGAGGAAAGGTTTCCGTATCGCGCCAGGCATCGCCAGGACAGCTCAAGCTCGCGATCGCGCAAGCGCAAGGAATCGGCGATCGCGTCAAGCACCTTGGGACCGCCGGTGTGGATGATCCATCTCCCAATGTCGGCGCGCCTGAGGTTTTGGCTGGCCAGGAAACCGTCCACGTCGCGAGCGAGGCGGCAGCGAATGAGATCAGGTAAATGCGCCGAAAGCACGATTTCGAAGCCCCGCTCCGAAATGCTCCATCCCATAATGCCTTCAGTGTCCGGATAAAAGAATGATCGCGTCGCCGCGATGCGCGGACCCGCTGCCGCGCGCCGCGCTCCCGAAACGATCGCCGCTACCGCGCCATCAGCAAACAGGCCGGTGGAAATGAGATTCGCCATCGAGAGATCGTTGCCCTGAATCGTCAGCGAACAGAGTTCGACCGCCAGCAGCGCGGCGGTTTGATCCCGGTAGGCCCGCACATGGTCGGCGGCCCGCGTCAGGCCCAGGGCTCCGCCGACACAACCCACGCCGAAGATCGGCGTGCGCTTGATGTCCTCGCGCAGGCGCATCCGATTGATCAGCCGGGCATCCAGCGAAGGACTGGCGATACCGGTAACGGAAACCACGATCAGCGCGTCAAGGTCGCGCCGCTCCAGTCCGGCTCGTCCCAGGGCGCCGGCCAACGCCGTCTGTCCCAGTTCCTGCGCCGCTTCGATCCAGGCCGCATTGCTTTCCCCGAAGGTTTGGAAATGCTCGTAGCGCTCCAGCGGATAGGCCAGATGGCGGTGATCGACTCTGGCGTTTTGATGCAACCGGTCAAGCAGCGCGGGCCGGTCAAGACGCTCTCTCCAATGGTGCTTTAGAGCGGCTGTGATCGTCCGCTGATCGTAGCGGTATTCAGGCAGCGCACTGGCAACCCCAACAATCCGCCCAGCTTCAGATGACATTGAGTACCTGCCGCGCCATGCGCTCTGAGCCGGCCATGAGGTATTGGAGAGTCACCGGCAGAAAGTCAACTGGCTTCAGAAAGTGGGAATTTAAGTGGTCCTTGTGCAAGTTTAAGTGGGTCTGTGCGGCAAACAATGCAGCCATATCAGTCAAAACACTCCCTCACCGGCGAACTCTCCGGACATACGGTCCTTAACCATCCGACCGGCGGCGCGAACGCTCCCATAGGTGGCGCGGCGCTATAGCGCAAACATGTTGCCAATCCGAGGTAAGGAATTTCGAGGGTTTTCCGCCGTAATGTTGAAGGATTCAAGCGTTGAAGTTCAAAATTTTGAACGAACAATCGCGATTTCTTATGAATCTGCGCGGGCAAGCTCCAATCAAGTCTCGATGCGTTGCTCACGGCGAGATTCGGGTTAACGCCCGTCAGTGCCCCGCCGGCTGATCTGGCGCTGGCAACACGTGACGTGCATTTTTGCCCTGCACTTGCGAAATCCAAACGATATGTCCGAATCCGGTTACGTCGATCTCGACCTGTTTTGACGCGGTCAGGAAGAGCATGCTCGGGTCTTCCATTCCCCACGAGACGTAAGGGACAACAAAATGCGTGTTCACCGTGAAGTCATCGCCATGGCGCGCGATTGTAAGCGGCAGCGTCAGCTCGTGGCTGGAGCCGTGAATCGCGATTAAGCCGACAAGACTGACGGGAAGCGAGGACTGCCCGCGCGGGACATCCCCGAATTCGGCCCGGCGCGGGATAAAAGTGATCTCCGGGTATTTATTGACTTCGAGGATGCTGTTCCTCATCCGGAAATCGCGCATCGAATTGCCGCTTTGGCCGCTGCCCGCATCGATTGTAATTGCTCCCGATGCCTCGCCCGTTGCCAGCGCAACGGTAATCGCCGCGCTCTTTAAATGAAACGTGCCATGGACAGTGTGCGCGGCCGTATCCAGCCGGAAGGCGATCGTGGTACGCGCCGGGTCCAGAACGATGCGCGCCGCCCTGGAGTCCTGACCCGCCGCGGACGCCGGGCCGTGCGTCCCTAAACCAAGGACCACGGCCAGTGCCGAGATCAGGATAATCGCGCGCAGTTGCAAAATTCTGCTTAACACTATTTCAACCTTCGCTTTGGGTGCTGATTGCGGCTATTGAAGAAACCGGGACGAAGCTGCAACTCCCACTGTCAGATAGACGAGTCCAAGACCAAAAGTCATCGCCGCAGGCCACAACGCAGTCGACAGCGGAAGACCACGAATCATCAAGTCGTTGAAGGCGCGCATCGTCCACGTGGTAGGCACCCACAGCGCCGCAGTGCGCATCCAGGAGGGCTCGAAACCAATTGGCCACCAGCATCCACCCACAGCCGACATCGCCATCGCCGCCATCGCCCCGATCGGCAGGACGGCGTCGCGGGTGCGGGCAACACAGGCGATGACCAGGCCGAAAGCCGCGGCCGCGAAGCTGACTGCCGCGCCAGGTAGGAGCAGCGCCCATGGATGAGCGCCCAGGGCGATTCCAAACAGCAGCCATCCGAAGGCGAACAGCACGATGAGTTGCATCAGGCCAATGACGAAGCGTGCCAGCATCTTACCCATCAGAATCCCGCCAACCGTTGCCCCGCTGACCTGCAACCGCTGCAGCGTCCCCCAGTCATGTTCGTCAATCAGACCCACCGAAACGCCCCACAGCACGTCGATCAAAAGAAAGGTTATCCCGAATCCGGGAACGTACTGATCAAAACTGTTGACCTCGAGTTTGCCGGGCATCAACGACCGATCGCGCCATCCCAGGACCCCGGGAAGGACGGGCGTGGACGCCTGCGGTATCAGGTCGGCGAGCGCGATTTTCAACTCCGGAAGCGATACGCGCGGGAACCGGATGTTGAGGCCGGTCGACGGCACCGGCCAGGCCGGCGAGGAGAAGGAGAGTTCGATCGGACTGGAAAGCGCCGCCAACTGGTCCTTGCCGGGCGGCGCCGGCCAGCGCGGTGGTGTCGGAATCCGGCCGGCATACGAGCCCGCCGCCGCCTTGAGATCGGCAAACCAGCGGTCGAAATCCCGTTCACTGGCCTGCAGTTGGCGCAGGTACTGATCGACTGCCGTAAGGGCCTGACGTTTGGCTGCCAATTTATCGGCAAGTTCGACACGTGCCGCCGCGATCGAGCGCTCAACCGCCGCCTGGGTCTGCCTCTGCAGGGATTCGACGTCCCGGCGAATCTGATCCCTGACGGCGCTCTCCATCGCCAACCTGGACCGCGTAATATTCTGGCGGTAGGTGGCCAGTTCGATCTGAATGGTTTTTTCCGCGTCAGCCAGGCGTTCGAGTCGTACGCGCAGGGCGGCGGTATTTTGCGCCAGCGCGGCTTGAGCACGGCGGTGCGCGATCGCCGTGATTTGGCGTGAAAGCTCGTTCAGACGCAATTCGATCATCGACGCTTCAAGACGCTTGATTGGATCGACATAGACCAAAATGAGCGGACTCAGTCCCGACTCAAATCCCGCGCTGGTGCCTGCCGGTATAACGATCGCCAAGGGTGCGCGCTCGTGGGTCATTACATAGCTGCGCGCCAGATGGAGATCGGCAACGGGCGCAATCTCGATCGACGGCTGATGGGACACTGCTTTGATCAGCGCCTGGGCTATGGTCCCGTGATCCTGATCGACAATCGGGATTACGTAAACGCGATTCGCCGGCTGGCCATAGATATTGCGCAATGAGAAACCCGCGACCGCGATTATCACGATTGGGGCCAAAAACAGCATGAACAGGGCGGAGCGATCTTTCAGCAGCACCCTGAAGTCGTTGCAGAAGATAAGAGCGGCAGTACGCTGCATCAATGCCGGGACGCGCAAGCAGCCGGCCTGCCCGCGCCCTCACGCGCGTTTCTGAGCACCGGGAAAATCACCGCACGCAATCACTTTCAGGGGAAAGCCTGATATTAATCAAGAGCGTTTGACCAATGCGGTTTGGCTCGGGCGCGTTCAATTGGACTCGACCACTGGATCGCGCAACCCATGCCCGGTCAAGCTCATAAAGGCATCGGAGAGATTCGGGCTGTGGACGCTGAACTCCAGCACTCCGGCGCCGCAAGCGCGCGCCCGTTGCAACAATTCGCTTAGCTGTCCGAGATCGGCGAACTGGAGCACAGCCTTGCCCGGCTCGCAGGCAAGTTCACGAACGCCTGCGAGCCCCGCATACCATCCTGAAGGCGCCTCGCCGTGGAAGCTGATCTCCAGGCGGGGCTGCCCGCCAGCCAGAGCGATAATCTCCCGCACTGTTCCGCCGGCAATCACCTGGCCCCGGTCGATTAGCAAGACGCGATCGCAAATGCGCTCAACTTCCTCCATGTAATGGGTGCTGTAGATAATCGCGGCGCCGGTCTGTGAGAGGTTGCCGACGATGCGCAGAATCTTTTCCCGTGACTGCGGATCTACTCCCACAGTCGGTTCATCAAGCAGCAAAACCTCGGGACCATGCACTATTCCGCAGGCCAGATTGAGCCGCCGCTTCATGCCTCCCGACATGGTCAGGACCGCGTCGTTGGCGCGCTCCGAAAGCCCCACCGCTTCGAGAGCGGCCATGGCGGCTCCGCGTGCCGCCCGCGCAAGTCCGTGAAAGCGGGCGAACAACTCCAGGTTTTGCAGGGCGCTCAAGGAAGGATAAAGCGCCACCGATTGAGGAACGAAACCCAACCGCCGGCGCAACGCGCCGGCTCGCTGTTGCGCATCGCATCCCGCGATTCTTACCTTACCACCATCGGGCTTGAGCACGGTTGCCAGGATCGAAAGCGTCGTGGTCTTGCCGGCACCGTTTGGACCGAGCAACCCCACGATTTCACCGGCGTTAACGCTGAAGCTGACATCGTCAACGGCCATGCGCGGCCCGTAGCTCTTGCGCAAGTGGGAGACTTCAACCAGAGCCGCATCCATCACGTTAGTTCGCAAGCTTTGAAGCAGCGATTAGCGTAGCAGAACAGATTGCCAACAAAAATGTCATTTCCAAACTTGCGCGCGATCGCCATGCGCTTATGAGCAAAGGTCTTGCCATCGAGTCGGCGCACAAATATCACGGACATAGCGATTTTCGCGTAGTATGCAATTTCTGATCTGGTCATGCGAGGTTCAAAACTCTGGACGCGCGTTCAAGGATCAGGACGCAATGACCGAAAAAATGCCGTTCCTGACGCAACAGGCGGCGTGGCACACCAGTTGCTGTGCGGTTTCAGGTTCGACCAAGCGGTGAGTTGACACATGGCTTTCGCAAAAAAATCCGAGGCTTCGCGCGCGCACGATAATGGACATCTGTACCACGATTATGTGAATCCCCAGTGGGTCAAGCTGCTGGACGTGCTGGAGATGAATGTCACCTACACGCGGTGCGAGGGCGCCTCGTTGCTGACCTCTGACGGCCGCACGGTGTGGGATTTCCTTTCCGGTTACTGCGTCCATAATATCGGCCACAACCATCCCCGCGTCATCGCGGCACTGAAGGGAGAGCTTAATGCCTGCGGTCCGGCGATGCTGCAGAGCCATGTGTCCGATCTTGCCGGCGAGATGGCAGCGCGATTATGTGCCCTTGCGGGAGGCCGGTTGGCCAAAGTTTTCTTTTGCAGTTCCGGCAGCGAAGGAGTCGAAGCTGTCATCAAATTTGCCCGGGCTCATACCCGCCGCGCTGGCCTGCTGTATGCCGCCGGAGGGTTCCACGGACTTACCTGCGGTGCGATGTCTCTGATGTCAGCTCCGTTTTGGACGCAGGGGTTCGGACCGTTCATTCCCGGAACCGAGGCGGTTCCCTTCGACAGTGCCGAGGAACTGGAAAAGAAACTGGCCACCAAAAAGTACGCCGCTTTCATCACCGAGCCGGTCCAATCTGAAAGCGGGGTCATCGTGCCGTCTCCCGGCTATCTGCGCGACGCGCAGGCGCTGTGCCGGCGCTACGGTACGCTGTTTGTCCTCGACGAGGTCCAGACCGGGATGTACCGCAGCGGGCCTTTTTTGGCCGCACATCATTACGGGGTCGAGCCCGACATGGTCGTGATGGCGAAGGCGCTGAGCGGAGGATTGATCCCCTCCGGAGCCGTGCTGATGTCCGAGGCGGTCTGCGACTCGATTTACAGTTCGCTGCGGCGCGCCATAATCCACACTTCAACATACAGCGAAAACAGCCTGGCGATGCGGGCCGGACTGGCGACGCTCGACGTGCTTCAGGACGAGGGCCTGGGCGAACGCGCCCGGATAATGGGAGTGGCGCTGCGCCAGCAGCTTGCCCAACGTCTGGCCGGCTACGAAATGGTCGCGGAGGTCAGGGGACTCGGAATGCTCTCGGGGGTCGCCTTCAGAGCGCCGAAAACCCTGCGTTTACGAGTGCTGTTCGAGGCGTTCAGTAGAATCCACCCCGCGATGTTCGGTCAGGTCCTGGTGCGGCGCCTGTACAAGAAGGGCCTCCTCACCCAGATTTGCGGCAACAATTTTATGGTGCTCAAGGTCGCACCGCCGTTGATGGTCGAAGACGGCGTCGTGGAAAAATTTATAACGGACCTCGTCGAGGTGGTCGATCTGATGCACGCCAAGGCGTCGTATTGGACCGAGGCGCTGGGAATTGCACGGCGCGCGCTCAGCGCAATCTGATACCCCCGGGCGCACCTGCCAGCGCTTTGCTCAATCCGCCGAAGCAGGTATCGGCCCGTCGCAAAAGCTCGCTGGTTTCGCCACTGGCCCGGCTTGCGCAAAGGCAGCATCGCGCCGCCGTCGGCCCGTCATTCGAATCGCGCTGAATTATACGAGTTAGCTACAAGTGCACTGCGCCTTGGTGGGCTCCCACCTTTCGCTGTGGCATCGGTCTCGGCGGCGCGCAAGCCGTTGCCAATCATGTTGGACTTTTTCGGGTGTTGAAAGGTTCAGCCGTTATGGTTCAAGATTTTGAACAGTTGTAGTCTGCCTGTCCGATAATGAGAGATTTCACACCATGGCGGCCTTTGGGCTCCTTGGCGGACCATGCCCGAAGACTCGTCCGCCAATATACACCACCGAACTCGGGTTCACTGCGCCATCAGGGGTTGCTGTGCACTGCGCTCAGTCTTGGCCTGGTCGCGGTGTTTATCGCGGTCTGCCTGGCCACGATAAGCGAGCAAGTGCCGCTGGATCCGGCCGTGATGGCGACGCTGGTCGCCGGCTTCGCCGTCCATTTTACGCTTCTGTTCCGGTTCTATAATTGCGACACCGCAGCATTTGGACGGCTGAAGGCGCTGACGCTCTTCTCGATAGCATCGAATAGTGTACTGGTCGGAGTTCTATCGATTCTGACCTGGGGACAGGACACGCAATATTATGTGTTAATGATCGTCCCCGTGATCCAGGCTGCCATCAGCCTTGACGTTTGCGGAACGCTCATCGTGACTCTGGTTTCCGTGTTCCTCACTTTTCTAGGCGCTTTTCCGCTCGATGCCGACGAATGGGCGGAAGCCGGCGCCGGATCGCTGATCTATACCCTGGTCGGGGTCGTGGTGTGGCTGCTGGTGAACAATTTACGCGACCGCGAAAGCCGTCTGAGGCAGAACATCGAGGAACTGGCGCGCACCCGGGAACGGCTCATGGCGGAGGAAAAACTGGCCGCTGTAGGACGTCTCGCCAGTGCGATCGCGCATGAGATCCGCAACCCCGTCGCGATTATTTCAAGTTCGCTGCTGACCGCGGTGCGCAACGGCCATCGCAACTCCGAGCGCGACAAACTGTTTGAAATCGCGGCCAGCGAAGCGGCCCGGTTGGAACGTCTGACCAGCGATTTCCTGGCTTATGCGCGCGCGCGCGAGTTGCGGGTCGATCGCGCCAACATGGCCGACACCCTTGAATATGTCGCGCAGATCGCTCGCGCTCATCCCGCCGCCAGCGGCATCGAAATCGCCGTTGAAGGCGGCGCAAATATGGAAACCGATTTCGACGTCTTTCAACTGCAACAGGCGCTCCTGAACATGGTGATGAACGCCGTCGAGGCCTGCCAGGCGGGTGGGCAGGTGCGCTTGCGAGCCGAGGCCGATGGTTGCGGCACGCTGCGGATCGATGTCATCAATCCCTCCGAACCGATCGCGGCCGAGACCATTACGCGCATGTTCGAGCCTTTTTTCACAACCAAGCCCGACGGCACCGGCCTGGGGCTGGCGATCGCCCGCAATATCGCGCGGGCGCACGGCGGCGACCTGGTCTTGAGTTCTAACCAGCCGGGGCAAGTATGCTTCTCGATCCAAATCCCCCAGCGCCGCGAGAGCGGACAAAAGGAGAGGCGTGCATCGTGAGTAAGGTGCTGGTGGTCGACGATGAAGCGAGCATGCGCCATATCCTGGCGCTGCATCTGCGCCATGAACGGTACGAGATAGTAGAGGCGTCGGGCGTGGAGCAGGCGCGCCGCGCGATCGAGCAGGAGACTCTCGACGCGGTCATCGCCGACCAGAAAATGAAAGACGGCGACGGAATGGAAGTGCTGGCCTTCGCGCGCAACACGGATCCCACGCTGTCCGTCGTTTTTCTGACGGCCTTTGCCACGATCGAGCTGGCGGTCGAAAGCATGCGCCGCGGGGCTTTTGACTTCATCACCAAACCCTTCGTTCCGGAAGTGGTATTGGCCGCCACGCAACGCGCGATCGAGCACACGCAACTCCTGCGCGAGAACGTGCGCCTGCGCGATAGGGTTATCCGGTTGGAAGGTTCGGCGGAAATTGTGGGAAGCAGCCCGGCGATTCGCGAGTTGCGCAAACGCATCGCGCGCGTTGCGCCGACCAACGCCACCGTCCTTATCACCGGCGAAACCGGCAGCGGTAAAGAACTGGTCGCCCGCGCGATTCATCAGAACAGTCCGCTGGCGTCCAGACCATTGGTTGCCGTCAACTGTGCCGCCTTTCCCGACACGCTGCTGGAAAGCGAGCTGTTCGGTCATGAGCGCGGCGCCTTTACCGGCGCCGATCGTGCACGCGAAGGGCTTTTCGAGGCCGCTAATGACGGCATCTTGTTCCTGGACGAAGCCGGCGACATGTCGATTGCGGCGCAATCGCGGCTGTTGCGGGTGCTGAGCGACGGGTTGGTCACCAGGCTGGGGTCGACCAGGCCGCGCCGGGTCAACGTCAGGTTGTTGGTCGCCACCAATCGCGATCTCGAACGGCGGGTGCGCGAAGGGCTGTTCCGCGAAGACCTGTATTATCGGATTGCGGTAGTGCCCTTGGCGGTGCCGCCGCTGCGGGAGCGCCGGGAAGATATCCCGCAACTGTGCCAGCTGTTCCTGGCTCAGGCCTCCCGCGATCTTAAAATCCCCCTGCGCACCATTTCGGCTGACGCAATCAAACTGCTGCTGGACTACAACTTTCCCGGCAACGTGCGCGAACTCAAAAACCTGATCGAGCGCGCCTGTATCCTGTCCACCGGCAGCGAAATCGTCGCCGACAATTTTCCCGTCACTCGGGCGAAACGAATCGACAGCGCGGATTTGACCGACTCCAAGCGCCAGCTCCAGCTGGAGGAACTGGCTGGAATGCTGCCTGAGTCCCTCGACCTGCGCCATTTCCTCGCCAGTCTGGAGAAGACCCTGATCCTGCGATCTTTGCGCGCCGCCCGCTGGGTCCAGGCGGAAGCCGCCCGCCGCTTGGGCCTGACCCGCAGCGACCTGTCATACAAGCTGGACAAGCACGGTCTGAAGAACTCGACGCCATGAGCTCTTATCCCCGTCCCTTTGAGACAAAAGGGCGGGTCAACCTCTTCGGCACATATCCTGCTTCCCAGCAGCCGTGCCCCCCTGACGGGAAGTTCGGCTATAATACGGCAATCGAGCCATGGAAAGGGTTGACGGTGCAATACCGCCGGCGTGGTCGGCGCTGATTATTGATGACGATCCGGGCGTCCGTCAGTCGTTGCGCCTGTGCCTGGAGGTCGATAACGCGCGGGTACTGGGGGTCGCCACCTCGACCGGTGCGCTTGAAGCCCTGGAACGCAGCCGTTTTGACGTGGTCTTCCTCGATCTTTGGCTACAGTCGGAGTCGGGCCTCGACGTCCTGCCCGAAATCTTGCGCCGCCAGCCCGGTATCGGCGTCATCGTCATCACCGCCTTCGCCTCCTTCGAGACGGCGGTGGAGGCGATGCGTCTGGGCGCTGTCGATTATCTGCCCAAACCATTTACCCCTGAACAGGTCCGGCACGCCGCCCGGCGAGTGATTTCGGCCAACGCGCTGCGCCGGCAGATTTCGGAGCTGCAGGATCGGCTGGAGGAGACCGAAGGCGAAGCGACCTTCGAGACCCGCAGCCCCGCTTACAGTGCGTTTCTGCAAACGGCCGCGCGCGCGGCGGCGTCCGATTCCGTGGTGCTCCTGCAGGGCGAAAGCGGGACCGGCAAGAGCGTTTTGGCCCGCTGGATTCGCCAGCACAGCAGGCGCTCTCGCAGTCCGTTCGTCACCGTGCATTGTCCGATGCTGTCGAGCGAACTGATGAGCAGCACGCTGTTTGGCCATAAAAAGGGCGCGTTCACCGGCGCCGTCTCCGACGCGATCGGCAAGGTCGAAGCGGCCGAGGGCGGCTCGCTGTTCCTCGACGAGGTCTCCGAGCTGAGCGCCGACGCGCAGGCTCGTTTACTGCGTTTTCTACACGACCGCCGCTTTGAGAGGCTGGGCGATCCGGCCGAACGCAAGGCCGACGTGCGTCTGATCGCTGCGACCAACAAAAAGCTGGAGGATGAAGTCAAGGCGGGCCGCTTTCGCGAGGACCTGTATTTCCGGCTTAACGTAATCGCGTTAACCCTGCCGCCGCTGCGCGAGCGGCGCGAAGACATAGTCCCGCTGGCGCACCATTATTTGCGCTATTTTCAAAGCCGCCAGGGCCGCCCCGGATTGACCTTTTCCTCACGTTGCACGGATGGGCTTGCGCGTTACGCCTGGCCAGGGAATCTGCGCGAACTGCGCAATGCCGTCGAGCGCGCAGTGATTCTTTCTCCCTCCAACGTCCTGGAGCTCGAGGATTTAGGCATCGAAGCCGCCCCTTTGCTGTCTTTATCTGAAGCAGACGGCGGAGTGGCGGGGGAGCGGTGCGCAACGCCGGTGCTGGGCGAAAACTTCTCGGTTGCGGAAATCGAACGCGAGCACATCGCGCGCGTGGTCGCCCGCGCCCCTTCGCTGGAAGCCGCAGCGCAGATTCTGGCAATCGATTCCACGACCTTGCAGCGCAAACGCAAACGTTACGGGCTTGCCTGAGGCGGCCGCCATCGGGAGTGCGGCCACACGCCGTCGATGAAGATCCATCATCTGCAAACCCGATTCATTCTGGCCGGCGGGCTGCTGGTCATGACAACTGTTGTCTCCGGTCTGTGGAGCGCCTGGACCTTCTCGCGTCTGAGCACGGTGGCTGGCCAGACTCTGGAAACCAGCCAGAAGATCAACGACCTTACCGCGGTATTATCCAATGCCCTGGAGCGCGAGGACGACGCCTTTCTGCTGGCCATGAGCGGCGAGCCTGAACACGCCCGGCAAAAACTGCAGGCCGAACGCCGGCGCTTTAACGCCGCCTATGCCAGCCTGGTGAGCACGCTGTCCATGGCGGACGAAAAAAAAGCGCTCGCCGCGCTATGGCGGCACGTGCAGGAATATCGCGCGGCTGGCGAGGCGTTGATGGCGAAGGCGGCGAGCGGCAATCTGACCACGATTTACCAGCATGGCGTCAATCCCGCCTTGCGCCGCGCGGTGGCCGACTGCACAACTATCCGAGAGCTGAATTTCCGCTCGATGGAACGCGCGGGACTGCTGGCGCGCGACGAAGCGCGCGGCGCCACCCTGATGGTGACCGCGATTTCCAGCGTCGCTCTGGTGATCTCCACGCTGGTCGCGGTTCTGCTGGCGCGCTCCGTTTTGCTTCCGGTGCAGGAATTGGGCAATTCGCTCGAAGCTTTGCGCGCGGGCGATTTCGATCGGCGCGCGCGGCTGATTTGCGCCGACGAATTGGGCCAGCTTGCGCTTGGATTCAACCGCATGGCTGAAGCCTTGTCCGACTTCCGCCGCTCCAACCTGGGCGAGGTGCTGCGCGCCAAGGAGGCGCTTGAAGCCACGATCGCGGCTTTGCCCGACGCCGTGCTGGTGGTCGAACCGGGCGGCGCTATCGTTGCACGCAATCCCCTGGCCAAAGCCGTGCTGCGGGAATTGGGAGCGGAGCAGGTCGGCCTGATCGATGATTTGCCATTTTCCCATCACGGCCTGGACGCGGTCCGCGCTGCGCTGCGCGGAGAGGCCGCCGTCCAAACCAGGGCTGAATTGACGCGCGCGCTTTCAGTTAACCTGAACGGACGGCGCCGCAAATTCATGCTCACTGCAGTGCCAATCCCGGAATTTCACCAGGGACGGTATGGGGCGGTGGCGGTGCTTTACGATGTTACCGACTTCGCCCATCTCGACGAATTACGGATGGAACTGGTGGGGGTCGCTTCGCACGAGTTGAAGACCCCGCTTACCACCTTGCGGATGAATCTGCTGATGCTGGGCGAGGATGCCTGCAACCTGAGCGATCGCCAGCGCGAGATCCTCAGCATGGCCCTGCTCGGATGCCAGGAGCTGGCCAACACGATCGACGAACTGCTCGATCTGACTCGAATCGAGGCGGGACAGCTCCGCCTCTCGCGCGAGGTTATCGACTTGTACGGCGTGATCGAACGCGCGATGGCCTCGATGCGCCAGCGCTACGAGGATGCAGACATAAAGCTGCGCCTGGAGCGCCAATGCTCCTGCGCGGTGGTGCAGGGCGATCCAGTGCGGCTGGGCATGGTGTTTACCAATCTGCTCGGCAATTCGCTCAAGTACACGCCGCATGGAGGCCTGGTCTGCATCAGCGTTGCGTCGGCGCAAAATGCGGCAGGCGGCGACGATTCGATACTGCAAATTGCCGTAACGGACACGGGCACGGGAATTCCCGCCGCCTATCGCGCGCGCGTTTTCGACAAATTCTTCCGTGTCGAGCAACAACTGGAAAACGGCGGCTCCAAAACCAAGGGCGCGGGTATCGGACTGTATCTTTGCCGCCAGATCATCGACGCGCACGGCGGTGCCATCTCATGCGAACCCGCTGAAAACGGGTTCGGCACGCGTATCACGCTGGTTCTGCCCGCCTTTCACCCCGCCGCCTGAGGCGCCGCTGCGCTCTTTTGACTGGCTGTCGATTTGGGAAAGCATCGCAGCCATGGCGCTGTTAACCGTCAGGCAATCTCCCCGCCATCAAACGGACACAATAACCAGCCTATTCAGCGAGCCGGGGCGGAAACGGCCGTTAAACCGGCCGGCGGCACATTAATTGAACTGGCGTTGCCTCTTGAACATTGGAGAGACCCTTGATGAAGTCCGAAATCAACTTCCGCGCTGCTCTCATGGCATTGCTGGCGGGGGCGATTATTATGACCGGGACGCGGGCGGCGTCCGCAGGCGAAGTCATGACTTTGCAGCAGGCACTGAGACTGGCGGAGACGCACAACCCGCAGGTGCGTGCGGCGCGCTACCGATGGAACGCGGCAGAGCATCAGATTATCCAGAATTACACCCCGGCCGATCCCCAGTTTGCTTACACCAACTTCGACAGTTGGCGGGGCTTTTTGAAGGACTCCGGCTATCATAACATCACCGTGACGCAATCTCTCCAGTTCCCGGGAAAAGGACTTCTGCAAGGGACCACTGCCAGGCGCGCCGCGGATATCGCCGCGCTGACGTACATGGCGGCCGTCAGGGACATAAGAGCGCAGGCCGAAACCGACTATTACCAGATCCAACTCGATCTGGCTCTGAACGATCTCATGGCTGAGAACCTGACCAATCTTAAGCGCGTGCTCAACGTCACAAAAATCGCATACATGGCAAATCTGGCGACGCAGGGCGACTTGATCAACGCGAAGTTCGCTCTGGAGGCCGATCGCGAATCGTTGCGTCAGCAGGCGGTCACGATTCTGAATGACAAAACCGCATTGAACATACTGCTGGCCCGGCGTCCCGACGAACCGCTGGAGGTCGATCGGAAATTCGACCTCGCCCAGTTCGAAGCCACGCTGGACCAGGTGATCGACAAGGCTGTGAGCAGCCGCCAGGAGATCCTGCAAGCCGCCCTCACGGAAAAAAATCAGCAGACCGCCGTGGCGTTGGCTCAACTGGAATACGCGCCCGACTACACCGTCGGTTTCGGTTTCGACCACTGGCTGATTCCCAGCTTTGCGCCGCAGCCCAACCATACCGAAACCTGGAATGCGCTAATCAGTTTCAACGTACCGATTTTCTTTTGGGCCAAAAACGAGGATATCAAGCAGGCGCGCGAAAACCTCGATGCGGCGGGCGAGGACCTTGAATCAATCCGCCTGCAGACCGAGGGAACCGTTACCGCCCTTTACCGGCAGATTCTGCGCTCGCGCGAGACCGCGCTGCTTTATCGCAACACTCTCGTTCCGCTGGCTCAACAGGCATTTGAGGTAATGCTGGTCGCCTACGAAGGCGGCAAGACCGACTTCACCACGCTCATCAGCACGTTGCGCCAATGGCATGACGCAAGGGCGACATATCTTCAATCCGTAAACGCGCTGCTGGCCGGCAAAGTCGCCCTGGAACAAGCGGCCGGAGGCACCCTGCAATGAGTCGGTGGCGAACGCTTTTGAGTTGCGGGCTTGCGCTGCTCGCGATGCGCCTGATCTGCGCCTGTGACAGCCCGCCCTCCGGCGCTGATATCGCGCCCCCTCCGCCTGCGGCGCGTCTGGTGCGTCAGGGCGGCACCGAAATTCTCGAACTGCAAAATGGGCGTCTGCCGGACATGACTGTGAGCAGCGTAAAAGAGGTGTCCTTACCCGGTATCCTGGAGACGACCGGACAGATTTCGTTCGACGATCGCAAGGTCGCCAACATCATCTCGCGCGTCAGCGGAAGAATCGAACGGGTGTTTGTCTCCCAATGGGACCATGTTTCGCGCGGGCAGCCGATCGTGACCCTGTACAGCCCCGATTTCATGACCGCTGAAGCGGAATACCTCCAGGCCAAAGCGGGCGCTTCCACTCTTGCGGCCGGCGGAGCGGATAGTCAGCAGTTCGCGCGCTCGATGCTCGAAGCGGCGCAGCGCAAGCTCGAACTGCTCGGCGTCGAGCCCGCGCAGATCGCGCAGATCAGGTCGGCGGCTCCGTTCTTCACGATGCGCGCTCCGATCAGCGGCACGATTGTGCAGAATCAGGCCCTGCGCGGCTCCGCGGTCAACGCCGGCGATATCCTGTACTCGCTGGGTACGCTGGACGAGGTCTGGATAACGGCCGACATTTACGAGGACGAACTGGCGCGGGTTAGACCCGGACAGCAACTGCAAGCCGTCACCACTTCGTACCCCGACGAGGTCTTTCACGGCGTTATCGCACGCGTCAGTCCGAATATCGATCCTAATACTCACACGGCGCAAATCCGTTGCACGGTAAAAAACCCCGGCAATCGGCTTAAACCGCAGATGCTGGCGGTCGTGCGAATCGTGGTCCGTCCGGGTCGGGCGCTCGTGGTGCCGCTGGACGCGCTGGTTTTCGAAACGGACAGCTATTTCGCCTATGTGGATGAGGGAGGCGGGCGGCTGGTCCGGCGCAAGGTTGACATCGCTTCCTGGAGCCAGCGCGGCTATGCCCGCGTGCTCGCCGGTCTCAATCCGGGCGAGCGCGTCGTGACCGGCGTCACCATGCAGGTCAACGAACTCTGGCACGAAGCGCACGGGGAGACCTCCTAGCCATGATTCGCCTGCTGATGTCGCTGGCGCTGCGCGAGCGTGCCGTGGTAATCGGCGCGGCGGTGCTGCTCGTGCTCGCCGGAGTGTACTCTTTCTCTGAACTGGACATCGAGGCTTACCCTGATCCGGTCCAGCCCATGACCGAGGTCCTGACCCTGCCCACAGGTTACAGCGCCGAAGAAGTCGAGCGGTTGGTCACTATTCCCACTGAATATGCGATGAGCGCAATGCTCCATCTCAAGTCAATGGAATCGATTTCCCTCTACGGTCTATCCGACATCCGCCTGTATTTCGACTGGGATAGCGATTACGAACAAGACCGCATCGAGACTATCAACCAGTTGACATTCGTAACTCTGCCCCAGGGTATCATGCCCGGTCTTTCACCCGAAAATCCAATCGGCGAAATCTATCGGTATACGGTACAGGGCCCTGACCACGATTTGATCAGGGAAAAAACCGTCGAGGACTGGATCTGCGAAAAACAGCTTAAGACCGTTCCCGGCGTGCTGGACGTCTCGGGGTTTGGCGGACTGACCAAGGAATACCACGTCGACGTCGATCCGGCCAAGCTGATCCATTACGGGATACCGCTGTCGCAGGTGATCGCCGCGATCCAGAATTCGAATACCAACGCCGGAGGCAATTACCTGAACGTCGGCGAGCAGGCTTTCGACGTGCGCGGCATCGGACTGATTCATTCCCTTTCCGACATCCGCAATATTGTACTCGCCACCAACAAATCGACACCGATACGAATTTCCAACGTCGCCGACGTCTCCGTCGGATGGGCGCCGCGCCTGGGCATCGTCGGAATGAATAACGATCCGGAAGTGGTCGAGGGTATCGTGCTGATGCGCAAGCATGGCAATACCCTCACGACCTTGAAGGGAGTTGAGAAAAAGGTCCATGAACTGAATACGAGCGGGATGCTTCCCCGGGGATACCGGATTGTGCCCTACTACGACCGCACCGAGTTGGTTTACACCACTCTAAGAACGGTGCTGGAAAACCTTTCGCTGGGAATGGTGCTGGTCTTTCTGGTGCTGCTCTTCTTTCTCGGCAGTTTCCGCACCGCCATCATCGCCGCAATCAATATTCCATTGGCGATGCTGGGAGCGTTTATCATGCTTTACCTCACCGGCACCTCGGCAAATCTGCTGTCGCTCGGCGCGGTTGACTTCGGCATCATTATCGACTCCACCATCATCGTAGTGGAAAACATCCATCGCCATCTCACCAACCAGGCGGAGGGTGGAGATACGATGGACAGTATCAGCCGCGCCTCGACGGAGGTCGGCGGCCCGATGTTTTATTCGACGCTGATCTTTCTGATCGCATTCCTGCCGCTGTTCACGATGCAGGGCGTGGAGGGAGCGATCTTTTCGCCGATGTCCCACACCTATGCCTATGCGCTGACGATCGCGATTCTGCTGGCCGTGATGCTTTCTCCGGTTCTCTCTTCCTTCCTGCTGAGAAAGGGAATGAGAGAGACCCACAATTTCGTGTGGGAAGGATTCCGGCGTTTTTACCACAATCTTTTCGTGCAGGCGGTGCGATGGCCGCGCGCGACGCTGGTTGTAATTCTGGCTATTATAGTTTTCGGCCTCTCCTTCTTTCCGCGTCTGGGCGGCGAGTTTCTGCCCAAACTCGAAGAGGGAAACATCTGGGCGCATGCGATTATGCCGTCAACCATAAATCTGCCCAAGGGCGCCGAACTGGTTAATGAGATGCGCGCCGTTTTCATGTCCTTCCCGGAGGTGACGACGGTTGTATCGCAGCTCGGCCGGCCCGACGACGGGACGGAAACGACCAGCTTTTTCTCTATTGAATTTTTCGTGGATCTCAAGCCGCAGTCGGAATGGCCGGCGGGAATCGATAAGGAGAAGCTGGTCAGGCAGATCGATTACAGGCTTCGCCGCCGCTTTCCGGGCGTCAGTTTTTCCTACTCACAAAACATCGAAGACAATATTGATGAAGCGCTGTCCGGCGTCAAAGCGGGCGCTAACGTGGTGAAAGTGTTCGGCCGCGATCTTAAGACTGACGAGGAAACCGCCAACCGTATCGCCGACGTCCTCAACAGCGTTCGCGGGGTAAACGATGTCTTTGTGTTCCGCTCTCTGGGGCAGCCCAACATCGTAATCCGCCCCAACCGCGAGGCGGCTTCGCGCTACGGTCTGAATTCGGGCGACGTTGCCGCGATCGTCCAGGCCGCAATCGGCGGTCAGACCGTAACCCAGGTGCTCCAGGCCGACCGCAGTTTCGGTCTGGTCGTGCGATGGCAGCCGCAATACCGCGGGGACATCGATGCGATGCGCAATATTCGCGTTAACGTGCCCACCGGCGGCAACGTGCCGCTTGGTCAGATCGCCACGGTCGAGGCAACCGAGGGGGCGTCATTCATCTATCGCGGCGATTTGCAGCGTTACGTGCCGGTCCGCTTTTCGGTCGCCGGCCGCGACCTCGAAAGTACCGTTGCCGAAGTCAAGGAGCGGGTTGCGAAAGAGGTGCCTCTGGCTGAAGGCACGCATCTGGAATGGGTCGGCGAGTATGGCGAGTTGCAGGCGGCCAACCGGCGCCTGGCGGTCGTCATACCGCTCTCTCTCCTTCTGATCATGGGCATCCTTTACGCCGCAACATTGTCGCTGGTCAGCACGCTCATCCTGATGGCCCAGGTGCCCGTGGCCTGTCTCGGCGGCGTGCTGGCTTTGGTGCTTACCGGAACTCCGTTCAGCGTCTCGGCCGCAGTCGGATTCATCTCCATATTCGCAATCGCCATAATGGACGGCATCCTGCTGAACTTCTATATCCATCAGCTGTGGGACGAAGGTCATTCCCTGGTGGACTCGATCGTGATGGGCGCCGATCGCCGGTTTCGCGCCGTGATGATGACGGCGCTGGTCGACGGCCTGGGGCTGCTTCCCGCCGCGTTGTCCACCCGCATCGGAGCCCAGACGCAGCGACCGCTGGCGATCGTTGTAATCGGCGGCGCAATCTCGATCGCGCTTTTAACCCGGGTCTTCCAACCAATCCTCATGCTGTTGCTGCACCGCTATATCGGGCTTGATGAAGACCAGAGGGAGACCGGAATCCAGGCGATACCTTTGCAGCCTCAATGATTGCCGGACTTACTTTGCACGCACCTCCCGGCGTATCAGTTTGCCGGAAGTGTCGTAATATTCGGTGACATCCACGTAACCACGCTCCTGAGGGTCACGTTCGATAATCGCCACGGTGCCATTCGGGCGAAAAATCTTGATCGCTTCGGGCTTGCCGTCAAAATCATCGTCGTGAACTTCGCGCACCAGAACCCCATGAGCATATTCCTGTACCAGATCGACCTTACCGTCAAAATTACGATCGTCCTCGACTTTTACGATCTGGTTGTCCTTGTAGGTCCTGACCACGTCGGGCCGGCCGTCGCCGTTGGTATCGATCGAAATCTTGTAAGTATCGCTATCGATCCTGTATATCCATTGGTCAGGATGCCCGTTGGGGCCAACATGAGTCACGACGCCATACGGTTCCCGGCTGCAGGAGATGAGGCCGAAGGCTAGCGCTGTGAAGAAAACCGCAGCTTTGCGCATGTTCTCTTATACTGCGCGTTCATTCCATTCTCAACTCTGCTGTCTGGCGGTGATTCTCGCACTGCTCGCGCTGCCGCTGACCGGCAACGGGACGGAGCGCTCGCCAATCCTGAGCGCCATGGCGACGCATCTTGTCCCACTGGATGCCAGCTTGCAATCGCCGCCTGACGGCGAATTTGCTCCGCCGTCGCTCGCGACTTGCGCAAAATCCATCTCGCTGCTCCCGCCATTGCTGGCCCTTGCAGCTTACCGGCCGAGTGAACCTCGCCGTCAAACCGACGAACATTTCCTTGCCAGCTCAGGCATAATACAAATTCCCAACGGCCGCTCTCCTCCTTCGGCGCGGTTCGCTTAACCCACAATACTGCTCAACCGTAACACGGCGCGCGCGGCAACGGCGCCCAGTTTGCCTTCAACACACAGATCGCCTTACCGCTGAAAATGCCGGGAGGCGGCGACATCGCGGCTCGCACTGTAGGCGAGCCTGATAGGGAAGCGTGAATGCGTTTGCCATGCCTCGGATTCGCTCGATGGGGGGCACTTTTGGCTCTGCTGATGACGCCAGGCTCCGGTTTGGCGTCATCAGCTCAGGTCGACCAGCCCATAACGGTCGACGAACTGGTTACTGCCGTTTTGGAGGTCAATCCGCAGGTCAAGTCAGCCCGCGCCCAGTGGAACTCGGCTCTGCACCAGATAAAGCAGAATTATGTCCCGGCTGATCCAACATTCGGGTACAACAATATCGATAGCTGGCGCGGCATCGGAGCGCCCGGCATACATGAATACACGGTCACACAGCCGGTCCAGTTTCCGGGCAAGGCGCTCTATCAGGCCGACATGGCCAGGCGGACCGCGAAAATCGCTCAGATCAGTTATCTGGCGACGGTGCGCGATACCCGGGCGGCAGCCGAGACCGGCTATTACCAGGCGCTTTTGGATGACGCGCTTGCCGATGTGACCGCCGCCCAGCTCGCCGATCTGGCGCGGGTCGTAAAGGTTACGCAGATCAAATACGAGGCCAATCAAGCTGCCCAAAGCGACGTGATCAGCGCACAGTTTGACTATTCCACCACCAAGCAGAGTCTCGCACAGACCCGGCTTGCTGCACGCAATGATCTTCGCAATCTGAATCAACTGCTGTTTCGCCGCCCCGATTCACCTTTGCTGCTGAGTCGGAAGATCAATCTGAAGCCGTTCAGAGCGCGCCTGGATTCTCTGGTCGACCGCGCCGTGGCCAGCCGTCAGGAAATCCTCGAGGCCGCGTTGACCGAAAAGAACAATGACGTGGCCCTTAAGCTTGCCAGGATGGAATACCTGCCGGATTTCACGTTCGGATACAACTTCGATGATTTTGCCGTTCCGAACTTTGCGCCTGCTCCGAGCCACACCCAGGACCACACGATAATGATCGGTCTGACTGTGCCGATTTTTGCCTGGTGGCGCCAAAGAGAGGACATCACCAAAGCGCAGTACGACCTCGAGGCCGCAGCCGACAATCTGGCCTCGATACGCAAGCAGACCGAGGTTGCGGTCACACAGCTATACGATCAGGTGCAGCTTGATTACCAGATCGCCGTTAACTACCGCGACTACCTGGTTCCTCTTGCGCGCGAAAACTTCAATGTCGCTCTGGTCGCTTACACGGGTCAGAAAATCGAGTTCGCCGATTTGTCGGGAGCGATCCAAAGATCATACAACGCCCGGATTGCCTACTTACAGGCGGTAAACCAGTTCTATGCCCAGGAGGTGGCGCTGGAGCAAACGGTCGGGAGTCCGATACTACAATGAACCCTCAAGCGCGGACCCTGATTTTGAGCAGATCCGTACTCCTGCTGTTCCTGATTGCTTGTGGATGTCACAGCGCGGAGTCCAGCCAGGCCTCCGCTGATGTTCGGGCAAACCCCGATCCGCCCCCCACCATCGTACATCAGCATGATGGCAATGAAGCCATGGTCTTGAAGCTCAGCCGGATCAGCGGCCTTACTATCGGCAGCGTTCTGAACATTCCGCTGCCCGGCGTACTGGAAACCGTCGGACAGGTGACTTTCGATGATCGACTCGTATCAACCATCATCTCCCGCGTCAGCGGGCGCCTGAAGGATATACGGGTCTCACAATGGGATACGGTGCGCGCCGGCGAACCTATACTGTCGCTTTACAGTCCGGATCTCATGACTGCGGAGGCGGAGTACCTGGAAGCAGCCTCGCTTCCCAGACCGGCACCCGCCGCGTCAGCCGACACCTTGGAAACAACGGCCAGGCTGAAAGCCGCGGCGGTGCAGAAACTCGAGCTCCTCGGTCTTTCGCCCGCCGACATTGCGGCCATCAAAGCGCCCACGCCCATTCAGTGGATGCGGGCCCCGATAAGCGGAATCGTGGTTACCAAAATGGCGCTGCGGGGCGCGCAGGTCAACCCGGGCGACCAGCTCTTCGCGCTGGCCACTCTCCAGCGCGTCTGGATCACCGCCGACATCTATGAAGACGATCTGGCCCGCGTTCATGTCGGCCAGGCGCTGCAGGTGGTGACCGCGGCCTATCCCGGCGAGGTGTTCAAAGGCGTAATCGATCGAATCAGTCCAGCCCTCGATCCGGCTACGCATACGCTCCAGCTGCGATGCGAAATCAACAATCCCGGAGAAAAGCTCAAGCCGCAGATGCTCGCGCGAGTGCGTGTAATCACCCGCCCCGGCACGGCCTTGATGGTAAGCCAGCAGGCTCTGGTTTTCGACGATGACAATTATTATGCGTTTGTTCTGACCGGCTCCGATCGGGTCGAGCGCCGAACTGTCACAATCGCCGGCTGGAACGAACATGGCTACGCCAGGGTCATCTCGGGTCTGAAGCCCGGCGATCGCGTAATCGTCAGGAAATCACTTCAGCTCAACGCGCTCTGGCGCGCGGCTCACGGTGAAAGCTCCTGAAAGGGACCGCCAAGCTCTATGATTCGGCTCTTGATGGACTGGGCGCTTGCCGAGCGCGTGATCGTGCTGGGTGCGGCCCTGCTGCTGATTGCGGCCGGAGTGATGGCGTTCCATGAACTGGATATCGAGGCCTATCCGGATCCGGTGCAGCCGGAGGTCGAGATTACCACTCAACCGACTGGATACAGCGCCGAAGAAGTTGAAAAACTCGCGACGATTCCCCTGGAATGGGGCCTTGCCGGAATGCGCAATCTCGAGGCCATCCGCACCATATCTCTGTTCGGCCTGTCCGACATCAAGCTATATTTCGATTGGGACAGCGATTACTATTGGGATCGCGTCGAGACCATCAATCGCCTCGGCTTGATAACTCTTCCGCTGCCTTCGGGCATCACACCCGCCATCAATCCCGACAACCCTATCGGGGAAATCTACCGGTACACGGTTCAAAGCCCGGACCACAACCTGCTTCAGGAAAAGGAGATCGAAGATTGGGTTCTCGAAAAACAGTACAAAACCGTCCAGGGAGTCGAGGACGTCGCAGGCTTCGGCGGTCTGACGAAGGAGTACCACGTCGATGTCGATGCCGACAAACTGAGCCATTATCAGATTTCGCTCGCGACGCTGATCGGAGCAATCAGCAACGCTAACACGAATGTCGGCGGGAATTACATTAACGTTGGCGAACAAGCTATGGATGTCCGTGGAATTGGATTCATCCATAGCCTCAACGACATCCGCAATATAACGCTGAGCGCGACCAACGGCACGCCGATCCGTCTGCGCGACCTGGCGGACGTCTCGATCGGATACGCGCCGCGGCTGGGAATTGTCGGAATGAACGATCAGGACGAAGTGGTGGAGGGAATCGTCCTCATGCGGAAGTACGGCAATACTCTCAAGGTATTGAAGCGGGTCGAAGCCAAAACTCGCGAATTGAATGCTTCAGGCATGATGCCTCCAGGGTTCAAAATCGTTCCCTACTACGATCGCACCGCGCTCGTCGATCTAACGTTGCACACGGTATTCGAGAATTTGTCGCTGGGGATGCTGCTGGTGTTTTTGGTTTTACTGTTCTTCCTGGGCAGTCTGCGTACGGCGATTATTGCCGCGCTTAACATTCCGCTGGCGATGTTCGGCGCGTTCATCCTGCTCTACCTGACCAACACGCCGGCCAACCTGTTGTCGCTGGGCGCCGTAGACTTCGGCATTATCATAGATTCCACCATCATCGTAACCGAGAACATCTATCGGCATCTGACCAGGGACGAAGCGTCCGGCGAAACGACCCTCGAATGTATCAGGCGGGCTTCTTCAGAGGTTGGCGGCCCGATGCTTTATTCCACGCTGATTTTCATAATCGCCTTTCTTCCGCTCTTTACCATGCACGGGGTTGAGGGTGTGATTTTTTCGCCGATGTCGCATACGTATGCCTTCGCACTGAGCAGCGCGATTCTGCTGGCTGTGACTTTGACGCCGGTACTGAGTTCATTTCTGCTGCGCAAAGGGATGAAGGAGACTCACAATTTTATCTGGGTTGGTTTGCAGACGTTTTACCACCATCTGTTCGTCGAGATTCTGCGCTGGCCGAAACTCACCTTGACAGTGATCGTGCTGGTTATGGCGGCGGGCCTTTCGCAGTTCTCTCATTTGGGCGGCGAGTTTCTGCCAAAGCTCGAGGAGGGCAATATATGGGCTCGAGCCACTTTACCCTTGACCAGTTCTTTATCCAACGCGGACAGCGTGGCCGGCGGCGTTCGCCGGGTGTTCTTGTCGTTCCCCGAAGTCACCACTGTGGTGTCACAGACAGGAAGGCCCGACGACGGTTCCGACACCACAGGGTTTTTCAACATTGAATTCGACGCAGAGTTGAAGCCTCAAGAGCAGTGGCCGCGGGGACTTACGAAGGAGAAGCTGGTTGAGCAAATCGCGGATAAGCTGAATACGCATTTTCCTGGAATCAACTTCGGTTTTTCCCAGAATATCGAGGACAATGTCGAGGAAGCGCTGTCGGGCGTAAAAGGAATGAATGCGATCAAGGTCTTTGGCCCCGATCTGGCGGTAGACGAGCGTGTCGCCAACGAGGTCACGGCAGTGCTTGGCCGAGTGCCCGGCATGGCGGATCTGGCGGTATATCGCTCGATGGGCCAGCCAAACCTGGTGATCATTCCCAATCGGCAGGCCTGCTCGCGTTATGGTTTGAATGCTGGTGACGTGAATGCGGTGGTTCAAGCCGCGATCGGCGGTCAAACGGTGACGCAGGTGCTTCAGGGCGAGCGCGTATTCAATCTCGTTGTGCGCTGGCAGCCAGCATACAGGCAAAGCCTGCAAGCGATTCGTCAAATCCGGATCGCGCAGCCTTCCGGCGGGTATGTCCAGCTGGGCCAGGTAGCTGATATCAAAACCGTAAGCGGGGCCTCATTCATTTATCGCGAAGGTTTGCGCCGCTACGTTCCGCTGCGCTTCACTGTGCGGGGCCGCGACCTGGAAAGCACGGTCGAAGACGCGAAACGGCAGGTGGCGCGTCAGATCAAGCTGCCCGACGGCGTACATCTTGAGTGGGCGGGCGAATATAGCGAGCTTAAACAGGCCAATCAGCGGCTCGCTATCATCGTACCTCTGGCTTTGCTTTTGATCATGGGTGTACTTTACGCGGCGACTTTGTCGATGGTGAACACGCTGATCCTGATGGCGCAGGTGCCGCTGGCGTGTCTGGGTGGAGTGCTGGCATTGGTGGTGACTGGAACGCCGTTCAGCGTGTCGGCGGCGGTTGGATTCATTTCCATCTTTGCCATCGCGATCATGGACGGAATTTTGTTGAACTTTTACATTCATCAGCTCTGGGAAGCGGGCCACGGCGTGATTGATTCGATCATCACGGGCGCCGATCGCCGCTTCCGTGCGGTGATGATGACGGCGTTGGTGGACGGTCTTGGCCTTCTGCCGGCGGCGCTTTCCACAAAGATCGGCGCCCAAACGCAGCGGCCTCTCGCAATCGTCGTGATCGGCGGCGCTATTTCGATCGCGTTGTTGACGCGCGTGTTTCAGCCGACTCTTATGTATGTTCTGCATGATTATATCGGGCTTACCGACAACCGGGACGCCGAGCCTGCCACCGCGCCCACCGACTTCCCGCGATAGGCGCGTGCCTGTCAGGTCCGGATGGTTGGATGCACGGCGGTCAGGATTTGCTTGATGTGTAATCAGGCAGCCTCACCTCGGCCGCTCGGATGACTTTGGGAGACGAACAGAAGACTGGGCTGAGGATATTTACACGTCATCAGTGGAAAAGTGCGGCGACAATCAGGACAATGCCAATTACGATCGCCCCGAGCAGCCATTCGGCTTTGCGGTCCTGGGCGGCCTGCTGTTCGGGGCTGAGAGGCGTTTCCTGGTGCGCGGAATGAAAGCCGGTGTGATAGCCGTTGTAGGATGTGTAGTAAATGCCCGTTCCGGGAATGCCGACGGTTTTCCTTATGCCATTGCGCCCCACAGTCACGTGCGCCCCGCGCACACCGACGCTGAGACTCGGTCCGGATTTTGACAGATTTACCGAAAGGCCGGGAAAAATATTAACCCGGCGATAAAACCTGAAGTTTCCCATCACTCCGCCTTAACGTCTGTTCACTGAATCAGCAGTCCGCCATTGGGCTGCAACAACTGGCCGGTGAAATACGATGACTCATCACTGGCGAGAAAGAGCGCAGCATCCGCAATCTCGCGCATTTCCCCGATTCGTCCAAGCGGTATTCGCCTCAGGACCGCTTCGAGCCGTCCCGGGGCGGAGCGGTAAAATTCACGGCTCATGTTGCTGTCCAGGTAGCCGGGCGCGATCGCATTGACGCGGATTTGGTGAGGCGCCAATTCCAGCGCCAGCACCTTGGTCAGCATCCACGCCCCCGCCCGACTGACGCTGTAATCGCCCCCGCCGGGCGCGGCCACCAGCGCGGCGACCGAAATATAGTTGATGATACGTCCGCCCCTGCCAGCCTTGATCATCGCGCGCGCCACCGCCCGATCGGTGAGAAAATAGGCGTCGAGGTTGTAACTCATGACCCGGCGCCAATCAACCAGAGGTTCATCGACCAGCCGATAATTGGGATTCTGGCCGCCGGGATAACGCGCGTGCATAACCGCGTCCGCGACCATCAGGATATCAATTCCGCCCATTTCGGCGGCGGCGCACTCGACCATCTTTTCAACCTGGTCTTCCGCGCTGACATCCAGCGCGAGCGCCGCCGACCTGCGGCCAAGTTGCGCCACTTCGGCGGCGACAGTTTGTGCGGCCTCGAGGCTGCGATCCGTGAGGAAGACGTTGGCGCCCTCCTGGGCGAAGCGGACTGCCGCGGCGCGTCCCGCGTCGTCCGATGCGCCCGTGATCAGGGCGTTTCTACCTTCCAGGCGAAGAGTCATTAGCTATCTCCTTGAGAAGTGCTTACGGCGGCCGCAGATGGGAAGGACGGTTTGACAAAACAAGCCGGCAGCGCGAAATTCCGGCGCATGAAAAAACCGACACGTACCGCAAAAAAGCGATCGCCGGCGCGCAAAACGCTGGCCCAGAGGGTGCAACTGCTCGAGGACATCGAGGAGATCAAACAGCTAAAGGCGCTGTACTGCAAGTATTGCGACGGCGGATGGGCCGGGCCCACGCACGACTACGATCGGATTGCGGCGCTTTTCACCGAGGATGCGGTGACTGACGGCACCTCGGGTCTGACTGCAGGACGTGAGAATATCCGCCGCCTCTATCGCTCCTACCAGGCGACGCCGTTTGCGTTCCATCGCGTGACCAACCCGATTATCAAGGTTAACGGTAATCGGGCAACAGGAAACTGGCACGTTCTGGTCGCCCTGACGCGGCCCGACAATCAGGCAATCTGGATCGCCGGCATCTACGACGAGGACTACCTCAAAACCAGGGACGGATGGCGCATCCAAAGACTCAAGTTCACGCCCGCCTTCATCACGCGCTACGAGCAAGGATGGGGTCGGGAACGCGGCCTCGCGGCCCAGGCCGCGGCTGAGGTCGGGCCGCGCTAACGGCGCTATTCCTGGAATACCGTGATTTCCAAATCCTGGTAGCCCTGCGTTCTGAGCGGGATGATCTTCTGGTAGTCCGGATCGTTGTGCCAGGCATGCACGGCGGCGAGGTCCGGGAAGCGCAGCACGGCGCCCACAGTCCACTTGTGATGTCCGGCCAGGCCCTCGACACCGGTGCCGCGCGCCACCAACTGACCGCCGTGTCTGGCGACAATCGGGCCTGCTCCGTCCTGGTATTGCTTCATCTGCTCGGCGCGTTGCGGATTGGGGGTGCCCTGGACGATCACCAGTACGCTCATATGATTCTCCTCTGGACGGGTTTTGCCGCGCAGCGATTTACAGTCCGATACCTTTGGCCACGCGTTCGTGATGTATCGCGGTGCTGCCCAAGCTCAACTCGAAGGCCTTGGCGCGGCGCGTGAACAGATGCAGATCGTATTCGGTGGAATAGCCGATTGCGCCATGCACCTGATGCGCGTTGATGAACACCCGGCGGACCGCGTCGTTGATATAGGCCTTGGCCGTCGCGACCTCCAGGCCACTGTCGCCATCCTGATCCAGCCGCCACGCCGCCTGCAAGGCCAGAAAGCGGCAAGCGTCGATATCGATCCTCATATCGGAGCATCGATGGGCAACGGCCTGGAACGATCCAATCGGCCTGCCGAACTGCTCCCGCGTGCTGGCGTGGGCGACCGACAACGACAGCGCGCGCTCGGATAACCCCACCGCGTAAGCCGCTTGCAGGACGGCCGCGGCGTCGAGAGCCCGGTTGATGATTTCGCGCGCGTTGATTCCGTTGCCGAGGACCGAGGCGGGCGTGAAAGTCACGCCATCCAGGGTCACATTATAAAGCGGGTCGCCGCCGACCGCGCGATGGCGCTCGCATTTGATTCCGGGCAGTGTGTTTTCCAGTGCAATCAGGCTGAGACCGGAGCCCTCCACGGCTGCCGCCACGAATATCAGGTGCGCCTGATGCGCATAGGGAACCAGGATTTTGTTGCCGGACAGACGCCAGTTGGTGGTGAATCGCTTCGCCGCCGATCGAATCTCGCTCCATTCGTTTCCGCCACCTGGCTCAATCAGGGCCATCGTGGCGATCAAATCACCGTTGACCAGCCCGGGCATCCAGGTCTGACGCTGCCATTCGCTGCCCGCCCACAGCACCGGCAGGGCGCCGAGCGCGACCGAGGTCAGCAAGGGTGAGGGGAAGGCGACGCGTCCCAGTTCCTCGGCGACAATGGCGAGGTCAAGGATTTTGCCGCCGCTGCCGCCGTATCGCTCGGGCAACACCAGTCCCGGATAGCCCAGCTCGCACAGCTTCGACCACAACTCGGCAGAAAAGCCACTGGCGCTCGCCTCCACCTCCCGGACGACACTGCTGGGACATACCTGTTCAGCAAAATGGCGGGCCGATTCGGCCAACATGCGCTGCTCGTCGGTGAGTGTCAGATCCATTTCGACCTCGAAAGTAATGAAGACGTCGCCGGACCGCGAATAAACGCCGCCGGCGACATCGACCGATAACACTCGCGTCAAAGACGGACAAGAGAACCGCGATTGCGACGTTGGAGCGGCGTGTTCGAGCCGCAAACAAAATGCGGGAAGCGAATCAAAATTTCGCTTCCCGCATCATTCGAATTTCCAGGAATTCCAGAGGCTAGTTCACCGCGGCCGTCTTGACGTTTTGCTGCGCCAACTCCTCATCAATCACCGATTCCATCTCGCTGGGGGGCTGAGCGCCGCTGAGCATGCGTCCATTGATGATGAAAGTGGGAGTACCGTCGACGCCGACTTCGGTGCCTTCCTGCTGACTTTTGCGGATCTGGTCGAGGTGCATGTTGTCGGCCAGGCATGCGTCGAATTTCTTGCTGTTCAGTTTCAGCTTGGCGGCGGTCGCCTTTAGGCCGGCGTCATCGAGTTTGGACTGGTCGGCGAACAAGGCGTCGTGAAACTGCCAGTATTTACCCTGGTCTCCGGCGCAGCGCGCGGCTTCGGCCGCCTTGAGGGCGAACTGATGCATCGGCAGCGGGTAGTCCATGTAAACCAGGCGCACCTTGTCGCCATACTTTTTGAGGACTTCCTGAACCGAACTTTCGGCGCGCCGGCAGAACGGACATTGATAGTCGGAGAACTCGACGATCGTGACCGGGGCATTGCTCGGACCAGTGGAATTGGCGCTGTACTCAGTTGACACTTCAACCCGGGGCGCCTTGAGCATCACCTTTACGTTCGCTTCGCGCCGCAATTTGGCAAGCAGCTCCTCGCGCGCGGCATTGAGCTTCTGACGGCGCATGTACTGTTCCAGGGGCGCCTTGATCTTGTCGTAGGGCTGGTTGATGCGGGCTTGATTCTGATCGTAAAAGTCCTTCATCTCCTTTTCGGTCGGTGGTGGGGCGTTATCGTCCACTTCCTTCTTAAGATAAGCCTCCTTGGTCATGCCGGCCTTTTTAGCCGCCTGCTCGATGAGATAGTCGTCAACGAGGTTGTCCAAAGCCCGTTTTCTAGCCATGTAGATCTGACTCTTGATCTGATTGAGCTGCGGACGCGCTTTGGCGTCAACCTCCGCCTCCGTAATCTTCATAGAGCCAATCGTGGCCAGGACGGTGTCGTCGCGGTTTTTCGGCGCGCCACGCCCGACGCTTGCCAGTGCGAGCGTCAGGCCGGCAGCAACTATGGCGACTGACGGGAACTTTGCGAAACCTTTATGCATCTTCATCAATTGTTACGCTCCATCGTAACGGCTCAAAACATACCATGCCGGAGCTGTCTTGTCTTGACCCTGAAGCTCGCTTGCGAGCGGCCAAAAAACGGATTTGCGCCTCTTGACGCCTAATGCCGGTTGGCATTGTATAACAGTCAGGTGGGCGCCATGTATCGATTCTGCCAGATAATGATTGCCGTGCTCGTGCTTAGCGCCGCCGGCGCTGGCGTCTCGCTGGCGGATGATAGCGGTCAGCCAATGGATGCTTTATCGGCGTATTTGCACGCGCGTCGTCTGCCGCTGGTCGAAGCGCGCCTAATCACCAAAGACGATGGCGAGCGGGACCTTCTGCTTTATGGTTTCGTGGCCACTGAGTATGGCAGGGCCGACGCCGAGGAGCAGGCTCGCGATTTCGTTGACGATCCGGACATCGGAATCATCGATCGAATCAAAATCAGGCCGGAGCTGTTGACCTTGGGACGCGATGCTAATAGCGGCACCGCGTCCGAGACCACCGCCACTTCGACCGACGAAGCGCAACAACAGGCGGCCCAGTCACAGCCTTTTCCGGATGTGATCGGAGACAGCGAAGCTTACATGAATCAGGGCGATGACGATGAGCTGCTGGCCAATAACGGCCTGGGCGACATCCCGTTGTCGTTGGCGATCATCGGGTCAGGTTTTGTCGTACCGCCCTTTGGCGGTCCCTTTATTGCACCGCCCTTTTACTACAACACCATGCGGCCCGCGGTTATCCGGCCGCCGCTAACCTATTCACCGCCTCCGGTTATCGTGATGCGGCATTACAACCCACCCACCGTCTTCAAAGAATTTCAATCGCCTTTCAGCAACAATGTCTCGCCGTTCGCCGCCGGACCGTCACCGGCGTTTCCTGCCACTGGTGGAGCCTTTCCACACACGTTTCATTCCGATTTTGGCAGTTTCCACTCCGCATTCGGCGGATTTCATCCCTCTTTCGGCGGATTTCACGGCGGTTTCGGCGGTGGTTTCGGCCATGGCGGCGGATTCGGCGGGCATCGCTGATCGCATTCAGGAATCTGTCTTCTGGCCCCCCGATGGCAGGCAGTGACATCCTGCCCGAATCCTACCGCCCTGTTCAGGCGCAGGAGGCGGGGGCTGCAAATCCTTTTGTGCTGCCTGGTTGCATTTTGTTCTGGATGCCATCGGCAAACCTCGCCGGCTCCGTCGCTTAACCTGGCGCTCGCGGTTTTCCCCGAGGAGGCGCAGCGCTATCACCGTTTTGCAGGCGATTTCGAGCAACATTCCGGAATTCACGTCAGGCTGATTGCGCAGGGGTACGTCGATATTCTGCATGCGCTCGAGGCTGAGGCCGGGGCCGGTCATGGCGCGTTGGATTTGGTGGAGCTGGACCTGGCAATGTTGGGCGAGGCGCGGCCCTGGGTGACGGCGCTGAACGACGTCGTCACGCCGCAAGCACGCGCGCTGTTTCCTGACGCCGCGTGGCAGGCGGCCGCCAACGGCAATCGCATTTACTTCGTCCCGCATCGGCTGATGTGGCAGGCGATGATTTACAACCGCATCAAGGTCCCCAAACCGCCGGCAACGTGGGCGCAACTCGCGGATTTCGTCCGCGAGCATCCGGGCAAGTTTGCGCTCAAGGGTGCGCTGTATGAGGGCGCGGTGTGCGACGTGATGCCGTTCGTATGGGGCGCCGGCGGCAGCGAACAAGATCCTAAGGGGCCGGACGCGCTCGCGGCGCTGGATTTTCTAGGCTCGCTGGCGCCCAGACTCAATCCGATGTCGGCGGTTTTTCGCGAAATGTCGGTGCTGGAGGCGCAGGCGCGCGGTCAGGTCTGGCTGCACTTCAACTGGCCCTTTGCGATGAGCTATCTGGCGGGCAAGGGACTCGCGCCGCAAGTCGATCTGAGCGCGCCAATTCCGGCCGGCCCGGACGGGACCTTCACCGTGCTTGGCGGCGGCTATCTCGGGATTCCCCGCTCGGCCCCAGATCCCCAGGCCGCCCGCGCTTTTCTGCGATATTTGTTGACCGCGCCCGCACAGCATCGCCTCAGCCGCGAGCTTGGATGGTACGGCTCCATTCCCCCTGTCCCTGGCACGCCGCAGGCGCTGCTGTATCAGGGTTTCACCGCGATGCGCGATCATGTGCGCGCACGACCGATTATCCCTGACTATAGAACGCTCAGCAATGAATGGCAGCGCGTCATACACGAAGTTATGTTCGATCGGATGGCGCCAACAAAGGCAATCGCAGCACAACATTGAGTTGAAAGGCACACAATTCAAGGGCCGAATCCGCGATCGCTCTCGGCCCGCTTCCCGCGCTTGGCGAGAAGGCCCTTCTGTCGAAAGCAGCCAGGTTCTTCCAAGCTAACAATCTTCAACGTAAGTGAGCAAAAGTGCGCGTGCTCAATTCGTGCCGCCGCGATGGGGTTGAACGGGACTGCGGCTGGTAGCAGCCGGACCCGATCGACACTCCCATCGCGCCTGGGTGCCGCGCGCCTTGTGCGCCTAATTTGTCTCTGGCGATCGAGCCGCGCGCAGGCGACTGCGCACCTCAGTATATTCGATCCCCTTGGACTTGCTTTTCATATCATGCGCATTGAGTGATTGAATTGCGCAACAGCGCTGACGCGAGGGTAATTTTACCGATGCAAAATATTTGCATCGGCGAAACGCCTCAAATATTCTATTACTTATTCAGGATGGCCGATAACCCCTGGTGGGTTTCATCCTGATTATCAAAAAACCATTAAATGCTGACTGACGTTGCGCCGCCTCGGCGCCGAGTGGCGTAGCGCGATGCGCCTGAAAATGGATATACGGCAGGCGGTGTCGCGCTTGCTTCGGCCTTTACATGGCAAAACGGAGCAAGGGGCCGCGTCAGAAGCGGGTGGTTTGGCGGGTGCGAAAAAAAAAGATGAGTTGCGCCTTTATCAGGATCCGGCGTTCGCACCCCGGATAAAAGATGGCTGCTTTCCTTTAATTCTCTCCCTCAGGGAGAGAACTGAAGTGAGGGGAGCAGGGTTGCGGAAAATTCTTTTTCCGCAACCCTGCTAGTGCGCCATCAGTCGGAGAAGCTACCGATCGCGCAGGAGTATGTTGTGGATGAGAATGCCAATTATCAATCGGACTTTCTGAAAACAGGCGTTCGCCCCAAATTACGCATTGCTCAATTGGCTCCCCTCTATGAACGCGTTCCGCCCAAACTGTATGGAGGCACTGAAAGAGTCGTTTCCTATATAACCGAGGAGTTGGTGCGGCGCGGCCACGACGTAACGCTATTTGCCTCCGGTGATTCCAAAACCGCGGCAAAGTTGTGGCCCGGATGCGAGCAGGCTCTGCGGCTGACCGGGAAGCCCCAGATGGGCACTTATCTGCAGTTACCGATGCTCAGCGACCTTTATGAGAACGCGAGGGACCGATACGACATTGTCCATTCACATATCGACTACTGGTCGTTTCCCTTCGCCCGCCTGGCGGATGTGCCGACCGTGGCAACGATGCATGGGCGCCTGGATATTGAAGAGCTGATGCCGATCTACCGCAGGTATCGCGACGTACCGCTGGTGTCGATCAGCAATGCGCAGCGGCGGCCGTTGCCGTTCGCCAACTGGGTTGCAACGGTTTACCACGGGCTGCCGCGCAATTTACTCACCCCTTCCTACGGACCCGGTCAATACCTGGCCTTTCTTGGCCGGATCTCGCCCGAAAAACGGCCGGACCTGGCGATCGAGGTGGCGATGCGCTCGGGCATACCGCTTAAGATCGCGGCCAAAGTCGACGTGACCGATCGCGATTACTTCGAAGCTTCGATCAAGCCCCGATTGACGCCTCCGCACGTCGAGTACATCGGCGAGATCAGTGAGGCGGAAAAGAGCGACTTTCTGGGCAACGCACGCGCCCTGATGTTTCCTATCGACTGGCCCGAGCCCTTTGGACTCGCGATAATCGAATCCATGGCGTGCGGCACTCCGGTAATCGCGCGGCCCTGCGGGTCGGTTCCCGAGCTCCTGGAGCACGGCGTTACCGGAATTATCGGTGATACGGTCGAAGACTTGGTGGCCGCAGTGAGGCAGGTCGAAAGCCTGTCGCGAGTCGAATGCCGCAGGCAATTCGAGCAACGTTTCACGGTCGAATGCATGGTCGATCGTTACGAGGAGGTTTACCAAAAACTCATTGCTCGGGCCCGCCTGCCGCGAGCGGCAAACGGCCGCAAGGCCGTCGGCTGAGCTTAGGCGGTTTTCGCCCCGGTGTCGGCGATGATTCCGTCCTCCAGCCAACGCAGCAACAATGCGCCTGCCTGATGCGCGGCTTGACGCTGATCGAGCTGATCGAACACCTGGCAGATTTCGGCGAAGCTGCAACCCCTTAGCAGGAGAGATATGGCCGCGGCTTCGAAGTTATCCATCGGGGCATGCGTAACCTGGAAATCGGGCCGCCGCCAGACTCTGATAGTTGTTGCGCACGGTTGCAGTCCCGCCGGGGTATCCTCGTCGAGCCACAACCGATGCACCGGCCACTGGGTATTGATCAGGTCAAGTGAGCGCACCGCCCGCATATGAATTTGCGGCCACTGCGCCGGCTCGATGGCGGCGAGCTGGGCAGCCTTCAGCGGTTCGTCGCCGGGAGCGTCAAAGGCGTTGACGCGAGCCCATTCCAGAGCTGCCAGGTCCCCGAGCCAGCCCGTAAATCCGTCGCTTTTGCGGATGAAGTCCGCCATCGCACGCCCCAGATGGCGCAATGACGGCTCAGTGGACGGATGCGCACCGAGATAATCACGCACCAGCCGAGTAAACTCGCCTTCGCCCAGCAGTTGGGCGGTTTTCGGAAAATCCTCCGCCAGTGCTTCGCGCAGCCGGATCACGTACGCATTGGCATACACCTGCAGGCGTTGTGCGGGATCCAGTGTCGGGCTCGGCGCGATTGCCGCCACCAGGCGGGGCTCGAACCCATAAGCACCGGGCGCAACGGCGATCGATCGCCAGAACCAGGATTGGATTTGACGCAACTCGGGATCAGCCACTGAACACCCTTTGCTCTAACCCGCAGCGGCGCCGATCTCGGCCAGGATCGAGTTCGTATGCTCACCCAGACGCGGCGCACGGGCGTAAATTCCCGACGGCGTCCGGGTGAACTTGATCGGCGATCCGGCGAGCACTACCGGCGGATTGTCCCCGGGCATCGGCGTTTCGACCAGCATCTCGCGGATGCGCGGATGGGGATCTTCGAAGATATCCTTGGCGGTGTTGACCGGACCGATCGGCACCTTGCCGTCCAGCGCGGCCACAACCTCGCGCATGCTCCGCGCTCCCGTCCATTCCGAAACTAACCCGCGCACAAACGCGGCGTTTTTAAGCCGCGCTCGATTGTTGCGCGTGCGCTCATCATCTGACAACTCGGGGCGCCCGATTATACCGCACAACAGGCTCCAGTGATGGTCGGTTTGTGCGGCGATCGCGACCGCGCCGTCGTGCGTGGGGAAAATTCCGTAGGGAACCAGCGTCTGATGGTTATTGCCGTTGGGCCGCATCACCCGCCCTCTCATCGAGTATTGGCAGGTGATCTCCTCCACCAGCGCCATGATCGCGTCGTACATCGCGACGTCGACGAACTGGCCCTGACCGCTGGCGCGGGCCGTATGAATGGCTGCAACCACGCCGAGAGCAGCGAGTGAACCCGGGTAGATATCGCCGATTGCCGCGCCGACGCGATAGACGGGACCGCCTTCGGGGCCGGTGTAGCTGACCAGCCCGCCCATGCATTGCGCCACCACATCGAAGCAGGGCCGATTGAGGTAAGGACTCTCCCCGGTTCGATGATCGCCAAAGCCGCGGATAGCGGCGTACACCAGCGAGGGCTTGCGCGCCCGCATCACCTCATAACCCAGGCCCATACGGTCCATCGCTCCGGCGCGCAGGTTCTCGACGAGAGCATCGGCGCCGTCGACCAGCCGCAGCAACGATTGTCGATCCGTTTCGTTTTTGAGGTCGAGCACGATGCTGCGCTTGTTACGATTGACGCTGGCGAAATAACCCCCATAGTCGCATCCCCTGGTGTCAGGGGGCAGCGGGCCCATCTGGCGTGCGGGGTCTCCGCCCGGCGGTTCGACCTTGATCACGTCGGCGCCCAAATCGGCCAGCAACATCGTGCAAAACGGTCCGGCCAGGTATTGGGTCAGGTCGATGATTCGGACGTCGGCCAGCGGTCCGGTACGTTGCTTCATGAGCATTCTCCAGGGGAAACCCCAGCCGCTTGTTTGCCGTAGCGCCGGGCTACATGCCGGCATCTGCGCGCCAGGCGCACCGGCTGCATGACTCAATCAGCGGGACGGAACCGCGGCAGAGTTACGTCTTCGTTCAGCTTGTCGAACATCACCTGCACCGGCATCCCGCATCTGACCTTCGAGGGCTCAATGCCGACGATGTTGGAAGTCATCTTCGGGCCTTCGTCGAGTTCGACCACTGCCAGGGCGTACGGGGCCTTGAAGGCAGGATGGTAAGCGCGATGCATGATGGTGTAGCTGAAAATTTTGCCGCGTCCGCTGACCGTCACCCAACTCGACCGGGTCGAATCGCATTTCAGGCACATCGGGGCGGCGGGAAAACGCAACGCGCCGCAGTTGTCGCATTTCTGGACCGCGAGTTGATGGTTGCGGGCGGCGTCGAAAAACGGCTTCAACTCGCTCGAAACGTGAGGAATCAGCTTGGCCTCTTCCGCCATTGATGAAATTCTCCGTTGCGCTTGAACTCGGCGCGGGCAGCTTATGGATTGGTGCCCATCACGACCACGGAATGGGTTGACAGGTTGCGCGTCTGGCACGACGCCAGCACGATGTCGTGTTTGGGCGCCTGGCGCTCGCCGCCCTCACCGCGCGCCTGGATGATCGCTTCGGACACCGGGGTCATGCCCCACATATAGTATGAACTGAGTTCGCCGCCGCCGGTGTTGATCGGAATCGAGCCGTTATGCCCCAGGCGAGTCTGGGCCGCGAAAGCGCCGCCCTCGCCCTTTTTGCAAAAGCCGTAGCCTTCCAGCGACAGCAGCACAGTGATCGTATAGCAGTCGTAAAGCTCCGCCACCTGGATGTCTTTCAGCTCGACGCCGGCCATCCTGAAGGCGGTCTCCTTGGCGATTGGGATGCCGGTGTCGAGGTTTTCCAGCGTGGGTCCCGGATGGTGTCCCTGCCCGACCCCGAGGATGTAAACCGGCGGCTTCCTCAGGTCGCGCGCGCGTTCAGCGGAAGTGACGATTACGCAGACGCCGCCATTTGACACGATGCAGCAGTCGTACAGATGAAGCGGCTCGGCGATCCACCTGGAGTTGTGATAATCCTCCAGCGTGAGCGGCTCCTTGTAGAACTGTGCCAGCGGATTGCGGTTGGCCCACTGGCGCTCGGCGACCGCGATGGCGCCCAGTTGATCCTGGGTCGTGCCGTACAGATACATGTGGCGCTGCGCCAGCAGAGCGTACACCCAATTGGCGCCGAACGCTCCGTAGGCGCTGTCCAGTCCACGCAAGGTGCCATAAGCGTCGCCCGCGCCGCCGCTTTTGGCGCCTGCCACCGGAGGCTTCAGGGGAGCATCGCCGAACACGCAAGCGACGACGTTGGCGGTTCCGGCCACGATCGCCTGCGCCGCTATCGCGATCGCGGTTCCCGCGCTGGAACCGCCGGCGTTGACGTCGGCGAGCAACCGCGTGGTCAGCCGCATCGAATCCTGCAGGGCGAATGATGCAAGTCCGTCGCGATAGGAAACCCCGGTCGTAACCAGCAGACCGTCGAGGTCCGATCGTTTCAGCCCGGCGTCCTCCAAAGCCAGCGAAATCGCCTCGGCCGCGAAGCCCAGGGCGTTGGAATGATCATAATTCTTGCCCATCCGGGTGATACCCAATCCGGCGATCGCGGTCTTTCCCCTAAGGCTCATGATTGTCCTCCCGTATGGTCGAGGCGGCCGGCCCGCGTGCTCGCGGTTTGCCCGATCCAGGCACCGGCAAAACCATCAAGCTTGCCAATAGGATCATCCAATACCAATGTCAAACAGCCCCGCGCGCCGGGCGCAACACAGTTAACGCTGCGTCAAAAAACAGTTTAAGCAACCGTCATCGTATGTTCATCGCGCGCGAAACATTGCTCGTGTAGCCATTCAGGCGTGGCCAGCCGTGACTCGATCCGGTGAGGAGGGTGGATGGGCAAGGACGGTTTAATCCAACCGCGTCCGGCTATGGGACCCGTTTTTCCTGACCACGCCGCAGGCTGTTTTCGCGCGATGTGGATTTCCGATCTGCACCTGGGAACCGGACGCTGCCGGGCCCGCGAGCTGCTCCAATTTCTAGATAAGTATCAGCCCGAAACCCTTTATCTGGTGGGCGATATCGTGGATGGCTGGGTTCAGGGACCGCCGTGGCATTGGAGCCGGGAGCAGGGCGCGGTGGTGCAGAAGATCGTCCAATGGCATCGAAGCGGCGTCCGCATCGTATTCCTACCCGGCAATCATGACGAGATCAGCATCGATTTAGCCCAGGCTCTGCTGGGGCCGCTTACGGTTGCCGCTGAAATAGTCCACCGGACGGCGCAAGGACGCCGGATGTTGGTGCTCCACGGCCATCAGTTCGACGGGTCGCTCAATCACAACCGCCTGATGTACCGGCTGGGAACGCAAGCCTACCATCAGGCGCTGCGCGTGGACCGATGGTACAGCGAGCATCCTCCCGATGAACGGCCCGGCGGCCAGCCGTGGGCGTCGTCGTATTTCAAAAAGCGCCTGGAGAAGGCGATTCGCTACGTCACCGATTTTGGCGATCACGTGGTGGCACAAACCGCGCGCCGCTATCGAGTGGACGGCGTCATTTGCGGCCATACTCATCTGCCCCAGCACCGCATGATTGGCCCCATCAGCTACGTCAACGACGGCGACTGGGTAAGGAGTTGCACCGCCCTGGTTGAGGATTACAGCGGCACGCTGCGGCTGCTCTATCGCGATAACAACAACGGCGCCTGGGCGGAATTGGACAGGTCGGGTATGGAGGGGTCAACATGAACATCAAGGCCGGGTCACACAGCGAGCGGCGCGTCGATCTGATCTTTTTCGACGCCGGCGGCGGCCATCGGGCCGCGGCCACAGCGCTTGTAGCGGTTGCCCGCCAGCAACGCCGGTCATGGCATCCCAATGCGCTCAATCTGCGTGATCTGCTCGGCGAAATCGACTTCATTCGCAACAGCATCGGCGTGCGGTTCGAGGATTTCTACAACGGCCTGCTCAAGCGCGGGCTGACCTTCGGCACCGCAGCGATGCTGCGCTTTTCACAAAAACTGATCGCCTTGAAACATCAAAGCGAGGTCGCGCTGTTGGCGCGCCATTGGCGGGAGGCAGCGCCGGCCCTGGTGGTGTCGCTGATTCCGAACTTCAATCGGGCGATTTTCCAGGGCTTGCGCGCCGCCGATACAGCCGCGGGCCGCCGGCCTACTCCGATGGTTACCGTTTTAACCGATTTCGCCGACTACCCTCCGCATTTCTGGATAGAACGCCAGCAGCAATATTTCATCTGCGGTTGCGCGCGCGCGGTTGAACAGGCCATAGAAGCCGGGCATTCGCCCGATCGAATCTTCCGCACTTCCGGCATGATCGTGCGGCCGGAATTCTACCAGCCAATGGAAATAACTCGCGACTACGAACGGCGCAGGCTGGGACTGAACGCCGATTTGCCGACGGGCCTGGTGATGTTCGGTGCTTTCGGCTCGCGCCGGATGATCACGATCGCGCGGCGTATCGCCGCCGCCAGGCTCAAGACGCAACTCATTTTCCTGTGCGGTCACAATGAAAAGCTCAAGCGGCAACTGGCGACTATGCGCCTCCCGTTTCCGTGCCGCGTTGAGGGATTCACGCCCAAGGCGCATTACTTCATGCGCCTGGCGGATTACTTCATTGGTAAACCGGGTCCCGGCAGCCTAAGCGAGGCCTGGGTGATGGGCTTGCCGGTGATCGTTGAACGTAATCGCCGAACCATGGTGCAGGAGCGCTACAACACCGATTTGATTGAGCAGCAACGCCTCGGCGTGGTGCTGCGATCGTTCAACCGGATCGCGCAAGGAGTCGAACAGATGCTCGACCCGCGGCAAATGACGGAGTTTCGCGCGCGCGTCAGCGCGATCGACAACCGCGCGGTCTTCGAGATTCCGGAGATCATTGATCAGCTCCTGCGTCCGTCCCGGTCTGAGGCCGATAGTCGGCAGCTTACGTTGACGATGGCCGCGAAACCGGCCGTCGTGTGACGGAGGTTGTCAAGCGCGAATTCCGACCGCGGTTTTTACCGGACCTGAATATCCGCGACCTTGGAGAACAGGATCCGGCCTGAAGGACCGGCAAAGCCGCCCAGCGGCATCGGACGGCCCGCCACTTCAACCCGTCCGATGGGCGACGCCGTTTCGGTGCCGTACATGAGCGCGGCGCAGATCGTGTACTTGCCGGGTTTTGACGGCGCCACCAGATCGTAAGTCACCGTCGCGCTCGAGAACTTGCCGGTGGCTAGATCGGTCTTGACGCCGAAGACGACGACGAAGTTCAGGTTGTGCGCCAGCCCGTCGTAGCGGCGGCCCAGCCATTGATCCTGCGGTTTGCCGTCCGGCCCGATCACCTTGGGCGGCGACGCGATTTGAAATCCCTCGCCCTGTATTTCACGCGCCTGGTCGCGCAGGTCAACGTCGAGCAGCATGATCCCGAACACCGGCCCCGATCCACCCTGGGCTCTCGCAGTGACGGTGAACTTCTCGCCCGCTTTCACCTGCTGCGGAACTTCGATCGCAATCTTCGAATTGGCATCGACTTTTTCCACGTCGGCGATCAGCTCCATCCGCTGCTGCGGATTGAGTTTCGCGTAAGGACCCCGGCCCGACTTGATCGCGTCAATATGCGCGATAATGGCGGTTCGTTGGCGCGCCTGCTCCGGCGGCAGTTCGCGGAGTTGCTCGACCCCGACCGAAGAATGGCATCCGGCGCAATATGGCGCCGCATCAGTCACGTCATGCAAGGGTCCGCCAGGATAAGCCCATGCGGACTGGCAGGTTAAGGCAATCAGGGCGGCCATCGCTACTGCCGCACATGCCGGGGCCAAGGCGATGTTTGCTCGCATGCGCGCTTCCTCCGTGAGATTGATCAATGCCCGCGCCAAGCGCAGCGCGCAAGCGATTTCGATGTAATGACCGTTTCAAGTCTATAATGCTTGTTTGCGCTGCGGCATGGAGTTATTGATGGCGAGCTCACGACCGCTACGCTCCATTTCCAACCCGGCCCTTGAAATTTGTGCGCCGCAGTCGCATCGATCGTCCGCCAGTTCGAATAGGACGCTCTGCGATATACCTCATCGACACGCGCCAGGTGCCGTGCGCACGCCCAGAGCTGTGGCGAAGCAGCGCTCCGGCCGCTATTGTGTTGCGAGCGCAAACGGCGACAGGTGGGCTATGGTTGATAAACTGCTGACAGCGCTTTCGGCTTTGATTATTTCGATTATCGCCGGGCTCGGCTATGGCGGCGTCGTGGCGACGATGGCGATCGAAAGCGCCTGCATTCCGCTGCCTTCCGAAGTGATAATGCCGTTTGCGGGCTTCCTGGTGTCGACCGGGCGGTTCAGCTTGCAGGCGGTAGCGATCGCAGGCGCCGTCGGCTGCCTGCTCGGTTCCTACGTGGCCTATTTCATCGGCGCGACCGGCGGCAGACGCGCGTTCGAAAGCTATGGCCGCTACGTTCTGGTCTCTTCGCACGAACTGGAAGTCGCCGACCGCTTCTTTCATCGCTGGGGTTCGGCCACCGTATTCGTTGCCCGCCTGTTGCCCGTGGTCCGCACCTTCATTGCTTTTCCCGCCGGGGTTTCCCGGATGGAACTCTGGCGTTTCTCCGTCTACACCTTGCTAGGTTCCTATCCGTGGTGCCTCGCGCTGGCCTATGCGGGAATGAAGCTGGGCCAGCATTGGCACGATCTCGGTCCTTACTTCCATCGCTTCGACAACGTGATTGTGGCGGCGATCGTGCTGGCACTGGCAGCTTTCATCTACACCAAGGTGCGCGAGCGCGGTCGTCAGCCGGAAAGTCAGGATCTCGCCGCACCGGGGTCCCTGCGCCGCTAACCGCCCTTGAGCGGAGTCGCGCGTGATATAACAGGTTCTGGGGCTCAGCGCCCGAGGAATATGAACAAACAACAACCCGATCCGGAGCAGTTGGTTGAAGTTCTCGCAGCTATAGATCCGATGCAGGTGCGGATGGCGCACGATCTGCTCGAGTCCAACGGGATCGAATCCTTCATTTTCGACGAGGAATCCTCCCGCATGCTCGGCACCACCGCCGCGGTCCCGGCGCGGCTTATGGTTCACGCCGACGCCAGCGACGACGCGCTCAGACTGCTGGCCGATCTGGGATTCGAAGGCCCCGGTACCGAACCCAAAAAACCCTGAGAAAATACCACCGGCGATGGGACACTGGATGGGCGGTGGCGGGCAGCGGCGCCGGCCTACCGGTCAGAAGCCATGCACCAGCAGGGTTATCGTGCCGCCGATGATAATCAGGATCGCCGGATTGACGTGCCGGAAATACAGGATGGCAAATACCACCAACGCCAGCAGACCAGTGGTCAGATCGACGATCGAGATTTTCGCGACGGTGTAGGTCCCCGACAGCATCAGGCCAATGGCCACCGGTGCCATCCCGCGCTGTATCGCGGTGCGCCATGGCGATCCCTCAAAGCGTTTCCACACGCGATTGACGTAAAATGTGATGAGACAGTCGGGGATGAAAAAGGCCAGGCCAACCACCACCGCGCCGAACGCCCCTGCCAAACGAAAGCCAATCACCTCCACCATCAGCATGTTGGGTCCGGGCGCGATCTGTCCGATACTGTAGATTTCGCGGAACTGTTTGTCGCTCAGCCAGTGAAAATGTCCCACCAGCATACGGCGCATTTCCGGCAGCACTGCCGTGCCGCCGCCCACCGCGACCAGCGACAGCAGCGCGAAGACCCACATCAGGTTCAGGATTTTGGTGCTTTGCACGGCTCGATCACCTCAGCGGTGGCCCGCCAGAGGAATTGGTTCCCGGGTTTTGGCTGGTTTGATTCTTCCGCTCCTGTGCGTGGTGGGATGATAAAGAAAGACCGCGATCGGACCGATTACGAGGATCACCGTGATCAGCGACCGATGGAGCAGGCTGATGGCAACAAAGGTGGCCATCACGATCAGAAAATCGCGAATATGAACCAATTGCTTGTGGCCCAGTTGCAGGGCGACCGCGGTCAATAGCCCGACGGCGGCCGCAGCGACGCCGCCCAGAAAATGATTGACGGCGGGGTTCTGCCGGTTGCCCACGTAGAGCACCCCGGCGGTCATCACCACGATCGTACCCGGCAGCAAAATTGCGACCGCCGCAGCTAAAGCGCCCGCCGCGCCCCTGATGCGGTCGCCGATGATCACACTGAGATTGACCGCGATCAGGCCGGGCAAGGTCTGACCCACTTCGAGCGCGTCCAGGAACTCCTCATCGTCCATCCATTGCTCGCCGCGGACGACATATTCGCGTATGTAAGCCACGACGCCGCCGCCAAAGCTGATCGCTCCGATGGTCAGGAAGGTCTTGAACAGCGAAAACAAGCTGATCTGGTTTCGCGCGGCGACAACGTCCTGCCGCGGTCTGGCAACTTCACTCATCGGCATGAACCGGATTAAGTCGAGAAATCCTCACGGTAAAGCCCACTTGTACTAATTCATGGCGCAGACGGTCAATATCGCCCTCTTTTCTGCTCACGCTTTAGCCGGCTTGGAGTCAATTCGCGACTAAAAAGGGCGGCGGATCGAAATCTCCGCCGCCCCTCGGTGTTAAGCCGCGATCGCCCCAATGCGGTTTCAGGCGTCGAAATACATCGCGAACTCGTACGGATGCGGACGCAAGCGCGTTTGGCTCACCTCGCGGTTCATCTTGTAGTCGATCCAGGTCTCGATCAGATCGGAGGTGAAAACATCCCCTTTGAGCAGGTATTCGTGGTCGCGCTTGAGGTTGTCCAGCGCCTCTTCCAGCGAAGCCGGCATGCTGGGCACGTCCGCCAGTTCAGCGGGCGTCAGGGCGTAGATGTCCTTGTCGAGCGGCTGACCGGGATCGAGCCGGCGCTGGATGCCATCAAGCCCGGCCATCAGCATCGCTGAGAACGCCAGGTAGGGATTGCAGGTCGGATCGGGGAAGCGCACCTCGATACGCTTGGCCTTGGGCGACGGCGAATACATCGGAATCCGGACCGACGCCGAGCGGTTGCGACTGGAGTAGGCGAGATTAATCGGGGCCTCGAATCCGGGCACCAGGCGACGGTACGAATTCGTCCCGGGGTTAGTGAAAGCGGCCAGTGACGGCGCGTGATGGAGGATGCCTGCGATGTAGTGCATCCCGAGTTCCGACATGCCCGCATAACCCGAACCGGCAAACAGCGGCGTGTCGCCCTTCCAGATGCTCTGATGGGTATGCATCCCCGAGCCGTTGTCGCCGAAAATCGGCTTGGGCATGAAGGTCACGGTCATTCCATGGCGCCTCGCCACGTTCTTGCAGATGTACTTGTACCAGGTCAGCCAGTCCGCCATCTTTACCAGGCTTTGGAAGCGCATGTCGATTTCGGCCTGACCGGCGGTCGCCACTTCATGGTGCTGCTTTTCGACCCGGATGCCGACCTTCTCCATCTCCAGCACCATCTCGCTGCGGATATCCTGCAGCGAATCGGTCGGCGGAACCGGGAAGTATCCCTCCTTGTAGCGCGGCTTGTAGCCGAGATTGTTGCCGTCCTTACCGCTGTTCCACACTCCTTCATCGGACTCGATAAAGTAGTAGCTGGAGTGCTGATTGGTATCGAAACGGATGCCGTTGAAGATGAAAAACTCCGGCTCGGGACCGAAATAAGCGGTATCGCCGATGCCGGTAGATTTCAGGTAAGCCTCGGCCTTGCGCGCGACATTGCGCGGGTCGCGGCTGTAAGGCGCCCGGGTGATCGGGTCCTCGATATTGCAAAGCAGCGTCAGCGTCGTGTCCTTGGTGAAAGGATCGAGCGCGGCAGTATCGGGGTCAGGCACGACCAGCATGTCGCTGGATTCGATCGACTGCCAACCACGGATCGATGAACCGTCAAAGCCCAGTCCCTCTTCGAACACCGCCTCATCCTTGAATTCGGAGACGGGCGTGGTGAAATGCTGCCAGGTGCCGATCAGGTCCATGAACTTGATGTCGACCATCACGACGTCCTTGTCTTTGATCATCTGAATGACTTGTTTAGGGGTCATTAGAATAAAAATCCTCCTTGCCGCTCGCGGCTAGTTCTCATTGAATAGTTCTCACGGCTCCGTGGTATGGCCTTGGCGAACCAACGCTCTAAATCCAGTTGTCCGTTCCCGTTTGAGTCCAATAAAAGGCAGGCATAATACCGGGATAGTTCGCTTTTGCCATGAAACGGGCTGACAAAGCAATATGCCCGAAAAGCCGTCATCGTTCCTAGAGGCGGATGGCAATATTCCTTCGGTAAATTTTCAGGGCGGCGGACCAAACCGCCGCCCTGCCTGCTCCTCCCACTCCCCGCCAACTTAGAATTGGTAGATAGCTGCGGCCAAAATCGTGTCCTGACCGGAATAGGTGTGCGAGGGCAGGAACACGCCGGGCGACACAGGGATCAGGGAATCGTCGCTGTAAAACGGATGCTGGTTGGAGGCGTCGTGGCGGTATTCGAGCCGCGCCAGCAGTCCGTTGACCAGCGGGATCTTGTAATTGATCGTCTGGGTGAATTCGAACAGGGTCTGACGCAGACCGGTTCGCACCCCCTCACCGTCGCGGAACCATTCAAACCGGCTGGCAAACTCAAGATTGTCGCTGAAGTCGTAAACGCCATAGGTGGCAAGGCCTTGCCAACTGGCCGCCCGGTTCCACGTTGACTGGCCGGTCAGCATGTTGCCATAGGAGTTGATGAACGGGGTGACCGCGATCGGTCCGCCTGATTCATTGGCGTACAGGTATTCGGCGATAAACTGCAGTCCCTTGACCGGCGTCTTCCAGGTCACGATCGGATCGAGCGCCAAACGCTTGGAGTTGCCATGGTTAGCCTGTTCAGGCCCGTAAATGCCGTTAAACAGCAGCGACAATGAATCCGTGGGCGTATAGGACAACTGCCATTCGCCGGATTTCCCGGAGTTGTTGTCCGACGGATCGTCCCACCCATTGTTGATACCCACGGTCACGCCGAATTTGTCCGTGAATGAGTATTGCGCGCGTAGCCCGGTGTGCGTGAATGGAATGCCAAAGCCGAAAATATAACTGTGCGTCTCGTTGAAGTTGACGTTGTTGTAAACCGGGATAACCTCCTCGCCCAGCAGGGTCACGAATTTGCCAGCCTCCAGGTTGATCCCCTTGCCTACCGGAACCGTATAGGTGAGATAGGCCTGCGTCGGATCGAACTCCTGGGTGCTCTGCGGCGTAAGCGAGTTCGAGTAATGGGTCGAGGCGAACAGCACCTCGGCGGTCTTGCCGAAGTTCAGGTCGGTAACGAAGCCGACGCCGCCCTCGACCGTGCGATCGATGTGCAGATTCAATTGTTGCAGGTTAAAGCTGTTAGCGTCGACATCGAACGTGCGAAGCTGATTGACGCTGCCGGAGCTGCTCAGTATCGGCGTGGTGTTGGGTTGGTTGAAGTTATACTCGTAGGTCGCATCGACCAGGCCATGAATATGCACGCCCAGGGTGTCAGCCAAAGTCTTGCGGACGTCGCCTAACTGCTGCTCGACCAGAGCAACGTGCTGGCCAATCGTCTTGGGGGCGGCGTTGGCCGCCGGCGGGGCGACCACTATAGCCTGCTGAATCTGCTTGACCTCGGTGCTGGTCTGGGCGCTTTGCGCACGCAGGTTGGTAACCTCGCCCGACAACTCGTCAACCGAGCGGCCCACCGGCGCCGTGGTCGTGGTCGTGGTGGTCCTGACTCGGTGCCGGCGCCGGGCCCGTCGTGCCAACACCGTCGACCCTCCGTCCTCGGCTCTAATCAGGCCGACGCCGGCCAACATAAGCACGGCCGTGGTCAAGCCGAGCACCATCTTGAACCGGTTGCTTTTGATCCTCGTCACTACTCCCTCTCCTTCCGGGTCCGTTAATGAAGCTGAAAATGGATTCCGCCGGGCACGGCCCCTCAAACCCACAGCGGTCTGGCCCTACTCACAAGAAATGTACCGCTGCAAACTGGCGGAAATACATCGTTAATAGGCGAAGTTTCAGGCTGGAGCCCTTCTGGATGCCCAATTGCCGGGCAATTGCCACCGGATAAGGCAAGCCCAGAGAGCTTTTCCGTATCGCCTGTCCTTGCCTGAAGCTGCCGCAGGCTCATAGCATCTGCGCTAGCGGAGGAAAAAATCGATGGACTTCGAGTTAAGCCCAGCTCAGGAAGAAATCGTGCGTCAGGTTCGCGCCCTATGCGCCCGCTTCCCCGACGAGTACTGGCGCGACAAGGATTCCTCCCACGAGTTCCCCCACGAGTTCCATCACGCTGTCGCGCAGGCGGGTTATCTCGGTATCGCGATTCCCGAGCAGTACGGCGGCAGTGGGCTCGGAATCACCGAAGCCGCGCTGTTGATGCGGGAAGTGGCGGCCTCGGGCGGCGCGATGAACGCGGCCAGCGCTATCCATCTGACGATCTTCGGGATGGGCCCTGTGATCCACCATGGCAGCGAAGAACTCAAGCAGCGCTGCCTGCCCGCAATCGCGCGCGGGCAAATCCATTGCTCCTTCGCAGTCACCGAACCGGACGCCGGCAATGACATCACGCATATCAAGACCGCTGCGCGGCGCCAGGGCGATTATTACGTGATCAATGGCCGCAAGGTCTTTACCACTAAAGCGCGCGAAGCGGACAAAGTCCTCCTGCTCACCCGCACCACGCCAATTGAAGAAGTTTCGAAGAAAACCGCCGGCATGAGTCTGTTCCTGGCCGATCTCGATCGCGAGGCAGTCGAGGTACGTGAACTGAAAAAAATGGGACGCCATGCGGTCGACACCAACCTGCTGTTTATCGACAATCTGCGGGTTCCCGCCACCGACCTCGTGGGCGAAGAGGGACGCGGATTTCATTACCTGCTCGACGGCCTCAATCCCGAACGGATTTTGGTGGCCGCCGAAGCCATCGGGATCGGACGCGCCGCCCTCAGCCGCGCCGTCGCCTACGCCAAAGAGCGCGTGGTGTTCGGCCGTCCAATCGGCCGCAACCAGGCGATTGCCCATCCGTTGGCCGACTGCTACGCCAAACTGGAAGCCGCCGAGATGCTGACGATGAAGGCGGCATGGCTCTTCGACGCCCGCAAGCCCTGCGGCGCCGAAGCCAACATGGCCAAGTTGCGGGCCGCCGAAGCCTGCTTCGAGGCTTGCGACCGCGCTGTGCAGACTTTGGGCGGTTATGGGTACATGTTCGAGTACGACGTCGAGCGTTATTTTCGGGAGTGCCGGATGCTGAAGATCGCGCCGGTTTCACAGGAGATGGTGCTTAACTACATCAGCGAACACGTGCTGGGGCTGCCGCGTTCATATTAAACTTGCAGATCGCTCGGCCATGCGGCGCGCCACGCTAATTTTACTTGTCGTTTCATTAGGCTTTTGCATCTTCGTCTTTTATTCGCTGCTCCATCTGGAACCGCTTGAGATAAAGGGCGACCACCTCCTGCGCATGGGCAACCTGGTGGTGGTGAGCGGCAGAGTTATCAACAGCAGCTCACGGGCGCAGACCGCCGCCTTGAAAGTGCAGCTATATGACCGTGCGGGACACCGGCTGGCAGCCCAGGAGGTGGCGCTGGGGAGGCTGGCGCCCGGCCAGAGCGTTGCGTTCAGCTCGCGCCCGATTGACGCCTCGGCGGCGGAAAACTTTACCATACAGGTAGATCATGGAACCAACATGTATGGTAATTGAATTTTTTCAGCCCTCGCGCGTCGAACATTTCAGACCGTATTGATTGACAGACTGTCAGGCTTTTTAACCGCCTTTCAGTTGCCATCCAGTTGATCGAATGGTAAAAAAAACGAATTAAGAAAAATTTCCTGCACCGCCAGAAGCGTTCGGACGGAGCGCCCGAGTCTCTTTGGGACGTTCTTGCGGCAGGGGGAGCAATCATGGCGAAGGCAAAGACCCGAAGCTTCGGACAAGTGATCCGCGATCGGCGCCGGCAACTCGACCTCACCCAGGAGGAAGTTGCCCGCCGCATCAACACCTCAACGCCGTATATCGGCCATCTGGAATCCGGTAAGCGGCATCCGTCCGAGAAAATCGTAACCAAGCTGGCTGATGTGCTCGGGCTGGACCGCCGTGAGACCTTTTTTCTGGCCAATCCAGGCGCCAAGGAACTGCTTTCCACGTCGTCCCAGCGCACCGGTGGTTCGACCGCTTCGGCGTGGGAGGAGTTCCGCAAGGACGAGCGCCTGCGCCGCATCCACAGCATCACCGACGAAGAAATGGATATGCTTTCGCATGTGGCGCTGATGGGCGATGTGCGAAGCTCGCGCGACTTCGTGTACATCCTCAATACCATCCGCCAGGCCCTCGGACGTTAACGCCAGCCGCGCCGAAGATTGCGCCGGGGCGGCGGAAAATCCGCCGCCCCGGCTATCGCTTTCAGCAACGTCTTTGCGGCGGATGAAGTGCGGAATCAAATCAATGCGTGACGTCGGGGGAGGCGTCTTTCCCTGCTTGCCGCCGGTTAACGCGTCCACGCCAGCCAGCGCCGCAGGATTGCGCCGATTCGCGGCGTGAGCCGCGTACGGTTGTAGGCGTCGGCGATTTTCCTGATGGCTTCGGCCTGCGTCGGATATGGGTGGATCGTGGCGGCAATAGTTCCCAAACCCAGGTTCGCCACCATCGCCAGTGTCAGTTCCGAAATCATGTCGCCCGCGTGACGCGCGACTATGGTTGCACCGGCAATCCGGCCATCGCGCCGAACGTGGATTTTCACAAATCCTTCCGTTTCCCCGTCGATCACGGCGCGATCGACCTCGGCCATCGGCTGGACAAAGGTTCTCGCGCCGATCTCGCGCGCCTGCTCTTCAGATATCCCAACCTGGGCAATCTCCGGATCGGTGTAGGTGCACCATGGAATGGTCAGGGCGCTGGCCCGCTGGCGCCCTGCAAACAGCGCGTTGCGAATCACGATACGCGCGGTGGCGTCCGCGACGTGGGTAAACCGGTAGCGCGAAGCGATATCGCCGGCCGCGTAAATCCGCGGATTAGTGGTCTGCAACCGGTCGTTGACGATTACGCCTTTGGCGCGATCGTACTTCACACCGGCGGCTTCCAGATTAAGTCCCTCCACCACAGGAACCCTGCCAGCCGCCACCAATATCGCTTCCCCTTCGATCTCGCGCGCGCCACCGCCGATTCCCAGACGTACGCGCCTTATGGAGCCATCCAGACCGGCGCTTTCGATTAGAGCACTTTCACAAATCTCGACACCCTGGCGCGCCAGCGCGTTCCTGACGATGGCCGCCGCGTCGCGGTCCTCTACATTAAGTATGGTTGGGGCCATTTCCAGGATCGTGACGCGCGCGCCAAAACGCGCGAAAGCCTGCGCCAGTTCGCATCCTACCGCTCCGCCGCCGACCACGATCAGCCGCCGCGGCAATTCGGTCAGCGAGAACACCGATTCGTTAGTCAGGTATCCCGCCTCTTCGAGCCCGGCAATGGACGGTACGGCGGGGCGCGTGCCGGTAGCGATCGCGGCGCGGGCGAAGCGCAATTTGCGGCCGTCCACTTCGACTAAGTCGGGGCCCCCAAACCGGCCTTCGCCGAAAAAGACGTCCACGCCCATCGCGCGGTAGCGCGCCGCCGAATCCTTCGCGCTCAACTCGGCGCGAATGCGCCGTATCCGTTCCATCGCGGCGGCGAAATCAGTCTGCCCTCCCGTTGCTGCCGCCGCGCTCAATCGCGACGCGCCGGGCGCGTCAGCCAGCGCACGCGCCGAACGCAGCAACGCCTTGGACGGAACGCAACCGGCATTGAGACAATCGCCACCCATGAACTCCCGCTCGACCAGCGCCACCTTCGCGCCCAATCCCGCCGCGCCGGCCGCGATGATCAGGCCGGCCGTGCCCGCGCCGATCACGACCATGTTGTAGCGCGGCGCCGGCTGCGGGTTTACCCAGTCCCCCGGATGCACATTACCGAGCAGCTTTTGGTTGTGGATGTCGGCGGGCGTGATCGACAGCGGCGCGGCGGAGGGGGTCACGTGCGCTCTCCTTCACCGCTGGTCCGCTCGCGCAGCGCGCGGCCGGCCACGTAAGTGACGTAAACCGCAAGCGCAACCGAAGCGGCGAAACCTGCGACCTCAAACGCCCAATGAGCCGCGCCGCGCGGGACCCGGCGGCTGCCGATCAGGGCGACGTCGCCCGCCAGCGAACCCAGATACACGTACATGATGATGCCCGGGAGCATCCCCGCCCAGGTGGCGAAGAAATAATCGCGCAACGAAATGTCGGTGAGGCCAAAGGCGTAATTGAGCAGGTTGAAGGGGAAAAACGGCGACAGCCGCGCCAGCCCCACGATCTTCCAGCCCTCGCGCGCCACCGCGCGGTCGATCGCCCGAAACCTCGCGTCGCCCTGAAGCTTGCCGGCGATCCAGTCGCGCGCGATATAGCGGCCCACCAGGAAAGCGGCGGTGGCGCCAAGCGTGGCCCCGATCGAAACATAGATCGATCCCGCCAGCAGCCCGAACACGGTTCCCGCGCCAATACTCAGAATCACACCCGGGAAGAACAGGACGGGCGCGATGGTGTAGATACCTATGAAGATTAGCGGTCCCGCCGGTCCCAATCCCGCAATCCAGTGCAGCAGGTTTCTCAGCAGGTCCTCCGCGACCAACAGCTTCAGCGCCACGTAGGCGAGAAAAACCGCGGCGGCAAGCACCAGATTGCCGCGCAGAAAACGCCGCAAGCCCCGCCGCGGCCCAGCCGCTGTCCCCGTCAGCACAGTGGAATCGGTCAAGCGTCAACCGTCCTTTGCGGCGCCCACCAATTTCGCGGCGCTGCGGGCCATTTGCAGTTCTTCGTCCATCGGGAGGGTCCACACTTCGACTTTGGATCCGGTGGCGCTGATGCGCGACTCACCTTTGGCGGCGTGGTTGCGTTCGGGGTCGAGCGCGATGCCGAAGGCCTCCAGGCCGGCGCAGATTTGCTGGCGGGCTGATGCCGAATGCTCGCCGATGCCGGCGCTGAAAATGATCGCGTCGGTGCGGCCCAGTACGGCCATGTACGCGCCGATGTATTTGCGCGCGCGATAGTAAAACATTTCCAGCGCCAGCGCCGCGTTCTGATTCCCCTTTCCGGCCGCCGTTTCAACCTCGCGCATGTCGGAGGAAACGCCGGACACGCCCAGGATGCCGGATTGATGGTTCAACAGCGCCTCGACCGCCTCCGAGGAAATGCCTTCGCACCTTCCGATAAAGCCGGGGATTGCGGGATCGAGATCGCCCGACCGCGTCGCCATCATCAGCCCCTCAAGCGGGGTCAAACCCATCGAGGTGTCAACGCTGCGGCCGCTTTCGATCGCGGCGATTGAGCATCCGGCGCCGAGTTGGAGCGTGATCAGGTTGAGCTGATCGGCGGGACGGCCGGAGATTTCCGCGTACCGGTCCGTCATGTAGGAATGGCCGATGCCGTGGAATCCGAAGCGCCGGATTCCGTGGCGGGCCGCAATCTCCCTTGGAATCGCGTAAGTGGACGCACGCGGCGGCAGCGTCTGATGGAACGCCGTGTCGGCTACGACTACTTCAGGTATGCCAGGCAGCAGATCCGTTACCGCACGGATTGTGGCGAGGGCGGGCGGATTGTGCAGGGGCGCGAACACCGACGCCTGCTCGATTGCCGCGAGCACCTTGCCCTCAATTATCGCGGGCTGGACGATGGTGCCGCCGCCGTGCACGATTCGATGGACAACCGCGTTCAGCGCGTCCAGCGGATTGCCTTCCAGCGAGCGCATCCATGCGATCACGTGGCGGGCGGCGGCCTCATGGGTTTCGTGCCCAGCTTCGCCCTTCAGCCCAACCTCGGCCCCGCGCCAGTAGATGTAGCGGGCCTGGGTTCCGATGCTCTCGACCAGACCTCGCAGGTGGCTTTGGCCGCGTCCGCCGCGATCATCAACTTCGATCAGTTCGAACTTCAGCGAAGAACTGCCGCAATTGAAAACCAGAACCTGCATAAGGGGCCACGTGATTCAGACCCGGCAGAGCAGGCCTCCATCGATTGCCACAGACTGGCCGGTCACGTAAGCGGCGGCCGGGCTGACCAGGTAAAGCAGCGCGCCGCCCATTTCCTGCGGCTTGAGCAGGCGCTGTTCGGGCAGGTATTTCACCAGGCTTTGGCTGAACTGCTCGTCTTTGACGGCTGGGCTGCGTTCGTCTTCGACCCATCCCATCTCGATCGCGTTGACGCGCACGTTCTTGCGCGCCCATTCCAGCGCCAGGCTGCGCGTCAGGCTGAGCACGGCCGCCTGCGCTGCGGCATACAGGCTGGCATTGGGCACGCCGCGCTCAGCCATGATCGATACGATATTGACGATCACGCCGCCGCCGCGCTGGACCATCGTGCGCCCCGCCTCCTGACATGCCATCCAGCAGGTCTTGAGGTTGTTGTCGATCACTTTTTCGAACGCGATGTCGTCGGTTGCCTCGGCGGGAGCGAAGAACGGCACATCCAGCACGTGGACCGCGATATCCAACGCGCCCAGCTCTTTGACCGTGAAGTCGACACTGGCGCTGAGGTCGGCCCGCGTGATCGCGCTTTGCGTTTTGACCGCGGTCTTGCGGCCCAGCGCGCCGACCTTTTTCGATAGATCTTTGAGCAGGTTGTCGTTGCCGGGTTCCTGCGAAGCCAGCACGACGTTGGCCCCGGCTTCGGCCAGGATTTGCGCCGCCGCCGAACCCAACGGGAGTTCGGCGCCAACCACGAGCGCCGCCCTGCCTTCGATCGAAAACTCCCTGAGGGCTTCATTTACCGCCATCGTTTGGCTCCCTGCTATTGGGTCTGCTGCGGGAAGACGCCGGTGGGCGTGATACCGCCGGCCAGACCGCCGCCGTCAATGGTTATGAACGCGCCGTTGAGATGGTTGGAGGCGTCACAGGCTAGGAACAGGGCCAGCGGACCGAGTTCGGCGTCGCGCCCGATGCGCCCCAGCGGGATAAACTTGCCGCCCTGGAAATACTGCGCCGCGCCTTCGAAGATCCCGGGCACGATGCAATTGACGTAAATGTTCCTGCGCGCGTAGGTCACGGCCAGCGATCGCGTCAGTTGCATCACGCCGCCTTTGGCGCAGGCGTAAGCGAATACGTTTTTGCCGCCCCGCACACCCCATCCCGAAGCGATGTTGATGATCTTCCCGCTTTGCTGCGCCAGCATCTGGGTGATCACCGCGCGGCAGCAGTAGAACTGGCTGCTCAGGTTGGTCTCGATGCCGTCGCGCCATTCGTCGTCGGTCAGTTCGTGCAGCTTCTTGCCCATCCCCTTGTGATAGCCGCCGGCGTTGTTGACCAGGATGTCGATGCGGCCGAATTCTTTGACTGCCGCCGCCGCCATCGCATTGACCTGATCGGAACGGGTCACGTCGGTTTGCGCGATCAGGCATTTGCGCCCGGCCGCCTTGACCTGCGCGGCCGTCTGCTCCAGTTCCGAAAGCGTGCGCGCGGCGGCCACGACGTCGGCGCCGGCCTGCGCAAACCGCACCGCCATCGCGCGGCCCAACCCGCGTCCCGCGCCAGTGATGATCGCAACCTTGCCGTCGAGCTTGAAGCTATCGAGGATCATGCTTCCTCCCTTGTGATCGATCCTTTGCAAGCACCGGCCATGCTAGTAGCATAGCGCACAGGAGCGGAAGAAGAGCTGGTTGGATTGCGCAGCGCGATTGCAAAAAGGACGGTCGGCCCATGGCAACTCGGATCACGGTGTTCAGCGATTTCATCTGTCCCTTCTGTTATATCGGCATCCATAATTTGCGGCGGCTTGCGCCTGAATTCGACCTGGAAATCCAGTGGCGCGGCTTTCAGATCCATCCGGAATGGCCCGCCGAAGGAATTGCGGCCGAGCAATTCTACCGCGCGATGGGTGAGCAGCGGCGCAAGGGCGCGTGGCAGATGATCGAATCGATGGCGGCGGAAGCGGGAATTGAGATGCGCCCGCCATCAGTGCTGGCCAATTCCTACCAGGCGCTGGCGGCGCAGGAGTTCGCGATCGAACAGGGCCGCGCCGACGCTTTTGAAGAGCGGGTGTTCCGCGCCTATTTCCACGATCAGCAGAACATCGGTGATCGCGCCGTGCTACTGAGGTTGGCGCAGGAAGCGGGGCTTGATCCCGCGCTGCTCGACGAGGCGCTGGCGCAGGACCGCTATGCGATGCGCCTGAAGAACACGGCGATGGTCGCGCATCAGCGCGGAATCAGCGGCGTGCCCACGTTCATGATTGGCGATTATCCGCTGGTCGGCGCGCAAAGCACCGATGTTTTCCGCCAGGTACTCGAGCGCGCAACGCAAGCGGGCGTGTAAGCCGGGAGCATCCAAGCGCCGCCGGTGCTATCCTCATGAATGAAGTGGCCGCCGACTCCGCAGACACCGTTCGCCTCGATTTACGAGGCGTGAAATGCCCGCTCAACTGGGCGCGGGCCAAGGTGCGGCTGGAGCAGATGCAGCGCCATCAGGTGCTGGAATTGATGCTTGACGATCCGCGCGGAGTGCGCGACATTCCGCGGGCGGCCGAGGCCGAGGGCTATGCGGTGATCGAATGCGCCGAGATCGGCGGCGCATGGCGGATGCGCATCGAGCGATGAGCCCTGGCGCAGGCGGAGAGTAATCAAGTGGCTGACGCAACACCTTCCGAGAAATCCCCTGGCGGGGGCAAAGTCGTTCCCTTTCGCCGGCGCGCTCGCTCCAATCCCCGTCCCAGGCGGCGCGGCCGCCGCGGCGCCAGCCCCCCCACTGAATTGATCTCAAGCGTGCAGATGATCCTGAGCCGCCTCGGCCTGTGCGGCGCCGACTAGAGTGGCAGATGGCGGTATTTCCGTAGCCTGGCTACAGCCACAGAGGGAGTGCCGTTGCGTCATTGCGAGCCTGGCAGTTTGCGGAAAAAGGATTTTCCGCACCCTGCTCCCCTCACTCCAGTCCGTCCCAGAGGGAGAGAGGTAACGCAAAGCAGCCATCTTTTATCCAGAATGCGGAACGCAGCATCCTGATAAAAGGCGCAGCTCGGCTTTTTGCCGCACCGTGTTAGGCGGCGGCGCGGGTGGGATTGAATCTTACCGGCATGTGTTTGATGCCGGCTACGAAATTGGAGTAAAGGCGCTGGACCGGGCCGGATTGCTCGAGGCCGGGCATCCGGGTCAGCACCTCGTCGAACATCACCGTCAGTTCCAGCCGCGCCAGATTCGCGCCCAGGCAGAAGTGCTCGCCATGACCGAACGCCAGATGCTCGTTGGGCGTGCGCATGATGTCGAACCGGTCGGGGTCGGGAAATTGCGCGGCGTCGCGGTTGGCGGACGCGTTCCAAATCACCACCCGATCCCCCTTCCTGATTTGCCTGCCGTGCAATACCACGTCGCGCGTGGCGGTGCGCATCATATGCGTTACCGGCGACGTCCAGCGCAGGATCTCCTCGACGGCGGTCGCCAGCAGCGAGCGGTCGCGGGTCAGCCCTTCGCGCTGATCGGGATTTTCCATCAGCGCCAGCATTCCGCCCGAGGTGGCGTTGCGGGTGGTCTCCTGGCCGCCGATTATCAGCAGAAAACAATTGAAAAGGACCTCCATGTCGGTCAGCTTCTGGCCTTCGATCTCGCCGTGCACCAGCGCGCTGACCAGGTCGGGGCCGGGATTTTTGCGCCGTTCGCCGATAAGGTTGACGAAGTAATTGAAGCAATTCATCTGCGCCTGCCGACCGGTCGCGTAGGCGTCGCCGTTGATCTGGTACTCGGGGTCATGCGTCCCGATCGACATGTTGGCGACGGTGAACATCATGTCCCAGTCGGCCCGCGCAATCCCCAGCATCTCGCAGATGACGGCGGTGGGCAGTTTGGCCGCCACGTCAACCACAAAGTCGCATTCCCCGCGCTCCGCCACTGAATCGATGATCTCCCGCGCAATCGCCCTGATATGGGACTCCTGCGGCGCGAGCGCGGCCCGAGTGAAACGTTTGTTGATTATCTGGCGCATCCGGGTGTGGCGCGGAGGGTCGGTCACGATCAGCATCTGGCCGAACCCCGCCTGCTGCGCCATCGTCTCCTCGTCGGTCAGACCGTAGTTCAACGCGATCCCATGTTCGGAGCTGAAGATCTGCGGATTGCGGTAGACGAAAAGGGCGTCCTGGTAGGCTGTCACCGACCAGTAACCGCTGTCGTTCTGGGGACTCCAATGCACGGGATCGTGCTCCCGCAACACCTTCCATGCGGCATGCGGATCACCGTGAACGAAAAGGTCGAAATTGTTCAGGTCGATTTCACTTAATTGCATGGTCTGCCCCGACTTGATGCGATTGGGTCTGGGGACAGAGTTTGAACCAAATGGTTAATTTGGCGCAAGCTGACCGCGGATCCGGTGCCAGGCCAGGTTCAGTTCAACTTTGCGGACAGGACGGCAATCTGACGCCGTATACGTTCGTCACCCGGCACCAGCCTGAGCGCTTGCGTGAACTCCTCGATTGCTTTGAGCAATTGACCGCGATGGGCGTAAATGTTGCCCAGATTGATATAGGGAAAATGGCGCGGTTGATAACGGGGGGCTCGCTTGGCGCGTTCCAGCCATGGGATTGCTTCGTCGAACTGATTACGCTGCATCAGGTACACGCCGATGTCGTTGTAGGGGTTGCCGAAGTCGGGGTCGATTTCGATTGCGCGATGGCAATGCTCGATCGCCTCGTCGAGTTTGCCCTGGTAGCTCAGCGCCCAGCCGAGAAAGGTATGCCCCTCGGCAGTGGGCAAAACTTCGATCGAGTCGCGGTACAGTTCGATGGCGTGATCGAGATCGCCCGCTTCCTGGGCGCGCAAACCCTCGTTGAAGAGGGCGGTGGCTCGCTGCAGTCTTTCATCATCCACCATTGACAATACCCTCGCCGAGTTACGTGTCCACGTAACTTATTGTGGTCATCGCGGCGGCGCTTGCAATAGCGCGATCCAACCCGAATCAAATCGTGGGCTGAGGCCGGGGGGCGAGCAAATCATCAATCTCAGCCAGCGCGCGGGAGACGTGGGTGGCGTTCCAGTAAATCCTGCCGCAACGCGGACAGCAGGCGAACCTTTCATGACTGGCGAACACGAACGGCGGAACGCGCCGCGCGACCAGGTTGCGATCAAGCCATTTCAGTGGCGTGTTGCACGCCGAGCATCGGGTGAAAGCCTGCGCGCGCGGATCGAAGGGGAATCGGTCCAGCACTTCACGCAACTGCTCGCGAAACAAATTGGCGGTCAGGAAGATCACGTCGGGCGCGGTACGCAGGCGCTTGTCGCGGGTCACCACGACACGTCCCTCCTCGCGCGCGCGGCGCAGCAGTTCGGCTCCGCCGGTGGCTGGATCGAACAGGACGTCCGCGCCCATCAGGCGCAGCCAGCGCGCCAGGCGGGCGAGCATCCGGTCAACCGCGAATCGGGGCGTTTCGTTCATCTGGCAGTCATAGTATAGCAGAAGGGCGAGGCGGCCGGGCGCACGAAAAACGCCGGCACCGGGACCTGGGTTATCGCAATTATGAAAGAACAACAGGTGACGTTCCCATCGCAGAATCTGACGCTTGAGGGGCTGTACGCGCTGCCGCCCACGGGGGCCGCGGTCAAAGGCGCCGTGATCTGCCATCCCCATCCGCAATACGGCGGCTCGATGTACAACAACGTAGTCGACGCCGCGCTGGAAGCATTCTGGCACACGCGGTTCGCGACGCTGCGCTTCAATTTTCGCGGCGTCGGTGAGAGCGAGGGCAGCTACGGCGGCGGCCACGGAGAGGCTCAGGACGCCGTCGCTGCGGTCAACTTCCTGCGCGCCAAACTCAATGCCCCGGCAGGGGTGGTGCTGGCGGGATATTCCTTTGGCGCCGCCGCCGCATGGCGTGGCGCGTCGGAGGCCGGCGAGCTCCAGGCGCTGGTGTTGATCGCCGCGCCCTTGCAGATGATGGACACGCAAGCAGTCCCGCCCGCGAGGAATATCCTGCTAATCGGCGGATCGCACGATTCATTCTGTCCCGCCGCGGGGCTCAAGGAATTATGCGCGCGGCTGGGTAAGCGCGCGTCGTTGCGTCTAATCGACGGTGCCGATCACTTCTTTGGCGGCTACGAGGACGACGTCACTACCGCTTTGGCGGAGATGCTGGAAGCAATCGGTTAATCTGCTCACAATCTATCGGACGCCCTCACCCTCACCCGGGAAAACGTCAGAGCGGAGAGCAAAGAAATCAGAACTCGCCTTCGACGTAGCCGGCTTCGGCGACGTAGTTCTCGAACCGGGTGTACTGGCTCAGGTAGGTGAGGATGGCCGTGTCGGTGGGGCCGTTGCGCTGCTTGGCGATGATCACTTCGGCGGTGCCCGCTGCCTTGGAGTCCTTGTGATACATTTCATCACGGTAAATGAACCCGATCACGTCGGCGTCCTGCTCGATCGCGCCCGATTCGCGCAGATCGGCAAGGAGTGGACGGCGGTCGGGGCGCGTCTCGACCTGGCGATTGAGCTGGGACAGCGCGATCACCGGCACCTTGAGTTCCTTGGCCAGCGCCTTCAACGAACGCGAAATCTCGGAGATTTCCTTCTCGCGCGACTCGCCCGGCCGCGACGCGCGCATCAGTTGCAGATAGTCCACGATGATCAGGCCGAGCCGATTGTTGCGCTCGCGCGCCAGCCGCCGGCATTTGGCCTTGAGCACGATCGGCGTGGTGTCGGAGCTGTCGTCGATAAAGATCTGGGCCTCGGACAGCCTGGCGGCAGCGCGCGCGAGTTTTGGGAAATCATCGGCTTTGAGGAAACCCGCCCGCGCTTTCGCCATGTCCACCCGCGCTTCGGAGCACAACAGCCGCAACACCAGTTGCTCCTTGGACATTTCCAGCGAAAAGAATGCCACCCCGATTTTGGGCTCCGCGTCCATCGCGGCGTAGGCCGCGATATTCAACGCCAGCGCCGTCTTGCCCATACTGGGGCGCGCCGCGAGAATAATCAGGTCGGAGGGCTGAAGGCCGGCGGTGATACGGTCGAGGTCGGCAAATCCGGTGGGCACGCCGGTGACCAGCTCGCGATTTTCGTACAGCCGCTCGATCAGCTTGAGGGACTCGCGCGTCAATTCCGGCATCGAATGGAACGAGGGCCGGATGCGCTTCTCGGATATCTGGAAAATCTTGTGTTCGGCCTGATCGACGAAGTCGTCGGCGTCGGTTTGCGCGTCGTAGGCTTCACTGGCGATCTCGGTGGCAACCGAAGCGAGGCTGCGTAAGACCGATTTTTCGCGCACGATGCGCGCGTAATAGGCAGCATTAGCGGCTGTAGGAACGCGCGCGGCCAGCTCCGCGATATACGCCGGACCGCCGATCTGTTCGAGTACGCCGCGCGCGCGCAGGCTCTCGGTCAGCGTGATGGCGTCCACCGGCTGATTGCGATCGGCCAGGTCGACCATGGCCTGGAAGATCAGCCGATGCGACTCACGATAGAAATCATCGACCGCGACCACCTCGAGGACCGCATTGACTGCGTCGTTCTCGAGCAGGATCGCGCCGAGCACAGACTCTTCCGCTTCAATGTTTTGAGGGGGAACGCGCTTTAATATGTCACCGCCCGCTGCCGCCACTGACCCTCTCCGCCAACCTGGAACCAACCGCTGACCCACCAGGAATTATAGCGACAGACGATAATGGCTCGCCACTACCGGCGGCAAGCGGGCAGGCTGATAACGCATCCACAGCCGTTCGCATTTGTTCACAATGACTTGGATCCTTCATCATATTCCCAATTTTGTCGCGAGGCCCGGCAATACCATCCACCGTCGGCTTTGACCACGGCCGCACCCCTATGCGCTACGCCGAGTCCTCAGCCGCGCCTTTGGAAGGATCGATTTTGCGCCCGTGCCCGCGACGGCACGCAGGCGTCTGCCAGGCTCGTTACGCGCGCCCGCGAGCCCAACGACAGGTTTCTGGCTGCGTTCGGGCGCTGACTTATGTACCAAAAACCGCGTTCTTGACAGCCAGCGTATCGGCGGTCATAGCTGAATCCCTATGATGGAACGGGCACGGTGGATCCTACTCGGAGCGGCGATGGTACTGGTGGCGGTTGCATTTTCCTGGAGTTGCGGCGGCGGTGGCGGCTCACCCACGGCCTGTCCGACTTATCCCGGTGGCGTACCGATTACCGCCTGTGCGGCGGCGTCGCCGGCCGGACCATTCCTGCAGGCAATCTCCATCTGCCCGGGACCGCCGCCGCCACCCACGCCAGTCTCCAGTTCGACCTCGACGGCAACGGCCGCTCCCACCGTGGTTGAAACTCCCTGCCCGGGCCCAATCGTGACTTCCGTGCCGTCGGCCGGGGCCACCGCACAGTTTCATGCGGTAGGAAGCTACAGCGACGGTTCGACCCAGGACATTACCAACGGGGCGTCGACCACCTGGACTACCAGTGATTCATCAGTGGTGGTGCCCAATACCACTCCGCCCGGCAGCTACTTTGCCAATGGTTCGGGCTGTGCAACCATCAACGCATCCTCGGGTGGAATTTCAGGGTCGCCGCCTGCGGTCGTGGACGTCGAGCCTATCCCCGCATCAACTATGTGTCCGTCTCCGGCGCCAACGACAGGTACGCTGTTCGGACGTTAGCCGTCGCGATAGTTCGACTTTTGGGAAGCCGGGCGCCCGGCAATATACCGATACGAATCGCGCGCCCTGAAGCGAACGAGTTCGGCACAGCTCCGCCAGGCGCCCAACCGTTTAGAGCAGATCGAAATTGTACTCAAATTGACCGATCAACATGTTCTTGCCTTTGAAGAGGCCGCCGTCCAGGTTGTAACGGTCGGTGCCAAGAATCTGTATCCATTGCAGCTTGACAAAGTATTTGTTCGTCCATGGAGGAACCAATTGCAAGGTGGGAAAGAATAGCCAGGTTTCCCCCTGCGGAGCATAGATCATGGTCCACGTCGGGCTGACGGCGCCCCACCACCAGGACGTGCCGACGTTCAGCAGCATGTTGACGTCATTGTGGTACAGGGGAGTGAAATAACTGGCGGCTTCCTGGACGAATTTGCTCGGACTCAAGGTGGTCAGATCGGTGAACTCGTAGTTCACCGTCAGATTGCCTGTGCTGGTCAGCCACGGGACGTAAGCCTGGTCGAGGTCGAGTGCGACCATCCATTTGAGCGTATCGGAGTAATACAAAGCGTCCGGCGTGCCCACGGCCGGATTAAAATCCGTGTAAACAGTGCCTGGGATGAAGTCGGTATTGAAGGTCTGATGGTTTGTATAGAACGCTTCGCCCCGCAAAACAAACGGGAGTTGGGCCAGAGGTCCGGGCAGATACAATGGCCTGTTCGCGGTAAAGCCCAGGCTCTGATATTGCGGATAATACTCGATCAGCCGCCGTTCAAAGAACGACGGGGCGACCTCCAGCGCTGGCGTCTGCGCTATCTTCAACACCGGATTGTATTCATGACTCCACAGATAAAATGCGGTTAATTCGGCGTTCTCGAACAGCGTATGGAACCGAACGCCGACTTGTGAATTGCCCCAGGTGGCGTTGGGCAGCCTGGGATCCGGCAAACCGAAGTATTCGCCGGGGCCCTGCCCCGGGATTCCCGTTCCCGTTTGAAACAGCGCGACCGGGGCCGCGGTCCCGCAAAAACCTGGAAAACCGGCGGCCGGAATCACTTTACCCCCCAGCGGAGTGAACAATACCCGGCAGTCCAGTTGACCCGCGAAGCGGCCTCCTGGATTTGCGGCGGCGATGTTCACTCGTCCCGCGATGTTATCCAGCCCGTTGAGGTGATCGTCGCTGTAGTCAACGTGGTTGTACAAGAAATCAAATCCCGGGACATAGACCAGTTCGAGATAGTTCGAACTGAGCGGCCCCAGCGAAGGCAGGTTCAGGATCGGATGGACCATCCAAAGCGGCATGCGCGACTGCTCCAGATTGGCGAAACCGAAATTCCAGCTGAGGTTCTGAGGATTTATCTGATCACCCACGCGAAAGGCCAGCGACTCACCCCAGGTCACGATCTGCCGGCCGATGAACAAATCCAGCGGCCCCTGGCGATGCTTGAACCATAATTCCCGGATTCCATAGGTGTTGTAGAAATCGGAGTTGCAGTGCATCGCGGTGAACGATTGTCCGCGCAGCGCTCCCAGCCAGGTCGCTCCTGGTCCCAGACACGCAACCTCCCAAGGATAGGAAGGTTCGTAGACGAACCAGTCGCGCATGAACATGCTGTCGTTCTCGGTGAAATCGTCATTGACGTCGATTTGAACCATGTTGCGCTCGACCGCCAGCGAGTTTGTGCTTCTCTGACCGAATCGATCGACGTTGCCCGCGGGCGTGAATCCGAACCCTTTGGCGGCGTTGTGCGAATTGATCCAGGTTCCGCTCGTGTTCAGAAAGAACCCGGTTATCTGCAGGTTCTTCAGAAAATAAGGCTCGGAGTTTTTCGTCGTCGATGACGACGTGGTGGCGCTTTGGTTCTGAGCCAGAACATTGCCAGCCAGCGCCATGGTTATCGAAAGCACAACCGCGCCACAGGTGAAGGCGGTTGGCCCAGACCATAATGCCGTTTTATAAACCCTTGATCTGCTCATAATTTTTCCCTGATGGTCCAGGCGGCGTCATTTCGCCATGACCAACTTGATCGTTCGTGTTCACAATCAACGGGGCAGCAATGGATACGGCACTGCCGTACGCCGGTCGAATTCACCGGCCGCAAAAATGCTCCATGGCTTACTGCTCCCACCCGGATGCCGGGATCATGATGCCCCGGCAAAGCATCCAGCCAGGATAGGCGGGCGCTCTATGGCAGGTCTGGGTCGTCCGCGGACGGCGCCGGGATTCGTTGCCGGCCAATCTTTATGGACGGAGGCCGGTTATCCATCGGCACGGCGGTAAGGAATGAGAGAGCTTCGGGTTGTTCGATACTGATGGAAAAATCCGCAGAGGGCGCAGGCAGTGAGGAGGGTTCAGGCAAATCGCGGCCGACTTCCTCCACGGTATGGCGGACTACCCCCGAATGGGAGTTTGAAAGAGCGCAGATGGGCAGCCCCGACAGCGAATGCAGAGCTCTAGTATACTGGGCCGAACCTAAAGCCATCAGGCACGGCACAATGACCAGTGCGGCGGCATTGAAAACCTTACGCGCTTTTCGCATTGAGCCATTCATGTCCGGCTATGACCAAAGTAGCTGGCTTGAAAGTTCAGATAACACCGCAAAGATTGAATGGCAATATTTTAGCCGGATGAATTTGGATTGCTCGATCGGCTGCCGCTCTGATGAGCAGCGCGCAAAGGCGGCCTGTTTTTGTATCCGTACCCGGTTTGCGTTGCCGTAAACGCCTGCTCCGTGTTCCGGGCCGACTCGGCGGATCAAGTCCGGCATTTTGAGCTGAGCCCCCGGGAGAGCGAGCCGAAACCTGACACCAATGTCAGGGCGAAACTGACACGAATGTCATGTTGATTTTCGCGCGCCAACGGTTTGACTACGCCACTTATCGCTTATAGGTTTTTTGATGCTCGGATTTGCACATGGAAAAGCAAGCACGGCGGGCCCAGGTGCTGCGGCACGCCAAAAGGATTTTCGCCCGCAAGGGATATCATCGGACCAACGTCGCGGATATCATCAGCCGAGCCCGGATCGCACGGGGTACCTTTTATCTTTACTTCGAAAACAAAAAAGATCTTTTTGAGGAACTCCTTGAGCAGGTGTTGCGCGAACTGGCGGTCCGGATTCATCGCATCCGGATCGGACCCGGCGAGCCTGAACCCGCCGACCAGTTGCGCGCCAATCTGCGTCGGGTGATGTCTTTCGTGCTTAGCGAGCGGGACTTGACTAATATTCTGCTCAGCCACGCTTTGGGCTTTGATCCGGAACTGGATGAACGGATTCAGACCTTTTACGACCGTATCGCGGCGCAGATCCAGCGCTCGCTGGACCTGGGAATTACGATGGGACTGGTGCGCCGATGCGATACGCGGACCGCGGCCTACTGTATTCTGGGCGGAGTCAAGGAAACGATCGCGCAACTCTCGCGCCAGGCGCCGCCGGACATCGACGGGCTGGTCGAGGAAATCCTGCGCTTCGGTCTAAGCGGGGTGGCGCGTCCGGAATTGCTCGAAACTCTCCGTAACATTGGCGAACCCTGAGGAGGACGCTTTTATTTTCGCGCTACTAGACTGACATGTCAGTCCAAAAAAACCGTTTTCGTGCCGCCGCCTTCTACGACCTCGACGGCACCCTGGTGGACGTCAATCTCCTGCATGTCACCGCGTACATGCTGGCCAATGTCGCGGAATGGAAGGGACGTCTGGCCAATGTGGCGGCGCTGGCGTTGCGTCTGCCGCGCATATACGCGGCCGAACGGCATGATCGCCGGCTGCTCAACGTAACCATCTTCGGCATTTTCAGAGGCATCTCGCGCGACCGCTTGTTCCTACTGGGCGAGGAATACTGCGAACGGGTCCTGATGCAGCACTTTTACGCGCAGGCGGTCGATTTGATGGCCGGCAATCGCGAGGCGGGACTGGAGCCAATCCTGGTCACGGGATCGCCCGATTTCGTGGTCGCGGCGCTGGCGCGCCGGATCGGAGTCGAGACTTTCGCCGCCAACCGCCTCGCCTACAGCCGCAATCTGGCCAGTGGGCGGCTGCGCGAACCGATCATCGCGGGCGAGGAAAAGGCCCGCTGGTGCGAGGAGTATGCGGCGCGCAGGGGACTGCGCCTGAGTGATTGCTGGGGCTATGCCGACTCCTACTACGACCTGCCCTTTCTGACCGCGCTGGGCCATCCGGTGGCCGTCAATCCGGATCGGCGGCTGCTGGCCACCGCGCGCGATCGCCAATGGCCGATCATCCGCTTCGCCAAAACCCGGGCGCCCGCGCCGGCATGGCCATATAACGGAGAATCCTGATGGCGCAAGCCGAACGCAAACTCAAGGAGCTCAAGGCGGCCCAGCTCAAACACGAAGTCGGAGCGCGCCGCGAGTTGGTGGTTACGCTTAACAGCCGCTCGGAACCACGGCTGATCTCCTATGGCGATGACTTCCTGGTGGCGAAACTTCCACCCGGCACCCGCGTGATCTATCCGCCGCCGCCGCTGGAACCGCTCCCCGATCCCGATGTGGCGATTCGCTACGCTCTGTTGCATCCGGAAAACGCCGATCCGCTGTTCGCGCAGCTCAGCCCAAACATGCGCGTAACCATCGCGATCGACGATATCAGCCTGCCGCTGCCGCCCATGCAGCGGCCTGACTTGCGCGAGCGGATGCTTAACATCGTGCTCCAGATGCTGGCGGATTACGGCGTCGATGACGTGCACCTCATTATCGCCACCTCGCTCCATCGCCGGATGACTGAAGACGAAGTCCGCCGGATGGTCGGCGAGCGCGTCTTCAAGGCGTACTGGCCCGATCGGCTTTACAACTTCGATGCCGAAAACCGCGCCGAACTCACGATGCTGGGCAAGACCGATCACGGCGAGGAAGTATGGCTCAGCAAGCGCGCCGCCGAATCCGACCTCCTGATCTACCTCAACATCAACCTGGTCCCGATGGACGGCGGACATAAATCGGTCGCGGTCGGCTTGGCGCCGTATCGAAGCCTCAGGCATCACCACAATCCGGCCACGCTGCGCGACAGTCATTCATACATGGATCCGACCCGCTCGGGCCTGCATCGGAGCGCTGATCGGATGGGCAGGATCGTCAACCGCAACGTCAACGTGTTCACGATCGAGACCGCGATCAACAACCGCATGTACGGCGGTCTGCTGGATTTTCTGCACAAGAACGAAGATCGCTTCAGCGACTGGGATCGGGCGCGCCTGGGCACCTTCAAATGGACGCTGCGCAATGTTTCCGACGGGCTGCGGCGCGAGATGCTGCGCCGCTACGCCGCGCCGTACGGGATGACCGGGGTGTGGGCGGGGGAAACCGAAGCGGTGCACGACAAGGCGCTGGCCCGTGTGTTTCAGCAGTACGCGGTTCCGGTGAAGGGCCAGAGCGACATTTTGATTGTGGGCGTGCCCTACATCTGTCCGTATAACGTCAACTCGATCATGAATCCCGTGCTGGTGCAGTGCACCGGCCTTGGCTACCTGTTCAACATGTATCGCAACAAGCCGTTGGTCCGCGCCGGCGGCACACTCATCATCTGCCATCCGCTGCGCGACGAGTTCCATCCCGAGCACCATCCGAGCTACATCGAGTTCTTCCATCGATGTCTGGCCGAGACCAACGACTCGGTCGAGCTCGAGCGCAATTTCGAGGCGGAGTTCGCGCGCAATCCGACCTACGTCCACATGTACCGTTATGGGCACGCCTATCACGGCGTGCATCCTTTCTACATGTGGTACTGGGGCGAGCCTGGACGCCAGCACCTCGGCCGCATCATCGCGGCCGGCTGCGAGGATCCCGAGGTCGCTGCGCGGATGGGATGGGAGGCGGCCGACACGCTCGATCAGGCGATCGCGATGGCCACCTCGGAGTTGGGTCGCTCGGCTTCGGTTACGTACCTGCATCTGCCGCCCCTGGTAATTGCCGATGTCGAATAGCGCCAAACCCCAAACCGCCGTCCGCGGCAAAGGCATGCCCACGCTGGAGCGCGTGCTCACCGGGCGGCGCATCCTGCTGACCGGTGGCACCGGATTTCTGGGCAAAACCTTCCTCTACCTGCTTTTGCGCGACCATCCGGAGATCGCGCGCATCTACCTGCTGATTCGCGGCGACCGCCGCAGCGCGCTGACCCGCTATCAGCGCGAGGTGGTGGATTCGCCCCCGATGGATCGCCTGCGCGAGCAATTGGGAGAGCGCTTTCAAGGCTATCTGGAAGATCGCATCGTCGTCCTGCCCGGCGACATCTCCAACGAAGGCTTGCTCGCCGCGGGAGTCGAACCGCTCAAGCGCGGGCAGATCGATGCGATCGTGCATTGCGCCGGTCTGGTCAATTTCGAAGCCTCGCTGGAAAAGGCGCTGGTGGTCAATACTCTGGGCGTCGCCAACGTGATCGAATTCTGCCGCAGGCTCGACGCCAAGCTGCTGCACGTATCGACCTGCTATGTCGCGGGCAGCGCCGACGGCCATCGCTACGAAGAGGACATCCCGGTGGATTGGTGCCCTGACGAGCGGCAGGAACATTTCAATGTGCGCCGCGAAATCCGCGACGCCCGCGCCGCCATCGATCGGATCGAGGCCGCCTCGCACGAGGCCGCCAATTGCGAATTCAGCGAAGGCGATGGCGAGCATATGAGCGAAAGCCACCGCAAGCGCTGGGTCGAGGAGAAGCTCAAAGCGGAGGGACTCGCGCGGGCCCAGCGATGGGGCTGGCCCAACACTTACAGCTATACCAAGAGCCTCGGCGAGCAACTGGTGCTGGCCGCGCGCGGCGAACTCGACGTGACGGTGGTGCGGCCGGCCGTTATCGAAAGTGCTCTTGCCGATCCGATGCCCGGATGGAACCAGGGGGTCAACACCAGCGCGCCGCTCACTTACTTGTCGGGCGAAGGTTTCCGCTTTTATCCGGCGCGCCCCGATTTGGTGCTTGACGTGATCCCGGTTGATCTTGTCGCGCATGCGATGGTGCCGGTACTTGCCGCCCTGCTGGTGCGCCGTCAGGACCCGATTTATCAGCTCGGCACGTCGGACTGTAATCCGCTGCCGATGCGGCGCCTGGTCGAACTGACGGGCCTCGCCAACCGCGAATACCAGCGCGACGGGCGGGGGACGATGGGCAAGCTGGCGCCGCATCTGGAGTCGGTGATCGTTTCCAGGGAAGCCTATGAGTTCGTCAGCCGCACGGGGCCCCGTTTCATCAGGCAGGCGGTCGATTTTGTCAAGAGCGCGGCGAAACTGGACAATTCGCGCACGCGCCGGTTCGACCAGCGGCTGGACCAGTTCCTGGATCAGATCGACGTCGCCCGCTCCCTAATCTCGGTCTACCTGCCCTATATCCAGGACCTGGTTTACACCTTTCACTGCCGCAACATTCGCGCGCTGTACGCGCGCCTGACGCCGGCCGACGCGCGGCGCCATCCTTTCGCCCCCGAAAAAATCGATTGGCGCCATTACTGGATCAACATCCATCTGCCCGGGTTGCGGCGCTACATCTTCGGGCAGCTGGATTTGCACACCAGGGGGCGCGCACGCGCCGCGCGCCGCCATCGAGATCTGATCGAGCTGCTGGAAAGTGCGGCGTCCAAATTCGGCTCCGGCCCCGCGCTCGTTGCCCACAATCAGTCTGGCGGGCAGACCACGCTGACTTACCGCGAAACCCGCGAGCGCGCGGTTCGCGCGGGCCTGATGCTGGGCGGCCGGGGCGTGCAGCCGGGCGACCGCGTCCTGCTGATGGGCGAGAATTCCCCGGATTGGGTGGTCGCCTTCTTCGCTATCCTGTATGCGGGCGCGATCGCGGTACCGCTCGATCATTTGATTTCGGCCGAGGAACTTTCCGCGATTTGCCGGATTGCGGAGCCGCGCGCCGCCCTGCTGTCGGAAAGCGTCCAGCGGCGGCTGAGCAAACCGATCGCGGAGATGCCCGGCGAAATTTTGCAGTTCCAATTCGACGAACTTGCCCGGCCCTTTCTTTTGCGCGGCGGCGCGCCGGCCAGACCCGAAATCGACCGCAAATCTTTGGCCGCGATCTTTTTCACTTCCGGCAGCACCGGAACGCCCAAGGGCGTGATGCTCACGCATGGCAATCTGACCGCGGAGGTATCGATGCTGTCGCGGGTGTTCGCGCTCAACGAGGACGAAACGCTGCTTTCGCTGCTCCCGCTGCATCACACCTTCGAGTTCACCTGCGGGATGCTGCTGCCCATATCGAGCGGCGCACGGATTGTCTATCCGCTGGGAGTGGACGCCGCCACGCTGTCGAGCACGCTGGCGCAGATTCGGCCGACGGCGATGATCGGCGTGCCCGCGCTGTGGCAGGCGATTCATCGGCGGATTCTGGATGAAGTCGAATCACGCGGCGCCGTAGTCCATTCGCTGTTCGAAGGCCTGCGCGATCTCAATCGGCGTCTGAGCGCCGACTTCGGACTGAACTTCGGACGCGTGCTGTTCCATGCCGCCCATCAGGCTTTGGGCGGACGCCTGCGCCTGGCGGTCAGCGGCGGTGCCGCGCTGCCTAATCGCGTGGCCGAGTTCTTCAACGACATCGGCTTGCGCCTGCTCGAAGGCTACGGTCTGACTGAAGCGGCGCCGGTGCTGAGCGTCGCGCATCCTGACGAACAACTCGTTCCGGGCTCGGTCGGCAAACCGCTGGCCGGCGTGCAGATCAAGCTCAGCACCGAAAACGGCGATGAAGTCGGAGAGATCCTCGCGCGCGGACCCAATGTGATGGCGGGGTATTACCGCGATCAGGCCGCCACCGACGCCGCGCTCAAGGACGGATGGCTCCATACGGGTGACCTGGGACGCTTCGATGAGCATGGCCGCCTCTACATAGTGGGGCGCGCCAAGGACGTCATCGTCGATGCGGGCGGCAACAATGTTTACATCGACGAGGTCGAGGAAGCCTACAGCCATTCGCCATACATGAAGGAAATGGCCGTGGTCGGGCTCAAGACGCCGGGCGGCGAGCAGGTCGCGGCGTTGGTGGTGCCGGCTTATGCCCGGGGCCAGAGCCGGCGCGCGGTCCACGATCAGCTTCAGGCCCATTTCGCCAGGGTCAGCGCCACCCTGAATCCGCATAAGCGAATCAGAATTTTGCGCTTCACCGACGCCGACCTGCCGCGCACTCGGACGCGCAAGGTCAAACGCGCCGAAGTCGTGGATCTGCTCAACCGCCTGATCGCGCAAAACGGTGAGCAACGGCACGCCGCGGTGGACGTTGAACCATGGCTGGTCGAAACGCTTTCGCAGGTAACGGCAAATGGCGCGAAGATCTCGTCCGCCACACGCCTGATCGAGGATTTGGGCCTTGACTCGCTGGCGCTGGCCGAACTGGGCGAGCACGTCGCGGCACGCACGGGCCGCGAACTGACGCCCGAGGAACTCGGCAACCTGCGCACGGTCGAGGATCTTCAGCAGGCGATCGCGCAGAGTTCGCGGCGTCCGCGCCTGCCCTCGTACGCACATCTGGCTGAGCCTTATACTCCCCAGTTGCCCAAACCGCTGCGGCTCGTGGGCGAAGCGGCAACGCGGGGCATGCAACGTCTTTTCCTTTCCGGATGGCTGAAACCGCGGGTCATCGGGCGCGGCAACGTGCCGGCCAATCGCAACGTCATCGTGGTCGCCAATCATGCCAGTCATGTGGACTTCGCCGTCGTGCGCGACGCGCTGGGTCCGATGGGCGAACAGTTGGTGGTGCTGGCAGCGCGCGATTATTTCTTCAGCACGCCGGCACGCCGCTTTGTGGCGCATAACTTCAGCCCGCTGATCCCCTTCGATCGCGAACGCGCGCAACTGGAATCGCTCGATCAGGCGCTGGCCCAGCTTGCCGCCGGACGCAGCCTGCTGATGTTCCCCGAGGGCACACGTTCCACCGATGGATCGCTCCAGGAGTTCAAGAGCGGCGCCGGCTACCTCGTGCTGCGCAGCGGATGCGACGTGCTGCCGGTCCACATCAGCGGCACCCATCAGGTCCTCGGCAAGGGCAGCGTCGTGCCGCGCCGCCATCCGGTGGAGGTGCGGATTGGCGGCGTAATCAGCAATCGCCTGCTGCGCGAAATCGCGGAAAGCAGCGAGGGCGCCGGCGCCTACCGCTCAGTTTCGGATTATCTGCGCCGCATCGTCGCGGGCCTTGCGCTGGGTCACAGCCCCGCACGCGAGCGCCCCGCACCCAAGCGGCAGGAACCCGTCCGCCATCGCCATCGAGAGCAAGCCCACGCCCGCCAGACCTGAACACATTGATCGGACGCTTTGGGCAGACTGGAAAGCGCGGGCCCACCAGCCAGGGATGTTAAAAGGAAGACCCCCTCAGCTTATTCTTGGCCTTCGTCGGGATTGCGTGGGGGTTGCGGCTTGGCGCGCGCGCGGATTTGCCTTGCCGCTTCGACCCATTGGCGGATACGCGCTTCGTAACCCCGCTCCGAAGGCTGGTAGTAGCGTCGATTCAGAAGTTCCTCGGGTAAATAGTCCTGTTCTGTTAGCGCACCTTCGTAATCGTGCGGATAGCGGTAGCCCTCGCCGTAGCCCAGCTCCTTCATCAGCGGCGTCGGCGCGTTGCGGATATGCATCGGAACCGGCAACGCGCCCAGCTTGCGTACGTCTTCGCGCGCGGCGAGCATCGCGCGGTACGACGCGTTGGATTTCGGCGCGCTGGCCAGATAGGTCACACCCTGCGCCAGCGGAATCACGCCCTCGGGCAAACCCACGAACTCGACCGCATCCTTGACCGACGTCGCGACCATCAGCGCACGCGGGTCCGCATTGCCAACGTCCTCGGCGGCAAAGATCACCATCCGGCGCGCGACAAACATCGGGTCCTCGCCCGCCTCGATCATCCGCATCATCCAATACAAGGCCGCATCGGGGTCGCTGCCGCGCATGCTTTTGATGAAAGCGGAGATTACGTTGTAATGCTCCTCGCCGGCACGATCGTAGATCAGCGCCTTGTGCTGCGTGGCCTCGCGCACATGATCTGCCGTGATACTCTGTGAGCCCGCCTGCCGCGCCAGTTCGGCCGCGATTTCAAGCGCATTGAGCGCCTTGCGCGCGTCGCCGCCGGCCTGCCCGATCAGTTCGGCCATCGCGCGATCATCAAGAGCCAGCTTGAAGTTGCCCAGACCGCGTTCCGAATCGCCCAGCGCGCGCTTAATCAGTACCGCGAGGTCGGCCTCAGCCAGCGGATGGAGCACCAGCACCTTGGTGCGCGAGAGCAGCGGTCCGATTACTTCGAAGGACGGATTTTCGGTGGTCGCGCCGATCAGCGTGATAAGCCCGCTTTCCACGTGCGGCAGGAAGGCGTCCTGCTGCGCGCGGTTCCATCGATGGATCTCGTCGACGAACAGCACCGTGCGCTGGCCATCGGCCGCGAGCTGGCGGCGCGCAAGCTCGATTATCTGGCGCAAATCGGCGACGCCCGAAAGCACCGCCGAGATTGATTTGAAGACCGCCCCCGAACTGTCAGCGACCAGGCGGGCCAGCGTGGTTTTGCCGCTGCCCGGCGGACCCCACAGAATGATCGAATGAAGCACGCCCGACGCCGCCATCTGGGTCAGCAGCCGGCCGGGGCCGAGCAGGTGCTCCTGGCCGACCAGCTCATCCAGCGAGCGCGGACGCATCCGCTCCGCCAGCGGTTGTCCGCGCGGCGGCTTGGTGGGAAAAAGACTGGCCTGCTGCTGCGCTCTACGCGACGTCATAACAATCAGGTTAGCACAGCAAGGCTGCAGTTCAGATCTGCGGCCGCACGCATGAAATCATGAAACTCCTATTCCCTTTCCTGGTGGAGTAACCTTGCGGCAGGAATCGAAGAGCCAATTTTACGGTCGCATGGAGAATGAAATGACGCAACTAAACGATTTTAACCAGCGCGTAATCGATGAATTCTGCAGGAACGGGGGCAAGGTCGGCGGCCAGTTCGCCAACGCGCCGCTTTTGCTCTTGACCACCACCGGCGCGAAGACCGGACGTTCACTGACCAAACCGCTCGCCTACACCATAGACGGCGACAAAATCGTGATAATCGCCTCTTATGCCGGGGCGCCAAAAAATCCCGCATGGTTCAACAACATCGTTGCCAACCCCGTGGTCACGGTCGAGCTGGGCGTGGAGCGTTTTCAGGCTCACGCCAGGGTGGTAACCGGAGCGGAGCGCCAGCGGCTTTACGACAACCAGGCCAGCCAGATGGCGATATTTGCCGACTATCAAAAGAAAACCACGCGCGAGATCCCGGTCGTGGTGCTGGAACGGATCTCCTGAACGCATTTCGAGACGCCATGCGATCGCTGGAGCGTTCGCGCCGTTTGACATTTTTGACGCCGTGGGTAGGTTGCCCCCATGAAATACACGAAATTGGGCAGAACCGGTCTGACCGTATCGCGGCTGTGTCTGGGATGCGGCAGTTATGGAATCAAGTCGTGGCAGCCGTGGGTGTTGGAGGAGCAGGACGCGCGCGAGCACTACCAACATGCGCTGGAGAACGGGATCAATTTTTTCGATACCGCCGATATGTATTCCAACGGCGTCAGCGAGCAGATCACGGGCCGCTGCCTGCGCGAGATGGGACGGCGCGACGAACTGGTGATCGCGACCAAGGTCGGCGGCGCCATGAGCACGGGACCCAACGGCTCGGGGCTTGGCCGCAAACATATCATTGCCGCCTGCGACGCCTCGCTGCGACGGCTGGGAATGGATTACATCGACCTGTATCAAATTCATGGCTGGGATTTGTCAACGCCGCTGGAGGAAACCCTGGAAGCGCTCGACTCCGTGGTGCGCGCCGGCAAGGTCCGCTATCTGGGCGTCAGCAATACCAGCGCATGGATGCTGGCCAAGTCGCTGTTTGTCGCCCGCGAGCACGGATGGCATCGATTCGTGTCCGTGCAGAATCACTACAATTTGATCTATCGCGAGGACGAGCGCGAGGTTATTCCGCTGTGCATCGATCAGGGTGTCGGGCTGATTCCATGGCGTCCGCTGGCGCGCGGATTTCTGACCCGCAATCGCGACCGCAGCGGCAAGGCGCTGCGCCTGCGCGCGCAGAGCGATCCGCTGGCGGAATGCTATCGTCCAGACGATTACGATATGGTGGACGCGATCGCCAGTATCGCTGAGAAGCGCGGCGTAGCGCCCGCCGTGGTCGCGCTCGCCTGGCTGCTCCAAACTCCGGGAATGACGGCGCCCATTATCGGGGCCACCAAAAAAAGCCACATCGACGACGCCCTCAAGGCGCTCGACTTCCAATTGACGCCAGAAGAAGTAGCCAGCCTCGAGGAGCCGTATCAGCCTCATCCCGACGCCATGGAACTGATCCATCGCAACGCCATGCGCCATCTGAATCAGGGCGCTGGCGCCGCCCCGCGCTGAAGGAGGAGGGGAAGAGAAGTAAGTCAGAGAAAGACAGAAGACTGTATAGATTTTTCCGCTCTCTGACTCCCCTTCCCTCTCACTCCTTTTCCTGATGTTCCATCAGTAGCCGGCAAAGCCCATGTTGGTGGTGGCTTGCGCGTCGGGATCGGTGCAGACGTTGACTACCGCGGGCTTGCCGCTGTTGATCGCGCGCTCGATCGCCGGCCGGATCTGATCCGGCTTTTCGACGAATTCGCCGTAGCCGCCGAACGCTTCCATCATCTTGTCGTAACGCAGCCATCCGAGATCGCGTCCGACGTTGCCGCTCTTGACACCCGCCGCCGCCCATCCGGTCTGATGCGAGGTGAATCCGCCGTTATTCGAGATTACCACGACTATCGGCAGGTTATGCCGGACGGCGGTCTCCACCTCCATCCCGTTCCAGCCGAAAGCGCCGTCGCCCGAAAGCACCACCACCAAACGATCGGGAGCAGCCGCTTTGGCCCCGACGCCGAACGGGATGCCGACGCCCATGCATCCGTGAGGCCCCGCGTTGATGCTGGTGCCGGGCGCGTAGATTGGAATCGATTGCCGCGCGAAGTTCAGGATCTCGTGTCCGTCGACCACCAGGATCGTGTCGCGCGTGATGAGGTCGCGCACTTCCTTGCACAGGCGCAGCGGATGGATCGGGACCTTGTCAGAATGCAGCAAGGGCGTGTCGCGCTCCTGATTCGATCGCTGCTTGGCGGACAGGCGCGAGATCCACGGCGTTTCTTCGCGCGGACGGAATTTGCCGGCGGCGGCTTCGGTCAGTTGCCGGAGCACCAGTTTGGCGTCGCCGATTATACCAACATCGACACCGCGATTATGCCCGAGTTCCTTGCCGTCGATATTGACATTGATGAACTTGGCGTCGGCATTGAAACGCGGCGGGCGCAAAAACGTGAGCATCGAGTTGGCCCGCGCGCCGATCACCAGGACCACGTCGGCTTCGCGAAACGCCGTCGAGCGCGCCGCCGGGAACGATCGCGGATGGTCCTCCGGCACCACGCCGCGGCCCTGCGGTGTGGTCCAGAACGGAATTCCGGTGGCGTCAACGAAACGGCGCATCTCCTCGCCTGCGCCTGACCACAGCACTCCACTGCCGCTGACGATGATCGGCCGCTCGGCCTGCTGCAAAATTTCGATGGCCTTGTCAATCAAATCCGGATCGCCCGCCGGCCGCGAATCGACGCGGTACTTGGTCGGCCAGTACAGTCGTTCGGTGTCTACCGGAGTGGCCAGGATATCTCCGGGCAGATCGAGGTAAATCGGTCCCTTCTTACCGTCCATCGCTTCGCGAAAGGCCAGGCTGATGTATTCCGGAATGCGCGACGCGATATCGACCCGGTAAGCCGCCTTGACCACCGGCCGCATCATCGAAACCTGATCCATCTCCTGGAACGTTTCCATGGTGGTGCCGCGCATCGGCGCCGACCCGCCGATCGCGATAATCGGGCTGGCATCGCCCCATGCGTTGGCCAGGCCGGTCACGGCGTTGGCAGTGCCCGGACCCGAAGGGGTAATGCAAATGCCGGGTTTGCCGGTGACGCGCGAGTAAGCATGGGCCATCATCGCGGCCGCCTGCTCATGGCGCACATAGATTCCCTTCATGCCCAATTCCAGGCAGGCCCCGGCCGTACCGCTGGTCGGTCCGCCCATCATGAAAAAGAAGGTGTCAACGCCTTCATTTTTGAAGCATTGCGCGATTATCTGTTCGCCGCGTATTTTTGCCATCGCTGTTTCGCCTCTTTCAAAAAACTTTCCACTGAAATGACGCCGGGACGCCATTGTTTCCGCGCTGCTGCAATAGCACGGAATGCCTGCAAAAGGGAAAGCAGGCTTTGCCTCGCGCCCTTAACGGAGCGAGTCTTTGGTCGCCCTGCCCCGCTATCGCCGGAACAGTCCCGCGCCCAGCGGCAGACCGAGCAGATAGCGCCGGATCCAGTCCAACGCCACCTGCGAGGCCAGGGTCTTGATCCAGTCGCGCGTCCCGCCCATCCGGTAGCTGCGCGCGAATTGGACGCCGTCAGCCACGAGGGCAATATTGACCGTGCCGACCGGCTTTTCGGGCGTGCCGCCGCCGGGACCAGCGATTCCCGAAGTGGCCAGGCCGATATCGGCGCCAATTGCTTTGCGTACGCCGGCAGCCATCTCCAGCACGCATTGCTCGCTCACGGCGCCATGGTTCTTGAGCGTCTGCTCGCTGACACCCAACAGCTTCATCTTCGATTCGTTGGAATACGTCACCAAATCGGCCAGCAAATAATTGGAGGCTCCGGCGACATTGGTGATGCGATGGCCGATCTGGCCGCCGGTGCAGGATTCCGCAATCGCCAGCGTCAGGTGCCGCTCGGTGAGCAGGCGTCCGACCACCTGCTCCATCGTAACGTCGCCTTCGCCATAGACGAATTCGGAAATTTTCTCGCGCACGCGCTGAACCAGTTCATCCAGCCGCGCCTGCGCTTCCCCGGGAAGACCCTCAACCGATACCCGCAACGAGATTTGCGGAAAGCTGGCACGAAATGAAACGCGCGCTTCCTCAGGCTTGATCAAACCTGCAACCGCTTCGTCGAGCCCCGATTCGCTGATTCCATAGGTTTGGAAGGTGTGGCTCAGATGGACTTTGTCATGGCCGCGGCTGGCGACCAGCCAGGGCATGACCGTTTCCTCCATCATCGGTTTCATCTCGCGCGGAACCCCGGGCAGCACGACCAGATGAGTGGTATGGTCCTTCTGTTCCACGGCCATGCGGAACCCCGGCGCCGTGCCCAGCGCGTTGGGAATAATGACCGCGGTCTCAGGGAACATCGCCTGCTTGAGATTATTCTCCGGCATCCTGCGCCCGCCGGAGGCGAACAGCCGGCGCATCTTGTCCGCCGTCTCATTGTCGAACCACAATTTTTTCCCGGTCAGGCGCGCGACGGTTTCGGTTGTCAGGTCGTCGGCGGTCGGTCCGATTCCGCCGGTCGAGATCACGACGTCCGCGCGTTCCATCGCGGTCTTCCATGCCCATTCCAGCCGCTCCGGATCGTCGCCGACGGTGATGATGCCGGCCAGGTCCAATCCGATTTCCTGCAGCTTGTCGGCGAGGTAGTTGGAGTTGGTGTCGACGACCTTGCCAGTGGTCAATTCGTCGCCGGTGGAAAGGATGAACGCGCGTTGAATCATAGCTTCTCCGTCACAGTATCAGGTGCGCCACCAGGCGCAGCACGATATTGGCATAGACCGCCGCGGCCAAATCGTCCAGCATCACACCCGGCCCGCCGCGCACTTGTTGGTCGAAAAAGTTGGCCGGCGGTAGTTTAGCAATATCAAACACCCTGAACAGTCCGAACCCAATCAGCAGATGGATCCAGTCGAGGGGATTGAAAAACATCGTGGCCACCATCCCCAGGATTTCGTCCAGGACTATATGCGGACTGTCGTGCTCGCCCAAAACCTCCTGGGCGCGCTGGGCAATCCAGCAGGCGAGGATAAAGGCGGCGGCGAAAATTATCATCGCCAGCGCCGCATGACCGCGCGCATAGCGCAGCAGGCTGCACGCTGCCGCCATCCCGACTACCGAACCGGCGGTGCCAGGAGCGATGGGCACGAATCCCGCGCCTGCTCCGGTGGCAATAAAGATAATCACAGCACGCCACACACAGCGGCTCAAACGGCGAGTTTCAACTGGCGCGGCGGCGCAGGTCAATCAGCCAAACCCTCGCGTGGTCCGAGCGGGCGCATTACTCCGCCCGTAGCGGCATCGGCGGCTCCTCGACCTGCAATTCGACGCGCACTACTCCCGGCACGCGGCGCACGATCGATCCGGCCAGCTCGTCCCATGGCGGAACCAGCGCCGAACTCTTCAGCATCACGATTCCGCTGCGCGCCTCGACGTCGATCGGGGCGTGACCCATCTTGGGATGGGCGAGCAGAGCGGCCCGGACCTGGGCCGCCAGCGACGCGTCCTTCAGCGCCTGCGCAGAGCGTTGATCGGCCTCGCGATCGATCGCCGAGGCGAGATCGGCAATCATCGCGGCCAGCAACGGCAGCGGGCGCGCCGACGTGTTAACGATCAGGTCGTAATGACTGGCCTCTTCCAGATCCACCCCGAGCGAGCGCTGCACGCGGGCGCGGACTTCCTGGTCGTAATGGCGCACCCGGCGTTCGGCTGCCGACGCGTCGAGTCCCTCCGCTTTCATCACTTCCTGGACGCGAACATTGAGCGGGCTGACGGTTCTGATCCGCAAACCATGGCGGGTTTCGGGGGGAATCAGAAAAGGCACCGAGCGCCCCACCACCACGATATTGCAGCGGCTCATGTGTTTGAGGATGACGGCGCGAAAATAGCCGGCCAGCCGCACATTGTCGGTGGTCAGCCGTTCCCACCATCCGGGCTGGCGCTCGTCGAAGAGGCTGAAAACTTCCGGGGTGATGTTGTATTCGCGCGAGGCCTCGGCGGCAATCTCGTCCGGCCCCAGCAGGGGATAATGCAGCCTGGACGCCGTCAAGGCGCCAAGTTCCAGGCCACGCGAGCCTATTTTCTGGGCAATTGCGACTACCGCCATAGCGCATAGTCCCCCTGCTTGAATTCATCCCCGCGCTATCTTAGGACCATCCGGCCCCGATCCGCAAATCGCGCAAATCCGATCATAATTTAAATCTTTAATTTCCAGCCGCAGCGCAAAAAATCGCAGCTTGAATTGGCGCGCGGATTCTGTTTGCGTGGCAGCACCAGTTTCGAAGCGGGCTTGCCAATGTGCCGGGGACCAGAAACATCCCCCAGGCCACGGGCAAGCGCCACCGGCTTTTGGAAAGAACACGGAGATGGCTCAGAAAAAGAATTCGAAGATGCTGACCGGGGCACCGATAAATCCCCAACCGGTGCGTGGCGACATGACCGCCGCCGACCTGATTGACAACGCCTTCCTCGCCTATAACGGCCGCCGCCTCAGGGAGGCATGCCGCCTGTTTGCCGAAAAGATGCTGGCCGACGACACCGTCGTGGGGATGAGCGTCACCGGCGCGCTCACCCCCGCCGGACTTGGCATGTCGTGCCTGATCCCGCTGATCGAGCACGGGTTTGTGGACTGGATGGTCTCGACCGGCGCCAACCTCTACCACGATACCCACTTCGGCCTGGGCCTCAAGATGTTCCAAGGCCGGGCCGAAGCCGACGATGTCGCGCTGCGCGAGGCTGGTGTCGTGCGTATTTATGACATTTTCTTTGACTATCACGTGCTGCTCTCCACCGACGCTTTCTTCCGCGAAATTGCGCGCCAGGAGGAATTCCAGCATTCGATGAGCAGCGCCGAGTTCCATTACCGCGCCGGCCGCTATGTCGCGGAACGCGAGCGCGTACTGAAGCTGTCGCGCCGATCGCTGCTGGCAGCGGCATATGAACACGCCCTGCCCATCTACACGTCGTCGCCCGGGGATTCGTCGATCGGGATGAATCTGGCGCTGCTCGAACTGGAAGGCCATGCACTGCGGTTGGATCCGCTGACCGACGTCAACGAGACTGCAGCCATCGTGTACGGCGCCAAAAGCAAAGGGATGAAGAGCGCGGTTTTCATCCTGGGCGGCGGGTCACCCAAGAACTTCGTGCTGCAAACCGAGCCGCAAATCCAGGAAGTGATGGGGGTGGAAGAAAGCGGCCACGACTACTTCCTCCAGGTCACCGACGCCCGTCCCGACACGGGTGGATTATCCGGCGCTACGCCGTCAGAAGCGGTCAGTTGGGGGAAAATCGACCCCGCCAGACTGCCCGATTCCGTGGTCTGCTACGTCGATTCAACAGTCGCGCTGCCGCTGATCACGGCCTATGCGATGGCCAGGCGCAAAGCCCGCAGGCCCCGCCGCCTGTACGAGCAACGCGAGCGCCTGATGAACGAAATCGCTGCGGCATACGAGCTGGTACGCAAAAAGCGCCAAAAGAAAGGCCAATCGTGATGAAGCCGTTCTCTCTCCCACATTCAGCCGTGAGACAAGGAACACAGTGAGATGGCCGACAGGACTCAAGCAAGCGACTCGGCTTCGCAGTAGCCCGGAAATTTCTCAGATTTGCAAGGCCGTGCCTGCAACCAACCGTACTTTGGCGGACTTTTTCGAGTCTTTTGCCCGCCTTCCCGAGCAGTTCATCATTTATGACGACGGCTATCGGCGATGGACTTACACCTACGCACAGATCGCCAATGCGGCGCGCGCTTTTGCCCTGAGACTGGACAAACAATCGATCGCTCCGGGTGACAGGATCCTGTTCTGGTCCGAGAATCGGCCGGAATGGCTGGCAGCGTTCTGGGGTTGTCTGCTGCAAAAAGCCGTGGTCGTTCCGATTGATTATCATGCTTCAGCGCAGGTAGTGCTGACGCTGCAACGGACTGTTGGGGCGAAAGCAATTCTGGTTGGCGACGCAGTCGAGGCGGAAAACCTCGGCCACAACATCGCGGTCTGGCTGATGCGCGAAATCGATCTCTCCGGCAAACCGCCGCCCGCCATGCGCAGCCTTCCAATTGATCCGGGCGATACCGCGGAAATTGTCTTCACCTCCGGTTCGACCGCGACTCCCAAGGGTGTGGTCATCACCCATCGCAACATCATGGCCGACCTCGCGCCGATCGAACGGGAGGTTGCCACGTACCGCACGGTGATCCGCCTGCTTTCGCCGATTCGGCTTGTGCTGCTGCTCCCACTAAGCCACATGTTCGGGCAGGCGCTCGCAACGTTCTTCCCGCCGATGCTGCCCGGCCAGGTCATCTTGATGCGCACTTACGCGGCGCCCGAGGTGATCCGCCAAATCCGGGGGCGGCGTGCAGCGTTACTGGTCGCCGTGCCGAGAACGCTCGAGACGCTGCGGCGCCACCTCATAAGAAAATGCCCCGACCTCGCATCGGACAGGCCCGATCATTCGCATTGGATTATCCGGCGATGGCGTTATCGCCACGCTCATCGGCCATTCGGCGTCAAATTTCTGGGCTTCGTGGTCGGCGGCGCAGCGCTGGAAGCGGAGCTCGAAGCTTTCTGGCGCAGGCTTGGATTCATCGTCGTGCAGGGCTACGGACTGACCGAAACTGCGCCGATTGTCGCCTTCAACCATCCCTTCCATCCCAAGCCAGGCACGGTGGGCAAGCCCCTTGCTGGAGTCGAAGTTCGAACCGCTGCCGACGGCGAAATTATGGTGCGCGGAGACATCGTCACTCCCGGCTACTACAATGCCCCGGCCGATGCTTGCGCGGCTTTCGAGGACGGATGGTTCCATACCGGTGATATCGGCGCGATCGATCAGGACGGCTATATCACGGTGCGCGGACGAAAAAAGGAAATGATCGTCACGCCCGAGGGACTCAAGGTTTTTCCCGAAGATGTCGAGCTTGTCCTGAACAGGATCCCCGGCGTCCGCGACAGCGCCGTGGTCGGAGCGGACCGCGTCCATGCGGTGCTGGTGATTGAGCAGGACGCCGACGTCGACGAAATCGTGCGGCGCGCCAATGAGCAGCTCGAAAGCCATCAGAAGATTCGCGCCGTGTCGGTCTGGACGGCGGGCAAGCTGCCGCGGACTGAAGGCACTGGTAAGCTTAAACGTGCCGCGATTCAGAAATGGGTCGACGCGGGCACGACACAGACCTCGGCGCAGCCGCACGACGGCCTGATGGAGCTGATTCGCCGCTATGCGCCCGATCGGCATATCACTCCCGATAGCACACTGGATGAGCTTGGTCTGAGTTCACTCGACAAGGTCGAACTGGTTGTCGAGTTGGAGGATCGTTTCGATCTCGAAATCGATGAAGCCAGGCTTGATAGTCACGTGCGGATTGCCGATCTGCTCCAACAAATCGCGCAGCCCGGGGGCGAACGGGAAAGCATGGGGCTGCCGGATTGGAACCTTGGGCTGGCCGCGCGGCTGCTTCGTCGTATTCTGATCCCGGCGCTGGTCCTGCCGATCACGCGAGCTTGCGCCCATATCAAAGTGCGCGGCCTGCAGGCGTTGGACGGCGTGGCGGGACCGGTAATTTTTGCGTCAAACCATCAAAGCCACTTCGATACCCCGGTAATCATGGCCGCCTTGCCGAGGCGGCTGCGCTACACTATCGCACCGGCGATGTGGAAGGAGTTCTTCGACGCCTACTTTCATCCGCAGCGCTATTCGTTGTTCTCCCGCCTGACCAGCGCGATCTACTTTTACGGCGCCACCCTGGTTTTCAACGGCTTTACTGTCCCGCAGCAGGAAGCCGGCATCCGCCAGAGCATCCGTCATATGGGCAATCTGGTCAGCGACGGCTGGTCCCTGCTGATTTTTCCCGAGGGCGAGCGCACCAGGACCGGAGCAATCCAGCCGTTCCAACCCGGAGTAGGGATGATCGCCTCGCGCTTGCGATTGCCGCTCATTCCGATACGCCTGCGCGGAGTCGATCGCGTGCTGCCGCGAGGCTCCCGCGTGGTTCACCCGGGCCCGGTCGAAGTGAGTTTCGGGCCGCCGATGGAGCTTGCCGGCGACGACTTTGCCGCTCTCGCGGACAAGGTGCGGGCCCAGGTGAGTGCGCTGTGAGCAGACGCGAGCGCCACGGATGGTTGATTGTCGCCACCCTGTTTATCGCTCTGTTTGTGGTCTTCGGCGGCGGCTACAACACCGCGGGCGTATTTTTCGATCCGATGCGCCGGTCGTTCGGCTGGAATAGCGCGCGTCAGTCGTCCTTGCAAACCATCCTCGCGCTGACGGCAGGAGTGACGGTGCCGCTCTTCGGCTGGCTCCTAGATCGATTCGAAGCCCGCATCATAATGACCGGCGGAACCATCCTGGCGGGTTGCTCGATGGTGCTGGCCAGCCGCGCCAACTCTTTCCGCATCCTCGCCGTGGCTTACATGGGGCTGGGCGCGGCAATCGCTGCGTCGACTCTGCTGCCTGCCGGACTGGTAATCGCCAACTGGTTCAAGGAGCGGCGCGGAACCGCCCTGGGAATTGCGACGGCCGGGACCTCGCTCGGCGGGATGGCGATGACGCTGATCGCGGCGCGCACAATCGAGGCCGCCGGATGGCGCGCGGGCTACATCGCGCTCGCCGTGCCAACGTTCCTAATCGCAGCGCCGCTGACGGCCATAATCATCAGGACCCGCCCACCGGACCAGCAAGGCGAGGCCGCTTCAGCCAATCCGCTTGCCGCCGGCCTCGATCTTGGACCCGCGCTGCGTTCGCGCTCGTTCTGGATGATCGCCGCTGCGCAGTTTTGCTTTTCGCTGGCGGGCGCCGGCGGCACCGTTCACACGGTTCCCTACCTTATTCGCGACGGGTTTCGCCTGGACTACGCGGCACAGGTTTTCAGCATCACCTTCGCCATGGCGTCCGTGGGCAAATTCCTGATGGGCTACGGCGCTGACCTTCTAAGCGGCAGGGTGGCGCTGGCGCTGACGCTGGCGATGGCGGCGGTCGGCCAACTCATGCTGCTCGGCGCGCGCCACGATGCGCTGCTGGGCGGCTACGTACTGCTGTACGGGACGATGAGCGGAGCACCGCTGGCGCTGATTCCAATGGTGATCGCCGAATCGTTCGGCCTCAAAAGATTCGGCTCGGTCAGCGGCCTGACGGGAATTTGCATCACCTTGGGCGGCGCCGCGGGTCCCATCCTGGGCGGAGTGATCGTCGATAGCGGGGCCGGCTACGGCGCCGCCTTCCTGCTGTTCGCCGCCGTACTCGCCGCCGGCGCCGTCGCGGCGCTAGGATGCTCACCGTTGAAAATCGCTCCCGCCGAGTATCAATCCCCTGCCACAGACTGATTGCGTGGCATGGACTGAACTGAACAACGTGACAACTCCTTAGATTGCGGAGAGCAGATTGCGAAGAGCGCGATGCCCACACCCGCTGGTAACGACCCAGCGCAACCCGGCCCTTCCTCAAGCAGGGCTCTTTTCACCATGGATTGCCGATGCAACGCGAGCGGGCGGATCCGGGCGAGGATGCGGTTAGACGTCGAACTGTTCCAGCAGGGCAGCGCGGAGTTTGGCGTAATGGAGCATGCCGGCGAGGTATTGCAGATTCTGGCGTGGCGACAGCGAGGCGGAGAAATCAAAACCGTAAGAACTGGCGATGTGCTGGCGAATCCGCTCGATCAGACTGTAATCGAGTCCGCGTTTGAAGGCCCTTTTTTTTCCCTGGGGTTTGGCAAAGATCACTTCGGCGGCAGGCTTGGGATAACCGGCGAGCGAGACCACCATGTCGGCGAAAAGCTCGCCCTCGTCGCGCAGATGGGCGTTGTAAGCCGCGTCGAAATAAAAGCTGATGCCGTTGGGTTTGTGATGTTTTCCCACTTCGGTGGCGAAATGATGGCCAACTTCGTGGCAAAAAGCCGTTCCGATCGCTAGCGCATGATGGGAACTGTTGATGAAAATCAAGGGCTTGCTCAGCTGGGTGTTGGCGCGGTCCACGTAAAATCCGTACAGCGCCAGGCTGCTGTAACGGGCGGCCTTGAAATGGAGCTGGAGGGCATCGGCAGCCCGTGAAAAAAATCCCGGCGAAGGCGGTCCCAACACTTTACGGTTGAAATGGGGCCAGACGTCCCTGGCCCGGCGTACCAGTTCCTTGATTTGCCCGCTGTCCAGATGGCGCCGCACGCTGGCCGGATAATCGCGCTGGCACAAGCGGCGAATATCATCCTTGGGACGTTTCCAGGCGGCGAGTTCTCTGGCTCCGATGACGCCAGATTTGGCCAGCACCGCCCGGACCAGTCTATCGATCGCGATGGAGCTTTTTTCCATTTCAACAGCCTCATCGGCTAAATCGAGTTATTTCCGTCCAGTTCAGGCAGATTATTTCATACAAAGTTACATCATTGCCGGCGAAAATGATATAGCGGGAGCTGGGATTTCAGCGTCCTTTCACTTAGACCCTCTACAAAGCGCAACTCAGGATGGCCTCGGGTTGAGAAAGCGGCGTGAAGTGCTGCAATCCCTGCGAACCCGCCTGAGAGAGCATTCGCTGCGGCCGGCGAAAATCCGCCAGCTCCCGCCCTCGCTCATCCGGCGGGCGCGGCGCCGACGCGAAAAAGGCCGTCGGTTAAGGCCTGAGCACCGAACGGAAGCGAACCTTGCCGGAGATCATCTGGTTATAGCCGTCGGCCGCCCGCTCGAGCGCAAACGTTTCGATCATCGGACGAACCCCGGTCGCCGCCGCGAAATTGAGCGTGTCCTCGATATCCTTGGAGGTCCCCGAAGGCCAGCCCATAATCGATTTGCGGCCTCCGATCAGTTGAAACGACGATACTCCGAATGGTTCAGGGCTGGCCCCGACAACCACGACCCTGCCACCGACCGCAAGACCGTCGACCAGCGCGCCCATCCCTTTGGTGTCGGGCGCGGTGGCAACAATCGCGCCGGCGCCGCCCAGCGCGAGCAGTTCTCTGGCCACGTCCTGCCTGCTGCTATCGATGTAAGCTCGCGCGCCCAATTTCACAGCCAGATCTTTCTTGTCACCGCCTCTACCGATCGCGACGGTCTGGTAACCGAACCTGTTGGCGAACTGGATTCCAAGATGCCCCAGGCCACCGATTCCCTGGATAGCGACGACGTCGCCGGGCTGAGCGCCGCTATGGCGCAGCGCGTTGAATGTGGTGACACCTGCGCACATCAGCGGCGCGGCTTCTTCCGGCCTCAGGTCGGCGGGAATCCGGGCCAGTGCCTCGACCGGCACAGTCACATACTCGGCATAGCCGCCGTCGTAGCTGATACCGGGAATCTGAAGCTTGACGCAGCTGATGAAATCGCCACACCGGCATGGGTCGCAGCGGCCGCAACTTCCGCCATACCATCCGACCCCGGCGCGGTCGCCAACCTTCCACGGATCGCAGTCCTGCCCCACGGCGTCGATCACACCGGCAATCTCGTGCCCGGGCGCGCGCGGATAGGCGATTGCGGCAAAGCTGCCATCCTTGGTGAAACTGTCGCTATGGCAAACCCCGCAGGCCTGCACCCTGATCCTGACTGCTCGAGGCTCCGGGTCGCGAACCGGCTCATCGACCGTCTCGAACGGTCCCCCGGCAAAGTTCACGCGAACTTTTTTCATGATCATCCCCTGAAGTCTAAAAATTATACGGCAAGGGGCAGCCACCGCGGAGTAATTGGGCGGCCGCGATGGAATTTAATCTCCGTCTGTCTCTGTCACAACCTAAACCTATCGGTATTCTTGATGGTTCCGGCTGGCGCGCTGATCCGCAAGCCGCAGTTTACTCTGGGATCAGGCGACTCGTCTTACCCGATGCGGCGATTAGATACGGGATCGAAGAAATGCAGGGCGCGGCGCGGTGCGTAAAGCCATCGCGTGCGCCCGGGTTCGATCGGCTGGTCGAGCAGCGCGGTCAGCTCCTGTCCGGCCACCGTCGCATAGGCGAGGTATCCGGGGCCGACGAATTCGACGCGAGTGAAGGTGGCCTCGAAGGCCGCACAATCGCTGCTCGATTTGTAAGTGAGATCCTCGGGGCGGATGCCGAGCAGGACTTCGCCGCTCAGCCCGAAGGGCATCGCCATGGCCAGTTTGCCGCCGATCTCAAGCGCCGGTTCGGAGGATCGCGCCGGGGCCGACACTGAAGCATTGGGCAGCCGGCAGCGCACAATGTTCATCAGCGGATTGCCCATGAAAGTGGCCACGAAGACATTGGCTGGCCGTTGATATACGTCATCGGGAGCTCCGACCTGTTCGACCGTGCCCGCCCGCATCACCGCGAGGTCGTCGGCCAAAGTCAAGGCTTCAAACTGATCGTGAGTCACGTATATAACGGTGCGCCCGGTGCGCCGCTGAAATTCTTTCAGCTCGATTCGCAGATGGCTGCGAAGCGGGGCATCAAGGCTGGACAACGGCTCGTCCATCAGGATCACGCGCGGACGGCGGACCAGCGCGCGTGCCAGCGCCACGCGCTGGCGCTCGCCGCCGGATAATTCAGCGGGACGGCGCGACAGATCGATATGCAGGGCGGCCAGTTCGGCGGCCTCGGCTACGCGGCGCCGGATCTCCGGCCTGGATAAGTGACGCAGCCGCAGCGCAAACGCGATATTGTCAAACGCGCTCATATGCGGATAGAGCGCGTAATTCTGAAACACCATCGCGATCAGGTCGCGGCGGTCGGCGTTGCCGGCTTCGCCGAATCGAATTTCACCGCTGTCGGGTGATTCAAGGCCGGCAATCAGGCGCAACAACGTGCTTTTGCCGCATCCTGAGGGTCCCACCAGCACGAAAAGCCGGCCTGGCTCAATGGTCAGGGAAACATCGCTGACTCCGCCGCCGGATTTGAAACGACGGCTCAGCTTATAAATTTCCAGTTCGGCCATGAGATTCAGTTTCAGCAGCTCACGCCGTCAGTGCCGGGGAGCGGCGATAAAGCCGGACTTCAACATCGGCCGCAACGCGATGATCACGGCCACCGCCGGCGCGAGCATCACCAACGCCAGCGCGCTGGCCGGTCCCACATCGCCAAATACCGTGTAGTAATATAGCAGCGGCGGCATCGTCCGGTTGGTCACCTGAATTAGCAGCGCGAAGCCGAATTCGTCCCAACTCAGGATAAAACTGAGGACCAGTGAAGCGGCGATGGCCATTCTGGCTTGCGGGACATCGATCGCCAGAAAAACGCGCAGCGGTGAAGCGCCGTCGAGCCACGCCGCTTCCTCCTGTTCGGCTGGGATGGCGACGAACGCGCCGTAGGTGGTAAGGGCAGTGGTCGGAATCGCGAGCGCGGCATGAATCAACGCCAGGCCCATCCCGGTCGGACTGTCATACAGGCCGGCCCGGATCAGCACCGTGGTTAGCGGCAATGCTACCGCGATCATGGGCAGCAGGCGCGCGATTGTAACTCCCGCCATGCCGGTCTGCCGCAGGCGCTCTCTCCGCGCCATCGCATAGGCCAGCATTGTTCCCAACACGGTTGAAATCGCCGCCGCGGCCACCGCGACGATCACGCTCAGGAGCAGTGCCGAGCGAAGCTCGGCCAGTTCGAACACGCTCTTGAGGTTGGAGGCGGTAAGATGATGTGGAAGCCAGAAAGGCGGCCAGGCGAAGCTTTCAAGGTCAGGCGTGATGGCCTGCTTGATCAGGAGATAAATCGGAACTGCAGCGCCGATCACAGCAAGGCAGTCGATCGCAAATCTAAGCGGCGCAGCCCGAGCGCCGCCGCCAGGCATCGGAGCGGCTTTTACCGGAGGATTATTCATACAGGGCAAACAGAGCGCCGCGGCGCATCGCGATAAGGCCGACCAGCGCGACAACAACGATCATCACGGCCAGAATCACCGAAGCCGCCATCGCGACCCGCGGCTCCTGGGCGTCGGTCCACAGATGGTACGCGTAGGTCGAGATCACCGGTACGCCCTCGACTCCGGTCAGCACCAGGGTGGTCGAGAAGATCCGCAGCGCGTCAATCCCGCGCAAGACCAACGCCGCCAGCATCGCAGGTGCGAGCATCGGCAAAGTAATGTAGCGAAAGGTGGCGATGGTGCCGGCGCCATCGAGACGTGCCGCTTCATAAAGTTCGGGTGGGATGGTCTGGAGTCCGGCCAGGATGATGAGCATCACCACCGGCGTCACGTGCCAGGCATCGACCACGATTACGGTGAAGTAGGACCATGGGGAACCGGGCACCAGCCACGGCAGCGGGCCGAGACCGGCGGCGTCAAGTGCGGCGTTAAGGTAGCCGCGCGGCATAAAGATGTAGCGGGCGACCGTCAGCAGTACGATTTCCGGGATCGCGAAAGGCAAAATCGCCGCAATATCGGCAACCGCGGCCAGTCGCCCGCGGCGTCCGCTGAGGTTCAGGGCGAGCGCCAATCCGATTACGAATTCGACAGCAAGGCTGCCTGCGGGCACGATCAGGTTCCCTTCCACCGCCCGCCAAAAGAAGCGATCGCGCAAAACCGCGGTATAATTGGCGATCGACGGCCCACCGCGCCGCAATGACAGCACTACGCCCTGGACCGCGGGTGCGAAGAGAATCAAAACCACGAACAGGGTCGGGACGACGGCGAAAGTCCACAGAGCAAGATTAGCGCGCCGCGTGTTCATGGGAATCAGAGCAGATGAGCATCGCGCGTTCTGATAAAAATGCGCGGGGCGTCCTCCCCTGCCCGCCCACTGGTCAGGAAGAGGGCGGGTGAGGGTGTTTTACTCTCACTTGTCCAGCGGATGCTTGAACTTGCGATCGGGATGGCGCACCGTCAGAACCGGGCAGGGGGCCTTGTGCACGACGCGATCCGCTACGCTGCCTAACAGGATGTGCGCCAGACCGGTGCGGCCATGAGTGCCGATTACGATCAGGTCCGCACCTTCCGCCTGCGCTGTGCCGATAATCTCCATAAAGGCGGCGCCTACGCGCAACATGCCGCGCGCCTTCAAACCGCTTTCCCGCAGCCGATTCACCGTGCGATCCAGTTCACGTTGCGCGGCGAGGCGCTGTTCCTCCGCGATTCGCCCGATGGTCTCCAGCGCGAGCGGATCGGGTGTAATGCCTGGTTCCAGCCCGAAGCTGACCGGAGCCAGAGCCTGAGCGACATGCAGCAGAATCAGCTCCGCTCCAAACTTGCGCGCGAGTTCCTCGGCATAGGTCAAAGCATGGCTGGAATCCTCGGAAAAATCGGTCGGGGCAAGAATTTTTGCTATGGTCGGCATCGTACCGGAAGATACGCCGCAGCGCCTGAATCGGCAAGTGCGCCGGCTGGCGATGCGGGGAAGAACTGGACGGAGCGGCGGCATATGTTCCACAATGGGTGAAATGAGGTGTTCGATGTGGCAAGGTCTTTTTCGTCCATAGTGGCCGATTTCGAACGCGACTTCGATGAACTTTTCGACCAGCTTCTCATCGGCCGATGGCGGGCGCCGGCGGCCGAGAGCGAGCTGGCGATGGTGCTGGAGCGTCAGGACGTTTACGAGGTGCGGGTGTGTACGGGCAACTTCAAACCGTCCGATCTCGAAGTGGTGGCGAGCGAAAAACGCCTGACAGTGAGGGCCAGACACGGACAAAATTCCTGGGAGCGAACGCTCGATTTTGCCGAGGCGGTCGATATCGAGAAGGTTAATGCACGCTGGGCCGATCGAGTCCTGACTATTATCCTACCGAAAAAAGAGAAGCAGCCCTCAAAATAACGCGACTAGCGGCTGCCAACCCAATGACAGGTAAAATCGATGGCTCCACAAACCGAGGCTAACTCCGATTCCGCTCCTAACCTCCAGCCGGGCACGGATGCGCAAGAACTCAACGCCAGCGAACTCAGAGGTCTGCCGCCGCTTGGACCCGATGAACTGGAGGCGGCGGCTGCGTCGGGTTTCGACGAAGAACTGCTTGGACAGCAGCGGGTGCTTGACGCAATCCGGCTCGCGATCGGGATCCAGGCGCCCGGCTACAACGTATTTGCGACCGGAGTGCGCGGCTCGGCGGAGCGCGAAGCCATTTTGCGATTGCTGCGCGAGAAGGCGGCGACGATGCCGACGCCGGGCGATTGGGTTTACGTCAACAACTTTCAAAGTCCCGAAGCACCCATCGCCATCTATCTCAAACCGGGACAGGGCCGCGACTTACGCGACCGGATGAACGAACTGGTCAGTTACGTCAGGGAGCAACTGCCCAAGGCGTTTCGCCAGGAGGACTTCGACCAGGAACGCAACTCGTTGCGCGACAAGTACAACAAAATCGCCCAGGAGCTGTTCGGCCGACTGGAGCAGCGGGCCAGGGACAAGGGCTTTGCCATTAACGCCGCCCCCAACGGCCAGCTCATCTTTATCCCGATGTTCAATGGCAAGGTGCCGGAATCGCCCGAGGAGCTGCAGCGTGAAATGGGCCAGCTTACCGATGAACAGCGCGCCGATTTGGCCAAACGTCAGGGTGAATTGCAGGAAGAATTTCTCAACGTGGTGCGCCGCCAGCAGGAAATCATGCAGGAACTGGTCAAGGATATTCGCGCGATCGAACGATCCTTTGCCGCCCGCGTCATTACTCCGGCCATCGAGGGACTGGAGCGGCGTTTCGACAATCCCGCCATCACTCGATATCTGCAGCAACTGGCCGAGCATATGCTGAGCCATCTCGACCGCTTCCGAGAAGCACAGGAAGGACGCCTCGGTCCCGACAATCCGATGCCGATGATGATGCCCGATCACGGGACGCCTCAATTTCCCGAATACCAGATCAACCTGCTGGTCGATAACGCCGATCGCAAGGGCGCTCCGGTGATCAACGAAACCGCGCCCACTTATCGCAACCTGTTCGGAACCATCGAGCGCTGGATCGATCCGATGGGCCGGGCGATGACGAATTTCACCCGCATCATCGCCGGCTCCTTCCAAAAAGCCCATCATGGCTTCCTGGTCATCGACCTGGAGGACGCCATCGTCGAGCCGGGGGTGTGGAAAGCGCTCAAGCGCAGCCTCAAGACCGGCTACATGACGATCGAAACCTTCGAGCCCTACCAGTTTTTCTTCAGCAGCGGGCTGAAGCCCGAGCCGATCGAGATCCGCAACAAGGTGATCGTGCTGGGCACGCGCTATCTGTACAATCTGCTCTATTTCTACGACAGCGACTTCTCCGAGCTGTTCAAGATCAAGGCCGAGATCAGGCCGGTGATCGACGCCAAAGAGGACGCGGTACGCCATTATGCGGCGCGAATCGCCTGGCTCACGCGCCAGGAGAATCTGCCGCCGTTTGACGGTGCCGCGATGGCCCGGATCGTCGAATATGGCATGCGGATGGCCGGTGAGCGCGGTCGGGTCGTCACCTTGATGGAACCGGTCGACGACCTGGCCCGCGAGGCCGCCTATTTCGCGGGCGGCGAGCAGGCCGGCGCGGTCACCGCCCAGCACGTCGAACGCGCGTTGAGAGAGCGCGTCCTGCGGCTTAACTACATCGAGGAGGAGCTGCGCAGGCTGATTGCGCAGCGCGTCATTATTGTCGACCTGAAGGGCTCCAGAGTCGGCCAAATCAACGGTCTGGCGGTCATTGACGTGGGCGGTTACGCCTTCGGTCGCCCCTCGCGGGTGACCGCGACGGTCGCTTTGGGGCAGGCCGGAATCATCAATATCGAACGCGAAGCGCGGCTGTCGGGGTCCACGCATGACAAAGGAATCATGATTCTGGCCGGATTCCTGCGCGATCGTTTCGGCCAGGAATTTCCCCTCGCCATGAGCGCCAGCATCTGCTTCGAACAGTCCTATTCCGGAATCGACGGCGATAGCGCCAGCTCGACCGAGCTGTATGCGCTGTTATCGGCGTTGAGCGGCGTCCCCATCCGGCAGGATCTGGCGGTTACCGGATCGGTCGATCAACATGGCACGGTTCAGGCAATCGGCGGCGCGAACGAGAAAATCGAGAGCTTCTATCGCGTATGCAAGGTCGTGGGCCTAACGGGCAGCCAGGGCGTGCTGGTGCCGCGCTCCAACGTCAACAACCTGATGCTCGAGCCGGAAGTGGTCGATGCGGTCAGGCGGCGCGAATTTCATATTTATCCGATCGACAACATAGACATGGGCATCGAGCTGCTGACCGGGGTCAAAGCCGGGACGATCAAGGAACCGGGGACGATCAACTATCTGGTCCATCAGCGGCTCAAGCGGATGGCGGAGCACAGCCGCGGTCCCGCGGGCGGCGAGGTCCGGGTCATTGCGGAAGCGGCACCGCCACCGCCACCTCCGGGCCCGCCCGAACCTCCAACTCCGCCGCGGTAACTTTTCTCAATCGCCGAATTGCGGCAGTCGGACAGGCGTGTCTGTCCGCCACCGACGCGCGGGACTCGTTCTCTGGCTGCACCTGATTTAAATTCGAACGCAGCGCGAGTGGAAAATCCTCGCGCATCATGACGGGCGGCGACGCCGCCGCGCTACTTCAGATTGGACCGAACGCGCGACCATGCCTTTAGGCGCAGGCCGGCTAGGCGGATGAAGCCTGTGGCGTCGGACTGCTGATAGCCGCCGGCTTCGTCAAAGCTGGCCAGGTTGGGATCGTAGAGCGAGTGCGGCGAGCGCCTTCCCACGATCCATACCCCGCCCTTGTACAACTTCAGCCGCGCCACGCCGGTAACGTTTTCCTGCGCGCGATCGATCATCGCCTGCAAAGACTCGCGCTCGGGCGCGAACCAGAACCCGTTGTACACCATTTCGGCGTAACGCGGGATCAGCGAATCGCGCAGATGGAGCACTTCACGGTCGAGCGTCAACTGCTCGACCGCGCGATGGCCATGCATCAGGATCGTGACGCCGGGAGTTTCGTACACGCCGCGCGACTTGATTCCGACGAAGCGGTTTTCGACCAAATCCACGCGCCCGATTCCGTGGCGGCCAGCGATCACGTTGGCCAGGTCAATCAGCGACGCCGCCGACAGCCGCTCGCCGTTGATCCCGACCGGGTCGCCGCGCACGTACTCGATCTCGACATATTCGGGCTCGTCCGGACCTTTTTGCGGCGCCACGGTCAGGCGGAACATGTCGTCGTAGGGTTCGCGCCAGGGGTCTTCGAGGATGCCGCCTTCGTAGCTGACGTGGACCAGGTTGCGATCCATCGAATAGGGCTTTTCGGCGGTCACGGGAACCGGGATGCGGTTCGCTTCGGCGTAGGCGACCATCTCGGCGCGCCCTTTGAAATGCCAGTCGGGATGGCGCCACGGGGCGACCACTTTCAGCTCCGGTGCCAGCCGCGCGTAGGTCAGCTCGAAGCGCACCTGATCGTTGCCCTTGCCGGTAGCGCCATGAGCAACGGCGTCGGCGCCTTCCTGGCGGGCGATCTCGACCTGACCTTTGGCGATCACGGGACGTGCGATCGAAGTTCCCAGCAGATAGTAGCCTTCATAGACGGCGTTGGCGCGCAGCATGGGAAAAACAAAATCACGCGCGAACTCCTCGCGCAGGTCCGCGACACACAGCTTGCTTGCGCCCGTCGCCAGGGCTCGATCTTCAAGCCCGGAAATTTCCTCGGCCTGACCGACGTCGGCGCAGTAGGCGATCACTTCGCAATCGTAATAGTCCTTGAGCCAGCGCAGGATAACGGACGTATCAAGTCCCCCGGAATATGCCAGCACAAGCTTATTGATGTCTTTGGTCGATGCCATTGGAAGCACGCTTTCGATAACTCGGAGCGCCGCGAACTATTTGCGCGGCGCGGCGCGGTCGGTCCATCGCTCCAGCACCTCGGGTTTGAGCAGCCAGAGCATGATTGCTTTCTGCACGTGCAGGCGGTTCTCGGCCTCGTCAAGCACGACCGAGTTGGGGCCGTCGAGCACCTCATCGGTAATTTCCTCGCCCCGATGGGCGGGCAGGCAGTGCATCACCAGCGCATTGGGCTTGGCATGTTTGAGCAGCTCGCGATTGACCTGGAAAGCCCTGAAATCGCGCCGCCGCCGCGCCGCCTCGCGCTCCTGACCCATCGAGGTCCAGGTGTCGGTGTAAACCGCGTCGGCGCCGCTCACCGCTTCTTTCGGATCATTGGTGATCAGGACCCCGGCCCGCTTGACGCGCGGGGCGAAGCTCTTGTCCGGCTCGTAGCCGGCGGGACATCCAAGGCGCAACTCCAGCCCGAACAGGTCGGCGGCTTCGATCCAGCTATGGGCCAGGTTGAAACCGTCGCCTACGAACGCGACGCGCAGACGGTCCAAATCGCCGCGATGTTCCTTCAGCGTAAGCAGGTCGGCCATGAGTTGGCACGGATGGAGCAGGTCGGTCAGGCCGTTGATTACCGGAACGCTGGCCTCGCGCGCCAGTTCGAGGCAGGTCTCGTGCGCGAAGGTGCGGATCATAATCAGGTCGACCCAGCGGGACAGATTGCGGGCGACATCCTTGATCGATTCCCGTTCGCCAATCCCGACTTCGGTTGGACCCAGGTACATTGCATGACCGCCCAGTTGCGCCATTCCGGCCTCGAAAGTGATGCGCGTGCGCAGCGAAGGCTTCTGAAAAAGCATCGCCAGCGTTCTGCCGCGCAGATAGGGATGCTCGAGTTGGTTTTTGACGTCGCTCTTCAGCCAGCTTGCGAGATTGAGCAGCGCATGCCCTTCTGCGATCGAAATCGATGAGAGATCGACAAAGTCTCGTTTCATGTTGGAGGAGCAGTCAGTCCATATTATAGCGGCAGCGCGCGTTCAGTCGGAAAGCGCGCGGCGGATGATGGTGATCCCTTCCTGCGCCTGCTCCAAAGTCAGATTAAGCGGCGGCAGCAGACGCAGGACATTGCCGGCGGTCGCGTTGAGGATCAGGCGCTGTTTGAGGCAGGCATCGACTATCGGGCGCGCTTCGCCCTTCATCACCACCCCGATAATCATGCCGCGGCCTCTGACCTCGACGATCTGATCGGACTGCTCCGCAATCGTGCGCAGCTCCTGCATCAGGTAATTGCCGATGGCCGTGGCGTTCGCGAGCAGGCGGTCTTTTTCGATCGTATCCAGCACCGCGAGCGCGGCCGCGCAGGCCACCGGATTGCCGCCGAACGTGGTGCCATGGGTGCCGGGAGTCAGAGTGGCGGCGACCTCGGGCCGCGCCAGCATCGCGCCGATCGGCAATCCGCCGCCCAGCGCCTTGGCCAGCGTCATCACGTCGGGCACGACGCCGAAATGCTCATGGGCGAACAGCTTGCCGGTGCGTCCCATTCCGACCTGCACTTCGTCGAACATCAGCAGCAGATTGTTGCGGTCGCAGATTTTACGCAGGCGCGCCAGGTACTCGGGTGTCTTCGGCACCACAACGCCGCCCTCGCCCTGGATCGGTTCAACGAGGACCGCGGCAGTTTTGGGCGTTACCGCCGCCTCGACCGCCTCGACGTCGTCGAAGTTGACCAATGTGATCCCCGGCAGCATCGGCTCGAATCCGTGATGGTACTTTTCCTGGCCGGTGGCGCTGAGCGTGGCCATCGTGCGGCCATGAAAGGAGTTGTGCATCGCGATGATTTCGAAGCGCCCGCCGTTTTCCGCGCCCCAATGCCGGGCCAGCTTGATCGCGGCCTCGTTGACTTCGGCGCCGGAGTTGGCGAAGAAAACTTTCGCACCGTGAAAAAGGCCTGACAAACGCTGCGCCAGCCGCGCCATCGGCTCGGTGTGGAACACGTTGGAGACATGAATCAGCTTTTCCGCCTGCGACCTGATCGCGTTTACCACCGCTGGATGACCATGGCCGAGGCTGGTCACGGCGAGTCCGCAAAAAAAGTCCAGGTAACGATTCCCGTCGGCGTCAATCAGATAGGGACCGCGTCCTTCCACAAAGGCCAGCGGCAGACAGCCGTATACGTTGACCAGGTGTTGATGCGTCAGTTCGACGATTTCGGCGTTAGTCATTATGTCTCCCGCGTGCCTTGTGGCTGCAGTGAAGGGTGTGTCGATGGCCCGGGCGCGCCACCTCCCGCTCAACTTCTCCCAGGATCAGAAGAAAGAACAGAAGTACCTTCCCAAAAATCGAGTATTCGATGGATAACTGCCCTGTCTTTTCTCACTTCTCTTTTCTCGCTACTTGCCGGAACGGCCGCGCCGCGCTGGACGTTTCAGTTCCCGTACGCTGCCCGGACCCTGTACCACTTCGGTGCCGATTCCCGAGCGGGTGAAGGTTTCGAGCAGCAGGGAATGCGGCACGCGGCCGTCGATGATATGGGTTTTCGCCACGCCTTCATCAAGCGCGTCGATACAGCATTCCGTTTTGGGGATCATTCCCTCCGAAATCGTGCCGCGTTCGATCATCCTGCGCGCGCGGGCGACGTCAAGGGTGGACACCAATTTCCCGCTTTGGTCGCGAATTCCGGAAACGTCGGTCATTAAAATCAGCTTCTCGGCTTTGACCGCCGCCGCGATTTTGCCGGCTGCGAGATCGGCGTTGATATTGTAGGTCTGGCCCTCGTGATCGTAGCCCACCGGCGCGATTACCGGGATATAGGTGGCTTCATCGAGGGCCTTGAGTATGCCGGGATTGATTTGCACCACTTCGCCGACCAGCCCGATATCGACCTCGCTGGGCCGCCCTTCGCTGTCCGGCATCACCATCCGCATCTTGCGCGAGAGCATCAGACCGCCGTCCTTGCCGGACAAACCCACCGCGCGGCCGCCGTGGCGCGCGATCAGCATCACGATTTCCTTGTTGATCCGCTGCAGCGCCATCTCGACCAGTTCCATCGTGGCTTCGTCGGTCACGCGCATCCCGCGCACGAAAGTGGATTTCAGCCCGACCCGTTCGATCAGTTCGGAGATTTGCGGGCCGCCGCCGTGAACGACCACCGGATTGATGCCCACCAGATCCATCAGCACGACGTCCTGGGCAAAGCTCTGCTTGAGTTCCTCGGACAGCATCGCGTGGCCGCCGTACTTGATGACGAAGGTCTTCCCGCGAAAACGCTGGATGAAGGGCAGCGCCTCGACCAGGATCTGCGCTCTTTGAATGAGTTGTTCCACCTGCCTACCTGCCGATTTTCGAGATCGACGCCTGAATATAGCAACACAGGCTGCCAGCCTGTAGCACAATCGCGTGAATTCTACAGGATATAGCGCGACAAGTCTTCGTCCTTGACGATCGAATCCAGCCGCTCATGAACATAGGCGGCGTCGATCGATACATGCCGATTGGTCAACTCCGGCGCGGTGAACGACAGTTCGTCCAGCACCCGTTCCAACACCGTATGGAGTCGGCGCGCGCCGATGTTTTCCGAGCGCGCGTTGACGCTGGCGGCGATCTCGGCCAGCGCGATGATCGCATCATCGCTGAATCGCAGGTCGACCTGCTCGGTCTTGAGCAGCGCAATGTATTGCTTGATCAGCGCGTTTTCGGGCTCGGTCAGGATCCGCACGAAATCATCGCGGGTCAGCGCCTTGAGTTCCACGCGGATCGGAAAGCGGCCTTGGAACTCGGGAATGAGGTCCGAGGGTTTGGAGATATGAAAAGCGCCGGAGGCGACGAACAGGATATGGTCGGTGCGCACCGAGCCATACTTGGTATTGACGGTTGTGCCTTCGACGATCGGCAGCAAATCGCGCTGGACGCCCTCGCGCGAGACGTCGGGGCCGCCGCGTCCGGCCTCGCGGCCGGCGATTTTGTCGATCTCGTCGATAAATACGATCCCCGACTGTTCGGCGCGCGCGATTGCTTCATGCGCCACCTGGTCCATGTCAACCAGGCGCGCCGCCTCTTCCTGGGTGAGGATTTCCATCGCCTCGGGAATTTTGACGGTCCGCCGCTTGGTTTTCTTGGGCATGATCTGGCTGAACAGATCCTTCATGTTGACGCCCATCTCTTCCATTCCCTGGGGCGTGAACACTTCGACCATCGGCGTGGCCTGCGCCGTCACTTCCAGTTCGACCTCGCGGTCATCAAGATGGCCGGCGCGCAGGAGCTTGCGCAGCTTCTCGCGGGTATCGCGATGGGAGTCGTCGGCGCTGGAGACCTGGAGATTGCCCTCGGCGGTGATTCCAACCGGGCGGCGGGCCTTGGCTGGCGGCGGAAACAGGATATCGAGCAGGCGCTCCTCGGCCGATTCGCGCGCCTTGAGGGCGACGCGCTGGCGCTCTTCCTCGCGTACCATCTTGACCGTCACTTCGACCAGATCGCGGATGATCGACTCCACATCGCGCCCGACATATCCAACCTCGGTGTACTTGGAAGCCTCGACCTTGAGGAACGGGGCCTGGGCCAGGCGGGCGAGGCGGCGCGAGATTTCGGTTTTGCCGACGCCGGTGGGTCCGATCATGAGGATGTTCTTGGGGGCGATTTCGTCGCGCAGTTCGGGCGGGACGTTCTGACGTCGCCAGCGGTTGCGCAAGGCGATCGCCACCGCGCGTTTGGCCTCGTTCTGGCCGACGATATAGCGATCGAGTTCGGAAACGATTTCACGCGGCGTCATTACCTGCGCGGATGCCATGACTGACTACTCCCGGCTTACAGCTCTTCAAAAACGAATTGATCGTTGGTGTAAACGCAAATTTCCGCGGCCGTCTGCATCGCCGCCTCCGCGATCCGGCGCGCGCTCAGGCCAGGCGCGTTGCGCAGCAGGGCGCGCGCCGCAGCCAGCGCGTAATTGCCGCCCGAGCCGATCGCAAGGACCCCATCGTCGGGTTCGATTACATCGCCGGAGCCCGAAATCAGGAGCGAATTTTCCTGGTCCGCCACCACCAGCATCGCCTCCAGCCGGCGCAGCATCCGATCCGTGCGCCAATCCTTGGCCAGTTCGACGGCGGCACGCCGCAGACTGCCATTGAATTCCTGAAGCTTGGCCTCGAACTTGTCAAATAGCGTCAGGGCGTCGGCGGTGGAACCGGCAAATCCCGACAGCACGCGATCATTATATAACCGGCGGACCTTGCGGGCTCCGCGCTTGAGCACCGTTTGTCCGAGGCTGACCTGTCCGTCACCCGCCATCACCACCGCGCCGCCATGGCGGACGGTCAGGATGGTCGTGCTGATTATCCTGTTCTCCTGTTCAGGCGCGTGGATGGGCACGGGAATAAACCTCTTTGAGCCGTTTAACGCTGACGTGCGTGTAACGTTGCGTCGTGGTCAGACTGGCGTGACCGAGCATCTCCTGGATCGACCTCAGATCGGCGCCATGGTCCAGCAGATGCGTGGCAAATGAATGGCGCAAGCCGTGCGGCGTGATTCGGTTGGCGATCCCGGAGCGCGCCAGCAGGCGGGCGACGATCGACTCAACGCTGCGAGTGCTGATCCGGCGGCCCCGCAGATTGGTGAAGATCGGCCCGCCATCCCCGCCGTTGGGCATGTTTTTTCGCCACTCCTGCAGCGCTTGGATCGCGGGTTCGCCAATCGGAACAATGCGCTCCTTGTTGCCCTTGCCGTGGCGCACCCGCAGCAGCCCCATTTCGAGGTCCAGGTCGCTCCAATCAAGGGCCACCAGTTCGCTGACGCGCAGGCCCGAGGAGTAGAGCGTCTCGGCCATGGCGCGGTCGCGGTAACCGGCGCGATCGCCTTCCTGCGGCGCATCGCCAATCAGGTCAGCGACTTCTTTTTCGGCCAGGATCGACGGCAGATGCTTCTCGCGCCGGGGCGACCGCAGGCCGCGGGCGGGATTGGGCGCGCCGGTGCTGACCTCGCGATTGCGCAAAAACGACTTGATCGCGGCCAGATGGCGCTGGGCGGTCGCCCGGCTGGCGCGCTTCATCAGGTGGGCGAGGTAAGAGCGGATATGATCAGGGTCGATCGCGTCCACGGACACCTCGGTGCCTTGCGGGTTGACGGCCGCCCCGCGCTCGATGAGAAAGGCGCGAAAGCTTAGCAAATCCCGCCGATAAGCTTTTGACGTGTTGACCGACGCGCGCAATATCTTACTCAAACTGCCAATGAACGCTTCGATTTCCTTCAGCATCTCGCCCCCGCCGCTCCCGAAGGTTATGCTATCAAGGGTACCAGGGCGGCAAAAGCGCAAGGGTTATGAAGTGCTGGAAATGCGCAACCGAGATCGATACTCGCGAACGGGTCGAGTTTCGCGCCGTGTGTCCCTCATGCGGTTGGGCGCTGCATGTTTGCCGCAACTGCCGGCACTATGATCCTTCCTATTACAACCAATGCCGCGAGACGGCAGCCGAGCGCGTGGTCGACAAGGAACGCGCCAACTTTTGCGATTATTTTGCGCCCGCAACGGCGTCCGCCAGCCCGCAGACGTCAGCATCGGCCCGCGCCCAACTGGAAGCGTTGTTTAAGAAACAGCCAGGTTAAGGAAGAGAGGCAGGCATTCTTGAGACGAAAATCGGCCTGTTTTCCGCCAGTTCGCTCCCAACCGCTTTTTGCTTTGACCGCGGTCATAACTGTTCTTGCCGCGCTTTTGTGCGGATGCCAGCCCTCCGATAGTCCTCGCGCGGTCGTGGAGCACTTCATCCAGGCGCGTTATCTGGCGAACGATTTCAAGGGCAGCGAGCGATGGTGCACCGGGCCGGCGCTCGCCAAACTCCATAAGGAGGAAGCCGCGCCGCTTCGAGAAACCGCGACCGGCAAGACCGCGATTCATTACCGGCTGGATCAGGAACGGGACAGCGGCAGCCGGGTGATCTACGTGTTCGTGGCCACCATCGACGCGCCTGACGGCTCCTCGTTTGATCGGAAGTGGATGATCACCGCACGCCGGGAAGGCGATAGCTGGAAGGTGTCGAATTACAGTGAGTACGACTGAACCGATCGAGCGCCGCGGAGAATCGATGCCGTTGGCTGCGATCACCCTGGCGGCGGGGCTGGGGACCCGGATGCGCTCGGGGCGCGCCAAGGTGCTGCATGAACTGGCCGGCGAGCCCATGATCTTCCATTCATTACGGCCGCTGCTCGCCGTCCGCGCCAATCCGGTGATCGTGGTTGTGGGGCATCAGGCGGAGCAGGTCCAAGCCGTCGTGCGCGGGGCGTTTGACTCCGCCGGAATCAGGTTCGCGCACCAGGACGTACAGCGCGGCACCGGACATGCCGCGATGTGCGCGATGGACTGTCTGCCGCGGTCATTCGAGGGCCAGGTCTTGATCACCTACGGCGATATGCCGCGACTGCAACCAGGCACCATTTCCAGCTTTATGAGGGCGCATGGTGAAAGCGGCGCCGCGCTTTCGTTTATTTCGGTCAAATTGGACGATGGGGGCGCGTACGGACGCGTGGTGCGCGACGACGACGGCCAGGTTGCGGCAATCGTGGAGGCCCGCGACGCGACGCCGGACCAGCGCGCGATTGGCGAGATCAACACCGGCGTCTATGCCGCGTCTGCGGCGTTTTTGCGCAGCGCGCTTGGCGCGATCGGATCCGGCAATGCGCAAGGCGAGTATTATCTGACCGACCTGGTTGCGATCGCGCGCGGCCGCGGACTGATGGTCAACGCTTTTGTAGCCGCGGATTTCTCGGAGTTCGCCGGAATCAATTCACGGGAGGAACTGGCAGCCGTGAACGCTGACTTGCGCGCAGCCATCAACGCCAGGCTGATGGCTTCAGGCGTTACCCTGATCGATCCTGCCACCGCTTATATCGGCGAGCAGGTCGAGATCGGAATCGACACCATCATCGGACCCAACGTGCAGATCCTCGGCCGCAGTCGGATCGGCTGCGGCGTCCGCATCGACGGCACCGCATGGCTTAGCGACGTGGTGATCGGCGATCGCAGCCATCTGAAGATCGGCATCCGCGCCGAACAGTGCCGGATCGGCCCGGATTGCGAAGTCGGCCCGTTTGCCCATCTGCGCGAGGGTACCGAGCTGGAGGGCCGCAACCGCATCGGCAATTTCGTTGAGACCAAAAAGGCGCGCATCGGTTGGGGCACCAAGGCCAGCCATCTGAGCTATCTCGGCGACGCCAGCGTGGGTCGCGAAACCAATGTGGGATGCGGGGTGATCACGGTGAATTACGACGGCTACGAGAAGCACCGCACCGAGATTGGCGACCGCTGCATGGTCGGATGCGACACGCAACTGATTGCACCAGTCAAGGTCGGCAACGATGTGTATGTGGCCTCAGGCACCACGATCCTGCGCGACGTGCCCGACGGATGCCTGGTGATGTCGCATCATCCGCAGCGCGAAAAGCCCGGATGGACCGCCAACTGGCATCAACGCCACAAGGCCAACCAGCCCGGCGGCGATTCGGAGTCCTGAAGCACGGAGTACTGATCAGATGTGCGGCATTGTCGGCTACGTCGGCCATCGCGAAGCGGTGCCGATCCTGATTGCGGGACTGAAGCGGTTGGAGTATCGCGGTTACGATTCCGCAGGCGTCGCGACGCTGGGTGCGGACGGCAAACTGGACGTGCGCCGCGCAGTGGACAAACTGGTCAACCTGGAAAAGCTGCTCGAAGTCCGGCCGCTGTCAGGCAATGCGGGCATCGGCCACACCCGCTGGGCCACGCACGGACGCCCTTCGGAGGAAAATGCCCATCCGCATAAAGCCGGCCCCGTCGCGGTAATCCATAACGGAATTGTCGAAAACTATGTCGAGTTGCGCGACGCTCTGGTGCGCCGGGGCCATCGGATGGCCTCGCAGACCGACACCGAAGTGATCGCGCATCTGATCGAGGAAAAGGTCAAAGCCGACCGTCCGCTGACCGATGCCGTGCTGGAAACGGTGCGCGAGTTGCGCGGATCATTTTCGATCGTGGTGCTGTCCGAAACCGCGCCGGGAAAGCTGGTCGCGGCCAAAACCGCCACACCACTGGTCATCGGGCTGGGCGAGGGCGAGAACCTGGTCGCATCGGACATACCAGCACTGCTCGAGCATACCCGGCGCACGATCGTGCTGGAGGACGGCGAGGTCGCCGAACTCAGCGCCGATGAACTGCGCCTGATGACATTTAACGGCGCGCCGATCAAACGATCCCCCCGCTACATCGAATGGGACGCGGTGGCGGCGACCAAGGCCGGATTCCGCCACTACCTGCGCAAGGAGATCGCGGAGCAGCCGCAGGCGTGGATCGACACCCTGCGCGGGCGCGTCCACGCCGATTCGCGCAGCGTCGGGCTGGACGAGGAAATCTTCCCGGGCGGCAATCCGCGTGCGATCAACCGGATTGTGATGGTCAGCGCGGGCGCGTCCTGGATTTCCTCGTGCATCGGCAAGTTCATGTTCGAGGAGCTGTGCGGGATTCCGGCGGAAGTCGATTACTCGGCCGAATTCCGCTACCGGCGCCCCGCAATCGACGAACGCACGATGGTGGTCGCGGTGTCACAGTCCGGCGAGACCGCCGACACGCTGGCCGCAATCGAGGAGGCGCGCAATCGCGGCTCGCACGTGCTGGCGCTGACCAACACCGTGGATTCGTCGATCGCGCGCAAGGCCCACGCGCAGTTCTATACGCGATGCGGGCCGGAGATCAGCGTCACCACCACCAAATGCTTCCTGACGCAGATCGAGGCGTTTTACCTGATCGCGATCCACATGGCGCAGCGGCTGGGCCGGATCGGCGAAGCGGAGGTCAAGCAACTGATCGAGCCGGCGCTGGCGATTGCGGCGCAGATCGAAGCGGTAATCGGCAAGGAGCGGCAGATCGAGAAGATTGCGCGCAAGTACGGCAAGGCGCATGACTTTCTCTATCTCGGCCGCGGCATCAACTATCCCGTGGCTCTGGAAGGCGCGCTCAAGCTGAAGGAAATCTCCTACATCCATGCCGAAGGCTACTCGGCGGGGGAGATGAAGCACGGGCCGATCGCGCTAATCGACGAGAACATGCCAGTGGTGGTGCTGATTCCCAACGACAACGTGTTCGAAAAGACGCTGTCCAACCTCAAGGAAGTTGAATCGCGCAACGGCCGCATCATCGCGGTGACCGACCACCACAACGCGGAACTCGAAGAAGTGGCGTGGGAGATAATCACGGTCCCGCAAACCCATCGCCTGCTGACCCCGGTCCTGCTGACCGTCCCGCTGCAACTGCTGGCCTATCATATCGCAGTCTATCGCGGGACCGACGTGGACCAGCCCAGGAATCTGGCCAAGTCGGTGACAGTGGAGTAAGGGCTTTGTGGGGCGGGCGAAGTCTACCGAGCCGGGGGAATATCACCGCTTACCTGGCGCCGCGCGTCGTCCACCCATGCCTATTCACTGTGCAATTGTGCGGGTATAGGATAAAAAATATCTCCGATAAGAGGCGCCGGGTCCCGAGCGAGCGATGTTCAACGAGCTGATTTTACGCGAATCACAGGCTGAAGCTCCCTTTGTCAGCGTCGAGGAGGCTCTGGAAGAGATCCGTCGCGGCCGCATGATCATCCTCATGGATGATGAACAGCGGGAGAACGAAGGCGATCTGTGTATGGCGGCCGAGAAGGTTACGCCTGAGGCGATCAACTTCATGGCGAAGTACGGCCGCGGGCTGATCTGCCTGGCGATGGCGCCGGAGCGAATCGAGCGGCTGGGCCTCGGCATGATGGTGGGCGACAATCAGGCGCCGCTGGGCACCGCGTTTACGGTATCGATCAATGCGCGCCGGGTTTCCGGCTCCGGGGTCTCCGCTCACGATCGCGCCACCACCATTCTCCAGGCCGTGCGCGAGGACGCCACCGGCGCGGAGTTCGTTACCCCCGGCCATATCTATCCCTTGCGCGCGCGCGAGGGCGGAGTGCTGGTGCGGACCGGCCAGACCGAGGGCGGCGTTGATCTCTCCAGTTTGGCGGGATTGAAGCCCGCCGCGGTGATTTGCGAAATTCTCAAAAACGACGGCACGATGGCGCGGCGCGACGACCTGGTCGATTTCGCCCGCGAGCACAATCTGAAGATTCTCACCGTTGCCGACATTATCGAATCGCGCCTGCGCAATGAAACCCTGATCCAGCGCGTCGCCGATGCCCGGTTGCCGACCGAATTCGGTGAATTCCGGGCCTGCGTGTATCGCGATCGGGTGGATATGACCGAGCATCTCGTTCTGATCATGGGCAAAGTCGATCCGGCGGTCCCAATCATGGTCCGGGCCCATCGCGAATACCTGCCCGGCGATGTCTTTGGCTACCTGGAACGCAACACCCGCAATCTGCTGACGGCCTCAATGGCGCATATCGCCGCCGCACGCAACGGCGTGATTCTGTACCTCAAGCGCAACTTCAACGCGATCGCGTCCGAACTGAACGGCGCCTTGCAGGATCCGCGGCGGGTCACCACTCACACCAATGCGCTGGGCGGCGATTTCCGCGAATACGGGATTGGAGCACAGATCCTGCGCGACGTCGGTGTGCGCAAGATTATCGTGGTCTCGGACCGGGTCCCGCGGCTGGCGAATCTGCCCGGCTACGGCTTGGAGATTGTGGACAGCGTCCCGCTTTCGATGAATGAACCGGCGCAGATAACTCATACCAACGGCCATCAGTAAATGTCGGGCCGCGTGCCGCCCGGTTCGTATTATTTTTCGCGCCAGTGCCCGCTGCGAAACATTCAGCACAGTCCCGTCTCGCCTGGTGGTCCGGCGCGCTCACAATATCGATCTTGACGGCCGCGCTGGGCCGCGCGCCGGTTTGGGCGGCCTTGCCGAAACCAGATCGGGTTGTGCGGATAACCTCGGCGACGCTGGTCGAAAACACCGCCCATCAAACCGTCCTGCGCGTCGATGCCACGATCCTGCCCGGATGGCACATCAACTCGGACCGGCCCTCCAGTCCCGATTACATCGCGACCACGCTCTCGGTTAAGCCGCCGCCGTCAATCAGCCTCAGATCGATCCGATATCCGCCGGCCGAACTGATCGCGCCGGCCTTCTCGATGGGCGAGAAGCTGTCGGTTTTTACCGGCGCGGTTACGTTCGAAGCGGCATTGGCAAACCGTGGACAGATCAAAGCGGCCGAGCAGTTGCCGTTTGACTTGTCGCTCGACTACCAGGCCTGCAACGACCGCCAATGCCTGCGCCCGGTGACGATCACCAAAAACGTGACGCTGCAATGGCCCGGGAGGCCGGCCGGCGCCGGGCCGCCGCTCAAGGTCTATGCGCAGGCGCCGACGCCATCGACCGGCCAAAACCTGTTCGCCCGCTACGGGTTCCTCCTGGGTTTCCTGATGGTGTTTTTGGGCGGTTTGGCGCTGAACCTGACGCCCTGCGTCTATCCGCTGATCGGCGTAACAATCGCTTACTTCGGCAACCAGGGCGGGGGCGGAACGCGGCGGGTTTTGACTTTGGCCGCGCTTTATGTCGTGGGAATTGCCTTGATGTTCTCCGCCCTGGGCACCATGGCCGCGCTTTCGGGCGGATTATTCGGCGCAGCCCTGGAAAATCGCTATGTGCTCGGGGCTATCGCCGCCCTGATGCTGGTGCTGGCGGCCTCCAGCTTCGGATGGTTCTCTTTGCAGGCCCCGGCCTGGATGCTGCAGCGCGCGGGTGCCGCTCGACCTGGCTACATGGGGTCGCTCTTGATGGGGCTGGGGATGGGCGTCGTTGCCGCGCCCTGCATCGGTCCGTTCGTGCTGGGCCTGCTGCTCCTGATCGAGCACAGCCGCAGCGTTCTGCTCGGATTCGCGGCCTTCTTCGTCCTGGCGATGGGAATGGGCCTGCCCTATATTGTTTTGGCCCTCGCCGCCGGAAGCATCCGCAGTCTGCCGCGGTCGGGTGAATGGCTGGCCTGGGTCGAGCACCTGTTTGGCTTCGTTCTGATTGGCCTGGCGCTATATTTTATCGATCCCCTGATTCCGGGCCGCCTGGCGACGCGGCTGCTGCCCTACTACAGCGCGGCAGCCGGAATCTACCTGGGTTTCATATCGCCGCACGGACGACGGCCGCGCCCGTTCGCGCTATTCAAGGGCGCCGTCGGAACGCTTTCGGCAGCGGTGCTGATCTATCTGCTCACACCTGCCGGCAAGGTGCCGGCGTTAGCCTTTCAACCTTATGACGCGGCGCGATTGTCGGCGGCCGCAGCAGAGCATAAACCAGTCCTGATCGATTTTGGCGCCGATTGGTGTATCCCGTGCCGCGAGATGGAGCACACGACCTTCAGGAATCCTGCGGTGATATCGGAGGCGCGCCGCTTCGTCGCGCTGCGGGCCGACCTGACCCATCTCGATCGCCGCAACGATGACCTCGTCAGTGAGTACCGTATCCAGGGCGTGCCGACGCTGGTACTGTTGGACAGCTCCGGCAGTGTGCGCAAACGGATGGTGGGTTACGTCGGTCCGAGCGAGATGCTGAAATCGCTCAAAGCGGTGAATTAGTCCTCGCGCGGCGCGCGGCTGGCGCGCAAGTCGCCATAGAGCCGGAACAGTTCCATAAATGCCCTGATTATAACCTTGGGGCTGGCGCCTGACTGCTCGCCGGCCAGCCGCGGCAGATGGCCGACTTCGACTTCGGCGATGCGCGCCCCGCGAGCGGCAACTTTGACCATCAGTTCGGTGGAGATCATCGCGCCGCGCGCACGCAGGTCCAGGTCGCGGATGAACTCCCGTTTGAACAGCTTAAAGCCGCAATCGATGTCGGTGATCCGGATTTTGAACAGCATACGTACCAGCGCGGTCCAGGCTTTGCCGTTAAGCCGCCGGATCAGGCGATCCGCCCGCCGCACCCGCCTCCCGACGACGACATCGTATTGCGGCACCATCGGGACCAAGTGGTCGAGTTCGCCGGCGTCAAACTGGCCGTCGCCGTCGCACAGCAGCACGTAAGGCAAAGTCGCCGCCCGGATTCCCGAAATGACCGCGCCTCCGTAGCCGCGATTTACCGGATGATGCACGACTTTGATGCCGGGCACGGACGCCGCCAGTGCGTCGGCGAGCTGACCGGTACGATCACGACTGCCGTCGTTGACGATTATGATTTCGTGCTGGAGGGCGAAGCGATCCAGTTGACTGCGGAAATTGTCGACGACGCGAGTTACGTTTTCCTCCTCGTTGTGACACGGGAGAAAAACGCTGAGGCCGGGAAGCCGGCGCTGCGACGGTTCAGGGCGGGCTGATAGAGCTTCACTCATGCTCCAACTACGGATGCGGGCGTGAATTTTCCGGGTGGGAAATAAAAGACCGCCTGCGCAACACCCGCAAAAATCGCCGTTGGCAAGGCTGAAGTTCCGCGTCTGTGGCCGTTTCAGTCGCCGATCGTGCGATAACCGCCGCGATAAAACAGCAACGGTTTGGCATCGCGGGTTTCAGCCTCTTCGATCAGGCCCACGTAGATGGTATGGTCTCCGCCGTCGAAGGACGCGTAAACCTTGCATTCCAGGTAAGCCAGGACGCCATGGAGGATCGGAGCGCCGTTGCCGCCGCGCCGGTAGGCCACACCTTCGAATTTTTCGCCGCCGCTCACCGCGAAGCGCCGCGAGATATCTTCCTGATCCTCGGCCAGGATGTTGACCGTAAATACTTTGCTCTCCTCGAAACACGGGTAACTTTCCGCCTTCTTGTCAACGCAGATCACCAGCAGCGGCGGATCCAGCGAAAGCGAACTTACCGCATTGGCAGTCAGCCCGTGGAGTTTGCCTTCTTTGGAGAACGTGGTGATCACGGTAACGCCAGTGGCATAGTGGCCCATAACCCGGCGCAATTCGCTTTTGTCTATCGGCATGGCATACGCTCCGCGACCGATGCTATCAAACCCAATCGAAATCGGTCAATTACGCCTGCCATCCTGAACGATCACGCCTGATCACGGTTTTGCCGCCGAGATAAACGTAGTCCAAATCCAGCGAAGTGAGCGGCCGGTCCGCCTCATTGATCCGAGTCCCCACCGGCGACGCGATTAGCAGGTGATGGTCGCCAGCGGCCACGCAATCTACCACCCTCGCCTCGACGCTGGCCGCCGCTTCCTTCAACCAGGGGACGTTGAGCCGCGGCGACATCTCATATCGCATCTGTTGCAGGTTGTCGGGACGCCGCGACGCGGGGGAAAGGAAATAATCCTCGAGATGGCGGCTGCGATGGCCCACGAGATTGAGTCCGAAAACGCCGGTGCGGGCGATCACGTTCGCTGAGAAATGTTCCCGATCAACCGCCGCCATCAGCAACGGCGGCTCACCGGAGACCTGCGTCACCCAGGATGAGGACATTCCATGGTGATGCTGTCCGTCGGCAACCGTCAACACGTAAATGCCGGTAGTCAACAAGGCCATAAAAGCCGCGAGGTCAGAATCCATTTCGCAGTTGCCTCCCAGGCCGGCCCGCATACCGCCCTTGGACGGCATTTTGCTAAATCTCATCGAAATAAGTAAATGCCTTTCTTGACCTGGAGCACCGTGGAAGCTTACATCAAAGACAGAAAAATTTTTTCCGATGCATGGGCAGCACAGGTTGAAGCATCTTAGATTTGCGGCTGCGGCGTGGTTGTTTATCGGGTCTGCCCTGATTGGCTTGCAAGCGCAAGCGGGCGGCGGTTCGCCCTCATCCAGCGCTTTCGCAACGCCGTCGTTAACGCTTTCGGCACCGACCGCTACTGCCACGGCACGGCCGGCGGCCAACCCGGGCGCTGCGCTCGGTCCCATCGATCATGCGGCTTGGGTCTCCATTCGGCCGCCGGATTTAAGGCCGGGCGATCATATACTGATAATTCGCCGAACCGGCAATCCGGCTCCGGTTACAAATTCTCTGCCGGCGGCCGGAGCCGTTCAGCAGCCGGCCTCAGTCCCTTTGGCTCGACATACGCCGACGGCAGCTTACCATGCCCCTGCGCTCTCAGCTCCCGCTCCCGCGGCGCAAGCACAGCCCGTTGCCGCGCGTACGCCGTCAGTTGGTGTGGCTGCGGCTGCCGCTCCTGTGGCAGCCGCTGCCGCGACTCCGAAAATATCTCCGATCGATCATGTTTTGGTCGTATCACCCGGACCTGTTCTGCCCAACGCCCCCGCGCCATCAACCGACCATCAGTTCCATCTCGACCATCAATCGCCCGAGTTCTGGGGGCCTGGACGGCGCCTGCTGGCATCACTCGGGCTGCCGCCCAGCCATCTGACCGAGGGCGAGGCCCTGCTGGGACAAACCGAGGACCAGTCCTGCTATGACCCGATGAGCTGGACCGTCATCGTCCATAAATCAGCCTACCTGCTCGACGTTTATTATAAAGGCAAGCATTTCGACTCTTTCCCCGCAGTGTTTGGACGCAACCCCGACCATTCGGCCAAGAAATGGGAGGGCGATTTGCGTACGCCCGAGGGCAATTATCTTATCGTCGAGAAGTATTACAATCCGCGTTGGCGATGGTTTTTGCGGCTCAATTATCCCAATTATTCGGATCGCCAGCGTTATGAGACCATGATGGGCGAAGGATTAGTGCCGGTGGTCCATGGACACCGGCGGGCGCTGGGCGGCTCGATCGGTATCCATGGCACCGACCGCCCGCGCTTTAACCGTCTGCGCATCAACTGGACCCTGGGTTGCATCTCGGTGCAGAACGACGCGATCGACGAACTCGAGCGCATCCTGCCGGTCGGAACGCTGGTGATCATCAAGCCCTAGCAAATGATTCGCGCACGCGCGTCGCTGACGATTATTGCGGCGCACAGGGGAAACGGCGTCCCTTTGCAGCCTCGAAACAATCATGGCAAAAGGCAGGGCGTTTCTTGCCGTTACTGGCCGCCGACCGCCGTGCGCTTGGACGGCGACGGCTGGGCGATGCGTGAGCGCCGCTCCTGGATCATGAACACCGGGATTCCGGCCAGCACGATCAGCAGACCCGGCCAGGTGAAGCGCGGCTTTACAATCAGCAGGTCGATCATCAGGGCCGCTGCGCAAAGTATGTAGGCGGCGGGGACAATTGGATAACCCCACGCCTTGTAGGGTCGTGGCGCTTGAGGCCACTTGATCCGCAGCCAGAAGACCGCACCCACGGTCAGCACATAAAAGAGCAGCTGCGCGAAGATCACGTAATCCAGCAGATCGCTGTAGGTTCCGGTCAAGGTCAACATCGATGCCCACACGGCCTGGATGATCAGCGCTACGCTGGGGACCTGAGCAGTGTTAAGCAGTCCGGCGGGACGCCAGAAGACGCCGTCCTTCGCCATCGCGTACAACACCCATGCCCCAGTCATAATCAGGCCGTTGGCGCATCCGAAGGTCGAGATCATAACCAGCGCTGCGGTCAGAACCGCGCCCGTTCCGTTCCACACCATCTGCATCGCAGCAGCCGCCACGCGGTCGGACGGCGCTCCCGCGATTCCGTGGGCGAACAGGCTCGTGCCCCGCACCGGATGCATCGGCAGCTGTGCCAGGTAGCCGAGGTTGACCAGCACATAAAGGGTGATGACGACCAGCGTGCCGGAGGCCAGCGCAAACGGCACGTCCCGTTGGGGCCGGCGGGTTTCTGACGCCACGAACGTGACCGACGCCCACGCGTCGGCGGAGAACAATCCCCCGACCATCGCTGCGCCGAACGCCGCCAGCGCGCCGAGCGACAGCGCGCCGGAGCCGAAAAACGCCTTGACGCCCCCGAAGTTGAGACGCAGCGCCTGCGCATTGGGGGCAACCATCAGCGCCACGAAAGCAATCAGAACCAGGGCGAGAATCTTGATGGTTGTGAACAGATTCTGGACGATGCGGCCGGTATCCAGCCCGCGCAGATTGGCCGCGGTAAGTCCTGCGATTACCACAATCGCGCCCACGCGCTCGCGGGTAAAGCCGATTTGCCAACCCCCGCCCGTCACGACTGCGGAATTGAGCGCCGGAAAAAGGACGCCGGCAAACCGCGCGAACGCCACCGCCACGGCCGCGATGGTGCCGGTCTGGATCACCAAAAACAGCGTCCATCCGAATAGAAAACCCCACAACCGGCCGTACGCCTCGCGCAGATAGACATACTGACCGCCCGCCTGCGGCATCATCACCGCCAGTTCACCGTAAGCGAGCGCCCCGGCGACCGTCATCAGGCCGCTGACGACCCAGACCGCCAGCAAGGCAAAGGGCGACCCGACGTGACGCGCAATATCGGCTGAAACGATGAAGATCCCCGACCCGATCATCGAACCCGCCACAATCGTGGCGGCGTCGAAGCCGGATAATACCGAGCGCGACTCTCTCTCCGTAGAAACGGCCGCCTGCTCCACTCCGGTTACCTCCCGCAGGCCGCCGGATTAACTGCTGTCTTTCCTGGGCGCGCGCGAGCCTGGCCGCTAAGGTTTGGCAGCCGCGCGCGAAAAGTCATTGTGCGAATTGATTTCAGGGCGCCGTTGACGCAGCCGACGACGGTGAAGCCATCGGACTGGCCTCGGCGGACGCGGCAGTGCTCGGTGCCGCTTCCGAGGACGCGGCAGCCGGAGCCGAAGCTTCTGGAGCGGCAGCCGGAGGCGTCGTTTCCTCCGATTTCTGACAGGCCGAAATGAAACCCAAAAGCATGGCCGCGGTGGCGATGACCAGGAACTTGCGCATCTTTTCCTCCTTGAAACAAGTCAGGAATAAGCTCAGGCGACAACCCCTCCCCTGCTCCGATGGCGACTTCCAATCGCTGCGTAGATTTTCTTAGCCTCGACCGGAAAGCGCAAGCGTTTTTGACACGCCGCTTTACCGCGTTTACGATTCAGTCTGGAGCGTCTGGCAGAGGCGGCGATCATTTGCGCGAATATCATGATAGACGCCGCGGCGAACCGCAACCGTTAACGTCGCCGATCCGCAAACGGGCATGGGCCGCAGAACCCGGTTTTACGCCGGCAGGTTCGAACCTCTGCACGAGACGTTTCACAGCAGTTACGCGACCGGCGGAGAACTCTGACCCGAGGTTGCGCGCGTTTTGTGGCCCTTTTGATTCTCGGGCTGGCGCCCCGAATGCGCACGTTGGTAGTCGATTTGAAAAGCTCTGGACGCTGGGGGCTGGCGGCGCTGTTCCTTGCGATGGCAACAGCCTGCTCCCCTTCCGAACCGCAAACCCCAGTGCAGCGCGGCCGCATCGTTTACCTGAACCACTGCATCGTCTGTCATAACATCAACCCCAATCTTGCAGGCGCCGAGGGGCCCGCCATCGCCGGATCCTCCCGCATCCTGCTAAGGGACCGGGTGCTGCATCTCACCTATCCGCCCGGATATAAGCCCAAACGCGTTACGCATCTGATGCGCGCCTTTCCGCAACTGGCGGGCGAAATCGATGACCTCGCGGCATACCTGCAAGCCGCCGCCAAGAAGTCCTCCAGCCAATCACGCAACTCCGCTTCGCCTCCGCCAGGATAAAGGGCGTGTCACTGACACCGGCGCGTCGATTCCAGCTTCCTGCCTGAGGGCGCCCTTGTGCGCGTATTACCCTGCCCGAACGCATTCGGATATAGTCGGAACTGGAGGGAAGCGCGATGAAAGGAATGATCTCCGCCGATTCACACGTGACCGAAGCGCCGCAAACCTACGTCAATTACATCGAACGCAAATACAGGGACAAGGCGCCCCACATGGTGCGCGATTCCAAACTGGGCGACGTTTTCGTCGTGGACGGTTTCAGCCGTCCGCTCCAGATTGGGCTGGTCGCGGCCGCCGGCAAGAAGGCCGAAGAGTTGGCGGTGTGGGGCGCGCGATGGGACAACCTCCATCGGGGCGGATGGGACCCCGAAGCCAGGATAGCGGACCAGGACCGCGACGGCATCGCCGCCGAAGTGCTCTACCCCAGCATTGGGATGACCCTGTGCAACCATCGCGACATCGATTACAAAAAGGCCTGCTTCGACGCCTACAACCGCTGGCTGGCCGAGTACTGCGCCTCGCATTCCGACCGTCTGATCGGCTTGGGCCAGACCGCGATGCGCAGCGTCGAGGAAGGCATCGCGGACCTGCGCAAAATGAAGGAGATGGGCTTTCGCGGCGTGATGCTTCCGGGCAATCCCGCCCTCTCTGACTACGACGATCCGATTTACGATCCGTTTTACGAAGCCGCGGTCGATCTCAAGATGCCGCTGAGCTTCCATATCCTCACCAGCAAGGCCGATACGCTGAAGCAACGCGGCCCCAAAATCAACGGTCTAATGGCGATCATCCGCGGATGCCAGGACATCCTCGGCGTGTTCGTCTTCGGCGGCGTTTTCGAGCGCCATCCCAAACTCAAGGTGGTGTGCGTCGAAGCCGACGCCGGCTGGGTGCCGCATTTCATGTACCGGATGGATCACGCCTACAAGCGCCATCGCTACTGGTTGCCGCCGTCGGGCCGCCTGCGCAAGATGCCCAGTGAGTATTTCAGGGAAAATGTCTATACGACGTTTCAGGACGACTGGGTCGCCTTCCAGATGAAGGATCTGTGCAACATCAGGCGGCTGCTGTGGGCCAATGACTTCCCGCACAGCGACTCAACCTGGCCAAACTCGCGGGAGCTGCTGAAGGAGCATCGCGCGGGCCTGACCGACGAGGAATTCAGGCTCATCGTGCATGACAATGTGGCCGAACTTTACGGACTCAGCTGAGTAGTTGATTCCCACACGGAGCAGACGCGTGATTGAATCGAAAGTGAGGTTTCGATGCCCGGCAAGCGACCGTCGATCAAATTCACGCCCGAGGAACAGGAAGAATTCCTCAAGAAAAATCAGAAGGGCGCGCTCGCCACTGTCGACCAACATGGATTTCCCCACGTGGTCGCGATGAATTACACCTACCGCGACGGCGCCTTCTACATGACCTCTTACGGCAAGGCGCAGAAGGTGGTCAACATCCGGCGCAATCCCAAGGTCGGGTTCATGGTCGATACCGGCCGCGTTTACAACGAGCTGAAGGGCGTGCTGGTGCGCGGCTATTGCGAGATCATCGAGGACCCCTCGCAGGTGGGCGTGACGTGGCGGCGGATGGGCGAAGCGCAGTCCGCGGCGGGTGGTGCGGGCGTGCCGCGCGAAGCCTCGGCCAGCATGTCCAAACGCGTCGTGCTGAAAATCGTCCCGGAAAAAATCACAAGCTGGGACCACTCCAAGCTTGGCGGGAAATATTGATCGCTGCCAGAAATATGAGAAATATGAGGCGACAGGGACTTCATGTGCCTGCCATGACGCGCCAAGCGCCGCCAGCTTAATGTCTGAACGAGGCTGATGGAGGGTAGGGCCGCCTCAATGAGTGCAATTAACAGGATCGCCTTGATCACCGGAGCCGGCAGCGGCATCGGACGCGCCGCAGCGCTTGCGCTGGCCGCCGACGGATGGTCGTTGGCGCTGACCGGCCGGCGTCCTCAGCCAATCGAGGAAACCGCGCGCAAGATCCGCGAATCGGGCGGTCGCGCGATCGCCGTCCCCTGCGATGTTGGCGATCCGGACTCGGTCAGAAACCTGTTCGCCAAAGTTCGCGAGACCTTCGGTCGTCTCGACCTGCTGTTCAACAACGCCGGAACGGGCGGACCGCCCAAATTGCTCGAAGATCTCACCTACGAGCAGTGGAAGCGAGTAGTGGACACGAATCTGACCGGCGCTTTTCTATGCACCCAGGAAGCCTTCAGGATCATGAAGGAACAGGACCCGCGCGGCGGCCGCATCATCAACAACGGATCGGTCTCCGCGCACGCGCCGCGCCCCAACTCCGCGCCCTATACCTCCACCAAGCACGCGCTGACCGGGCTCACCAAGTCCACTTCGCTCGACGGCCGCAAGTACGATATCGCCTGCGGTCAGATCGATATCGGCAACGCGGCCACCGAGATGACGGCGCGGATGGCCCAGGGCATACCCCAGGCCAACGGCGCGATCATGGCCGAACCCACGATGGACCTGAGCCACGTCGTCGAAGCGATTCGCTACATGGCCAACCTGCCGCTTGACGCCAACGTCCAGTTCATGACCGTGATGGCCACCAAGATGCCGCTGGTCGGCCGCGGCTAACTCATCGGAGTTCACCATGCGTCAGATAAAATTCGGCGCGCTCGCACCGGTCCCGGATTTCGCCAAGGCCCGTACGCTGGCTGAAAAAGCCGAAGCCCTGGGCTTCTATTCGGTCTCTGTGCCCGACCATCTGATCAACACTCACGGCAAGCTGATTCCAGAACTGGAATGCTTCGCGGCGCTGACCGGCCTGGCAGTCGTCACCCGGCGCGTGCGGCTGCTGCCGTTGGTCACCGCGATGTCCTATCGCAACCCGGCGCTGCTGGGAAAGATCACCTCGTCGATCGATAACATCAGCGGCGGACGGTTCATCGCGGGGCTGGGCACCGGATGGCTCCGGCGCGAGTACGATGCTTACGGCTATCCGTATCCGGCCAACGCGCAGCGCGCCGAGCAGCTCGCCGAAGGAATCGAGGTGCTCAAGGCGATGTGGACGCAGGAGGAGCCGTCCTTTCACGGCCGCTACTTCTCGATCGACAAGGCTTACAACGTGCCCAAGCCGATTCAGAAACCGCATCCGCCGATCCTGGTGGGCGGCGCCGGCAGCGCGGTGCTGAAGGTCGCCGCGCGCTACGCCGACACGCTCAACCTGATCGCGCCGGTGACGCGCGGCTTCGTCGATTACAAGGAATCGGCGCGATTTGACAAGCCCGACCTGCGCCGCCGGCTGGGGCTGCTGCACAAGTACGCGCGCGAGGCCGGGCGCGATCCGCAGTCGATCGAGATCTCCTCGCTGTCCACCGTATTCATTTCAGGCAGCGAGAGCGAGGCCGACAGGATGGCGCGGCGGGCGGCGGAAAACATGGGCCTGCCCGACGCCGAGGGCGCGCGCAACTTCCCGATGCTGCTGGTCGGGACGCCCGACCAGGTCCGCCGCGAAATCAGATCGCGTATCGAGGAGTTCAACATCACCTGGTTCATCGGGTCGTTCATGACCGACGAATCGCTCGACCTGTTCGCCAAACAGGTGATTCCCGAATTTACCGCCTGAGCTCAACATGACGAAGTCTGAGAAACCCTCTCCCTGAAACGGGAGAGGTCGCCGGCAGGCGAAGCCGCCTGCGGGTGAGGGTCCTAGTGGAAAGAATTCTTTTCTGAGCCTTCGGTTCCAGTGATTTTTTTGCCGTGCGGCGTTTTTGTCCGTCATCCTGAACGAAGTGAAAGATGACGAGAGAAGGCAAGCACGAGGAAATAAGAACCCCAAGCCTTGTCACGGCGGCCCCGCAATGCGATCTTCTGGCTGCAATTCGCGATGGAGCATTCACGATGGCCGACTATCAAACTATCATCTACGAAAAGGTCGAGGACAAAATCTTCCGCATCACGCTCAACCGTCCGGAGAAGATCAACGCGCTCTCGCCTACGCTGTTGGCCGAATTCGAGCAGGCCACGCAGGAATACGACGCCGACCCCGAAGCCAGCGTGCTGATCATCCGCGGCGCGGGGCGCGGCTTTTGCGCCGGTTACGACCTGGCGTCGGATTACGGCAACGCCGGCTCGGGACGGCGCTACACCATCAGCCGTGACTTCATCGATTGCCTGCGCGTGACCCAGCGATGGCAGCGGTTGTGGTCGCTGACCAAACCCACCATCGCGCAGGTCCACGGCTATTGTTTGGCGGGCGCCAACGAACTGATCGGCCATTGCGACATCGTGTTCGCCAGCGAGGACGCGACCTTCGGCCATCCCGCCGGCCGCCAGTTGGGGGTACTGCCCACGATGGCCCTGTGGCCGGTTCTGATGGGTCCGCGCAAGGCCAAAGAGTATTTTTTCACCGGCGATTCGATGACCGCGAAGGAAGCCCTGGAATGGCACCTGGTCAACCGGGTGTACCCGCGCGAGAAACTGGAGGAGGAAACCCTGGCTTACGCCCGCCGCGTAGCCCTGGTCTCGCCCGAACTGCTGATGCTGCACAAGGCCGCCGTCAACCGCTACCTGGAGGTGACGGGCTTCCGCGCCGCCCAGCAATCCGGCGGCGACATCGACGTAATCTTCCACAACACCGAAGCGGTAAAGGCGTGGGTGAAAAACCAGCGCAAAATGGGCCTGAAAGGCGCGCTAGCGGAGCGCGATCGCGCTTTCAAAAAGGCCTGAGCTTGGATGGCCGGCCAAACCCAACTACAATGGGTTTTCCTGCGAAAAGCCACCCTAGCTCAGTCGGTAGAGCAGCTGATTCGTAATCAGCAGGTCGTCGGTTCGAATCCGACGGGTGGCTCCAGAAAATCCAGCAAATTCAAAGAGTTTTCGGTTCATCTCGATAGCCACTCCGTCGAACTGCCACCGATTGTCCGAAAACTGTCCGAATTTGTCAAGGGCCGCAAGCGCGCTGAGCGCGATTGCGCCGTTGAACCGAACGCATTTTATCAAGGTCTCAACGCTGCACGTCCAGGTGCCAGTGGGGTGATCGAATTGTCGGACGCGCCGGTTAAGAGCTCGTCGCAAACGGACCGAAGCTCTCCCCGTTCCGGGAGGAGCTTTGCGACGTCTTTATCTGTGGAAGCGTGCTATGTTACAAAACGCAAGCAGAAAAATCGTTCGATAGGGGAGGTGCTGCGATGGGAAGCTATGATCTAACCGCAACCGCAAATACGTTAAATCACGGTATTTTGGCCGCGCGGGTAGCAAGCATCTTCTCGCATCAGAACGAACTAGCACTCGGAGATGACGAGATGAGATTCGTTCTTTCGGCCCGTCATCTCGTGGATGAGATTCTGGCGGGCGCTAGGACACTCACCGACGAAACGGTTTCCGGCGCTTCTGCGGAAAGCATTAGCTCGCTAGGTTCGGCGTTGTCTCCCCTCGAAAGATTGCGCCTCCACTGTGGCCATACTGACGAGCAACCGGGCAGCATTGTTACCGCATTGCAAGAGATTCTAGAAGCACTTCAACGAACCGAACAGGAACGCATGGTTCGCCCCGATCAGAGAACCGAACTGGCCAAATACTTCTTCGCTTTTCTGGCGGATTCCATGCTGTCCTCGATGAACCATCGCGATCGTCAGAGCGAGAACGGCTGACTTACGCTCTGATGCAATGTCGATTGACGATCTTCAGCGCCTAGCCAAGGCCCAAGTCATAAACATTCATCAGCGGCTCGCCGAGGCGCGCTCTCAGGAATTCCCGACTAACTCTCCTGAGTTATTTGGGGAATTTCTCGAGCGACTCGTCGACGCGCTAGGGGAGTTCATACAGCAAAACTCCGATCTTACACTTCTGAGGTATTCCTGCGAGATTCTACGCATAATTGGCAGCCATGTACGCTATCTCGAAAACGGGAGCTCGTCAAAAGTGCCTGCGCAATTGATCGGTTCAATTGAAAATCTTATTCAACAAACTAGACCAGGAGCTCGGGTGTTACTAAGAGTCCAATGGTCGTTTAATTATACAGTCATAGATATTTCCGATATTTATCGGACAATCTTGCGCAACCTGCTTGCCGCGTCCACCATCGACACTATATTCTCTGGTATAGCTGACTTTTGCGTGGTCGGAATACCGACAATTGAATATTCCAATGTCCTATTACACGCCGCACTTGGTCACGAGGCTGGTCATAGATTGGCTACCGACTATCTAAAGACGGAAGATCAGAAAAATCTCGTCGCCACGACCAAAGCAGCGATGGGTGACTTGGGTTGGTACCCAGGCGCATCGCAGCTGCCCCCACTATTTAGATTCAACGTGAGCCAACGATTGCTCGACGGAATACTGAGGACGCGAAAGCGAGCGCTAGAGGAACTGATATCAGATTTAGTTGGTTGGAAGACATTTGGAATCAGCGCGTTGTTTACTCTTCATAATATCTCGCTGGTGTCGGTCTTGGACGCACCTCCGGCTGAGGAGACGAGATTGTATCCTCCATGGAGGTTACGCCTTCGGGGAATGATGTTGAAGTTGTACACTGAGGAAATTATTGAAGATCTGAATAGCCTCAGAGGGAGTTCACCGATCGACATGATTCGCGACGCCGCAGTCCGATATGTCCGCGAATTAAATGACGTGGTGACTGACACATCGGATTGGAACGTACTGAACGCCGACGGGGTTCTCTCAAGGGCCTATGCTGATCTGGGGGAAGCTTTAGTCGGTTCGGAGGCTTTTATATCAGAAAAACTGGGAATGACCATTTACGGGAGAGAAACCTTCCGAAGGCAGATCGCCGACCTTCTGGAGAGGCTTGCGCTTGGTTTCCCGCCAGATGAGCTACGTGATTCAACGATTCCTGACTTCCGCTCCGCTATGGCAGCAGGCTGGCTCTATAAGAACGCTCGGGTCTCAGTCCCTTACAGTCCGACCAGCGAGTGGGAGATTCGACACGACGAGACGATAAATCGATTGGTGCTCAAGGCAATCGAATCAATAGAGTTGACAAAGAGCTTTGAAGCGTGGCGTAGCGGAAACATGTAGATATGCTTGCAAAATCGGAACTCGAGAAGCTCCTGGACACTAGGGATCCAGAGAGGCGCATCGTAATAACGCCTCTCCTCGAGAGGTCCCAGGTTGGACCGGGATCTGTGGATTTGCGGCTCGGATTCACCTTTCTTCTCTCGCGAAGAGCGAACATTGCAGCAATCGATCCTATGGCAACTGATTCGTTGAAGACAGTGGAGAAGTGCCAAGAGCGCATCACCTTAAGCAGAGGACGCTTGCTATACCTTCATCCGGGAGAATTCATACTGGGTTCGAGTCTCGAGTATATCGGGCTACCTACCAATATGGGTGCGTATGTTACATCTCGGTCTTCTTGGGGACGGACGGGATTAGTCATCGCAACGGCTACTTCGGTAGGCCCGCGCTTTAGGGGAGTGATCACGCTGGAATTGGCCAACTTGGGAACGCAGCCGTTAACGCTCCGGCCTGGTGTTAGAATCGCTCAAATCGTCTTTCACTATGCGGACGGAGGCGGCGAATACGACGGACGTTACCCTTGTCCTACGGGGCCTGAGCCCGGAAAGATCCAAAAGGACAAAGATCTAGAATTCTGGAATCCATCATGAACGTTGGGAAGGACGCCAGGTGTCAGAAATGTTAAGCAGCGGTCATGATAGCTGAGCGCGACAAGAAAAGCGTCGTGAATGACCTGCAGACCGGCACCGGCTTGGACAGAGCGGCGGGGGCCAGCCCTGACTACCCGATTATGCCGTCTAGGTCGGCTTCGCAGCCGATGTCGTAATGTTCGCGATCAAAATTCAAAACCATGGCCGCAGCACGCTATTATCGGAAACGGCCGGTTTCCGATAATATCTAGCGGCTTGTTATTGTTCCGGTCAATAAGGCGGCGGATCTACGGCGTCGCGAAAGAGGCCCTCGGCCGTCAGCCTTTCCGATGATCCGCGATCGGCGTCACCTTCGGCTGAACCGGCTGGGTACCGAGGTGCGCCTGCAGACGCTCGGCGGCCGCGGCGAGGTCGGCCTCGCTCACGATGTTGTAGCGATCGAACACGCTCCGGGTCTTGTGACCGGATAACGCCATCGCCACGCGGTCCGGTATGCCTGCTCTCACCATGTTCCGAACTGCGGTGCGGCGGAGGTCATGCACCAACACTTTGCCCACGCCGGCGCGCTTGCAGGCGGTCGCCCATGCTCGTTTGAAGTCTCCGACCGGCTGACCATCGAGGTGGAATACGTACGGGCAGTCCAGGCGGCGATTCGCATTGGCGCGTTCGATGATCTCGAGCAGCTCTCCCGACAAGGGTAACACCCGGCCGTCCTTGTTCTTGCTGATCGACGGCCGCAAGCGCACGACGCCGCCGGCAAGATCAACATCGCGCCACTCGAGCGCCTTCATCTCGCCGACTCGCCAGCCCGAGAGGTAGAGGAACGTGATCGGGTCTTTCAGATACTGCGGCAGATGCTCGCGGAGCGCTACAAAGACGCCGTGATCGACAAAGCCCTCCCGCGCGTTGTTTTCTTCGAGCAGGGGAATATGCGGAGCGTAGCGAAGCCGTCCCGATTCAACCGCCAGCTTGAACATGCGCTTCAGAGCGGCTAGCTCGCGATTAATGCTGGCGTTCGCGGCGCCCTGGCGCTGCCGATCCGCCGCGTATTTCTTAACCCGCTCGGTCGTGATATCCACGGCGCGGTCCAGCGCGAACCGCGCTTTCAGGTGATTGATCGAGAGGCGGACGGAGCGAATGGATCGCAATCGGTTGACCTCGTAGTCGGTCAAAAGCGCATCCGCCAAATCTTCGAACGTGACACGCTCCTCGACCGGGCCGATCAATTTTCCGTTCGCCGCTTCGCCAATACGCTGCTTGAGGAGCTTGAGCGCCTGGGCCTCGCTTGATGACCGCGAACTTTCCCGATGCTCCTTCCCGCGATAGCAGTAGGCGATCCAGTAAACTGAGCCGCGCTTGAACACGCGGCCCATTCCTCTCAATGATTTCTGTTCCTTCGTTCCCAACGCGTGCAAACGTCTTCGGTCGTGAAATTTGAGCGCGCGCTGAACCGTATCGGTCCCGCGATGCTCCACGCCGGCGCGAGCGGCGCATTCCAGCGAAACTCGCGCTGCCACAATAGATCAATGTTTGAAGAGCGACCGTGTCAACGGCACGGCGATTGAATTCTCAACGGCATTTGCCGCGGATGAATTCGTCCATCCCGAGCTCCGAAAACCGAAGTAGCCTGCCGCACCGCACTGTGAACGGAAGCTCCTTGTGATGGCGGTATAGCCAGTCGGCTTTGACGCCGAACTTTTGCGCCGCTTCCTCCACGGGCAACAGCCGCTCACCGCGTCGTGCCTTGCGACGTGCCGGAACCTCTTCTCGAAGAAGCTCCATTTCATGTGCACACAATACGCTGAGCGCGGCGATCGCTCGCGTGCTCAACACCCGCGTGGTATGCGCATCGAGCACCCTTACCTTTTCAGGGTCCGCAACCAGCTCCTCCAGCCTGGGGACTTCGAACAGTCCCGCCCCGCCCGACCTGCGCGGCACACGGGCCAAGCTTCGATTGGCCCTGATCCGCATGCTTCACCTCTCCGGT